>JGI12635J15846_10001631_pt1 | contig 19677 bp, 18 predicted proteins | sample BlaSpr_A8_OM2_M2_FD_15846 | JGI IMG/M metagenome (IMG submission 15846) | reverse complement strand
CATCGCCGCCGGCTCCACTTTTACCACCGCCGATCTCTNCCCGCCGGTGTTGGACGCTCTCGGACTTCCCCAGTCCCAATACTCCTTGGCATCGCTGCGCTACGATCTCTCCAAACTACGCGCCAAAGGTCTGCTCGAAAAACTGCCCCACTCGCGTCGCTACCGTCTCGCCCACTAGGGCTTTTCCATCTGTGTCCTCTTCCTGAAGCTATTCGAGCGCATCTATGCTCCGCTCACCGCCGGTCTCCTCAAGCCTTTCGCCGGCGATCGCAACCTCGCCCCGGACAAACGTTGTCAACTTGACCACCTCTATCAACCGCTCACCGACGATCTCGACGCTCTATATCCGCAGTCGGACTCAAGACTGCTGCTTAACCAATACAACGAGAACAAAATTCTCGTTGGGGCCCCAATAACCGCCTAAGGGCCTAAACAAATCTTATTCAACAAGTCTGGGAGATGCAGATCGGTCAGTCGCAAAACGAAAAGGCCACCCGGCAACTGGGTGACCTTTTCTTTCAAGGGAGAATAGTTCCAACGGAGGCAAAGCCGTCAAAACTTTCTGTACAAAATCTTATGAGCCGAAAAAGGAAGGTGTCAAGCAATTTTTGGTAAATAAATGCCTTTAGTTTCAATAGCTTGCACAACCTGGCAACACTTCGGCATAGTGTGCCAATTTGAGACACAAATCGACCGACAACGCTCTAAGCCGATATTCCTGAGTCACTTAAGACGCTTTGAGCCCTCCGAGGGGGACGAGTGCCCAGCTGAAGATCCAGATGCCGACGGCTCAGATAGATCCAGAGAAATGAACTCCGCTTGGTCGGCCCGGCCAAAGACTGGCCCGGGAAAATAGCGCCGCAGGAGAACTCGCGCGCCACCAAAAGCGACTCCCGCCGCAAGAGAGATTGCGCCAACGAGGATGCACAGTAAAATAATGTTGACCAGCAAGTTGGCAATGTTGTTCTTCTTGTCGAAATAGGTGTTCTCGTTCCAGGTGACGCTGGCTTCGTAATTCACCGCGCCTAAAAGAGTTTGCGCGTCACTCTGTGAGAGGGATCCGGCGGCGATTGCGACGATCGGTCCGGTACGCTTATCGAAATAGGTACCAACATTTTCGACGGCTTCTACTCCGGCCTGCGGTTGCGCTCCATGGTTTACCGCATCGATGCGCCGCAAATGTTCCGCAGCCAACGCCGGCGTCGGATATTCGATCAACATCAGCATGGCTTGTCCCCCAGAAGTGGAGTACTGGCCCAACACGACTTCAGGATTCGCACTGAAGTCGACGAGATCAGCGGGAAGCGGAGACGCGATCGCTCCCAGACCAAGCGGCCCCTCCGCATATTTTTCTGTGTTCGACTGATATCCATGGTGCGGCATGAAGGCGAGAATCGGCGGCAGGTTCCCGGCATTTCCGCCAGGGCGAGGCAGGATTCCCGCCAGTTCACGCAGACTAGCGGCCGACATCACCGACATTTCGCTGAACAACGCATCCACCAGGATGTGGCCGCGATAAAACAACACGCGCTGATTCAGAGATGCGCCCTGATCGCCGATCTCTTCCCGCGCCATTTCCGGCTGCAAATAGAAAGTGTAGGCACCGAAGGCGCCGCTGGCATCGGCGAATCGCGCCGCGCGGATTTTCAGGGTACGGCCATCGTCACTTTTGTAGGAGGCGGTCTCGAGGTCGCTGAAACCGTACTCTTTGAGCAGGGCCGCGTTCGTGGGATCGGCGACAGCGGCATTCTTGGTGGCCTGAGCCACGCCCTGTATCTGCCATCCGGCAAACTGCTTGGGCAAGATTGGCGGAGCGGGCGAGTCCGCGCCAGGACTGGCGGCGAAAGCTAGGTTCTCAAAAAGAACCGCAAAGAAAATCAGTAAAAACGAAGCCTTGGGAAAATGCATGGTTCCACCGCAGGGCGCAGACCCTCTCTAATTAGACCACAGAGGATGGGAAAAGGTTTCTGCAGGCACTTTGGGCAGGATTTAATGCGATGGGCTGTCGCGGATCAAGCTTAATGTTTGGGAGCGGGACTTACTGGCCCGCGCCCTTATCCATCTTGCTAGCCACTTTAACCCCGCTCAGACCGTTCGCGTATTTCGCGATACCGCGGTAGAGCGATTCGGCGATGCGTTCGCGGTATTCGCTGGTGGCGAGGCGATGCTCGTCGGTGGGATTGCTCACAAAAGAAATCTCGGCAAGGATCGACGGCATGTTCGCGCCGATCAGCACGATAAACGGAGCCTTCTTCACGCCCCGGTCGCGAATGGCCGGACTCTTCACCGCGAGGCCGCTGTGCAGCGACGCCTGTACGTCACCCGCGAACTCCCGCGATTCTTCGATCTTTTCCTTGAGCGCGATCTTCTTTACCAGGTCCTGCAGCTCGTAGATCGATTTCTCTGAAACCGCATTCTCCCGGGCCGCAACTTCCAGTGCCTCCGGCGAAGAAGTGAAATTTAAGTAGTAGGTCTCCACTCCGCGAGCGTCAGCATCGTGACTGGAGTTGGCATGGATGGAGACGAATAGGTCCGCGCGTGCCTGATTGGCAACCGCGGTGCGGGTTTCGAGCGGAATGAAGGTGTCGTCCTTGCGCGTGTAAACTACTTCCGCACCCAGGCGCGTCTCCAGCAGTTTGCCCAAACGCCGGCCTACGTCGAGGACAAGATCTTTTTCCTCCAGACCGTTCGGACCGATCGTGCCGGTATCGTGGCCACCGTGGCCCGGATCGATCACGATCTTTCCAATTTTCAATCCCAGGGCGCGAATCAGAGAGCGATCTCCGCTGGCCGTTGGCTTCGCCTCGCGAACGTCGAGGTCAGAAACCCGGTCCTGTGCGCCAGATGCGATCGCGCGTGAGTTGGAAGAGGAAGCTAATTCCTTCGACGCTCGAGCGTTCCGCTTCGCGATTGCGGAGTCGGGGACGCTCGTCTTTTCGTCGTCATCATCGTCGGCATCGACGATCTTCTTGACTACAGCGCTCTGTGGCTTCTTGGCGACAGCTGAGGATTCCGATCCCGAAACTGCCGGCGAATCGGTCGCCAAACCTTCGCTGGCTACATCTTTTCCCGATCGTTCCTGAGTAGCGGGCGAACCAACAGCTTTCGTCTCCGATGACGCTGAATCCAGTTCAGAATTTGTTGGCAACGGAGCCACAGCATCCGCATCTGACGAGGACGAATCGGCAACTTCCTGGCTCTGCTTCCGCCGCCCATTCTTGCCGTGAATGTCGACGATCAGGCGGTAGGGATTGGGCAGCAGGAAAGCGTCATAGTCGGAGAGACTGTCAACCTCGAGGACGATCCGGGTGCGGCCGGGAGCGAATTGTGCGACTCGAACTTTTTTCAGAAAACCGTCGTCCACATCGAAGGTCTTGCCCACCAAAGTCGAAGCCAGTTTGGTATCGCGGAGATCGAAAAAGATGCGCGAAGGATTGGCAATCCGCTGCGACGAAAACTTCACGCCGCTTTCCACATCAATCGCCACTCGCGTGTAGTCTGGCGTAGACCAGTGCCGGATACCGGTTACTCGCGGCAAGCGTCCGGAGGACGGTCCCGAAGATTCCTCTCTAGCGGAAGCCGGGTGCACGTTGTCACTGTTCTCCCGGGCGTCCTTCTGAGGTGGCATTTTGTCCGCGGCCTTTTGCGTTCCCGGTGCTTTTCTTGCTTCTGCTCCCTCGCTCAGTTCCGCGATGGCCTGGCGGGCGCCATCCGCCAGGCGGTTGTGGGGATAATGCCGCAGGAAATCCTTAAAAGTAGCGTGCGCCGCCTCAGGATCGTTGAGATCGTCTTTATAGATTTCGCCGATGGTAAATAGTCCATCGAAACGATACTTACTGCCAGGATATTCCCGGCGCAAGAACTTGTACTGATCGATGGCTTCGTTCAGAATTTTGTTATCGTCGAAGCGCCGGCCCATTTCCACCAGCGTTTCCGCGACGGCAACTACGCTGGGATCGGCCTTCGAGGATGCGGGTGCACCGAGATAGATCGAACGATAGGCGTTGACCACCCGCTGATAATCGTGGCGCGTTCGTTCCGCCGGAGGCCGTCCATTGAGGGCCTCACGCATTCGCTCGGCCGTAGCGAAGTGCTCCCTCGCCCAGGCGTCGGAATGATGTGCGCGTGCGTGCGCCAACGGCGTGGCCAACAAGGCCAGGGCAAGCAACGCCGCCCACAAACCACGGTGCCGCGATGAGCTTTTCAAGATAATCAGCCCGCGCCCTCGTTCCTGGGTCGTAAATCCTTGTTCGTAAGTCCTGGTTCGTGAATCCTGCTTCGCAAATCAGTATTCGTTAAATCGGCATTGGTTGAGTGAAGCCTGGGTGCTTGAGGAGATAGATACAGCAAATTATTCAGTGTTGCTGATGTAGAGCACGCCGCGCGCATCCCGTTGAACTATGACGGGAGCGCGAGCCGCGGCGCCTGGGTCAAAGGTGGCTCCTCCGTAATACAGATTGGTAATTCGCCGAACGTAATTCTGGGTTTCGGCGTAGCGCGGAACGCCTGAACTGCGCGCCACCGCTCCCGCACCCGCGTTATAGGCGGCCAGGGTCAGCTTGATGTCGCCGCCATAATTCTCCAAAAGTTGCTTCAAGTGCCGCACTCCGGCGTCCACATTCTGTTCCGGATCGAACGGATTTTTCACATTCAATTGACGCGCCGTCGAAGGCATCAACTGCATCAATCCCATTGCGCCTTTCCGCGATACCGCATTGGGGTTGAAGTTCGATTCCACTTTCACCACTGCGCGCACCAGGTTGGGATCCACATTGTGCCGGGCAGCAGCTTCTTCGATGGCGCTATCGATATCGACTGCCGTGGCCGCTGCGCCGTGAAAGTTGGCGGCCACAATTTTGGCGTTCGCAGATTGATTGGATTCTTTGCCGATATACTGGCTCACTTCGGCGGCCGCCGACCGCGCGGCCTTCATAGACGCTGCATTTGCCGAAGGCACAGGTTTCCAGCGATTTTCTTTCGAACTCCAATACATCAGCGTGCTCCGAGGCAATGCGGAAGTCCCGGCATGGCGTGCTGGACTCGCTGCCACGGCGTCGTTCACATAGATTTTATGGCCATTTTCGTCGGTGGCTACGATCGTCTGAGAGGAACCGTCACCATCCCCTGCGCGAAGCTGGGGTGTAAAGGAAAGTGAGGTCGCGGCTATGGTGCTGGCCATCAAGGCGAGTTGCAGGCGCTTTCGCATTACCGGGCTTCTATTCCTCGCTGGCGAAGACAGACTTCACCCACACGTATTTCTACCCGGAACCTGACGGAGAATTTCAACCAGAGTAAGACGATTATAGGCTGGGAACCGGGGTCGGGCAATCACCCCGAAGGCAGTAGAACCACCGAAGTAATATCGGCAAAATAAAGATAATGAAGCACTTACTGCCCCTATCGCTCCAGAGCGAGCTCGAAGGCATCCAGCGACAATGAACGCAGCAAGTTGCGGCGCATGCCACGCTCCACCTCGGCCAAACCATCGGAGGCGGCGCTGATCCAGTCAAAGTCGGCGGCTTCCGTCAACCCTGAGAGTTCCTTCAGAATATCGGTGTTATGAACCAACTCGGGAGCGCCCGACCGCAAAGACATCAAGTCGCGCAGCAGCGAGTAGAGCGTTCGGAGAAGATGTTCAGTCTTCTCCCGTCCCTCAACACCGGGGCGGTAGGATTCAGTGATCTTGAACAACTGCGTGTGTTCCCCTCTCAGCAGCGCCGATCTCAAGACGGTGAGTGCATCCGCGCGGGCAGCAACGTATGCATCTAGATTGAAACTGCGAGCCCGACCCAACGCCCCTTCGCAGAGTCTAGCGACTAAGGCCCTCTGCGGCGGCTTCCACTCTGGCCGGTGCTTGGCCAGATAACCTTCCACATCTTCTGCGGGCAAGGCCGAGAGGTGAAAGACCATCGCTCGCGACCGGATCGTCGGAAGCAACTCCCCTGAATTCTCGGAGAGCAAAAAAATCGTGGCGAACTCTGGCGGTTCCTCCAGAACTTTAAGCAGCGAATTCGCCGCCTCTTTCATGAAGGCCGAATCGGTAAAGATAAAGACGCGCTCCCTCGCCTCCGACGGGCGGTAATAGATTGTCTCGATTACACGCCGCACCTGATCCACCTTGATCATCATTTGCGGAGGGTCGGGAGGGATGATCAATACGTCGGGATGAGTCTGCACGAAGAGGCGAGTCTCTTTCTTATCGGTCTCGCGCAGGCCTTCGCGCGCCTCGACTGCTTCGGCAAAGCGGGCATCGAGATCGGCGGCCTGGGCAATCCGGCGGCAATTCGCGCACTGCCCGCAAAAATCAGGCAGGCCATCCGTCTCAGTAGGCGCCAAACAATTCAAAGCTTGCGCCAGCATCAGCGCCAGCGTGTACTTGCCGGAGCCCCGCGCACCCGAAAGAATCACCGCGTGCGGAAAACGTTCCCGCGCCAGCATGCCGCGGAGGCGATGGACGGTTTCGGCGTTGCTGTGAAAATCAGAGAAACTCATTCGGCCCTATCATCCATTTCGCGCCGCCTTCCGCGCGCCGCTCGGCAATCAACTCATAGGCCAAGAACTGCCCGCGGGTACGTGCGGATAAATTCTTGTGCTTTGGCAAGACGCTGCGGCAACTCCTCAGCTTTCGGTCGGCCGGAAGATCGTTTTAAACTCATGGTCGGGAGTACCCACAATGAGGGTGCCCCACCCTTGCGTTTTTTGCAAGGGTGGGATTTGCCCGGGTGGGATTTGCCCGAGAGGATACACTTTCGGTCATTAATCAGGCCTATGCGCTTTGGAAAGAGTGAGTCGACAATGCGCAAGCTGAAGATTCGTGCTCCCCAAAAGTCGCTGCTGACCTTGCTCGAAGCCACCAATGGACGAATAGGATGGTTGATATCCTGGCGGCAAAAAAACATCTCTCATACAAAAACGGGTGGTCAAGAATCCTTTGCATAGGCACGACCAAGATAGGGGCCGACAGGCGAGCTACCTCCGCAGTGAACAAGGCGAACGACGTATTCTGTAAATTGCACGGAGTCAAAACAATCGAAGTCCATATCGCATCATGCGCGAGGCGCAGGAATGTTCAAACCTGGAGGCAGCTCGAATCGGCGTTGCTCGATACTTTCCGGAAAAGATCCTTTGAACTTCCGAAATGTAACCAAGTGAGGCCTAGGCCAAACGAGCGTATGTTCGGCAGCGGCGCCCTGCTGAAGGCTATTGCGCGGGTTGAGTCAGCGTAATTTTCGAATCCAAGTGATTAGCGGCTTCCCAACCTGAGTTTCCGCTGTACAACTTCCACAATCCGCCGATGCGTCTGTGCGGGCGTGCCGCGAGCGTCCACGGCGACAACCCGTTGTGGCTCTCGCGCCGCGATCGCCAAATAACCATCGTGCACGCGGCTGAAGAAACTGCGGCTCTGCTGCTCGAAGCGGTTTTCGTCCGCATGTTTGTTCCCACTTTTATTTGCACGGTCGGCGGACTGCCGGTTGCGCCTGCGAGCGCGCCCGACGCTCTTCGCCGGGTCGGATTCGAGCAGGATGGTTAGATCCGGCTGCAGATCTCCACAAAGAGCGCGGTGCAACTTCAGTACGACCTCGCTGCCCAGCTTGCGGCCACTTCCCTGGTAGGCTTCCGTGGAATCGGTGAAGCGATCACAAAGCACAATCTGCCCGTGATCAAGCGCTGGCAGAATGAGTTCCGCGATGTGCTGCGCGCGCGAAGCAAACATTAAAGCCATCTCCGCCAACGGCGCGAGCTCTGACGTCGCCGAGTCTAGCAAGACTTTTCGTATCTTCTCGCCCGTGGCCGTTCCCCCCGGCTCGCGGGTCTCAACAACTTTATCTCCGGCCGCGCGCAGAGCGGCTGCCAGCTTGCGCATCTGCGTACTCTTGCCGGTTCCGTCGAGTCCTTCGAAGGTGATGAATTTTCCGCGCCGCGACATCGTAGGCATGATAGCAGCGCTGGTGCGCCTCTGTGCCGCCTCTCGCCCGGGCTGCTAGAATTCGAAATTCTGCATCACAGGGTAGAATTGGTTTGTCGATCCCAGGGGGACTCAAAAAATGAAACTCTCAAGAATCTTGGGAGGAGTCTGTCTTCTATTCATCGTCTTCATCTCGCATTCCAGTTGGTCGGCTACGCCCCCGACCGTAACCATCTTCGTTGACGCCACCTCTGCTCCCCGTAAAATCTTCCATGCAAAACTGAAGTTTCCCGCCAGCGCAGGAGACCTGACGCTCTATTACCCGAAGTGGATTCCCGGCGAACACGCCCCCGACGGCCCTGTGATTGATCTGGCCGGACTCAAATTTTTCGCTGGCAGCAAGACCCTGAAATGGCGGCGCGATCTGCTCGACGGCTTCACCATCCATGTCGAAGTGCCGGCCGGCGAGAACGAAGTAAACGCCGAACTCGATTTCCTTTCGCCCGCGACCTTCGAAAGTGGCTTCTCCGCCGGATCTTCCGCCACCGACAAAATGGCGGTGATTAGTTGGAATCAGGTCCTGCTCTATCCCAAGGGCTGGAAGTCGGACGATCTCACCTATGTCGCGACTCTGAAACTTCCCGCCAATTGGAAGTACGGGACGGCCCTGCCGGTCGAATCCAACAGCAGCGACAACGGCGAAACACAAATTTCATTCAAAGCATCGTCCCTGACCACGCTTGTCGATTCGCCCGTGATTACCGGCGAATTCCTCAAAGTCGTCAAGCTGGCTGACGATCCCCTTACTGAGATGGACGTCGCGGCCGACAGCGCCGCGGCACTCGAGCCTCCACAGGAAGTTTGGGACCATTACAAGAATCTGGTGGAGCAGACCAACAAGCTTTTCGGGGCTCACCATTATCGCGATTATCATTTTCTTCTCAGCTTGAGTGATCACGTCGCGCACTTCGGCCTGGAGCACCACGAGTCCGATGACAGCCGCATCGGTGAGCGTGACCTGGTCGATGAAACTGGCCGTAAAATGTCAGCCAGCCTCCTTCCCCATGAATATGTGCATTCATGGAATGGAAAATATCGCCGCCCTGCCGACCTCGCTACTCCCGACTATGAACAGCCGATGCAAGACGATCTGCTATGGGTGTACGAAGGCTTGACGAATTATCTTGGCACCGTGCTGACCGCTCGCAGTGGATTGCTCACGAATGAACAGGCGAGGGACGACTTAGCCATAACTGCCGCCGCGCTGGATCACATTCCGGGACGTACCTGGCGCAACCTGCAAGACACGGCGGATGCGGCTCCCGAACTTTATTTCGCCCCTCAAGCCTGGAACTCATGGCGGCGCGGCACAGATTTTTACGATGAAGATACCCTGAACTGGCTTTGGGTAGACATCATCATTCGCCAGCAAAGCAAAGGCGCAAAATCAATCGACGATTTCTGCCATCTCTTCCACGGCGCTCCTAGCACCGGTCCCATGTTGAAGACTTACACCTTCGACGATGTCGTCAACGCTTTGAACCAGACCGTACCCTACGACTGGCGCGGCTTCTGGATCGAGCGTCTCACCAACCACGGCCCTGGCGCGCCGCTTGGTGGAATCGAAGGGAGTGGATGGAAAGTGGTTTACGATGAAACCCAATCGGAAATGATGCGCGGCATCGAAGGCAACGGCCATGTCGCCAGCGGAGCATTTTCCATTGGCATCGAGCTTCGCGAAGATGGCACGATCACGGACACTACCGAGGGCATGCCCGCAGCCGTGGCCGGAATCGGTCCCGGCATGAAACTGATCGCTGTGAACGGGCACCAATACTCCCCCGAAGTCTTGCGCGACTCGCTCAAAGCGGGCAAGGGCGGCACTGCTCCCCTTGAACTTCTTGTGGAGAACACCGACTACTACAAAACCTACAAACTCGATTACCACGGCGGCGAGCGCTACCCACATCTGGTGCGCGATGAGTCGAAACCTGACTTGCTGTCGGATGTCTATAAAGCAAAGTAGCCTCGGGATTCGTCGTCCTGAACAATTGCTTTTGCGAAGTAAAGAGTCCAGGCGCGATGCATCGTGTTCTTTGCGGTCACGCGTCTGGCTCACTGCCGTTCTGTAGTCTCTTTTGCATTCACTCGTTTTACGAGGAGATGCCGATCATGAGCTTCCGCCGGCTTGTGCTCTATTCCGCGAGCGCCATCGGTTTCCTAACCCTTGCAACTTCCCCATCTTTATTGGTCCAAGCCCAATCTTCCCAAGCCCAGAGTCCGATCCTTGGCTTCGCTCCTGCAGCCGCGGCGCGCGAAGTTAAGGTTGAAAACAAGTTCAAAGCGATTCCCTCGCCGGACGAAGAGCGCCGCCAACATCACATCTTTACCGCCGAGCCGCATGTGGCTGGCTCTCCGCGCAACAACGAACTGGCTCGCTACATCGCCGACGAATGGCGGCAGGAAGGCCTGGAAGACGTTGTCATCCGCCGCTACGATGTCTACGGCAGCAGCCCAAAATTCACCTCGCTCGAAATGATTGCGCCGGTGCACTATCGCGCCATCCTGCGAGAGATGCCGGTTCCCGGCGATCCTGACTTAAAAAACAAAAGCATAAGTGCGGCCTGGAGCGGCATGTCAGCGTCCGGCGAAGTCACAGCCCCGCTGGTCTACGCTCACAGCGGCAATCCCGAAGACTACGACCTTCTTCGTAAGCAAGGCATCGACGTGAAAGGCAAAGTAGTTCTGGTGCGCTATTCGAACCCCTACAGCTATCGCGGATTCAAAGCGCTCACCGCCGAGCGCGAAGGCGCAGCCGCCATTCTCATCTATAGCGATCCCGCCGAAGACGGATTCAAAAAAGGCAAAGTCGTTCCCAACGGCCCGTGGGGCCCCGAGTATCACATTCAGCGCGGTGCCATCACTTACGACTTCATGGTCCCGGGAGACCCGCTCACTCCGGGATGGGCTTCGGTTCCCGGCGCTAAACGCATTCCCGTCGAGCAGGCTACGTCGATTCCAAAGATCATGGCGCTGCCGCTCTCCTGGCACGATGCTAAGCCGCTGCTTGCCAACATGGATGGCCCGCTTGCGCCAGAGAATTGGCAGGGAGAAGACTGGCAGGGTGGATTGCCCATTAAATATCACCTTGGTGGGCAGCGCGTGCGCGTGCACCTGAAAATCGAAATGGATAACTCCACGCAGCCCTACTACGTGGTCGAAGGCCGCATTCGCGGCGCGGAGTTGCCAGATGAATGGGTCGTCCTCGGCAATCATCGCGACGCCTGGGTCTTCGGCGGGGTCGATCCGAGCAGCGGCACCGCATCAATGATGGAGCTGACTCGCGCACTGGGAAGATTGGCCAAGACTGGAATGCGTCCGCGGCGGACGATTGTGGTGTGCAGTTGGGACGGCGAAGAAGTTGGCCTCACCGGTTCCACCGAATGGGGAGAGCAGTTCGCCGACGAACTGCGCAACAAAGCTGTCGCTTACATCAATGTCGACGAAGCCACTTCCGGACCAAACTTCCACGGCCAGGCCGTCGCCTCGCTCGGGCCCATGCTGGTTGAGACCGCGCACTCGCTGCAGGATCCTTCCGGAAAAACTCTTTATGAAGCATGGAAGCAATCATCTGCTCACGAACGCAGCGAAGAAAAAAATTCAGAAGCAGTCACAGATTCAAATCTCCCCGACACTCGCATCGGCAGCGGTTCCGACCACACCGTCTTCCTCAACTTCATCGGCCTGCCAGTCTTCAATCTCGGCTTCGTCGGACCCTATGGCGTTTACCACTCAGCCTACGACGATTTCTTCTGGATGAATCATTTCGGCGATCCAGGCTACCGCTATCACACACTGATGTCGCAATTGTGGGGCGTGCTCGCTCTCCGCCTTGCAAATGCCGAGTTGCTGCCGTTCGATTTCTCCGCTTATGCCGCGAACATTCGCGAATTTGTAAATGAATTGTCGAAAGGCATGGCTGCAAGAAATGACAGGAGCCAATTGGATCTGAAGCCGGTGCTCGATGCTATCGACGACTTCGAAGCTGCCGGGAAACGCCTCGATGACTCCGCAGCCCACGCGCTAACTTCCGGAGCCATCGATCCCAAACTTGCTAACACGATCAATCACGGCACCATGCAAGTCGAACGCAACTGGCTCAACCCTGACGGCATCCCCGGCCGCCCCTGGTTCAAACATATTCTGTACGGCACGCGCTTTACCTACGCGCACCTGGAGTTGCCCGGTCTGGCCGAAGCAGTCGAGAAACAAGACTGGCCCACCGCCAATCAGCAAGCGGAAATTCTGCGTCATGCACTCACCAACAACAGCAAGCTAGTTGACGAATTGAATTCCGCTCTGACCGGTCCCAAGTGACCACCGACGCAAGACAAGCTCTGTCATCCTGACTTCCGATGTCTCCTCAGGAGTTCTCTTCCAGCATAGCCGTGCAAGCTCCCTTCCGCGCTGCCGCCGCAAGCGAGCCTTCGACTCCATTTGTCTCGCGCGAAGCGCGAGACAAATTCCGCTCAGGATGACAGTGTCGGTTGGCTACGACAGACTGCGGATTTCCCCGCAGAAAATAAAGTTTGCGGCGAGGTTTCCGCGAACGCGGGGGATGTGCCCGGTCTGTACCCCTTTTATTGGGTATCCCCTCATCCCTCCCCCGGAGTGCCAGTCGACAACCTGAGTGAATATTTTTCCATGTGGGCCAATACAGTGCCAGATGGCGGACTTCTGGCGATTGGCATTGAGGACGGCGGCAAGGTCGCAGGTTGCCATAGCCTCTCCTCTAACGAGTTGAATGACTAGGAAAAATCACCGCGTCGACTATGTCCGGATGCGAGGGTTGAGAGCAAGCGGGTCGAGGCGATCACCCATGACGGGATACCAAGCTTCATCGTGCTTTTCAGAATTGACTATCGCGAGGATAGAGTCGTCCGAAATCATAAGAATGAAGCGTTCATACGACACGGAGACATCTTCCCGAAGTCATATCCTTTACCCTGTCACGGCAGTATCATTGTGAGATAAAGCCACACAACAGACAGCAAAGCGAAAGGCGATTTAACGCCATGATTACGGCGACGTTTAGCGGCGCTTCACCGCATCCAGTTCGACTTCCGGAACTGGAACCGGTGGTACGGCTTGGGGTGGAGTGACCTGGCTCTATGGAATTCATGATGGCGCCCTGTCGGGCGCATTGCAGAGTGGGAGCGAAGTCGCAAAGGCTAGCCATTTTCTACCGAGTCCCCAAAATCATGTCTAACTACTCTCGCCGTATCCTGTGCGCCATTGTGTGTCTGCTCGGGTCCGTTTGCTTCGCTCAAACCCCAGCAGTGAGAAATGCTGGCGTGTTCAGCAACACCCAAATCAATGAGTACGTGAAATCCCTGATCAATGGGTGCAGTCCCCAAACCGAGTTTCAGACGACTCAAGGCAGTACGAGCGTCTTCCAAACGGAGGGAGCAGTTGGATGTGTGGCCACCGTGAGGCGATACTACCGTCAAACAGCAGTATCGGGGAATAATTGATTTCCGACAGGCCGGGGAAGGTGGATATCTCAAATTTAAGCGGAACGCTCAACGGTCAGTCGAACTCGAAAACTTCCTGTTCCACCGGATTCTGCCACACCGGAGCGAACGACTGCCGGTGGAGCGGCGTCGGACCGAACTCCTGCAACGCCGCCAGATGCCGCGGCGTGCTGTAACCCTTGTGCGAAGCCAGTCCGTACTCGGGGAAGATTGCATCCCATGCACACATCATGCGGTCGCGTTCGACTTTGGCGAGAATCGAAGCCGCGGCAATTGAAGCGGAGAGCGCATCGCCATGGATGATAGCGCGTTGCGGCAATTCGCAATCCAGGCGCACGGCATCGATCAGCAGATGATCGGCGGCAGGCTGCAGCCGCATGACCGCCTCGCGCATGGCCAGCCGCGACGCCTGGTAGATATTGATCTGGTCGATGCGCGCGGCGTCCACGGCCGCAACCGCCCATGCGACCGCGTGTTCCCGAATGCGCGGCGCCAGCAATTCGCGGCGCTCAGGCAACAGCAGCTTGGAATCACGCAGGCCGCGGAGGCGATATCCACGGTCAAGAATCACCGCCGCCGCCACTACCGGACCGAACAGAGAGCCTCGCCCCACCTCGTCGACGCCGGCAACCATGGCCGCTCCCGCGGCCCACGCATTTTTTTCATAACGCAATGTGCAGCGCAATCTTTTCAGCAGCCGGAGTTTCGCGGCTGCCGGGGAAAGAGAAAACTCGGAATCGATCTTCGCAGGGGTCGGCATTGAAGGGTGTTACCCACCATCTTCCCTTGTCAGCGTGGATTCCTGCAAGCGAGAAAATTAATGAGGGCACCGGTGCAGTTTGGCTTATGCGCCGGGCAAGTTAAGCTGGAGATCCCTCGCTCCGCCGGAAAAACGGCTGCGCTCGGGATGACGCCTTAATGCAGAAAACCAAACTGCACCGCTAGCAAAATGAGAAACCGCCCGAACATAATCGCTGCTTCTCGCTCTGCAAGCCGCTTCCGGATCACGCACTGGCCGCGAGGTGATGCCGCTTAGTAACCATTACTTAATTACCAACGTACATTGTCCGGTAGGACATGTACTGCTATGTTGACGACATCCTCAGTTCGCAAGGAGTAGTGGTGAACCAAGAAGCAATCGAGCCGAGGCAGGACGCTCTGCCAAGAGATGGCGCGCCAGCCGATGGTGCCCCAATCGAAAAGCTGATTCACTTGGCGCTCCCGGTTCGCCTCATTCATACGCAGGATGGCGACCGCGGCGGACTGGAACTGGCTTGTACCTATGACATCCACCCGCGCGGCGCGCGCCTGCGCAGCACCCGTGCGATGAAGGTGGGGGATTTGGTCACGGTCGCGCGGGGACGCGTCAAGAGCGTCTGTCAAGTAGTATGGACCGCCGATCCGGAATCCGCGCTGCGCGGCCAGTTCACAGTGGAATGTGTGGAGGGTAGCAGAAGCCCCTGGGAAGAAGAGTTGCGGCTGATGGAAGAGCAATATCTGCCAATCCTTCCAGCGGGACCTAATAAGAAGCCCGTCATGAACGCTTTCCGCAAGGGTGAGCAGAATCGGCGGCGGCGGCCGCGCTACCGCGTCGAGGGCGGAGCCGATCTGACCGATATCGGTGGACGCTCGCGCTTCGAAGGCCGGCTAGAACAGATCTCGGAATATGGTTGCCTCATCAGCGCCAGCGATCTTTTGAAGCCGGGCACCAACTTAAGGCTGGTACTGAATATGTGCGATGTCAGCGTAGCGCTGCGCGGGCATGTGAGATATACCGCCGACAACCGCGCCATGGGCGTGGAGTTTCAGGAGATTCGGCAAGGAGACCGTCCCCTGCTGAACTATGTGCTGGATCAGTTGAAGAAGCCACGCACCGAGGACTTCGCCGGTCTCGAAGTCGTCACGGAATCCTTCGCCAAGGCGGCGGGCTAACTAAGAGTCACATCAACCCGCACACCGCCTGGAAGCGGAGCAACCCACCCGAGCGGCGAAACTTCCAACCGTATTCTTCGACAGTCCATTATTCGACGTCGCGCAGACGCGCCGCTTTGCCCTTAAGGCCACGCAGATAATAGAGCCTGGCGCGGCGCACCTTGGACGAGCGCAACAGATCGACTTTGTCGATCACTTTCGAGTAGACGGGGAAAATGCGCTCTACGCCCTGGCCAAAGCTGATCTTGCGCACGGTGAAGCTGGCCTGCGGTCCGTTGTCGCGCTTGATCACTACGCCTTCAAATGCCTGCACGCGTTCTTTGTCGCCTTCCTTGATCTTCACGTGAACGCGAACGGTGTCTCCGGGATGGAATGCAGGTATGTCCGTGCGTTGGGTTTTCGCCAGCAGTTTTTCGATTATAAGATTCGACATGATGTTTAATCCTTCCGAACTCTAAAATCCGTGATGCTAAATTTGGTCTCGCCGTCGAACTCACAGCGGATTATCTTTGAGCTTCTCGATCCTGATCCCGCCTCTTTTCGTCTCAGCTAAAAACTTGACGTCTTCCTTGCTCAGCGCTGCACCTTCCAGCAAGTCCGGGCGGTTGCGTAGAGTCTTTTCCAACGCCCGCTGACGACGCCATTTCCGGATCTCTTCATGGTTGCCGGACATCAACGCTTCCGGCACCGCCATCCCGCGAAACTGCGCGGGGCGCGTGTAGTGCGGATAATCCAGCAATCCGTTCGACCCGCAAGTCGAATCCGCTCCGCCCGTGCCTTTCACGTTGACGTCAACCGTAAACGATTCCTGCTGGGTTGACGCTTCGTTTCCCACAGCGCCAGGAAGCAACCGCGTCACCGCATCCACAACCACGGCCGCAGCCATTTCTCCGCCGCTAAGAACATAGTCGCCGATGGAGAGTTCCCGATCGGCTAAAAATTCCGTCACGCGCTCGTCCACACCCTCATACCGTCCGCAGACTAAAATGATGCGGTCGAGCAGAGCCAACTCCGCCGCAACCATCTGCGTAAAACATTGGCCTTGCGCCGAGAGCAACACTACCGACTGCTTCACTCGACGCCCGATTCGTTCTTCCCGCGGAGCAAGCCCCATCGACTCCAAACATTCAAACAGCGGTTCCGGCTTCAGCACCATGCCTTCGCCGCCGCCAAAAGGACGGTCGTCCACGGTACGATGACGGTCTCGGGTAAACTCCCGCAGATCATGGACCTGAATTTCCGCCAGGCCCATCTCTTGCGCCCGGCGCGTGATGCCGTAATCCAAGGGCCCGCGAAAGAAGTCCGGAAAAATCGTTACTATATCGGCCTTCATCATCGGCCTTACGGATGCAAAACTTTTTTAACACCGAGCGCACAGGGGACACAGAGGAAATTCTCTACCTCTGTTCCTGATTAGTGCTTTTTCCGTTTGGCCGAGTGCGATTGCTCCCGCTTCTCTTCTGCCGTCAGCGGAAAGTTCACTTCGAGCAGGCCTTCGGGTAAGTTCATGCGCATCTGCTTGCGTTCCACATCCACACTGTCGAGATACGCCTCTGCGAAGGGAATCTCCACTAGCCGCGCCGCTGAGTCGCGCACAATCAACAGCGGCGCCTCGCCCGCTCCAAACTGGACATCTTCGATGCGTCCGATGTCGCGGTCGTGGTCAAGCACCATGCAACCGATCAGATCGCTCACATAGTTCCGGCCGGCCGGCAGACTGGAGCGCTGGCTGCGCGGCACCTGCAATTCGCATCCGACCAGCCGTTCCGCTTCGGAAATCGAATCCACTCCAGCAAACTTCAGAACCAGCATTCCCTTGTGCGGCCAAAGATCCTCGACTTCCAGTTCCCTGCGCGGGCTTTCCGGCTGCCGCGAAAGCGCCAGCAACTTCATGCCTGATGTAAATCGTCCTGGAACATTGCTGTAAATCTCGTTGGCCACGTCGCCGCGGCGGCCCTGCGTTTTCACCACGCGGGCCAGCGTAATGAATTCACCGTCTGTTTCAGAATCGCGAATGTTCTGCTTCCTAGGTGATCCTAGTCTTTGATTTCCTAGTCGATCACTTCCAGCGTGTATCGCTTGCGCGCTCGCACACCCGCGGCGCTTAGAAGCGTACGCAGCGCCCGGACGTTGCGCCCTTGCCGGCCGATGATTTTGCCCACATCAGCTTCGGCCACTTCCAGTTCGATCACGTCGTCATCGAGATGATCCACGTAAACCTCATCGGGAGCATCGACGATCCACTTCGCGATCTTCTCGATGAGAACGCGAACATCTCCAGGGGTTTCAGTCATGACGGGTATTTAGGCTACGGAGGCCGCTGGAGCAGCCGCGGACTTGGAGTAGAGCTTGCCGACGCGCTCCGACATTTGAGCGCCCTTGGAAACCCAATAATCGACGCGGTCACGCTTGAAGTCGATACTTGTGGGGTTGGTTCGAGGATTGTAGGTCCCCACAACTTCCACGGGCCGGCCATTGCGCGCGCGAGCCTTCTCGATCACCACCACGCGGTAATACGGTTGTTTGCGCGCACCCATGCGCGACAGTCGAATCATTAACACGGATGTATATCCTTATTCCGGAAGAGTCCGGCGAGGTCAAGGCAAACACTTATTATGCCGGAGGTTAGGCGGAATGGCAATAGGTCGAGCGGGGTCTGCGGGGTCTGGCGGGGTCTGTGTGGCGAAAAGGTTAAAACAGCTCTATTGGGCAGCAGCGAGCTCCGCCATCTGGCCCGATGCCTTCTTCCTCAGGAAACGATTTGCTGTTGACGGTTTCCGCTGCGGCACCCAGAAACGTGAATGCAAAAGAGGAATACTCGGTCTTCAGTTCCAGGGTCAAACTTGAGGGGAGAATCCACGAACGCTTTCATCGCTTGGTTCGAAGTGGCGTAGTGGGTCACGCTGAAAAGCTACTTCTGCCGGATTGGTATATCCCTCGACTCCCGACTGATGATCCAGCAGATGACGCAGAGTCACTTTCTGATACGCGACTGGTAGCTCAGGCAAGTATTGTCGAATGGAGGCGTCCAACGCCAACTTATCCTCCTCGACCAACCCCATGATGATGGTTCCGTTAATCGGCTTTGAAAGGGACCCCAGGCGCTGGACACTATCGGTTCTCATCGGGACGCCTTGTTCAAGGTCGGCCATCCCGAATGCTTTGGAAAAGACGACCTCGTTTATCAGTCCCACTGCCACCGACAGGCCGGGGCACATGGCAGCTGCGAATCGCGAGACGACCAAGGCCTGAAGCCGTTCGGGACTGCGTTACTTTGGGGCTTGCGCCGCGCTGCACGTCAGCAGCAGGGCCAACAAGGGGAGCATCAGAACGGTTAGGGTTCTAGGCGAGCGACACTTTAACGTAACAGACGTAACGTGATCCTCGACAACAGAATACGACAGCTTCTGGCTCCTGCTAGACTGCTGTTTTGGGGGGTAACGCTTTGCAGGCAGTCTACATTCTCTCCGGGGTGCGAACGCCGATTGGGAAGTTTGGCGGGGCGCTGGCATCGCTGACGGCGGCTGATATGGGGGTGGTGGCCGCCAGGGCTGCGATGAAGCGTGCGGGGATTCGGCCCGAACAGGTGGAAGAAAGCATCTTCGGCAATGCGCGGCAGGCGGGCGGCGGACCGAATCCGGCGCGGCAGATTTCCGTCCGCAGCGGCGTCCCGCAGGAAATTCCAGGGTTCACCGTGAATAAGGCTTGCGCCTCGGGAATGAAATCCATCGCGCTGGCTTATCACGCGATTCTGCTTGGCGATGCAAGTTGCATTCTGGCGGGGGGCACGGAATCCATGTCGCGGCTTCCTTATTATCTGGAAGCGCGCTGGGGATACCGGCTGGGCAATCAGGAACTGGTTGACGGCATGTATCGCGATGGTTTCTTTTGTCCCATGGCGAAGATGGTGATGGGTGAGACTGCCGAAGTGCTGGCTGAACGCTACAAGATTTCTCGCGAAGAACAAGATGAGTATGCGTTGATGTCGCAAACGCGCGCCGGGCGGGCGATTGCGGCTGGACGATTCGACGACGAGATTGTTCCGGTCACGATTGAAGGAAAGACGGGCGCGACCACATTCAGCCGCGACGAACATCCGTTTGCGGACGCGAGCATGGAAAAGCTGGGCAAGCTGGCTCCGGTGTTTTCGAAGACGGGGACGGTCACGGCGGGCAATTCTTCGGGAATCACCGATGGCGCTGCCGCCGTGGTTGTGGCGAGTGAACATTTCGTGAAGAAGAACGGCCTGAAGCCACTGGCGCGAATTTCCGCCGTGGCCTCGGCGGGAGTCGATCCGCGCGAGAT
>JGI12635J15846_10001630_pt1 | contig 19680 bp, 20 predicted proteins | sample BlaSpr_A8_OM2_M2_FD_15846 | JGI IMG/M metagenome (IMG submission 15846) | reverse complement strand
TTCCCACTTCCCCACAGCCGCGACGGCGGCGGGTGATTAACAGGCAACCGGACAACTCACTTGCTACAAAAACCGGACCTTTTAACTTGCTACGAACACCGCCAAGCTTTTCGCATCAAACAGACTCCGCTTCCCATCCCCCATCCGAACGCATAAGATGCACCCAAGTTTCTCGCAAAAATAACCAGAGGTGCGCCGTGTACGCGCCGAGCATCGCAAAGGTCCACAACCAACCTCATCATTCCCGCGCCGCGCGCCTCCTACTAATTGTCCTAACTCTTTGGGCTCTCGCCATGATCGTCCCCGGCCTGCAACGCGTCTTCGATTCCCTCGATTCCTTCGGCCTCGCTGTGGACAGCGACGGCGTCATCACCGGCGTCCTCGCGCCGTTCGCATCATCAAACGATTCTCCCGCCGCCTCAGCCGGCATCACGCCAGGCGACCGCATTGACTTGAAATCCATGCGCTGCAATCCAGCCGACATCAACACGCCGCGATGCGCCAGCCTGCTCGTCCTCCTCGGTGGCCTAGGCGAAACGCAAGCGGTGCTCCCTCACAGCCAGATCACCCTCACCATCCAAGCGAAATCCGGCGCCCCGCCGCGCACTATAAACCTCCACTCCGCCCCGGCTCCGCTCACTTCCGCCGAACGCCTCGTCCTCTTCGCCGACACTGTCGTCGGCATCGTCGTCATCATCATCGCCTTCTGGCTCGTCTGGACGCGCCCAAGCTGGATGACCTGGGGCCTGTTCTTCTACGTGCTCTGGTTTAATCCCGGGCAGTCCTACACGTATTACGCGTTGCTGCAACGCTCGCCCGCCGCAATCCTCGCGCAGGAAATTGCCGAATCCCTCGCGCAAGGTGCCGCCTTCGCCGGCCTCTTGCTCTTCGCGCTGCGTTTTCCCGAAGACCGCACCGAACCGCGCTGGCAAAAACTCCAATGGGCGGTCCCGCTCCTCGCCGCTGTCATCACCGCTCTTACGCTCGCGAACTTCGCCAGCATCCTCGGCTTCCCCACCGAAAGGATCACCGAGGTCACTTTCCTCGCAGGCTTCGCCATAGACGCCGCCGTGCTCTTCATTCTCCTCGCGCGCCGCCGCACCCTCCCGCCGCAGGAAAAGCAGCGCATGAACTGGGTCGTCTGGGGCTGCGCCATCGGACTTCCCGCCTACATCCTCGCCGAGCTTTGCCAGTCCTCCGACCTGATTACTCATCTCTGGGGCGCCGCGCCCTCGCCGCCTTCATCGGTCTTCTCTATCTTCCCAACGGCGTCCTCGCCTACTTCGCGTCGCAAGCGGTCTGGCTGCGCCGTGTGGTCAGCGTCTCCATTCCCCTCCGTCACGGCACAATATTGGTCGCGCTTAGCCTCGCTCTCGGTATTCCCATCGTCCAGCTACACGAAAAGCTCGCGCACCTGGAGGAAGACGTTCGCTTGCCCGCGTGGATCTGGGCGCTAGTCGTCGCGCCCATCGTGTTGCTCGTACTGCAGCGCCTGCACGAGATCGCCGTGGAACTGCTCGATCGCATCTTCAATCGCCAATTCCACTCCGCGCGTGAGCAGATGAAAGTCGCGAACGAAGCGCTAGCACGCGCCGAAACTCTTCCTGAAATTGATTGCCTGCTGGTGGAAAGCGCGGTCCGCGCCCTCCATCTGTCATCCGGCGCGGTTTTCCGCAATGATGGAAAGGTGTTTTGCAGAACGCAGGACACGCGAGGCTGGACCGCCTCCATGAAAAAAGAACTGCTCCCCGAACAAGATGCAATTGCCCTGCGTTGTTTGAAAGACGGTGAACCGGTCCGCATCGGTCACGATCCTTGGAATTCACCGGATCTACCGCCTGACCAACCACTCGACCTGCCGTCCGGCCTCGCCGCTCCCAGCCTCACCGTCCCGGTCCGTAGCGGCGTTCCCGAAGCCACTGCCGTAGCCCTCTTCGGCCCGCACCAATCCGGAAACGACATCACCGCCGACGAATCCGAAATGCTGGAACGCCTCGCCGCGCGCGCCGCCATGGCCTACGAACGAGTATTCACCGCCATCCTCCGCAAAGAAGTCGCCATGTTGCGGCAACAAGCAGCCACGCTGGATTAACGTCTGGGGAGAATCAACGTTTGCAGGTGGACTACGTCTCCAGAAATCGTCGATCCTGAACCACACTCGCGGCGCAAATTGGGAAGCGGGTGGGAACACATCCCGCGCTGGGTACGACTCGTGCTGTGGGCAATCGCCATCGCCGCCGTGATCTCGGTTGCGTACTTCACACGTTTACCGTGGAGCTAACCAACCTTTGCGGCAAATGAACCGTCAGGTCTTGACAGCAGCGTACGGTTCAACACTCTTCTCGGACTTTTCCAAAATCTGCTCCAGCATCCCCGGAATCTCAAACACCGCCCGGTTCTTCAATCCTCCCGCATTCGCCCGAAAACGCGCCAAATTTGCCGGCTCGATCATCCTTCCCACCGCCGGCACAATCTCACTGAAACTCCGCAGCACCACTCCCACCTCATTCTCCAGTACCCACGTCGCGTTGTAGCGTTCCTGCGGCAGAGTCCAAGCATTGCAAGACACAATCACCGGCAGCTTCATCGCCAACGCCTCGCTCACACTTCCCGGCCCCGGCTTCCCAATAAAGAAATCCGCCAAATGCATGTACCGGTTCACGTCCTTAGTAAATCCTTCCACGAACCGCGGCAATCTCGATCCACCCACCCGCAGTGCAGAAGCCAACTTCTCGTTCCGCCCGCAAATAAAAATCAATTGCAGCTCCAGCTTCGAATCGTCCAACCGTTCCGCAATTTCCAACATCGCCTGCGAGCCGTAGCCACCAAACAGCACCACCGCAGTAGGCAAATCCGCGCGCAATCCCAATCGCGCCAGACCCGCCAGGCGCTCTTCCACCGGCGCCTCATAAAATCGCGGATGCAAAATCATCCCCGACGCACGAAATATCCGGTTGTCCATGTGCCCGTGTTCGCGCGCCTGCTCCACCGCGCGCTCCGATCCGCAAACCAAATACTGCCTCTGCCGCTCGATCCAGAAATGCGGCGGAAAATCCGCAATGTCGGTCAGTACCGTGACGAATGGGCGTCCTGGCCACGCGTTCGCGAAACTTTCACATAGCGCCCGGTTGAAGTGCGGAATGAATGACACAACCATATCCGGAGCAGTTTCCCGCCAGTGCCGCTCCAGCACCCGCACCGTCGCCGCATGCCGCGACCAAATCGCAAATTGCAACACTTTCATCAGGTAAACGCTGCCCAGCGTCCATCCGCTGCGCAGCATCCAGTTGTAGTGTCCTCGATGCGTATCCCCGCGTATCTTTTGAGGATATCCAGCTCATCGAGCAATTCTTGAATGTTGAGCAGGCGAACGTCCCACGAACGTTCTTGCGCCTGAATGGACATCTGCAGCGCAGTGGCTGCCGCGCGATGTCCGCCGCCGGCGTCGAAAAAGCAAAACTCGATTCGTTGCATGCGGGCGGAGTCTCGCATCCGTAGTGCCGAGATCTGCTACGGAACTGTTAAAAGACCGTTACTGTGTCGAAAGAGTTAAATATCTGTATTTTCAGAACTTTAGCACGCATGTCATCTGCCGGTAACACGGCCCCGCTATTTTTATTCACGTGAGATGCGACCTGCATGTTCACTCGTACTTTTCCGGACCAACTACAACCCCCTTTGCCCGAAAATTTTGCCGCGAGTGTTATAGCAATCCTCACGACGTGTATTCCCTGCTGCAGCGCCGCGGCATGAATCTCTTCACCCTCACCGATCACGATTCCATCGAAGGCGCCGAACAATTGCGCCAGCATCCCGATTTTTTTGTCAGTGAAGAATTAACCTGCAAAATGCCCAGCGGCACCGAAGTCCACGTCGGCGTGTACGACATCACCGACCGTCAGCACCAACAGTTGCAACAGCGCCGCAACGATCTCGTCTCGCTCCTGATGTATCTCACCGAGCGCCGCCTCTTCTTCAGCATCAATCACGTTTTCTCTGCCGTCACCGGACGCCGCGAGCGCGAAGACTTCGCCTGGTTCCAGGAATATTTTCCCGCCGTCGAAACGCGCAACAGCCACATGCTCGAAAGCGCCAATCAGCGCGCTGCGCAACTCGCCAAACAATGGGACAAAATCGCCATCGGCGGCAGCGACGCGCACGCGCTTCCCTCCGCCGGCACCGCCTACACCGAAGTTCCCGGTGCGCGCGATAAAGCAGAATTCTTCGAAGGCTTGCGCGCCGGCATGGGCCGCGTCGCCGGAGAATCCGGCAGCTTCAGCAAACTCACGCGCGATGTTTTCTGGATTGCCTACGAAATGATGCGCGAAAAATCCTGGACCGCCCTGCTCTCGCCGCTCGCCGCGCTCATCCCGGTCATCACTTACTGGAATTATCACGACGAACGCGTTTTCGGCCGCCGCTGGGGTGCGGAAATTCTTGGCGCGCCCGAAGCTAGCAAACATCCTCGCTGGATATCGCTGCCGCAATCTGCGGCGGAGGGATCCGTATGACAGTCGCCAAAGCTGTCTGGAACCAGATTCAATCGAACGACTATCGCCTGATGCGCCGCGTCCATCGCTGGCGCGCCCCGCGCTGGTTTCGCATCCTCATGATATTGATGACGCGCATGGGCGACGGCTGGCTATGGTATTCGCTCGGTCTGATCCTGCTCGTCTATGGCGGCGAACACCGCGTCGCAGCCATCGGCGCCGCCACCGCAGCCGCGTTCGTCGGCATCCTGCTTTTCCGCGCCCTGAAGAAAACCAGCAAACGCCAGCGCCCCTGCGAAATCGAACCGCACTGCTGGTCCCTGATCCTTCCACCAGATAAATATTCTTTCCCCTCAGGCCACACCATCACCGCCTTCGCCATCGCGCTCTCACTAGGCCTCTTCTACCCGCAACTCCAAGGTGTCCTCCTGGCCGTCGCCCTGCTGATCGCCTCCTCGCGCATCATCCTGGGCATGCACTTCCTTAGCGACGTCCTCGCCGGCTCCGCCATCGGCATCGCACTCGGCACCATCAGCTATCACATCTTCGCCACCCTCTAACCGCATGAGCCACGAGCGCTGGCGCCTCCCCGCCGCAAAAATCGCAAAATTCCGCGCATGGCTCCGCCCGAAATATTTCCGAATGTGGAATCGTAGGCGTGTCCCTAGCGTTGAATTTGTAGCGGCCGCCTGGTTTTTAGGCGAGCGTCGTTGAAGTTGCCCTCGAATTCGCATCGGACTCACAGTCCCAGTTTCGTTTCCAATTCCGCATGTCCCGCCACACCGCTGTCATCGCTCTTGCCTAGCACTCGCTCAATCGTCGCAAATAACTCGTGCGTGCGAATCGGCTTCGAGACGTAGGCATCCATCCCGCCCGCAACACACCGTTCCTCATCTCCCTTCAGCGAATGCGCTGTCATGGCAATGATCGGGATGTGTCCTCCGCTTGATTTTTCCTTCTCCCGAATTGCGGCCGTCGCCTCCAAGCCATCCATCGTCGGCATTTGCACGTCCATCAAGATCACGTCAAAACTTCCTTTCTGCAATTCTCCCAGCGCTGCCTGCCCATCCCCCGCGACGATCACCTCATACCCGCGCTTCTCCAGCAATCGCAGCGCCAGCTTCTGGTTCACCATATTGTCTTCCGCCAAAAGAACCCTGCGCCGGTTCCGAACTTCCCGCAATGTGTGCTTCGTAACCAATGTGTCGGTTTTCTTCGCCGGCGACCGCTCCAGCAGCGCGCAGATGCCCTCCAGCAGTTCTCCCTGCCTTATCGGTTTGGCCAGATACGCGGAAATCCCCAACTCCCGGCAGCGCGCTCCATCCCCTGCGGAACCTGCGGAAGTCAGCATCATCACCGTTGTTCCGGCAAGCGCAGCGTCCTGGTGCATGATCTCGGCCAGTGCGAATCCGTCCATTTCCGGCATCTGGCCGTCCAGCAGCACCAGAGGAAACGGTTGCCCTTTGCTCTTCGCCTCCCGCAACGCTTGCAGCGCGGCTCGGCCGCTTTCCACCGCCGTTGGCCGCATCCCCCAGCGAACCAGCATCCCTTCCAGCACCCGCCGGTTCGTCAAATTGTCGTCCACAATCAGAACTGGTGAGTCCTGCAGTTTGCTTAGCGCAGCCGGCGTGCAGCGCGCCACTGGAGCATCGTTCAAGCCTACGCGAATCACGAAGTGGAACGTGCTCCCCTGGCCCGGCTGGCTCTCCATCCATACTCGTCCCGCCATCAATTCCGCCAGGCGCTTGCAGATCGTCAAGCCCAATCCCGTGCCGCCGTACTTACGCGCCATGCTGCCGTCGGCCTGTGCAAATGCTTCAAAAATTTTGCCTTGCCTCTCGGCCGCTATGCCCACACCAGTGTCACGCACTGCGAAGTGCAAGTGAGTCGCGTTGGACACTCCGGATTCCTCCTCAACACTTACTACGATTTCTCCGCGCTCCGTGAACTTGATCGCGTTGCCCACCAGATTGATCAGAATTTGTCTGATTCGTCCTGGGTCTCCCAGCAACGCCTCAGGCACTTCCGGCCGTACGTCAAAGACCAGTTCCAACTGTTTTTGGTGAGCGCGAAAACCAAGCGCCTTCATCGTTTCGCCCAGGCTTTCGCGCAGCTCGAAAGGGATCGATTCCAGCTCCAACTTTCCGGCCTCGATCTTCGAGAAATCCAGAATGTCGTTGATTACCGTGAGCAGCGACTCCGCGGAAAACTTCACCAGGCCAAGGTGTTCGCGCTGCTCCTCGGTGAGTTCGGTGTCCAGCACCAGATCGGTCATGCCCAAGATTCCGTTCATCGGCGTCCTGATTTCATGGCTCATGGTCGCCAGGAATGTGCTCTTCGCCTGATTTGCTACTTCTGCCGCTTCCTTCGCGTCGTGCAGGTCTTGTTCGAATCGCTTGCGCTCGCTGAGATCCCGCACGAATGCGGCAAACTGGTGCACTCCATCCAGCCACATCGCGGAAATGGTGATCTCCGCGGGAATTCCGCCCCCGTCGCGGCTGGAAACTGCAATTTCAAATCGCTTATGCTCGCCGGAAACCTGGCCCTGCGCCAGCAGTTGCCGGATTTCCTTCTGGTAATTGTCACGCTGTAGCGCGGGGATGATTTTTTCCGGAAGATTTTCGCCTATCACCTCCGCGCGCGCCCAGCCGAAAGTCCTTTCGGCTTGCACGTTCCAATCCGTGATTCTGCCCAACGAATCCATCTCCACGAAAGCATCGAACGACGTTTCCAGTATCTGTCGGTATCGCTTCTCACTGGTCCGTAGTTCCAGCGCTTGCGCGGAAAAGCGCCGGTCTACCAGCGACGTCACCACCGTCAGTCCCAGCACCATGAACGTAACGAGAATGACGCTCACCACCCCAAGCGAAGATATGCTCAGCGCGTGCACCAGGTCGCTATGACCCGGCATCGCGGGCGTGAAGGTCGCCGCCGCCATTCCCGTGTAGTGCATCACAGGAACCGCTGCGCCCATCACCACTGCGCTAAGTGCCTTCCGCCAGCCGCCCGACTTTGTCTCTGCTCGAAAATGAAACGTCAGCCACAACGCTACCAGCGAAATCACCATCGCCAACGCCACTGAAATTGCCACAGTCACTCGCGAATATTGGCAGTTCGCCGGCAGCCGCATCGCCGCCATGCCGATGTAATGCATCCCCGCGATGCCGGTGCCCATGAAGATGCTGCCAATGATCGCTCGAAACAGGCCCATCTCCTCCCGGCTCACCACGAACAGCGCGATCGCCGATGCAAAAATCGCCGCCAGCCACGAAAGTAGTACGGTCGGCCAGTCGTACTCCACCGGCGCGGGCAACCGGAACGCCAACATCCCTACATAGTGCATGGCCCATATCCCGGTGCCCATCGCCACTGCGCCGCCACTCAACCATAATCTGCGCGCCACGCCGCGCGTCGACGTTACTCTGCCCGCGAGGTCCAGAGCCGCATACGAAGCCATCACCGCAATCAACACCGACACCACGACGAGGCGGTAGTCGTAGGAGCTAGCCATCGCGACTTCAGGCGAGTTCATCATTCTGCCTTTTTTTCTTGCTCAGGAAACCAGCAGGTATCTTTCAGCCCTCAGTCCGGGCTGCGAAACTCAGCCGGACGGCCGATGACTGGGAAGTGGGCAGTCTTGTGCCGGAGGTACACCGTGGAAGGGACTTCTATTCTGACTCACCCGGCTGCAAAGTCAACGCCGCTGGATCTGCCGCAACGCATGAGTTAACCGACGGGCCTACTTACAATGCAGAAGATCCTGGGAACGCCAATCTCCCGATTGGCGATCCACGCCACTCTACGCTTATCACTCGTCACTAATCACTTCTTAGTCCCTCAATACCACGCACCATCACAATCACCGACCTCGCCCCCGCTTTCCGGTCTTTCGCAATCTCCTGATATTCCTTCGACTCCGCCCAATCCCGGTACGCCCGTTCATCTGGAAACGAAAGCACCACGATCTTGTTTCCATCCCAATGTCCTTCAACCAACACCGGCCGTTCGTCCGCCGCCAGCACGCTCCCCTTATATTTCCTGAATACTTCCATGAACCGCTCCACATACCGCCCGTACAGCGCCGGGTCGTGTATCCACAATTGCGCAATCGCGTAAACGCTCATCACTCCTCCTCGCGCCAACTATTCACGCTGCGAGCAAGAGGCAAGACCAATAGCCTCGCGCTCACTGCGGACAAACCCCGTAGTCCTGCTTTATTTTTTTCGTTTCCAGCGTAAATGTCGTGCTGCCGTGCGGGTTCACGCTTTTACCCTGCAGCGACATTCGATCGCCCGGTTTAACTCCGGCTGTCTCGCCTGCCAGCAAGTACGTCCGATGATCCTTCTCATCGGTTAAAGTCATCCGGCTTGCTCCCTCGTTGACGCATCCCGTGATCGTGCGGTTTCCCGCCTTACTGTGAATCACCACCACCGCCACGATCACCACCACCGCAATGACTCCCACCACGATCGCGATGGCGTCTCCCGTCGTCAGACTGCTCCCAGGAATCGTCGCCGATTTCGGTCCTGCCTGCGGCTCCGCGTTCGCACACAGGGATAGACTGAGCGCTAAGCACACAACGGTATTCAGAATCACGCGCCACAGGTATGTTGTCATTCGGGCTCCGAGCGGAGATTTTGGCGTTCCAGTGGCATCAACCTACACTTGGAAGCCCACGTATGCAACATTTAGCGGAAACGACTTTGACGAAAATAGATCGCAACACCCTGCAAATCGTGCGAAACCTCCCCTCGCCAAATCCATAACCTCAAAGTGACAAAAATTTTGCTTCCACGTGACAACTCTTCCGCCTCGCACCTCCACACTCCTTTTCCAGACGGCGCGTCTGCGACAAGATTTCCAAGGATCTCGTTGCGGACTTGCTTTGCCGGTTTCGCTTCATAGAATGTTTCCGGAAGGGTGCGCATCAGGTTCCTGGACGGGTTCTGAGGCGCATCTTTCCGGGAGCAGTATCACGGAACAACACGGTCGCCCGCGCTGCGGCGACAAACAATCTAATTCCCCCCGCACGCTCCCGTCCTCACCCCACCAGTCGCCACGCCGTACTGATTCGATCCCGCAATGCGCGTGCCGCCGCCCAGCAGCACCACGCTGTCCGTCGGGCTCGGCCAATTCATCTCATACAATCCCCGCGACGCATCCACCGCCCGCCACGTTCCGCGAAATGCCCCGCTTGTGAATGTGCCATTTGGCTCGACGTCCACATTCCAGCCGTTCGCCCAGTGCCATGTTCCCACCAGGCCCACGCTCCCCGTCATGCGCCCGCCCGATATCGGATACCCATATTGATTTCCTCCGCTCATCGAACGTTGATCCGCCGACACCGTCAGCGTCTCCACCATCACCGGCCACGTAAACGTGTACGCGAGCCTCTGCGCATCCACCAATCGCCAGCGCGCCGTGAACGGCCCCCCGGTCACCGTGCCGTCCGCATGAATCACCACCGGCGTGTTGTTGAGCCATTGATAGCAGCCCACGATCGGATCTACTTTCGCGCTCACGGAAGATGACAGCCGAGCAGGCTTCTTTGCAGCAGGCGTCACAGTATTTCCGCCACCAGTATTCGGATCGCTCGCTGCGTTTCCGTCTCCCGCGGGATTCGTAGCCGCCGGCGCGTCCGGCCCGGCCACATCACTTCCTCCCGAAGTCCCACCCGAATCCCCTCGGCTGTGCGAATACATCACCACCAGCGTCAGCAACAACAACACCACCGCCGCGCCAATCCAAATCTTCTTATTCGATAATCCGCCGCCCGCAGCAGCAGCCGCCCGCGTCGCTGTCGTCGCAGCACCGACCGACGCAGCACCACTCGCCGCAGCCGCACTCGCCACGCCGCGCTGCCACATCACAGTTCCATCCAAACTGCCCGCAGTCGTACCGCCCGGCCTCAACTCGTCCCCCTTCGCCGGAATCAACTTATGCACCGTCGCCGCCAGATGATCCAGATGCTTTTCCATCGGCGGCGTCATCGCATCCAGCCAATGCACTGACCCAATGAAATAATCCAGCGACTTCCCCGGCGCCACATCCTCAATCCGGAACGGCAGAATCGCCACGCCGCTGCTCACCGCGCGTTCCACCTCTTTCGGAATATGTCCCGAAGCGTTCGCGCTCGACGAAAACACCAGCACCATCACCTTCGCGCCATGAATCGCCTCAATAATCGCTTCGCCGTAAGACGTCCCCGCCACGATGTCCCGCGGCGCGATCCAGCAGCGAATCCCCGCAGCCTCCAGCCGCGCGCACACCGCGTCCGCAATCACCTTATCTTTTGACGCGTAACTGATGAACACATCGAACGACACGAGAAGGCCCTCCCTGCTCCGAACCGGTCAGCGTCCCATGATCCTCACCGCCCGCCGGCTTCGCACCAGAATCTTACCATTCGCCCACCAATCCATATTTTCCGATTTCCGCCCTTGCCTCCGGCCCGCGCATCCTACGCTGCTCAGCCCCCGCCTCATAACGAATTCGCCGCCAGCGACGCGGCGGCGCCGTACCCATTCCGTACTTAACGCATTAAGTCGAATATGCCCGAGACCTTTCGACCCTGAATCTCATCCAACAACCAGCACGCAGCAGTGTCGAGCTTTGCGATGCAGCTTGGCGAAAGCCCACAGGTTTTCGCGCGGAGGTATGCAATTCATGTTCACCAACTCACGCCTCGTAGGCTTTCTTCTCATCACCCTCCTCTGCGCCGCTGCTGCCTCAGCCCAACAGGCCAGCCCGCAAGCCCAGGCTGCCAACGGCAAGATCCACCTCGACGTCGTCGTCGCGCCCAAATCCGGCCCGCCCGTCGGCGATCTCCAGCAACAAGACTTCACCCTGCTGGATAACGGTTCCCCGCAGGCCATTACCTCTTTCCAGGCCGTCACCGGCCGCCAGGCTCCCGTCGAGGTCGTTCTGGTAATTGACGCGATCAATGTCGATGCCAGCGCCATCGGCTACGAACGCATTCAGGTAGACAAGTTCCTCCGTGCCGAGGGAGGCCGCCTCGCATACCCCGTCGCCATCGCGGTTGCCACGGATACGGGCGTCAAACTTTCTGAGAATTTCTCGAGCGACGGCAACGCCCTAAGCGCCGCGATGGATCGCGACCAGATCGGTCTCCGCGATATCGGACGCTCCGCCGGCTTCTACGGCGCAACCGAACGCTTGCAGTATTCCCTCCAGGGGCTGGATCAACTTGCTGCCGCCGAGGCTCCTCGTCCGGGGCGCAAAATCCTGGTCTGGATTTCTCCCGGCTGGCCTCTCCTTTCCGGCCCCAATGTCCAGCTCGACTCCAAGCAGCAAGCAGACATCTTCGCGCAAATTGTAGGTCTCTCCACTCAACTCCGGCAGGCGCGCGTCACTCTCTACAACGTCAATCCTATTGGCGCCGGCGAGTCTGTCTTTCGCGGCACCTACTACCAGGAGTTCCTGAAAGGTGTCAGCAAACCCAGCCAGGTCAATCTGGGCAACCTGGGACTCCAGGTGCTCGCCATTCAGAGCGGTGGTCTCGCTCTCGAGTTCGATAACGATCTCTCCGCGATGTTGCAACAGTGCCTTTCCGACGTCGCGCCCTATTACGAGATCTCCTTCGCCGCGGCCCCAGCCGAACGCCCCGACGAATATCACCACCTCGAAGTAAAAATCTCGAGGTCCGGCCTGACCGCGCGCACTAGTCAGGGCTATTACGCGCAACCCGCAAACCACAACTAACCGGCCAGCGGTTGCCGCTGTTTGCCGTCGATTTTCTCCGGCCTCTGCGCCCCTGTCTCTGGCTTCTCTGCGTTAAATCTTTCCGCCTTTCTCTTTGCCATTTCACTCCCGCGAAAAACTCCAAGCCTCAACAATGCCAGGTAGCTCCCAGTACATTCCTCAGCACGTGACCGAAACGCGGTAGCCCCGCTCCGCGTCTATGTCCCCAGCATTCAACCCTAGCGCACCAGGCGAAGCTCTCCGCCGCAACCCGGCAAGCGTTCGCCCGAAGGAATCTAACGCATGCTCAACACCTCGCGCCTCAGCTGCCTGATTCTTGCCGCTTTACTTTCCGCCGGCGCGGCCTCCGCGAAACAAGCCGCGCAACAAACTCCGCCGCCGCGCCCGCTCACCGCGAATCAAATCCTCCTCGACGTTGTGGTCAGCCCCAAATCTGGCCCGCCCGTCGCCGATCTCCAGCAACAAGACTTCACTCTGCTCGACAACAAAGCGCCTCAGACCATCACTTCCTTCAAAGCCATCCCCGGCCGCGAAGCTCCCGCCGATGTCCTCATCGTAATTGACGCGGTCAACGTGGACTACCGCGTCCTCAGTTTCCAACGCGCCCAGATCTCCAAATTCCTTCGCGCCGAAGGCGGCCATCTCGCTTACCCCATCGCCCTAGCTGTCTTCACCGATAAAGGCGTGCAGATCGTCGGAAATTTCTCCAGCGATGGCAACGAACTCAGCGCCACCCTCGATCGCGAGGACATCGGTCTGCGCGACATCGGCCGCTCCGGCGGCTTCTACGGCGCAGGCGAACGCCTGCAACTTTCCCTGCAGGCTTTCCGTCAGCTCACCGCCAGCGAAGCGCGCAACACCGGCCGCAAAATCATGCTCTGGGTTTCTCCCGGCTGGCCTCTTCTCTCCGGCGCGCGCATCGAAATTGATGCCAAACAGCAGGCCCAGATTTTCACCGACATCGTAGGCTTGAATACCCAGCTCCTGCGCGCCGGCGTCACTGTTTACGACGTGAATCCCCTCGGCTCCAATGAAGCCCTCATGCGCACCTCCTATTACCAGGAGTTCGTCAAAGGCGTCAGCAAACCCAGCCAGGCCGCCGCAGGAAATCTCGGCCTCCAGGTCCTCGCCGTGCAAAGCGGCGGTCTCGTTCTCGATCACAATAACGATGTCTCCGCGCTCCTGCAGAAATGTCTTTCCGACGTCGCGCCCTACTACGAAATTTCCTTCGCCGCCGGTCCCGCCGAGCGCCCCGACGAATATCACCAACTCGATGTAAAAATTGCCAAGCCCGGCCTAACCGCGCGCACCCGTCAGGGCTACTACGCGCAACCCGCACCCCACAACTGAAGAGTCCGCGCCTAAGAATCGCGCCGTCGTCCTGAGGAGTAAAGCGACGAAGCCTGCCTGCCGCAGGCAGAGATCTCTCTTCGCCTTCTTCGTCCCTCGTCTCTCCCTATGGTTCTGCGGCAAATCGTCTGCAGCGGATTTTCTTTGCGCCCCTTGTATCTCCGCCCTCTGCGTGAAATCTTTCCGCCTTTCTCTTCGCTCGCCCTCATCACTGCCTCGATTAGCGTTCCCCGGTGTTCATCGGTGGTGATTTTGACTTCCCGCCAGTCGCTGCCCCACCACCCTGTCCGCCTACGCAACAGACCTATCCCAAATCCGACCATTCCCGAACCGACACTCACCTCTACCCCTCGCCAACTAGCTGATAATCCATCTCTTACTCGAGCGCCACAAGGAACTCCGCGTGCCTCGCTGCCCTTCGAATATACGAACCGAACGCTCGTGGTGTAGAATCTCGCATCCCCGGCGGCACCAAAAGCGGCCCGGCCGAAACGCATCTCCGGCGACCCGATTAGCAAGGAGGCCGAACACCAATGCTCAACTTCGATTTGCTCCTCCGAGATCTAAAAGTGGCCCTCCGCTCCCTGGCCCACACCAAAGGCCTCGCGATTACTGTCATCCTCACCCTCGCGCTAGGCATCGGCGCCAACGCCGCCATCTTCAGCGTAGTCCGCGGCGTGCTCCTCCGCCCCCTCGTCAATCGCGACGAAAATCGCCTCATCTACATCCGCCAAAGCGCCCCCGGCATCGGCGTCGAAAACACCAGCTTCTCCGTTCCCGAAATTCAGGATATGCAGTCTCGCGTAAAGACCATCAGCGAGTTCGGCGACTTCTCCACGGTCGGCTTCAGCGTAGTCGGCCTCGGCGAACCACGCCAAATCCGCGGCGGCGTCGTGGACGGCTCCTACTTCGACGTGATGGGACTGCATCCAGTCCTAGGCCGCCTTCTCGACGCGCACGATGACGGCAACAACGCCGCCGGCGCCGTCGTCCTCACCTATCGGTTCTGGACCACCGCGCTCCACAGCGATCCTTCCGTCATCGGCAAAACTATCAAGCTCGACACCGGCGATCCTGCAGGCGCCCGCTCCGCCACTATCGTCGGCGTTCTCGAACCATCAGTCCCTTATCCAGCCGAAACCGAAGTTATCGCCAACGTTGTCACCAGCCCCCATCATCTCTCCGCCACTATGGTCACCGGCCGCGTCCATCGCATGACCGAGCTTTTCGGCCGCCTCGCCCCCGGCACGACTCTCGAACAAGCCCGCGCCGAGCTGAACACCGCCTACGGCTCGATGGTCTCTCAACATCCCGAAGCCTACCCGCACGGTGAGAACTTCCAGATCAGCGCCGTCCGCCTGCGCGATCAAATCACCTCGCGCGCGAAGACCGTCCTGCTGGTGTTGCTCGCATCCTCGGTACTCGTCTTCGTCATCGCCTGCTCCAATGCCGCGAATCTGATTCTCGCGCGCACCGTCCGCCGCGAAGGCGAACTCTCCATCCGTGCCGCGCTCGGCGCCACCACCAGTTCGCTACGCCGCACGCTATTAATAGACAGCCTCCTGCTCTGCGTGACCGGTGCCGCGCTCGGCGTCTTGATCGCGCGCCCCATGGTCGCCATCCTCGCGCGCTATGCTTCCCGCTTCTCCATCCGCGCGCTCGATCTCACCGTTGACTCCAGCATGCTCTGGGTCGGCGCGCTGCTCGCAGTAGTCGCTGCCGTGCTTCTCGCGTTCGTCCCGCGACTTCCTTCGGCCGACGGTTCCAACGGCATGAACCTCTCTAGCGGCGGCGTGCGCATCACCGGCAGCACCGGACGCCGCCTCCGCGTCTTCGCCGTCACTCAAATCGCCGCCTGCTTCATGCTCCTCGCCGGCGCCGGCATGCTCCTCAAGACGCTCCTCGCTCTGCAAACCGTGCACACCGGTTTCGACACCCACAATGTTCTCGCTATCAACGTCCCAGTCGTTTCCTACGGACGCACGCCCGATCAGATCCTCGATTTCTACAAAGAAACCGTCCGCCAGGTCTCCACTCTTCCAGGAGTGGATCGTGTCGCAGTCGGCACCGCCGTCCCCTGGCGCGACAAAGGCATCTTCGGCCCCGGCTTCCAGTTCACCGCGCAAGGCCACGCGCGCGCCAACGGCGAAGAAGATCCTCACGCGCAATTCCGCACCATCTCGCCCGGATTTTTCGCCGCTCTCGGCGTGCCCATCATCGAAGGGCGCGATTTCAACGACCTCGATCGCAAAAACAGCGAAAAAGTCGTCATCATCAGCCAGAGCGTCGCCATAAAAATGTTCCCGAACACCGACGCGCTCAACCAACACATTATGTGGACCGACCCGGTCATGAAATTTATTGACGTCAGCCCCGGGCCCCGCCGCATCGTAGGCATCTCCGCCGATGTTGACGACGAGAACGTAGTCCCCGGCGCAACCCTCACCGTCTATCATCCGCTCGATCAGGAAATCGGCGGTGGCCGCCTTTTCGTCCACACCCACAGCGATCCCTACGCGCTAGTAACTCCCATCACCCGCATCATCCGCGATCTCTCCGTGGACCAGCCCGTCGAAAAAGCCGCCACGCTAGACGACGTCCGCGCCGAGGTCCTCACTCCCGATCGCCTGAACGCACTAGTCTTCGGCGGCTTCGCGGCAGTCGCTCTGGCAATCGCAATAATTGGCGTCGCTGGCGTGCTCGTTTTCTCAGTAAGCGGCCGCACTCGCGAATTCGGTATCCGTCTCGCCCTGGGCGCACAACCGCGCAACCTTCTCACCAGCGTGATCGCCCAAGGCGCCCTGATGGCCGCAGTAGGCATAGTCGCAGGCGCCACATTCGGCTACCTGTTAGCCCGCCTGGCAAACAGCTACATCGTGGACATGCGCATGCCCGATGCAATCCCAGTGGCAGCCTCAGCCGCAGTCCTGCTCGCCGCCGCAGTAGTAGCCTCCGTGCTACCAGCAGCCCGCGCCGCCCGCATAGACGTAATGGACGCCCTCCGCTCTGAATAACCGGCGCAGCTTTGGACCTTGCAGCGGCCAGCTGCTTTTCGTGGGACAGCCACTCTTGGCTGTCCTCTCGCATTTGCCGTCGCCTGGGAATGCCGATCCCGCAAAGCGGGATTGGCGCTTTTGCCTTTGACTTGGTACCGCCCGCCTGCTTTTCAGGCGGCGTCGTTGACTTTGCCTTTGACGTTGATTTTGTATACAAGTACTCCACCATCCGCCTTCCAAGGAATGGGGGTTTNCCCTTGACATTGAAAANTATTAGAATTAANTACTCAAGTCGGTAATCGGCCTTGTCTAATAATCCATCAAAGACCGATGATTCCCTCGCAGCGTGAAACACGGAGGAAGCATTGAATCTGTCCCGCAAGCTTGTAAGTCTGAGCTTTAGCTTCTCTGCGCTCCCAAGATCGCTTGGCAGCAGGCTGCGCCCCTACTTCGAGTCTGGCAATCTGGCGACCATCGCTGTCGTGGCGATGATCTACTTCGTCGTAGGCAAACTCGGTGTGCGGCCGGATACGGCAAACCAATCGGTCACCACGATTTGGCTTCCCGCGGGAATTTCCTTGGCGGCTTTGCTTTTAAGGGGGCATCGAGCGTGGCCCGGCCCCTTTCTCGGCGCGTTTTTCCTCAGCGTTGCAATCACCGGGTCAATTTCGATTTCTTTGGGTCTCGCTACTGGCAATATTTTGACGGTCCTCTTGGCAACTTATCTCATCAATCGATATGCCCACGGTAAGAGCGCCTTCTTTAAAGCGCCTGACGCTTTGCGTTTTGTGTTCTTTGGCGCAATGCTGGGGCCGGCGCTGTGCGCCACCCAAGGCGTGAGCTTTCTCTGCCTCGGTGGTTTTGCCAAGCTGGCGGGTCTCCCGGCGCTTTGGTTCGTTTGGTGGGTTGGAGATATGTTGGGCGTGCTTTTTGTCACGCCGTTTCTTGTGCTCTTGCTAGGGCACAAGCACCGTTTCTTTGGTCTGGCGGAGCCGCTCGAAATTACTGCTCTGATTGCAGGTCTCAGTCTCATGTGCGTGCTGAATTTCGGTCATCAACCGATTTCCTGGATACCGGGAAACGGGCTGCTGTTTCTGTGCGCTCCCTTCTTGGTCTGGTCAGCGCTCCGCTTTTGCCCGCTCGAAGCGGCCGGTGCCACACTCGTTATGGGCGGATTTGCGATGTGGGGTTCCCTGCATGGATTGGGGCCGTTTGAGAACGCCACCGGCTTGCCACTCTTCGTCGGTGCTTTTATGGCCGTGGGCACTGCTTCCACTTTGACAGTCGCCGCGGCATGCGCCGAACAGAAAAGCGCAACAAAAGATGTTTTGGGCTTGTACTGTGTACTTAAGGACGTAAAAGAAAGCGAAATTCGCGCGCTGCAACATACTGTAGAGACTCTTCAAGTTGAGCTGGCTAGGAAGAACGCTCGTCGAACAACTGACTCGCCACCTGATGCTGTACCCTCAGGCGGTGTCGCTGGAAGCTTTGATGGCCGCATTCCTTGAATCCTGATTAACGAAACGCAACGCATCCTCAATGCCGGCGACTTCGGCTTGCCCGTCATTTCCGGCCGCAGGCACTACGCTAAAAAGGGGTATCTCTTATGATCATTGGTGAAAGGTTTCGCACTTTGCGGGAGCAAAAGAATCTATCGCAGGGAGATATCGAGAAGCGCACCGGGTTGCTCTGCTGCTATATTTCGCGCGTCGAAAACGGCCACACCGTGCCGTCCATCGAAACGCTGGAAAAAATGGCGCGCGCGCTGGAAGTTCCTCTCTATCAACTCGTCTATGATGGTGAATTGCCTCCCAAGGTCCCCGATTTGCCCTCGCGCAAAAAAGGCGAGGATCTCCCCTGGGGCAGTTCCGGCAAGGACGCTCGGATCCTCAGCCAATTCCGCAGGCTTCTGCAGCGAGTCAGCGAAAATGACCGCAAGCTACTAGCATTCATGGCCCAAAAAATGGCCCGGCAAACCACTCGCGCAAAAACTTAGCGACTCAAATCTCGATAGCCCAATAATCGCTGCGAGAAATCACCACCGCCACAAGCCTAAATAAATTAAACGGAGATTTGAGTCACCGCGAGAGGGTGCCCCACCCTCGCGCAGTCGGTTCATGCGAAGCGTGGGGGTTTAGACCCAACCCCACCGACCACCAACCCACCTCAAAATGTTATGCTCTACCGTGCGCAATCCTCTCACCCACCAACAAGGAGCCCGCAATGACCGCAACCTGGAAACCTCACGAAAAACACGGCCGCCTCACCAAGCAAAGCGACCTGCCCGACACTGTCTTCGCCTTTCCCAAGCAACGCAAAGAACCGCTAAGCGACGCGCGCCACGTCCGCAACGCCGTCGCGCGATTCGATCAAGTTACGGACGTCTCCGATGCTGATCGCGCATCGGCCTTCGCCAACATCGAGAAAGCCGCAAAACACTACGGCATCAACCTTTCCGAAACCTCTTGGCACGATCTAGGCGTTCACGCACAACGAAATCGAAAACAGGCCGCCGCCAAAGCCGTCGCGACACGGCAGCGCAAGAAAAAACGATCCTAGGACAGTAAGTACTAGTTCTGTACCAGTTCTGTCCGAACGTACAGCTGCGCATTTCGCCAGCCCGTGTTAGCTTTACGCGAAACTAAATAAAAAATGAAAACTCTTCAAAATTCGCGCGAAGCCGGCAAGCCCGCATCTGCATCTCCGGCAAGGGATCTNCGCGCCCCGCTCCGCACCGGCGTCGGCCTCCACCCGATCTCTCACCGACAACAACCTACAATTGCGTACAAATCCACCCTCCCGCTCGTAGGACTACGCACGTTTCTAATCAACGGCCAAATTATTAGAAATTACCGTAAATGACTGAACACAATCACCTTCGCGATTTTCTAATCGCACATTTTTCGCGAAATTTCAAAATCCAGCCTCGCCCGCTCCAATATCGCCGCTCTTGCCCCTGCGCATTTTCTGGTACAAAATCCCCACGTTCATGAAAACCCCACTGGCAACAAGAACCGGCGCGGCGCCCCACGCCGTTGTCAGCATCACCAAAGCCCGCGAGAATCAGCCGCCTCCTTCCGTTGAAGAACGCATGGCCGCCGGCAAAGCTCTGCGCGAACGCG
>JGI12635J15846_10001628_pt1 | contig 19702 bp, 21 predicted proteins | sample BlaSpr_A8_OM2_M2_FD_15846 | JGI IMG/M metagenome (IMG submission 15846) | reverse complement strand
GGCGGGGTGTGTTGCGCGAACGCAACCTCCGCGCCCTCAAGCCGCAGATTCGGAGCTAGCCACCGCCTTGAGCACAGCCGTCTCACGCAGTGACGTGCTGATCGTCGGCGCTGGCAGTGCTGGATCTGTTGTCGCCGAACGTCTCTCGGGCGATCCCGGCTGCAGCGTGACCGTCCTCGAGGCGGGGCCGGCGCTGGCCGACCCGGGGCTGCTGGCTCAGACCAGCAACGGCTTGCAACTGCCGATCGGGGTCGGCAGTCCACTGGTTCAGCGTTATCAGGCCCGGCTCACAGATCGACCAGTTCGCCAGCTGCCCATCGTGCGAGGAGCGACGGTCGGCGGTTCCGGTGCGATCAACGGCGGTTATTTCTGCCGCGGATTGCAGCGCGATTTCGATCGCGCCGCGATACCCGGCTGGGAATGGTCTGATGTTCTCGAGCACTTCCGCGCTATCGAGACGGACCTGGATTTCGACGGTGCCGCCCACGGGGATTCCGGCCCCATCCTGATTCGTCGAACTCATGAAATGACAGGCGCCACGGAACTTTTCCTGGCTGCTGCGAAGCGCGCCGGGTTTCCGTGGATCCCTGACCTCAATGATTGTGGGCCGGAATCGATTTCAGGCGTGGGTGCCGTCCCTCTGAACATCGTTGACGGTGTGCGCATCGGATCGGGTGCGGGATATCTGATTCCAGCCCTGGAACGTTCTAACCTGACATTGCTGGCGCGGACGCAGGCAGTGCGATTGCGTTTTTCCGGGACGGCCGCGGTGGCTGTCGACGCGATCGGCCCTGAAGGCCCAATGACGATTACTGCTGAGCGAATCGTGTTGTGTGCCGGTGCTATTCAAACCGCGCACCTGCTGATGCTTTCGGGCGTCGGTGACGAAGCCATGTTGCGAGCTGCCGGTGTACCGTTGGTGGCGCCGCTACCGGTTGGGATGTGGTGCATCGACCACCCGGAATGGGTGTTGCCTACGACTTGGACGGTAGCCGCCGGCCGACCGGTACTGGAGGTAGTACTTACTACCGCTGATGATATCGAGATTAGGCCGTACACTGGCGGTTTCGTTGCGATGACCGGTGATGGGACCGCGGGGCATCCCGACTGGCCGCATATCGGGGTGGCGCTCATGCAGCCGCTTGCGCGCGGGTGCATCACGCTGGTCTCGGCCGATCCGGCTGTGCCTCCGCAGATCGCGCATCGCTACGACAGCGTGCCCGAAGATGTTGCGGCGCTGCGTAGTGGCAGTGAATTGGCCCGCGAATTAGCCAGTGCAGCAACATATGTCGGGGAACCGATGTGGTCGACGTCGCAGCATCTGTGCGGCACCGCGCCGATGGGCGCCGACGGTGACTCGCGAGCTGTTGTCGATCATCGCTGTCGGGTGCGCGGCATTGAGAACCTGTGGGTGATCGACGGGTCTATCCTGCCGGTGATCACTAGCCGCGGTCCCCACGCAACCGTTGTGATGCTCGGGCACCGGGCCGCGGAATTCGTTGAGTGAGTTCCGCTGCCATCATTGAGCACGCCGAGCCCACCGAGCAGCGCAATTCGTCTGCTCAACGGCCTTTGGCCCGGTGCGGCCGCTGCCAAAACCCGCTGGTGCCGATCAGACCGCCGATTGCTCCCCGGGAGAGTCCGCCGCTCCCGTGGAGGTTGAATAAGCCGGCGTCGCCGGACGATAGGCTGGCGCCGCCGCGACCGACGCGCTGGCCGGTGCCGGTATCGCGGCCGGCAAACCGGCTGCCGGAGAGAATGCCGCCGTTTCCGCCTCCGCTGCCGCTACCGGCGTGCTGGCCGCTGCCGGTATCGCTGGCTCGGCCGGCACCGCCGCTGTTGCCGTGGCCGGAGCATAAGCCGGCGTTTGCGCCTGCAACGCCGCTGCCGGAGCGCTGGCCGATGTCAACGCCGCCGACCCGGTCGGCGCCGCCGCCAGCAGCGGTGTGCTGGCCGGTGGCAGCGCAGATACCGCTGACACCGGCGGCGAAACCGCCGTCGCCAAGTGTCCCGTCGAACCACCCGACATTCCCGCCGCCGCCGCCGGCAGCCCGGCGGCCACCGAACTCGCCGGTGCTGCGGTGCTGGCCAGCGAGCTCCCCGTCGACAGCGCTTGACTCGGTGAACCGATTTGGCTCAGCACACCCTGCTGGATGGACTGTAGAGGCGAGGCGTTAGCGGCCTCGGTGAGGGCGTACTGAGCTGCACCGCCATTCATGAGCTCCACAAATTGCTGATGAAACAACGCCGCCTGGGCGCTGAGCGCCTGATACGCCGCCGCGTGCGCGTCGAACAAAGCGGCGATGCTCACCGACACCTCGTCAGCACCTGCGGCCAGGACGCTTGACGTCGGGCTTTGCGCCGCTGAGTTGGCNGTGTNGACCGCTGACCCGATATTCGCAAGATCTGTTGCAGCGGCAGCCACATACTCGGGCGCCGCAATCACGTACTGCATTTAGGGGTCCCCCAAAGCTAGTCGGGCAATCGTTCGCCCCCCCAGGCGAACTCCGTCCAACCGGATCATAACCTTACCGCCGNGTCTACCTGGGCGGTTTGGCCTGGAAAGTGCAGCAATCTTTCTGCTGCGGTAGAGCTTGGAGCTCAGCCGGTGCCGTCGATGGCATGGGCTGGCCCGCTATTCGCCAGCCGGCGAGAATCCGGCGCACCAGGGGTAGCTGTTGCCCGTCCCGCCCGGGGGCCCACAGGCCGATCAGGAACGCCGCAATGGCAACGATCACTGCCATCACCACGGTTGAAGCGTGCCGAGCCGTGATGAAGGCGTCTTTGCTGAGGTCGGGCAGCTGGCGCCCCTGGGGCCCAAGCTTGCCGGCTACCTCGACGGCTTTGGCCAGCGAATCGGTAGCCGGGCCGCGCACCGGTGCAGGAAAATCCGCCAGCCTCGGTGCCAGCTCGTGGGAGTAGCGTCCGGCGAGTATTGAACCCGCGACGGCGATTCCCAGGGCCCCGCCCATCGCGCGCGAGGTGTCGTTTACGCGGACGCGACCCCCTGCTTGCCAATGCCAAGGGGGGTCGATTTGCGGTGGTCCGCTGGCCTGGACCGGGCGTACCGGAGGGGCCCTCGAGTGGGCCCCTGACCAGCGCACCAACCGGCAGTCGAAGCTATGTGCGCAACCATGTCCGTAGCATTTGCCCGAGATTTGGCCCGAGCCATGTTCTAGGGCATACTGTTCAGGTTGCCTTGAGCCAGGTACGCCTGGCCGGGCATACGACCAGCGCCCAAACGGGCGCGTCCGGTCCCACCCTTGGAGCGCGACTTTAATATCGGCCGCGGACAAGGCTGCATGCGGGCGACATGCCCGACCGCGGGGGCCGGTGGACCACGACAGGTAAACAGCGGCGCAGTATCCGGCGCGACGCTAGATCGGCCCTACAGGGGCCCGGTCGATCGGCGCGCTGGGGCACCAGGTCCGGAAACGGGTCTAAGTGGGAGCAGGTCCGGACACGGACCTCGAATTTGAGTGAGGGTAGGAAAGCGTGGCGGGACAGAAGATCCGCATCAGGCTCAAGGCCTACGACCATGAGGCTATTGACGCATCGGCGCGCAAGATCGTCGAGACCGTCGTCCGCACGGGTGCCAGCGTCGTAGGTCCGGTGCCGCTGCCGACCGAGAAAAACGTGTATTGCGTNATCCGCTCTCCGCATAAGTANAAGGACTCGCGAGAGCACTTCGAAATGCGCACTCACAAGCGGTTGATCGACATTCTTGATCCGACGCCGAAGACCGTCGACGCGCTGATGCGCATCGATCTTCCGGCCAGTGTCGACGTCAACATCCAGTAGGAGATTCCAGAGCAATGGCGCGAAAGGGCATTCTCGGTACCAAGCTGGGCATGACGCAGGTATTCGACGAAAACAACAGAGTGGTGCCGGTGACGGTGGTCAAGGCCGGACCGAACGTGGTGACCCGTATCCGCACACCGGAACGCGACGGGTACAGCGCTGTGCAGCTGGCCTACGGAGAGATCAGTCCCCGCAAGGTCAACAAGCCGGTGACCGGTCAGTATGCCGCCGCGGACGTCAACCCACGCCGGTACTTGGCTGAATTGCGTCTGGACAACCCGGATGCGGCGGCCGAATATCAGGTCGGCCAGGAGTTGAGCGCCGAGATCTTCGCCGACGGCAGCTATGTCGACGTGACCGGTACTTCGAAGGGCAAAGGCTATGCCGGCACGATGAAGCGGCACGGCTTCCGTGGGCAGGGCGCCAGCCACGGCGCCCAGGCAGTGCACCGCCGTCCGGGTTCCATCGGCGGCTGCGCCACGCCCTCCCGGGTGTTCAAGGGCACTCGGATGTCCGGCCGGATGGGCAACGACCGGGTGACCGTCCAGAATCTGTTGGTGCACAAGGTCGATACCGAGAACGGCGTGCTGCTGATCAAAGGCGCGGTCCCCGGCCGCACCGGTGGACTCGTGATGGTCCGCAGCGCGATCAAACGAGGTGAAAAGTAATGGCAGCGCAGAAGACCCAGAAGATCGATGTCAAGACCCCGGCCGGCGAGGTTGAGGGTTCGGTCGAGCTGCCCGCCGAGTTGTTCGATGTCCCGGCCAATATCGCGCTGATGCACCAGGTGGTTACCGCACAGCGAGCGGCCGCCCGTCAGGGTACGCACTCGACCAAGACGCGCGGCGAGGTCAGTGGTGGTGGCCGCAAGCCGTACCGGCAGAAGGGGACTGGACGCGCCCGGCAGGGCTCGACGCGGGCCCCGCAGTTCACCGGTGGCGGCNTCGTGCACGGTCCCAAGCCGCGCGACTACAGCCAGCGCACCCCCAAGAAGATGATCGTCGCTGCACTGCGCGGCGCACTGTCCGACCGGGCACGCAACGGCCGCATCCACGCGGTCACCGAGCTGGTGGTGGGTCAGACTCCTTCCACTAAGAGCGCCAAGGTATTTCTGGGCACCCTCACCGATCGCAAGCAGGTGCTGGTCGTCATCGGCCGCAGCGACGACGCCGGTGCAAAAAGTGTGCGCAACCTGCCCGGTGTGCACGTCTTGGCGCCCGACCAGCTCAACACATACGACGTGCTGCGCGCCGACGATGTGGTGTTCAGCGTTGAGGCCCTTAACGCCTATATAGCGGCCAACACAGCCAACACGGCTAGTACCGAGGAGGTTTCGGCCTGATGGCGACCATCGCTGATCCCCGCGACATCATCCTGGCTCCGGTCATTTCAGAGAAGTCGTATGCGCTGCTCGACGACAATGTGTACACGTTTGTGGTCCACCCAGCTTCAAACAAGACCCAGATAAAGATCGCTGTCGAGAAGATCTTCTCGGTCAAGGTCGCATCGGTGAACACCGCGAATCGGCAGGGCAAGCGCAAGCGCACCCGGGCTGGGTTCGGCAAGCGCAAGAACACCAAGCGCGCCATCGTCACCTTGGCACCGGGCAGTAAGCCGATTGACCTGTTTGGAGCACCGGCCTAGCCGCGCGTGAGAGAGAGACCTGATTAGACATGGCAATTCGCAAGTACAAGCCGACGACCCCGGGTCGTCGCGGCGCCAGCGTATCCGACTTCGCCGAGATCACCCGCTCGGAGCCGGAGAAGTCGTTGGTGCGCCCGCTGCACGATCATGGCGGGCGCAACGCGCATGGCCGGATCACCACCCGTCACAAGGGTGGTGGCCACAAGCGTGCCTACCGGGTGATCGACTTCCGCCGCAACGACAAAGACGGCGTCAACGCCAAGGTCGCGCATATCGAGTACGACCCCAACCGCACCGCGAACATCGCGTTGCTCCACTTCCTTGATGGCGAGAAGCGCTACATCATTGCTCCGCAAGGTCTCTCGCAGGGCGATGTGGTGGAATCGGGGGCTAACGCCGATATCAAGCCGGGTAACAACCTGCCGTTGCGCAACATCCCGGCCGGTACGTTGATCCACGCCGTGGAGCTGCGGCCGGGCGGCGGCGCCAAGCTCGCGCGGTCGGCAGGTTCGAGCATCCAGTTGCTCGGCAAAGAAGCCAGCTACGCGTCGCTGCGGATGCCCAGTGGTGAGATCCGCCGCGTCGATGTGCGTTGCCGCGCCACAGTCGGCGCGGTCGGCAACGCCGAGCAGGCGAACATCAACTGGGGTAAGGCCGGCCGTATGCGGTGGAAGGGCAAGCGCCCGTCGGTGCGCGGTGTCGTCATGAACCCGGTCGACCACCCGCATGGTGGCGGTGAGGGTAAGACCTCCGGTGGCCGTCACCCGGTCAGCCCCTGGGGCAAGCCCGAAGGCCGCACCCGCAATCGGAATAAGGCCAGTAACAAACTCATCGTCCGACGCCGGCGCACCGGCAAGAAGCACTCGCGCTAGGAAGTCGAGGAATAGCAAATGCCACGCAGCCTGAAGAAGGGTCCGTTCGTCGATGACCATCTGGTCAAGAAGGTCGACGTACAGAACGAGAAGAACACCAAGCAGGTCATCAAGACCTGGTCGCGTCGTTCGACGATCATTCCAGACTTCATCGGCCACACCTTTGCGGTGCACGACGGACGCAAGCATGTCCCGGTGTTCGTCACCGAGTCGATGGTGGGCCACAAGCTTGGTGAATTCGCGCCGACGCGCACCTTCAAGGGGCACATCAAGGACGACCGGAAGGCCAAACGGCGATGACCAGAACTGAATTTCCGTCGGCGGTCGCCAAAGCACGGTTTGTGCAGGTGTCCCCCAGAAAGGCGCGCCGGGTGATCGACCTGGTGCGTGGCAGGTCGGTGGCTGACGCGCTCGACATCTTGCGCTGGGCGCCGCAGGCCGCCAGTGAGCCGGTCGCCAAGGTGATCGCGAGTGCCGCGGCCAACGCGCAGAACAACAATGGACTGGACCCGGCGACTCTGGTGGTCGCCACCGTCTACGCCGACGAGGGCCCGACCGCCAAGCGCATCCGTCCGCGCGCCCAGGGCCGTGCGTTCCGGATTCGCAGGCGCACCAGCCACATCACCGTCGTGGTGGAGAGCCGGCCGGGCAAGGATCAGCGGTCGGCGAAGTCGACGAGGGCTCGTCGTGCCGAGGCCAGCAAGGCCGCCGCGAAAGCGCCGGAGAAGAAGGCCCCAACCCAATCCGAGGCCACCAAGGCGCCGGTAACCAAGGCGCCGGCCGAGAAGGCGCCTGCTGAGAAGGCGGTAGTCGAATCCGAGGCCAAATCCGCGGAGGCCACTTCGAAGCCAACTGCTGAGACTTCTGAACCGAAGGGAGGCTCAGACTAGTGGGCCAAAAGATCAATCCGCACGGCTTCCGGCTAGGCATTACCACGGATTGGAAGTCTCGCTGGTACGCCGACAAGCAGTACTCCGAGTACGTCAAGGAAGATGTCGCGATCCGTCGGCTGCTCTCCACCGGTCTGGAGCGCGCGGGGATCGCCGACGTGGAGATCGAGCGCACCCGCGACCGGGTTCGGGTCGACATCCACACCGCCCGTCCGGGCATCGTCATCGGCCGCCGCGGCACCGAGGCCGACCGGATTCGCGCCGACCTGGAAAAGCTGACGAAAAAGCAGGTTCAGCTGAATATCCTCGAAGTCAAAAACCCTGAGTCGCAAGCACAATTGGTGGCCCAAGGGGTGGCCGAACAGTTGAGCAACCGGGTGGCGTTCCGTCGTGCAATGCGCAAGGCCATCCAGTCGGCGATGCGCCAGCCCAACGTCAAGGGCATCCGGGTGCAGTGCTCAGGCCGCCTCGGCGGCGCCGAGATGAGCCGCTCTGAGTTCTACCGCGAGGGGCGCGTGCCCCTGCACACCCTGCGCGCTGATATCGACTATGGACTGTATGAGGCCAAGACCACCTTCGGCCGGATCGGCGTGAAGGTGTGGATCTACAAGGGCGACATCGTCGGCGGCAAGCGCGAATTGGCCGCGGCCGCGCCGGCGGGCGCTGAGCGTCCGCGCCGCGAGCGGCCGACGGGTACGCGTCCGCGGCGCAGTGGCGCATCGGGCACCACGGCCACCAGCACCGATGCCGGACGGGCCGCGGGTGGCGAGGAGTCGGCCCCGGCCGACGGCGCGCCTGCCCACGAACCGCAGAGCACGGAGAGCTGAATCATGTTGATTCCCCGCAGAGTTAAGCACCGTAAGCAGCACCACCCCCGCCAGCGCGGCATCGCCAGCGGCGGCACGGAGGTGAACTTCGGCGACTACGGTATCCAGGCCCTTCAGCACGCCTACGTCACCAACCGGCAGATCGAGTCCGCGCGTATCGCCATCAACCGGCACATCAAACGTGGCGGCAAGGTGTGGATCAACGTGTTCCCGGACCGTCCGCTGACCAAGAAGCCCGCGGAAACCCGGATGGGTTCAGGTAAGGGCTCACCGGAGTGGTGGGTGGTCAACGTCAAGCCCGGCCGGGTGCTGTTCGAGCTCAGCTACCCCAACGAGCAGGTCGCCCGGGAGGCGCTCACCCGAGCAATCCACAAGTTGCCGATCAAGGCACGCATCGTGACCCGAGAGGAGCAGTTCTGATGGCAGTGGGAATCTCGCCCGGCGAACTGCGCGAGCTCACCGAAGAAGAGCTGGCCGAGCGTCTGCGCGAATCCAAAGCAGAGCTGTTCAACCTGCGCTTCCAGATGGCGACCGGCCAACTCAACAACAACCGCCGGCTCCGCGTCGTGCGTCAGGAGATCGCACGCGTCTACACCGTGCTGCGGGAACGAGAACTGGGCTTGGCTTCCGGGCCCGACGGTAAGGAATCGTAATGGCAGAAGCTAAGACCGCCCCCAAGAAGGCCGCCCCGAAAGGCGATGCCGGGTCGAAAGGCGACGCCGGGTCGAATGACGTGAGCAGTGTTAAAGGCCCCAAGCACACTCCTGCCAGTCCGAAGCCGCGTGGCCGACGCAAGACGCGCATTGGGTATGTGGTGAGCGACAAGATGCAGAAGACCATTGTGGTCGAACTGGAAGACCGTATGCGTCACCCGTTGTACGGCAAGATCATCCGGACCACCAAGAAAGTGAAGGCGCATGACGAGAACAGCGCCGCCGGTATCGGCGACCGCGTCGCGCTGATGGAGACGCGTCCGCTGTCGGCGACGAAGCGCTGGCGGCTCGTCGAGATCTTAGAAAAGGCCAAGTGAAGGCGAAGTAAAGGGCGCCAGGTAGCGGTAAATCGCAATGGACTCGCCCGGGACCTCGCGGTCTCGGGCGTTTCTGCTGTTTGGGTCGCGGTTGAGCGCGCCGAGCGTAACGCCAGAGCGAAAACGGGGCACAATTATCGCAGTGGCGTTACGCTGGCTGCCGCTCGGCGCACAGGAACCTGTGGGAATTGCGCCACCGCGGAATCTCAGCTATTGGCCACGTCGCCGGTGTAGTCTTCACCGCGATTGTTCGGCTGGAAGTCCACTACGAAAGTGAGGCTGGCTCATGTCCACTGGGTCCACTGAATTCACGGGCAAGATCGCGCTGGATATCCGTGATTCGGAGCCGGATTGGGGTCCGTACGCGGCGCCGACTGCCCCGGAGAACTCGCCGAACATCCTGTACCTGGTCTGGGATGACACAGGTATCGCGACCTGGGACTGCTTCGGCGGCTTGGTCGAGATGCCCGCCATGACGCGGATCGCCGAGCGCGGTATACGACTCTCGCAATTTCACACCACCGCCTTGTGCTCGCCGACCAGGGCGTCCTTGCTGACCGGCCGCAACGCCACCACCGTAGGCATGGCCATGATCGAAGAGTTCACTGAAGGCTTCCCCAACTCAAACGGTCGTATCCCGTTCGAGACCGCATTGCTCTCGGAGGTGCTGGCCGAACGTGGCTACAACACCTACTGCGTCGGCAAGTGGCACCTGACGCCACTCGAAGAATGCAATCTGGCGTCGACCAAGCGGCACTGGCCGACCTCGCGTGGCTTCGAACGGTTCTACGGGTTCATGGGCGGCGAGACCGACCAGTGGTATCCCGACCTCGTGTACGACAACCACCCGGTGAATCCGCCCGGAACACCCGAGGATGGGTACCACTTGTCGAAGGACATTGCTGACAAGACGATCGAATTCATCCGCGATGCCAAGGTGATCGCGCCCGACAAACCCTGGTTCAGCTACGTGTGCCCCGGTGCCGGGCATGCCCCGCATCATGTCTTCAAAGAGTGGGCCGACAAGTACGCCGGCCGGTTCGACATGGGCTACGAGCGCTACCGCGAGATCGTGCTGGAAAAGCAGAAGTCGCTGGGGATCGTGCCGCCCGAAACCGAACTGTCGCCGGTCAACCCGTATCTGGATGTGAAGGGACCGCAAGGCGAGCCGTGGCCACTGCAGGACACGGTACGGCCCTGGGACTCACTCAACGACGAAGAGAAGCGGCTGTTCAGCCGGATGGCCGAGGTGTTCGCCGGGTTCCTGAGCTACACCGATGCGCAGATCGGCCGGATCCTGGACTACCTGGAGGAATCCGGCCAATTGGACGACACCGTCATCGTGGTGATCTCCGACAACGGCGCTAGCGGCGAGGGCGGTCCGAACGGATCGGTGAACGAGGGCAAGTTCTTCAACGGTTACATCGACACCGTCGAAGAGAGCATGAAGTTGTTCGACCACCTGGGTGGGCCGGAGACCTACAACCACTACCCGATCGGGTGGGCGATGGCCTTCAACACGCCCTACAAACTGTACAAGCGGTACGCCTCGCATGAGGGAGGTATCGCCGACACGGCAATCATCTCCTGGCCCAACGGTATTGCCGCGCACGGCGAGGTCCGCGACAACTACGTCAATGTCTCCGATATCACTCCGACCATTTACGACCTGCTGGACATCACGCCGCCGGAGACCGTCAAGGGCATCGCCCAGAAACCGCTGGATGGTGTGAGTTTCAAAGCAGCTCTTGCTGATCCGACCGCCGCCACCGGCAAAAATACCCAGTTCTACACTATGCTGGGTACCCGCGGGATCTGGCATCAGGGCTGGTTCGCGAACACCGTGCACGCGGCCACGCCAGCGGGCTGGGGTCATTTCGATGCCGACCGCTGGGAACTGTTCCATATCGAAGCCGACCGCAGCCAGTGCCGCGACCTGGCCGCCGAGCACTCCGACAAACTCGAGGAACTCAAGGCGCTGTGGTTTTCTGAGGCCGCCAAATACAACGGTCTGCCGCTGTCGGACCTGAACATCTTTGAAACGTTGGCCCGGTCGCGGCCTTACTTGGTGAGCGAACGTGAGTCCTATGTCTACTATCCGGATTGCGCAGACGTCAGCATCGGCGCCGCAGCTGAAATTCGGGGCCGCTCGTTCGCGGTGCTGGCCGACGTGACCGTGGACACCACCGGCGCCGAAGGTGTGCTGTTCAAGCAAGGTGGCGCGCACGGTGGACATGTGCTGTTCATCCAGGACGGGCGCTTGCACTACGTCTACAACTTCCTCGGTGAGCGTCAGCAGTTGGTCTCGTCATCGGGCGCAGTGCCGCTGGGCAGACACCTGCTCGGCGTTCGCTATTCGCGCACGGGAACCGTGGAGAACAGCCACACCCCGCTCGGTGACGTCACGCTGTTCATCGACGACGAAGTGGTCGGCACGCTTGCCGATGTGAGCGCCCACCCCGGAACGTTCGGATTGGCGGGCGCTGGCATCACCGTCGGTCGCAACGGTGGTTCTGGAGTGTCCAGCCGCTACAAAGCCCCATTCACCTTCACCGGCGGCACCATCGCCCGGGTCACCGTCGACGTGTCCGGCCGACCCTATGAAGACGTGGAATCCGAACTCGCGCTTGCCTTTTCGCGCGACTGAACAGCAGACACGATCCAGGCGTGTGCGGCACACCGCACGGCCGGCTTCAACGCGGCGAAATCCAGGTTGATGCAACACTTCAGGGTCGTCATGACGTGCATCCGGCCCCGGTCGCTACCGGGCTGCTAGCATCTGAGCCCGTGGGGGCGCTCCCGGCAAACTATTTCTTTGTGTCTTGCTGCGGTCGGTTGAGCCGCGGACTCCGACTGCTTGAGGTGGTGGCGACCTATGTCCACTGATGTGATCCCGACGCCGCCCACGCCCCACTCGCGAGCACGGCGGGTAGCGATCGGTTTCGCCATTCTGGTGGCTGTCCTAATTGTCTACGTGCTATCCCTCGTCGGTGTGCACCTGCTGTCCAAATCATCGCCGCCGTTGCCGGCGGTAGACCTGAGTCAGTTCCATAAAGAGGACACCATTGTGCAGCTGAGCCTCGAGGAGCTGAAGCCCGTGGCAAATCGCTTGTCGGTCAATGTGCTCGTTTATCCCGAGGACAATCTGTACGACCAAAACATGGGTGTGCTGACCAGCGACGCTGCCGTTCGGCTGTATCCAGACAACGACCTGGGGGACCTGCAATACCCGAAAGGAAAAGCGCCGGCGCAAGTCTCCACCAAGATCGAGGCGCACGGCGATCCCGGAAACTGGCCATTCGACAACTACACCACCGGCGAAGTCTCGGCCTTGGTCTTCACCGGGGGTTACCACGACAAAGTATGGGCCCGTATGGAAGTAACCGGATCGTTGGAAGGCTGGGACGTGAGCGTCAAACGCGTCCACGACGCCGAAGACACCGAAAACCCAAACAGCTTGGACAACGTCATCATCGCGTTGCATAGGTCCAAGGGCCCACTGATCTTCGACCTGGGACTCTGCCTGATCCTTATCGCCCTGCCCGCCTTGGCGTTGATGGTAGCCATTCCGATGGCGCTGGGCAGGACGTCGTTCTTGCCGCCGTTCTCAACCTGGTATGCCGCGATGCTGTTCGCCGTTATTCCGCTGCGCAACTTCTTGCCCGGCTCCCCGCCGCCCGGCTCGTGGGTCGACCAAGCCGTCGTGCTGTGGGTGTTGATAGCGCTGGTCGTCGCGATGTCCCTGTTCGTCGTCGCGTGGGTCCGGCAACGGGATCGAAAGGATCCGAGGGCGAAAAAGACCTGAGCGGGGGCTACCCCGAACTCGGCGCCGCTGTAGAGCTGATGGCGTCGACGGCGCCTGCGACTCTCGATTGGAAGTTGAACGGCAGCGGGATGTAGCCGTTTTTAGCGAGGTCGACCTGGCCGGGGCCAATGGCCGCCTGCAGGAACGCCTTGACCGCCTGGGCCACGTCGGGGTTGGTGTATTTAGAGCAGACGATCTCGTAGGTGGCCAAGACGATCGGGTAGACATCGGGTTGGGCGGGGTTGTAGAACGACGAAATGTCGAGCACGAGGTCGTCGCCGTCGCCAATGATTTTGGCGCCGTTGATGGTCTTGCCGACCGTGTCGGTGCCGATCCGTACCGGGCGTAGTGACCTGCGGCTTGCCGGGGTTTTGATCTCGGCGGCGTAAAGCCCTTGCTGTAGTGCGAATGACAATTCGTTGTAGCTGATTGCGCCTTCGGTGGTCTTCACAGCCGTCGAAGTGCCGATGTTGCCCGCAGCGCCGGTGCCGACGCCGCCGTTGAACGTCTTGCCCTTGCCTTGTGTCCAGGCTCCGACGGATGCGGCCTGCAGATAGGACTGGAAGTTGTCGGTGGTGCCGGATGCGTCGCTACGGTAGAAGACACGGATGTCCTCTGCCGGCATGGATGCGTTGAGCGCGGTGAGGGCCGGGTCGTCCCAGCGCGTGATAGTGCCGTTGAAGATCTTGGCCAGCGTGGGCGCGTCGAGCACCAAAGTGTCGACGGCGCTGAGGTTGTAGGTGATGGCCAGCGGGCTGAATACCACGGGCAGGTTCCAGGCGTCGGCGCCGGCGCATCGCCGTTTGGCGTCGGCGTATTGGTCCCCGGCCAGTGGAGTGTCTGATCCCCCGAAATCGGTACTGCCGGAGAGGAATTCCTTGATTCCGGCGCCTGAGCCGTTGGAGGTGTAGTTGAGTGTCTGGCCGGAGCAGGCCTTGTGGTAAGCGTCGATGAACTTGTTCATCGCGTTGGTTTGTGCCGTCGAGCCGCTGGCGGTCAAGGTCTGCTTGCCGCCGCAGTCCACCCTGAACCCGCCGGCATAGTCCAGGGTCGCGCGGGAGCCGCTGCTGCATGCCGAGAGCACCAGGGCAACCGTAGCCAGCAAACTCATGGCGGCGGCCAGTCGGTAGCGCTTCACGTTAATTGCCTCCTTGAGAACGGCAGACGGTGCGACGGGACCCGGCGGGCGGCCGGTGACCGAAAGTGCACTCAGTCTCCGGCGGCGTAGATGTCGGGCAGGTTGGCGCGCATCGCCGCGTCGACCACGATGGCGACCTGGACGCCTGCTGGCCCCGGCGTCGGCGGCGAACCCGGTGTCGGGGCGTTCGACACATGCTGACATTTACAGCTATCGAAGCGGCACGCAAACAAACATCGGATGAACTGGCTAACGCTCGGACTGCACCCATTGGGTGGCGGTGGTGATGAACATGCCGGCGGCGGCAGCCAGTAGGACCACGTCGATCAAGACGGCGTAGGTGCGTGCGCGTGCTTGGCGCACGATTGCGCGGGTCAGGAAGGGGCCGACCATCAGGGCAGTCCCTATCGCGAGTCCGCGGGCGAAGACCGGCAGCGTGAGGGCTCCGAACTGGCCGAAGGTGGCGAGTTTGCCTGAATAGAGGACCAGGGAACTAGCGGCCTCAGTACCGAGGAACGCGCCCCCACTGAGCCCGAATCCGGTGAAGACCGGCACACTGAGCGGCCCGGTCGACAAGACCAGACCGGTCAGAAAGCCGACGACAGCACCGGCAACGCCCAACTGCCACAACCGCACCCGCCAGGCACGCGCCGCCATCACTCTGCGTACCGGGATCATCGCCAGAAAGAACACGCCTAGTAGCCCATCGATGATTTTTGGGGAGATCGTCAAAAGGGTGTGCGCGCCGAGGACTGCGGCAGGGGTGCCCGGCAAGGCGTATGCGAGCACGGGTCGCCATCGGATCTGTCGCCACCAGGCAGCCACCCGGGCGATATTGGCCATGACTGCGGCTATGCCCATCATGGGTACCGCCATGCGTGGCCCGTAGATCGTCACCAGCACTGGCAGCAGTACCAGCGACGAGCCGGTGCCGACCAGACCGCCGAGCGCTCCTGCACCCAGCGCCAGAAGAAACACGACGATAAAAGCCATCATTCGCAGGACCTTCTCGTCGGCGTGGGGCACGCCGACGGAGATCCTCCAGGCTTTTATCCGTTCAGATGACCGCAACCCGTCCAGGACTACGGTGGCGCCGCTCGGACCAGACACACGCAACCTCTGCGCGCCGGAACCCTAGACGCTGTCGACTCCAATCTAGCAAAGCGGGACATCGCGCTGTCGGCAGGTGTTCGCTACCATCTGACCTCGTGCTGTCTACGAGAGGCTGGTTTTCACCAGCAAGTGTGTGCCCGCCTGCACCTGCTCGTGACAGTGGGCGCCGGTGAGCCACGCGGCTCCGCCGACAGCACCGGAATCGCCCCCTCCGCCAAAACGGCGGGCACGGAGCGCAGCAATCGGCATCGGCATTCTTGTGGCTTTCATCGTTGTGTACGGTCTATCGCTGTTTGGCGTCCACTTGCTCGCCAAATCAGCGGCACCGCTCAAGGCGCCGGAGCTCAATTCGAGCGACGACACGGTTGTGTTGGTGCGCCTCGAGGAGCTGAAGACCGTCGCAAATCGCCTCGCGGTGAAGGTGCTTGTCTACCCGCAGGAGTCAATGTGGGACCGGCGCCTGGACGTCCTGAAATCCGACACCGCGGTGCGTATGGATCCGCCGAACGACCTGGGAGACCTGGTCTACCCGGCAGGAAAGTCGCCGGCTCAAGTCGCCACTACGGTCGAAGCGCACGGCGACCCCGATACCTGGCCATTCGATTCCTACACCACGGAGACCCTCTCAGCGGACGTACTCGTCGGGTCCGGCGATGATCGCAAATACACACCCGCCCGTGTCGAGGTAACCGGAGGCCTGGAGGGCTGGGACGTTAGCGTCAAGCGCGTCGGCGACGCCAGCCAGGATTCAGATCGCGCTGACAACGTGATCATCACCTTGCGCAGGGCCAAGGCCCCGCTGATCTTCGACCTGGGAATCTGCCTGGTTCTTTTCAGCCTGCCCGCGTTGGCATTTGCAGTGGCCATTCAAATTGCTTTGGGCAGAAGGAAATTCGTCCCACCGTTTGTAACGTGGTTCGCTGCGATGCTGTTCGCCGTCATCCCCATCCGCAACTTCCTTCCCGGCTCGCCACCGCCAGGTGCATGGATCGACCAAGCCCTGGTGATCTGGGTGTTGATAGCGCTGGTCGGCGCGATGGGCCTGTACATGATCACCTGGTATCGACAATCGGACTAAGCGCGTCGGATAACTCTTGTCGACGTGGCCGGGCCACTCGCGGTCGTCATACCCTGAAGTGGTGCTCACCGAGCTGATCGACCTACCGGGCGGATCGTTCCGCATGGGCTCTACCAGCTTTTACCCCGAAGAGGCGCCGATCCACACCGTGACCGTGGACTCCTTCGCGGTGGAGCGGCACCNGGTGATCAACGCGCAATTCGCCGAATTCGTCGCCGCCACAGGGTATGTGACAGTCGCTGAGCAAGCGATCGACCCGGCGCTCTACCCTGGNGCAGATCCCAACGAGCTAAAGGCGGGCGCCATGGTGTTCCGCCCCACGCCGGGCCCGGTCGACCTACGTGACTGGCGGCAGTGGTGGGACTGGGTACCCGGTGCGAATTGGCGCCATCCGTTCGGGCCGGATAGCGATATCGCGGACAGAGCAGACCACCCGGTCCTGCAGGTGGCATATCCGGACGCTGCGGCCTACGCGCGGTGGGCCGGGCGGCGCCTGCCGACCGAAGCCGAGTGGGAGTATGCGGCCCGAGGCGCAACGACAGGGACTTATTCGTGGGGTGACGAGGCGAAGCCTGATGGTCAACTGATGGCCAACACCTGGCAGGGCAGGTTCCCGTACCACAACGAAGGTGCGCTGGGCTGGGTGGGGACTTCGCCGGTGGGAACGTTTCCGCCCGACGGGTTCGGGCTGCTCGACTTGATCGGCAACGTTTGGGAGTGGACCGCCACCGAGTTCTCCGCACACCACCGGCTTGATCAGCCTCCGAAAGCTTGTTGCACACCGTCGGGGCCCCCAACTGACCCAGATCCGGCTGTCAGCCAGACGTTGAAGGGCGGCTCACATTTGTGCGCGCCGGAGTACTGCCACCGCTACCGGCCTGCGGCGCGTTCGCCGCAGTCGCAAGACACCGCGACCACCCACATCGGGTTTCGATGCGTGGTCGATCTGGCGTCAGATTAGGCTGCTCGATCGGTCGAGCAGCAAAACCAATTCCTTGCCGCCAGCGGGCAGATCGGACCGCGGAAACGACTGGCGGGTTACTGCTGGGTGGACGGCGGGTGACGGATGCTCCGGACGCGCGCAGGGTCGGCGCGGGTTCGCTAGCATCGGCTTTTGTGTTGCCCCGAGAAGCTGGATTTCACCAGCGAGTTCTGGTCCGGTTTCGGCAGGCGGTGCAGCGCCCGCGGCGGGCTATTACTCGTTGCTGTGCGGGCGGGGCAGGCCGCGGATTCCGACCGTTCGCTTCGGTGGCGTCCAATGACCACTGAGGCACCGCCGAAGGACACGCCGTCGGCGGAGGGGGAGGCGCAAACCGCGCCGGCGGAGGCGAAGCCGGCGCCGCCGCCGCCCAGGCCGAGACCGCGCATCATGATCGGTGTGGGCGTGCTGGCGGTTGTCATCGCGGCCTACGCCCTATCGTTGCTGGGCGTCCACTTGCTGCAAAAATCAGAGGGTCCGCTGCCGCCACTGGACCTGAGCCAGGGCGGCGGCGATGCAACCATCGTGCAGCTGCGCCTCGAGGAGCTGAAGCCGGTCGCGAATCGCCTCACGGTGAATGTGCTCGTTTATCCCGGGATTTCGCAGTACGACAACCGCTTCGATGTGCTCGCCGGCGATGTCGCCGTGCGGCTGTATCCAACGAGCGACCTGGGCGACCTCAATTACCCGAAAGGAAAAGCACCGGCGCAGCTGAGCACCGTAATCGAGGCGCACGGCGATCCGGGTAACTGGCCATTCGACTCGTACAAAACCGAGAAGCTCTCGGCCGATGCGTTTGAAGGGATGGGCGACGCCCGCAAAAAGGTACCCGCCCGTGTCGAAGTAACCGGAGCGTTGGACGGCTGGGACATTACCGTCAACCGCGTCAAGGATCCCGCCGCGCTGCCAACCTCACGCGGCAATGACAACGGGAACGTGGTCATCACCTTCAGGAGAGCCAAGGGGCCGCTGATCTTCGACCTGGGTATCTGCCTGGTCCTCATCGCACTGCCCACCTTGGCGCTGTTGGTGGCCATTCCGATGGCACTGGGCAGGAGGAAGTTCTTGCCGCCGTTCGCAACGTGGTATGCCGCGAACCTGTTCGCCATCGTCCCGCTGCGCAATATCCTTCCCGGCGCCCCACCGCCCGGCTCGTGGATCGACCAAGCCATCGTGCAGTGGGTGCTGATCGCGCTGGTGACGGCGATGAGCTTGTACATCTTTGCCTGGGTCCGGCAAGGGGACTGATTCTCGGGAACGCGGTTAACAGCTCGTAGCGGCGCCGCCGTAAATGCTGCTGGCAAACACTGCCGTTGCTAACATCCGCTCTGTGTCGGTTCTCAAGGGCTTAACTACGTCAGCGGGTGATCGCCCCGGCGAGGCGAGCTCCGAGCACGACGCGGCCGGGACCTTGGCGGTGGCCACAGCTGGCCATGACGTTCAGCAAACCGGGCTCGAGGCGCCTCCGCCGCCCCCGCAATCGACGCGCAAACCGCGACGACGACACCTCGTGCTCGATGTCTCCATCATCGTGGGCGTTGGCGTCGTGTATTCCTATCGCTGCTCGGCTACCACTGGCTGGCCACCGCACCGGGTCCGCTCCCCGAGCCGGACGTGGGCACCGCTGACGGCACCGTGGTTTTGGCGCGCTTGGAGCAGCTGCACCCCGTCGAACATCGCCTCGACGTGAAGGTGCTGGTGATGCCTGACGATTCGATGATCGACAAGGCCTCAACGTGTTGACTACCGATACGTCCGTGCGTTTCTTTCCGCACAACGACTTGGGAGATCTGCAGTACCCGATAGGGAAGTCGCCGGCGCAGGTAGCCACAAACATCGAGGCGCACGGTGACCCCGGTGACTGGCCATTCGACACGTACAAGACCGATACCATTCAGGCCGACGTGCTGGTCGGGGTCGGCGACAATCGTCAGTACAAACCCGCCCGGGTGGAAGTGACCGGATTGCTGGAAGGCTGGGACGTCACCGTCACCCGAGTCGGGCGCGACAGCCACGACCCAGGTCGCCCGGACAACGTGATCATCACGTTGCACCGGGCCAAGGGTCCGCTGGTCTTCGATCTCGGAATCTGCCTGGTCCTCATTACCCTTCCGACGTTGGCACTGTTCGTGGCCATTCAGATGCTTACCGGCCGGAGACAATTCTTGCCGCCGTTCTCCACCTGGTACGCCGCGATGCTGTTCGCCGTCGTACCCCTGCGCAACATCCTCCCCGGCACCCCGCCGGCGGGTGCGTGGATCGACCAAGCCGTTGTGATCTGGGTACTGATTGCGCTGGCCACGGCGCTGGTCCTGTACATCATGGCGTGGTACCGACACTCCAACTAGAGCGTGCTGAGCTCGGGCCGGCAGGAATTTGGCTCTGAGCAGGTCGTCACCTAGACTCTAGGGGTTGCCTTGGGCAGACCTCGGCCGGTGCGTGCAAACGTAATCGGCCCCGCGTGCCCTTCGACAACAAAGACCATGCACGTCAGGTGCTGGTAGGCCTTGCCCACCGAGGCTCAC
>JGI12635J15846_10001627_pt1 | contig 19712 bp, 16 predicted proteins | sample BlaSpr_A8_OM2_M2_FD_15846 | JGI IMG/M metagenome (IMG submission 15846) | reverse complement strand
CCGAAATGTCGCCGGCCCGACATCTCGCACTCCACTTGAACTAAAAATCCGGGTAACTACGCCGGCCGGCTCTCTTCTCCGCCCAGCTCGGAAAAATCCGCGACCGTCGAGAATTCTTTAAGTAAATTCCCAAGCAGCGCGATCCGGTTCGCCCGCACATTCTTGTCCTCAACCATCACTAGAACCTTGTCGAAGAACGCGTCGATCGCCGGCCGCAGCTCCGACACCGCTTCAAGTGCTTCTCGATATTTCCGATTTTTCTTTTTGGCGCGCGCCACTTCGCCGATGCGTTGCGCCGCCGCGTGCAATTCCTTTTCGGCCGGCTCCCACAACAGTTCCGCGCTCACCGTGGCATGGTCCCGTTCGCTGCCGCCCGCCGATTTCTCCAAAATGTTCCGGATGCGCTTGAACGACGCGGCCAGCGGCACGAAATTCTTCATGTTGCGGATCGCTTTCACCGCCGCCACCCGGTCCGCCGCGTCCACCAGATCGTCCGCGCCCGCCGCAAACGCGGCGTTGATCTCGTCGTACGCAAAACCGCCCTTCTCGCGCAGCAAAAATTTCGCCCGCTCCAGCAGGAAATTCAGTACCTGCTTCTGAACCGCTTCCGTAGCCTCGATTTTCGGTGCATGCTCCTTCAATGCTTTCGCCGCCGCCGAAATCGCCGCCGAGAGCGACATCGGCAACTTGCGCTCGAGAATAATCTTCACAATCCCCTGGGCCGCGCGCCGCAAAGCAAAGGGATCGCTCGAACCGGTAGGCACCGCGCCCACCGCAAAAAACGCCACCAGCGAATCGAGCTTGTCCGCTAGCGCCACCGCGCATCCGGTTAAATTCCGTGGCAGCGGATCGTCCAGTCCCACCGGCTTATAATGGTCGTACACCGCCCAGGCGATTTCATCTGGCTCGCCCTGCGCCCGCGCATAGAGCCCGCCCACCACGCCCTGCAGTTCGGTGAACTCGCGCACCATCTCGGTGACCAGATCGCATTTCGCCAGCTCCGCCGCGCGATCTGAACCGGCCACATCCGCCTGCGACACGCCCGCGCTGAACCACTGCTCCGCGAGCCAACGCGCAAGCGCCCGTATGCGCTCGACTTTATCGCCATAGCTGCCCAGTCGCGATTCGTAGGTCACCGCTTTCAATTTCGGCAACTGGTCGCCGAGCCGAGTCCTCTGATCCGTCTCCCAGAAAAATTGCGCGTCCGCAAACCGCGCCCGCAACACGCGCTCGTGCCCTTCGCGCACCAGTCCCTTCGGGTCGCTCGGCAGATTGATCACCGCCAGAAAATGCGGCGCCAGTTCCCCGCCCTTCGATTCCAACCCAAAATACTTCTGGTGATCGCGCATCACCGTCAGCAGAATTTCATCGGGCAGCGCGAGGTACGCCGGATCGAAATCGCCAATAATCACCGACGGATACTCATTCAAATAGGTGACCATCTCCAGCAAATGCTCGTCGTGGTGCACCTTCACTGCGTGTTTCTTGGTGATGGCCGCGATTTCCGTTTCGATTTTCTTGCTGCGCGCCGCCGGTCGGCACAATACAAAGTTTTTCTTGAGCTTCGGTTCGTAGTCCTGCGGCCCACTCAGCGCGATTTTCGAACTCCCCAAGAATCGATGGCCCTCGGTATGCGCTCCCGAGACCACGTCGGCAAACGCAAACGGCACCACCTTGCCGTCCAACAGCGCCACGATCCAGCGGATCGGCCGGATGAATCGCTGCTTCCCGAGCCCGGTCCAGTACATCGACCGCGGCCAGCTAATTTCCTGAATCACCTGCGGCAAAACGCCCGCAAGAATTTGTGCCGCCGGTTTCCCCGAGACTTCCTGCTTCGCCGCCAGGTACTCACCCTTCGGCGTCATGATGATGCTAAGTTTTGAAACAGCCATGCCTTGCTTTTCGGCGAAACTCATCGCCGCGCGCGTCGGCTCGCCGACCGCGTCGTACGCGACCGCCTTGGGCGGTCCGGTAATTTCGCGCACTACATCTTCTTGTTTCAGGCGAACATTTTTCACAATCGCCGTCAGCCGCCGCGGCGCACCGAAAGTTTCAATTGAACTCGCCGCGCTGCCTTCATCCAGTAGCGCATTCGCGACGAAATATTTCTCAAGTAGCGCTTTAAGTTCCCGGCAAGCCTTCACGATCATTCCCGCAGGAATTTCTTCGCACCCTATCTCAAATAAAAAATCGCCGCGCCCCTTCAAGCTCTTCTTCACGTCGCTGGTCATGCCCGAACCTGCCCTTCAACCTGCGCCGCAGATGTCGGCCCGGCCACCTTTGCGCCGGCATCCGCGCGCTGCTCCAGCCACGCCGACGCCACTCGCGTCGCCAGCTTCCGCACCCGCCCAATCATCGCCGCCCGTTCGGTCACCGAGATCGCCCCTCGCGCATCCAGCAGGTTAAAAAAATTCGAACACTTCAAAGTGAAGTCGTACGCCTGCAAAATCGGAAAGCCTTTCTTCGCCGCCGGCGATTTTAACCCCGCGAACAACTGCAAGAGCCGCGCTGCTTCCGCTTCCGCCAAATCAAACTGCTTGCGAATCGACCCCGCATCCGCAAAATCAAAGCTGTACGCCGAAAATTGCTGCTCTTCGGCCAGTCGCACTTCCCGATACGTCACCTTGTCCGACCAGCGCACGTCGAAAACGTTGTCGACACCCTGCAAATAAGAAGCGATTCGGTCAAGTCCGTACGTAATTTCCACCGAAATCGGATCTAGATCTTGCCCGCCGCTCTGCTGAAAATATGTGAATTGCGTAATTTCCTGCCCATCCAGCAAAACCTGCCAGCCAATGCCCCACGCGCCCAGCGTCGGCGATTCCCAGTTGTCTTCCTCGAATCGAATATCGTGTTCTTTCAAATTAATTCCCACCGCCTCCAGGCTGCGCAGATACAAATCCTGCACGTCCGCCGGCGCCGGCTTCATGATCACCTGCAGCTGCGTGTGTTTGTACAACCGATTCGGATTCTCACCGTAGCGCCCGTCCGCTGGACGCCGGCTCGGTTGCGCATACACCACCCGATACGGCTGCGGCCCCAACACTCGCAGAAAAGTTTCCGGATGCATCGTGCCCGCGCCCACTTCAATGTCGTAGGGCTGCTGCAAAATGCAGTCGCGCTCCGTCCAATATTGTTCAAGTGTTAGTAGAAGGTCCTGAAAACTCAGCCCCTTCAACTTCGGCGCAGGCTTCGCATGTTTCACTTTCACTTTTTTCACGCTAATGACTCCAGCAGGGCGCGCGCATTCAGCTTGCGGCCAATTTGATGTTCAATGAGGTCCAGCATAACATCGGTCAAGTCCCGCGCGGTCCGCGGCGGCACCATTTCTTCGGTCAATTTATCCAGGCGCTCCGCCAATATCCGCTGCGCACCCGACAGCGCCGCTGCCGACAGCGTCCGCATCCCCGGTTTCCGGCACTTGCTGCACGCCACCGCCGATGCACTCGGCGAAAAATACGCTGAATCCTTGGCTTCAAACGTCCGACCGCACCGCGCGCAACGATCCAATCGCGGCAGCCACCCGCCCAGCTTCACCGTCCACAGCGAAAAATACGACAGCGGCAGTTCCGATCGTTTGGTGCGCTTGATCATCTGCGCGGTCAGCAGCAGCAACCGAAAATTCGCGTCCGACGCTTCGTGATCCGGCAAAACCGTCTCGGTCACTTCGCTCAGAATCGCCAGCGCCACGCTCGAATCGTAATCGCTGAACGCGCTTAGAAATGATTCCACCAGCTCGCACTCATTGATCCGCACCAACTCCTTATTCGCCTTCTCGTAGAACCGCATATTCACATGCGACAACCGCTCCAGCGTCGATCCAAACCGGTTCTTCGTTTTCCGCGCCCCGGAAGCCACTCCCCGCACGCGCCCCATCGACCGCGACAAAAAACTAACCAATCGGTCCGCCTCGCCCAGCGGATAAGTCTGCAAAATAATCGCCTCGGATTCGTGTACTGGCATTGGTGTCGTTTTCTCTTTTTTACGCAGTAATGTACGGAACAACCACTTCAACCTCTACTTCAACTTCATTTCAATTTCATCTCAATTTCACAGTCGCGCACCAATCGCGTTTGACGTCATCCTGAGCGTAGCGAGGGATTTCATCCACCAAAAATCACCGCGGCTCAAAGCATCGATCGTCCAGCGATCCCCATCGCCCACCCGCCTTTGGCCGTCATTCAGAGGAGCGCCGTACGCGACGAAGAACCTCTCTTCGATTGCAGCCATGCTCAGTCCGCGCTATCACTCGCGACTCAAACGAAAATTTCTAACACACCACCCCACTCCATTCAATTGTAATCGAGATTCCCGCATATAATTGAACCTCGCACCGCGACGAAAAAAATAATCCCGGAGAGAAAAAAGTTTGATCCCGCTGAAGGACCTCACCCCGCGCCGCTCCTTCCCCATCGTTACCCTGCTGCTCATCCTCATAAACGTCGCCGTCTTCATCTACCAAATCACGCTGCCCGCACACGCCGCCCAAACCTTCGTCAATACCTACGCCGTAATCCCGGCCCGCATCCAGTCCGCCCTCGCCGGCCACCACTACTCGATCGTCACAGCGTTATTCCCGCTTTTCACTTGTATGTTTCTGCACGGCGGCTGGTTGCACATTATCGGCAACATGTGGTTCCTCTGGATTTTCGGCGCGAATGTGGAAGACCGCATGGGCCCGATTCCCTACCTAATTTTCTACCTGCTCTGCGGCGTCGGCTCCAGCATCGCCCAAACCGCCTTTTCCTGGGGCTCGCACATCCCCGCCCTGGGAGCCAGCGGCGCCATCTCCGGCGTGCTGGGGGCCTACATTGTTTTCTTTCCCACTTCGCAGATCTACACGCTCGTCACACTCTTCATCATCTGGTTTCGCGCTCGCATACCAGCCATCGTTTTCATTGGCCTCTGGTTCGTCATTCAAGCGCTCAGCGCCTACGGCACCCTCGGCGGCGCCGGCCACATCGAAGAAGGCGGTGTAGCCTGGTGGGCTCACATCGGCGGCTTCGTCCTCGGCCTCTTCTTCGCAAAAGTTATCCCCTGGCCCAATCCCCGCCGCGCCCTCTACGCTTAATTTCGTCGACCCTCCGACACTTCAAGTTCAATTGCAGAATGGCCGCGCGGATCGAACAGGCACAGCGGGTAGAAAAATTGAAAATCTCAAAAAAAATAAAGTAAGGTATTACTTTAGCGTTGAAACGAGCCTCGTCACCATGGCGCGACCAATGAACTCGTACCTCGGCGAGCCGACATTTCAGCCAACGCTTCGACCCCAAGATACTTCGAGTCGCACGTGAAGCCACCTGTAGCGGCCAGCTTTAGCTGGGTAGCCTTTTGTTTTGATTTTGCTCTTAAGATTTTGCTTTAGCTCTTCGTTGTCATCCCGACAGAGGGCGCCTTTTGCCCGACCAGGGATCTCTCTTCGATTTGTCCCCGGCGCGACTCATGCAGCGTCCCCGCTTTTCTTCATCCTCCGATTAACCCTTCCGCCGTCCCAAACCTCGCTGCGTCCTCGACGCCGTGCCCTCCAGCTTTCCTCCGCGTTTCTCTGTGTTAAGCGCCCACGCTTCTGCCTTCTTACGCGCGGCACCAAACATCGCGCCGTAACAAATGTTCTCACCAACCGTTATATCCAACACAGCCGCCGCGTAATGTATATTAGTGGCAGCCATCAAACCGTAAGGGAGTCCTCGTAATTAAATGTCCACCTCGGCCAACGCAGCGCGGCCCGACCTCGGCGCGCTCCGCATCGATAAAGACAAACGCCAGGAGCGCAAGACCGGCAAGATTTTCGGCATCATTCTCGCCGCGATTCTGGTCGTGGCGCTGGTAGCCGGCGCCACCTTTTATTCGCGCAATAGCGCACCCGTAGTGGAAGTCGCCGCCGCCCAAAAAGCCGGCAATGCCGGCCCCACGGCGCTGCTCAACGCCAGCGGCTACGTCACCCCGCGCCGCCGCGCCACCATCGCCGCGAAAATTACCGGCCGCGTTATCGGCGTCTATTTCGACGAAGGCGTGCACGTCAAAGAAGGCCAGATACTCGCCAAGCTCGACGACTCCGACGTAAAACGCGCGCTCGATTCCGCCGTCGCTGATCGCAATTCCACCAGAGCACAAATCGCCGACTACGAAGTCCAACTGAAAAACGCGGAACTACTGGTGCATCGCTCGAAAGAACTGCAAGCCGCAGGAGTGCAGAGCCAGGAGATTCTGGACAACGCCGTGACCAGCGCCGACAGCCTGCGCGCCAAAATCGCGCTGACCAAAGAACAAGTCGCCGCGGCTGAATCGCGCATCAACGAAGCGCAGCAGGCAGTCGACAACACCGTCATCCGCGCGCCCTTTGAAGGCATCGTCGTTTCCAAAGACGCCCAAGTCGGCGAAATGGTCTCACCCATTTCGGCCGGCGGCGGCTTCACCCGCACCGGCATCGCCACTATCGTCGACATGAATTCCAATGAGATCGAAGTCGACGTGAACGAAGCCTACATCGCCCGCGTGGTGCCAGAACAAAGAGTCACTGCGGTACTCGATGCCTATCCTGACTGGCAGATTCCCTCGAAGGTCCGGACCGTGATCCCCACCGCCGACCGCCAGAAAGCCACGGTGAAGGTCCGCATCTCCTTCATCAAGCTCGACCCGAAAATTCTTCCGGACATGGGCGTCAAAGTCACATTTCTAGGCGACGAACCAAAAAAACAAGCCGGCGCCGTCGAGCCGGTTGCCACCGTGCCCACTGCTGCCCTGCGTGACGACAACGGCTCCAGAATCGTTTACATCGTGAAAGACAATAAACTCGAACGCCGCGCCGTAAAGCCCGGCAACCCGCGCGGCAGCGACACCGAAATTTTCGCCGGCCTAATTCCCGGCGACCTGGTCGTAACCAAAGGCCCGCCAGAGCTGCATGACGGCGAATCGATTCAGTTAAAGAAGTAAGAAATAAAAGTTAAGGCGCGACGTATCAACAAGTGAGCCGTAAAGCAGGCCACCTGTAGCGGCCATCTTTAGGTGGGCAGATTTGGCTTTTGATTTTTGGATTTAGATCTAAGTTTGGCTTTTGTCTTAAGCTTTTGTTTTAGGATTTTGCCTTAGCATTTCGTTGTCATCCCGACAGCGGGCCGCCTTCGCCCGACGAGGGATCTCTCTTCGATTGCCGCACTATTCAGGCGCCCACAGCGCCATCACGACATAGGAGCACCACATGGTTCGAGTCGACGGCACCGGAAACTCCAACAGCCTCATCAAAATCCGCGGTCTGGACAAAACCTACCGCCGCGGCGGCGAGGAAATCCACGTCCTGCAATCCCTGAACCTCGACGTCGATCAGGGCGAGTTCGTGGCTTTCATGGGTCCCAGCGGCTCGGGCAAAACAACGCTGCTCAATCTTCTCGGCGGCCTCGATGTTCCCAGCAAAGGCAGCATCACGGTTGCCGGCGACGAAGTCACCCACATGTCCAGTTCCAAGCTCACCGAATGGCGCGCCCGCCACGTCGGTTTCATCTTCCAGATGTACAACCTGATCCCGGTCCTCACCGCGTTTCAGAATGTCGAGCTGCCCCTGCTGCTCACCAAGCTCTCGAAATCCGAGCGCCGCTCGCACGTCGAAGCCTCGCTCGCCATCGTCGGCCTCGCTGACCGCATGAATCACTACCCACGCCAGCTTTCCGGCGGACAAGAACAGCGCGTCGCCATTGCCCGCGCCATCGTCGCCGATCCCACCTTCCTGCTGTGCGACGAACCGACCGGCGACCTCGACCGCAAGAGTGCTGATGAAATACTTGAACTCCTGACCCGTTTCTCCAAGGAACACAATAAGACCATCTTGATGGTCACTCACGATCCGCAAGCCGCGGATCGAGCTCAAGCAACACTTCACTTGAACAAAGGCGTGCTGGTCGAAAGCGCCCATGCCGGGAGTCTCGCATGAAGTTCCTGCCGCTGCTACTCGCCAACCTGCGCCGAAAAAAGCTCCGCACGCTTTTGACCGTCGGCTCGTTCATCGTCGCGCTCTTTCTCTTCGGATTTCTGGCCATCATTCACGGCGCGTTCAGCGGCGGAGTCGATCTGGTCGGCATCGACCGCCTGATGGTCATTAATAAGGTCTCGATCATTCAGCCGTTGCCGCTGTCCTACAAAGATCAAATTCAGCGCATTCCCGGCGTAAAGTACGTCACCTATCAGAGCTGGTTTGGCGGCATTTACCAGGACCCCAAGAATTTCTTCCCCAGCTTCGCCGTCGATCCCGACACTCAGCGTCTCGTCTTCCCCGAGCTCGTCGTACCCGACGACCAGTGGAATAATTTCGTCGCCGACCGCGAAGGCGCCATCGTCGGCAAGCGCACCGCCGATCGTTTTCACTGGAAAGTCGGCGACCGCATTCCGCTGACCGCTCCGATCTACGGCACCGGGACATGGGAATTCAACATTCGCGGCATCTACGACAGTCCCCGCGAGGGCATTGACCTCACCCAGTTCTGGCTCCAAAAACAATATCTCGAGGAGCGCCGCACCTTCGGCAAGGGGCAAACCGGCTGGTATACCGTAAAGCTCGACTCTTCCGACGATTCTTCGCGGGTCATCAAAACCATCGACGACCAGTTCGCCAATTCGCCCTTCGAAACCAAAACCGAAACCCTCGCCGCCATGGCCGCGTCCTGGGTCAAGCAAGCCGGCAACATCGAATTCTTGATCATGGCCATCGGTGCGGTCGTTTTCTTCACCCTGCTGCTGGTCACCGGCAACACCATGTCGCTCGCGATCCGCGAACGCCTGGGCGAACTCGCGGTCATGAAAGCCGTCGGCTTTTCTGACCGCTTCGTCCTCTTCATCGTGCTGGCTGAATCGATTCTGGTAGCAGTGGTCGGTGGCGCCATCGGCCTCGGATTCGCCAAACTCATGACTGTATTGGGCGATCCTACCGGCGGAGTCTTGCAAACATTCTTTCTGCCCGGCTCCGCGATCCTGCTGGGTATTGTCTGCGCCATTGGCATTGGCTTCCTCGCCGGAATTTTGCCGGCTACCACCGCGATGCGCCTGCGCGTCGTGAACGCGCTTCGGAGGGTTTGATCGATGGCGATTCCGTTCGTCTACAACCTGCGCAGCATGCGTGCCCGCTGGCTCTCGGCTATTGTCGCCGTCGTCGGCATCGCCGGGACCGTGGGAGTCTTCTGCGCCATGCTGGCGCTCGCGCGCGGCTTCCACGCCACGCTGGTCAATTCCGGTTCGCCGCAGAACGCGCTGATCCGCCGCGCTGGCTCCTCGGCCGAACTCGACGGCTCCGTCTCGCTCGATCAGGTAAAAGTCATCGAAGACGCTCCGGGCATCATGCGCGAAAACGGCCAGCCGCTAGTAAGTCCCGAAGCGGTGGTCATCGCCGGTTTCAATCTCCGAACTACGCACACCAACGCCAATGTTCAAGTCCGCGGCGTATCGGAAGAAACACTTAAAGTCCGCCCCAACATAAAAATCATCGAAGGCCGCTTTTTTCAGCCCGGCCTCGCCGAACTGGTCATCGGCAAGAATGTCGAATCTACTTACGAAGGTCTCGAATTCGGCAAGCCCATCAATTTCGGCGGCCAGACCTGGAACGTCGTCGGCGTTTTCGACGCCGGCGGCAGCGCCTTCGACTCCGAAGTCTGGGCCGATAGCCGCGTGCTGAACCAAGTTTACAAACGCCCCGAAAATCTCTACCAGTCGGTTACCGTGCGCCTCGATTCCCCTGCCGCCTACAACCAATTGAAAGACGCGCTCACCGCCGACCCCAAGCTCACCGTGGAAGTCGATCGCGAACTCGATTATTACGCGCGCCAGTCGCAGGTGCTCACCACGCTGATTACGGTGCTCGGCGGACTCGTCGCCGTAATCATGGGCATCGGCGCGGTCATCGGGGCGCTGAACACCATGTATTCCGCCGTCTCTGAACGCTCCCGCGAAATCGCCACCATGCGCGCCATCGGCTTCGCCGGCAGCAGCATCGCCATCTCCTTCGTGTTCGAAGCGCTGATCATCGCCTTCATCGGCGGCCTGCTCGGCTGCCTCTTCGTGCTGCCCTTAAACGGCTACACCACCGGCACCATGAACATGCAAACTTTCTCGCACATGGCCTTCGCCTTCAAAGTCACGCCCCCGCTGCTCGTCGCCGGAATCATTTTCGCGCTACTGATGGGCATCGTCGGCGGACTTCCCCCGGCCATCCGCGCCGCCCGCCGCCCCATCGCGCTGGCCCTTCGCGAACTCTAGCGCGCCCCAAGATTCACTTAAGGCGACGGGGCGACAAAATTCCGCGCCGCGCCCTGCGCTTTTTGCTTCAGCTTTTGGTGGTCATCCCGACAGAGGGCGCCTTTCGCCCGACGAGGGATCTCTCTTCGATTTTCCCCGTGTCCCAGGCCGAACGTTACGCCACCTGTAGCGGCCAGCTTCAGCTGGGCAGCGTTTGACTTGCGATTTTGCCTTTGAGGTTTTGCTTTAGTTTTTATTTCGTCGCACCGCCGACACCTCGACCATCAGTTGATTTCCCGCAGCGAAGACCGGCAACGGCGAAATACATCCATCCATGTATTCTGCTTTCGTCTCCCACCCTCGATAATGACTCAGGAGCCTTTTCTTCCGTCTCGAGTGAAAGATGAATCTCCCTGAATTTCGCAAGGAGGCACGAATGTTCTGGTCACGAATGATCCGCTGCTGCGCCGCACTACTCGTCGCCGCGTCCATGCTCCCTGTCGCCCACGCCCAGAATCAGAATCAAAATCCCACCGCCAACCGCGTCATGGGCCAGGTCGACTTCAAAGGGGTCACGAAGCTCGACCGGGAATCCGGCGTCTGGGTCGACAACCAATATGTGGGCTACGTGAAGGAACTAAAGGCCGACAAAAAAGTCCTGCTGCTACCCGGCGAGCACGAAATCTCGGTGCGTCAGGCCGGCTACCTCAACGAAGATCAAAAAGTCGTGATCGAGCCCGGCAAAACGATCCTCGTCACGGTTCGCCTCGAGAAAGATCCCAACGCCGTCTACGCCAAAGTGAACGCACAGGTAAAAATTGACGTCACTCCCGACCGCGCCGCGGTCTTCGTCGACGGCAAATTCGCCGGCAGCGTCAGCGATTTCAAGGGCGTGGGCAAAGCCATGCTCATCGCCCCCGGCAAACACAAAATCAAAATCGATCTGGCCGGCTACCGCCCCTTCGAAACCGACGTCGACCTGCTGCCCAACCAGAAAATGACCGTCAAAACCGATCTGATCGAAGGCAGCATCCTGCAAGCCGACCCGGCGATTAAGAATAATTAGCTAAGACTAACTAGCGAAGTACGAAGGCGCGCCTCACTATGACCTCCATTTTTGTTTTTTTTCAGACGCTGAATCGGCTTCCGACTAGCGGCCTGCTGCCGCCGCACTCCCGCTGGTGAACGACTGAATGGCGCTGGCCTCGTCCGGATGCACATCTAGTACTTTGTGCAGCATGGTCATATGCAGCATTTCATCCACTTTTGCGCTGGGATGGACGATCTTCAGTTGCCCGCTGGCTCTGCGGATTGCGGTATGCGCGCGCACCAGCTCGCCGATTCCGGAGCTGTCGATATGCTCGACGTCTTCCAGCACCAATAACACTCGCCGGTTCCCGCCTTCCACCAATTGCTGGATCATTTCGCGCAGCATCACGTTGCCTTCGCCAATCACGATCCGCCCTTTCACGTCGATCGCGGTCACGTCCGCCGATACTTGCCGGATTCCGGCCTGCATCTTTCGCGTCGAAGCGGGCTTCGTGGCGATGCTCTCGGCATCCAGCACTTGAGACGCGGCGCGCGCCGTGGCTGACGATTCGGTGCGCACCACGATCAGTGAACGCCCTTCCCTCAGCACTTCCAGGAAGGTTTCATGGTCTTGCGCGGCCGTCGCGGCTGTCGCCGGAGCGGGCAGATGCTCGCCTTTTCCGACCTTTTCCCCAACCGCCTCTCCGGTCTGCTTCCCTAGATATCCCAGAAGCGCCGCCGCTCCGACTCCCACCGCAAACACCTGACCTAACCCGGGAATTAGAGCCAGTGAAGCCACCACCATGCCGGCGCCCAAGCCCACGGCACCTCCCGCTAATCCTCCGGCCGTACCGCCAATCTCCTTACCGACTGCAACCGCCTCACTTTCGGAGCGGCTGAGAAAAACGATTTCGCTTTCCGGAACTCCATGTTCAAGCAAAGCTTTCAAAGCTTGTTCAGCGCGGTCGCGAGACGTGAAAACTCCCATCACGGTTTCCAAGGTAGCCTCCTACGGGTCGGATCTAAGGTCGTGCGGAACTTTAAGGCTTGTTTGCGCTACGGGGCCCGCCTGCGGCAGAATCTGAGACTTATGTTAAGTTTTGTCAAGAACAATTATTTCGCGCAAGCTGCCCGGCAGGGTGCCGGCGAGCTTAGCTTAGGATGCACCGTAAGAGTCGCGCGGGACCCGTTTCGAGCGTCATCCCTTCGCTACCGCGTTTGCGATCCAATCCCCCACTTCGCGCGTGCCCAGCTTCCCGCCCAATTCCGCCGGCGTCTTGCCTTCGCGTAACGCACCGCGCACCGCCAGATCGATCGCATCCGCTTCAACTTGCCACCCCAAATATTCAAACATCATCGCCACGGTCAAAATCGAACCCATCGGGTTCGCAATCCCCTGGCCCGCGATATTCGGCGCCGACCCGTGCACCGGCTCAAACAACGACACCTGCCCGGGATGAATATTTCCCGACGGCGCCAGGCCCAACCCGCCCGCCAGTTGCGCGCCCAGGTCGCTGGCAATATCCCCAAACAAATTCGACGTCACGATCACCTGGAATTGCGCCGGATCCCGCACCATCTGCATCAGCAGGTTGTCGATGTACTGGTGCGACGCCTCGATCCCCGGATATTCCGCGCGCACCAGCTTAAATACGCGCTGCCACAAATCGTGCGCAAACGTCAGCGCGTTCGATTTGTCGCTCATGCACACCCGCCTCAGCCCGCGCGCTTCGGCGTATTCGAACGCGTAGCGGATAATTCGTTCCACGCCCTTGCGCGTATTCAGATCCTCCTGAATCGCGACTTCGTCCGCCGTCCCCTTCTTGAAATTTCCGCCCATCCCCACGTACAGCCCTTCCGTATTTTCCCGGAAGACCATGAACTGCACGTCTTTCTCCGTGCGGTCCTTCAGCGGCGTGAATTTCTTGTCGAACATCACGCACGGCCGCGCGTTCACGTACAAATCCAGCTTGAACCGCAGCCCCAGCAAAATATCCGCCGCGTGCACGTTGGTCGGCACCCGCGGGTCGCCCATAGCTCCCAGCAGAATCGCGTCGAAATCGCGGTGAAACATTTCCACCGCATCCGCCGGCAAAGTCACCCCGTCGCGCAGGTAGCGGTCCGCTCCCCAATCGAATTCGGTCAGCTTCACTTCCCGTGAGCCCGCCTGCGCCGCGGCCTTCAACACCTTCACCGCCTCCGGGATCACTTCCTTGCCAATCCCATCGCCCGGGATCACCGCAATCCGCTTCGCCTTCCCATGCCCATTCGTGCTCAGCGACCGCGGCCGCACCTCCGCCAGCCCGCCCACAATTTCCGGCTCCGCCGCCGCTTCCGAAGCCGCACTCCGCCCCGGCCCCGGCCCGGCTCCCGGCTTCGTCTTCCCCGGCACGTCTATCGTCGGTGTTTTCGTTTTCATTTTCATGCGCTCACCACTTTCCGGTCCTCATTAAGGTGAAATACTCGCGCGTCGCGAGCCATCGCGTCTTCAAAATAACATCCGCCGCGCACCGTAACACGCCCCGGGGAAAAATGAAATTCCAATCCCGCCGACGAACCGGGGCTCAAACGGCCCGTTTTGTGACGCCGAATCTCACGCACCTTGGTATATTGGCCGCGCATCCAAACCGTCTGGCGCATCGCAATCGATTCGAAATTCATACTGCGGAGGATCTATGGCAGCGGCAAAGAAAATGACGGTGGTACAAGTGGCGAAGGCCCACGGGCCATGGGAAATTGTGGAGCGCGACATTCCGAATCCGGGCCCGGGTGACGTGCGCGTTAAGGTGCAGGCTTGCGGTGTCTGCCACAGCGACGTGCTAACTAAGGAAGGGTGGTGGCCCGGCATCAGCTATCCCTGCGTGCCCGGCCACGAAGCGGCCGGCGTGATCGACGTGCTGGGAGAGGGCGTCAAAGGCTGGAAAGTCGGCGAGCGCGTGGGCGTCGGCTGGTTCGGCGGCAGTTGCGGCTACTGCGATTCCTGCCGCCGCGGCGATTTCGCGATGTGCCTGGTCAACCGCGAAGTGACCGGCGTTACGCGGGACGGCGGCCACGCCGAATATATGATCGCGCATTCCGATGCGCTCGCGCGCATTCCGGACGACGTGACCCCGGTTGACGCCGGCCCCCTGGTCTGCGCCGGAGTGACCACCTTCAATGCCCTACGCAACGCCGGAGCCAGGGCCGGTCAGGTCGTAGCTATTCTCGGCATCGGCGGCTTGGGACATCTCGGCGTGCAATACGCGGCGAAAATGGGTTTCAAAACCGTGGCCATCGCGCGTGGTGCCGACAAAGAAGCGCTGGCGAAAAAACTCGGCGCCCACGTGTATCTCGACAACGGCACCCAGGATATTTCGAAAGAACTACAAAAAATGGGCGGCGCCCGAATTATTCTGGCCACCGTGACCGCCGCCGACGCCATGACCCAATCCATCGGCGGTTTGGGAATCGACGGGCAATTGCTGGTCGTGGGTGCGGGCGAAAAGCCGATCGAATTCAACGCGACGCAAGCGATCAGTTTCCGCAGTGGAGTTCGGTCCTGGTATTCGGGCACCTCGATGGATTCGCAGGAGACGCTGGCGTTCAGCGCGCTCAGCGGCGTGCGGCCGATGACCCAGACGTTCCCGCTGGAAAAGTATCAAGAGGCGTACGACGCGATGATGAATTCGACGGTGCGCTTCCGCGCGGTAATCACCACCGGCCACTAAGTAATTGGAAAATTGGAATGGAAATTGGGCCCGAAGCTGCAGGATGGCGGAGGAATCCGCACAACCGTTTCGCCACCTGTCCTTCGGGCCAGTTTGTCGGGAGAAACTTAGGCGGGATTTGCGATTGCGAGGGCTACGGGGCAGCGCCTACATTGGTTCTGCGGCCGAGATGAGATTTCCGGCGCAAATTTTCAGTAGCGATTGACCTGTAGGCGGACCCGAAACACAAATTTCCGGCAGCCATTTCGGAGGGACCATGTGGAACAGCAACAAGCAGAATGAATATCCAGCGCCTGCTCCGGCGCAGCCAGCGACGACGTATCCTGCGGCGCCCGCAGCTTCCAGTTTTAGTTCATCGCCTTCAACCTCGGCTCCGGTGCGTTCCACCGCGCCTTCGGCGAAGAACGCGGCGGTGCTCGGCCCCGGCTTGACGGTTAAGGGCCAGATCTCCGGCGACGAAGATCTGCAAATCGAAGGAAAGGTCGAAGGACCGATTGCCTTGAAGGGCCAGCGCCTGACCGTGGGCTCCTCCGGCGAAATCGTTTCCGACGTGCACGCGCGCGAAGTGATCGTCTACGGCAAAGTCCGCGGCAACCTGTTCGCCGAAGACCGGGTCGAAGTGAAGAAGGACGGCTCGGTGGTCGGCAACATTACCGGCGGCCGGGTGCTGATCGAAGACGGCGCGTACCTGAAGGGCCAGATCGAAATTCAACGCAACAACAGCTCGAAGTCGCACAGCCATCACGAGAAAGAACTCGAGACGGCCGGCGTTTCTTCGAACTAACCAGATTCAAGTTTAATTCACTATCCTGACTGCAGACGGGACGTTTATCGTGCCATGGCGGGGCGGGGTTGAGAATTAGTGCGGCGCTGGAACTGCGAAGTTCCGGCGCTGTTTTTTATTTGCGGCGGCAAAAATAAAATTACGAAAATAAAAAAACCCCGGAGACTTTCGTCGCCGGGGCTTTTTGTTTCTAGCTGTACTGCAGGGGTTAAGTCTGCGACTGCGACGCGGTTTGCAGTGCCGGATCGCTCGACGGCGCGGGTGCTACCGCGGGCGCCGAGTTGTTCTGGTTTTGACGCGGCTGCGAACTGACGCGCGACGGATTCGGCTTCAGCGAGAAACGAATGCCGCGGCGCGCATTTTCGTCCACGGTGCGCTGCAAGTCGACTTCGTCCATGCTCAGCGTGCTTTCGCCGCCGTAGTTCACGGTGTAGTGCAGCTGCCCACCCTGCAGCCAGTAGTCGCTGGCGGCGTAGGTCGTGCCGTCTTTGAGATAGATCAAAGCGGTCGGAGTGGAAGCGGCCACGTTGCCGGTGATCGGGTTGGTGTTCTCGTTGCTCTCCAGCGCCGGCTCGACGTTGTCATTGCTGGCCACGGAGTTGTTGTCGCTGGTGATAGTTCCGGGAGTAGCTACGCCCAAGTTATTGTTGGCGGAGAAAGAATAGTCTCCGTTCGAGTTCTGGTTCTGGCTGTAATTCTGGTTATCGTTTTGGTTGTAGCCCTGGTTCGAGCTGGAATCCTGGTCGCCATAGCTGATGCCATAGCCCGGGTAGCCGTAATACGGGTAGGGAGATCCATACCAGTATGGGTTGTAGCCGATGTAGCCAGGATAACCCCAGCCCAATCCCCAACCCCAGCCAGGCCAGCCCCAACCCCAACCGCCCCAGCCAAATCCCCAACCCCAACCGCCCCAGCCCCAGCCGAATCCGCGGCCGAATCCGAAACCACAGCAGCCGAAGCCGCGATTGAAACCACCGCCGTAAAAGCCACCACGACCGATCGTGTTGCCATGGAAGCCGGAGCCGTTGAAGCCGTTGTGGAAACCACCGGTGCTGGAGAACGAACGGCTGGTTGAGCTACCGAAATGGCTGGTGCCGAGCGAGGTGTTGCTGAAGCGCGAACCACTGGAAGTGGAGGACGAAAATCCGCGCGAGGTCGAAGAGTTGCCGAAATGCGAGTTGTCGATGTGCGACAGCGCGCGATTGGTGGAGACGGCCGAACCGCTGCGCGAACTGGCGGATAGCGAATTACCACCGCGTGAAGAGTTTGAATTTACGCCCGGCGTCAGGCTGCTGGAGCGTGAGCCGGCGTTCGAACTCGGCGACGCGCCGCGGTTGTTCGCGAAGGACGAGGAACCGGCGGAGCGGTTTGCACCATTCGCGCCGTTCAGACCGCCGCGAACAGAATTGCTGGCGTTGTTGCCGCCGCCCTGACGTCCAAAATACGGCTGGCTGGAACGCGCGTTGGTGCTCGGCGAAGCGCCGCGGGATCCGGAATTGAACGAGTTCGATCCTGCACGGGAACCGGAATTGAACGAATTGGAGCGGCCGGCGTTCGAACTGAAGGAACGATTCTGGCCGGACGAAAAATGATTGGGCGAGCTGGAATAATGGTTGCCGCCGCCGTTTCCGCCACGAGCCGCGGAACCGCCCCCATGGAAACCGCCACCGCCGCCACCGTGGAAGCCGCCTCCGCCACCGCCACCGTGGGAGCCGCCACCGCCACCACCGCCGTGACCACCGCCACCGTGCTGAGCGAATGCAGAACCCGGCGCGGAAACGAACGCAATCCCAAGAAGCGCCGCAAAGAGGAATTTAAAAAATGTAGACCGTGTCATGTGTATGCCCTCCACCAACAACCGGTCGAACCGACAAAGGCGCCAAAGAAATCCTGCTGTGCGCCATCTTACCAGATTGGACTCACCTGGAGTGCGGTTGGTTGCAATCCGGTTAACTGCTATCCAATCAACAGCCCGACCAAGCCTAGGGAATGTCCCCGAAGCATATAACACGGGCGATTCGATTAAGTTTCGTTGGTACTGCGGGACAGGGGTACGTCGTTATCTCCAACATTTTCAGAGCGATTGGGGCGTGATGCGGCGCGTCGGAATTCGGGCGGGTCGCCGCTCGAGGGGATGGGTAGCTCAGCCGCGGCCGCGTTCGGCGAGATAGACGCCAACCAGGACCAAGGCGGTTCCGATGAGCAGGTTGCGGGTGGGATGCTCGCTGAGGAACATTACGGAGAGGACGATGACCACCACCGGCTGAAAATAGCTGAGGACCGCCACGCGCGAGGCGGACATGTAGCGCAGCAGCCAGTAAAAAATGGTGTAGGCGCCGATCGAGCTACCGAGGGCCATATAGATCATGCCGAGCCAGCCGGAGACGGTGACGGCTTTCCAGCTCAGGTGCAGCGACTGGCGAATGGTGAGGGGCGCGAGCAGGATCGCCGAGGCGACGAGGTTGAAGGTGTTCATGGCGATGGCGTCGTACTGCGCCACGATTCTCTTCCCCAGAACTGCGTAGGCCGCGAAACCGATGACGCCGAAAAAAGTGATGGCGTCGCCGAGCAGAAACGGAGAATTCGCAGGCGACCCGTTTTCAGTTTCGAGCAGAAAAACGCCGACGAAGGAAATGGCCATGCCCAGAATTTTCCCGGCGGTGAAAACTTCCAGCTTCAGTGCGCGGGCGAGGAGCAGGACGATGACCGGACCGATGGCGATGATCACCGCGGAATGGTCGGAGGTGGTGAAATTGAGTCCCACCGTGAAGAGGCCTTGATTCAGGATCACGCCCAGAAAACCTAGATAAGTTAAGGGCCAAATGTCCGCAGCTTTGAGCGGCGTGCGATTCGGCATCGCGAAGTAAATGGGCAGCATGACCAGCGCCGCGAGGACCAGACGAAAACACGCGAGCGTGACGGGGTCGATGGTGCGCAGGGCGATTTTTCCAGCGACATAATTCAGGGACCACAAAATCAACATCAGAATCATGCCGGAGACCAGGAGCGCGCGGCTGGGCCGCGAAGTTTCCGAAGCGGCTGGCGAATTGGCGGAAGAATTCAGGATATGGCTCGAGCGCGGGTTACTCGAGAACCTCTTTACGTCTGGTAAGCGATTCGATGCGATCGAGGCGCGGTGCGTAGCCGATGCCCGGCACTGTCGGAACTTTAATGGTTCCGCGCGGGGTCACTTCCACTTCCGGCTCGATGATGTCTTCGGTCCAGTAGCGGCGGCTGGCGGAAACGTCGCCGGGCAGCGTGAAATTCGGCAGCGTGGACATGGCGATGTTGTGGGCGCGGCCGATGCCGGACTCGAGCATGCCGCCGCACCACACCGGAATCGATTTCGCCTGACACAAATCGTGAATTTTCCTGGCGGCGGTGTGGCCGCCGACGCGGCCGAGTTTCATGTTGATGATTTTGCAGGCGCCGATTTCGATCGCGGCGCGGGCGTGCTCGTAATCGTGAATACATTCGTCGAGGCAGATCGGCGTTTCGATCTGGCGCTGCAACGCGGCGTGGGAATAGATATCGTCGTGGCCCAGCGGCTGCTCGATCATGATCAGGAAAAACGCGTCCAGCTGTTTCAGCCGTGCGGCGTCGGCGAGGGTGTAGGCGGAATTGGCGTCGACCATCAGGCGGATGCGCGGGAAACGTTCGCGCAGCGCGCGTGCCGGTTCGATGTCTGAGCCCGGCATGATTTTTATTTTGATGCGCTGGTAGCCGGCGGCGAGTTCTTTTTCGACTTTCGCCAGCAGTTCTGGAATCCCCGGTTGAATCCCGATCGAAACGCCGGAACTGATTTCTTCGCGGGTGCCACCGAGCAGTTTCGCCAGCGGAATATTTTTTTGCTTCGCTTCGGCGTCCCAGATGGCCGTTTCGACGCCGGCTTTGGCCATGTTGTGGCCGCGCACGCGAGCAAAAATATCGAAGACTTCGGACGCGGACGAGAATTCCCTGCCCTGTAGCGCCGGCCA
>JGI12635J15846_10001626_pt1 | contig 19722 bp, 15 predicted proteins | sample BlaSpr_A8_OM2_M2_FD_15846 | JGI IMG/M metagenome (IMG submission 15846) | reverse complement strand
AACCGCGTCCTACCCGAAAACTTATAAGAATTTTATTGATGGCGAGTGGGTCGAGTCCGCAACTGGGGAGACTTTCGAGAATCGCAATCCCGCCGACACACGCGATCTGGTTGGAGTTTTTCAGAAATCCGGCAAAGCCGATACAGATGCCGCGGTAGAAGCCGCAAAGAATGCGTTCACGAAATGGCGGCTGGTTCCGGCTCCCCGGCGCGCGGAAATCATTTACCTGGCCGCGGAAATGCTGTTGGAGCGTAAAGAAGAATATGCGCGCGACATGACCCGCGAGATGGGCAAAGTGCTGAAAGAAACTCGCGGGGATGTTCAGGAAGCCGTCGACACTGCTTACTACATGGCCGGCGAAGGCCGCCGCATGTTCGGCCCTACGACTCCTTCAGAACTGCCTAACAAGTTTGCCATGGCAGTCCGGCAGCCGCTAGGCGTTTGCGGGATGATTGCGCCATGGAATTTCCCCATGGCGATTCCCTCATGGAAGCTGTTGCCTGCGCTTGTCTGCGGCAACACCTGCGTGATCAAGCCCGCGCAAGATACTCCTCTGTCGACATTCAATCTGGTGCGCGTTCTCACCGACGCGGGATTACCGAAGGGCGTAGTTAACGTGGTGACGGGATTTGGTCCGGAAGCTGGCGCGCCGCTGTTGGAGCATCCTGAAGTTCGCGCCGTGTCGTTTACGGGATCATCTACGGTTGGGCGCATCGTCGGCACAACCGCCGCCAAGACCTTCAAGCATTGTTCGTTGGAACTCGGAGGCAAGAATCCGATGATAGTTCTGGATGATGCCAACCTCGATCTAGCCATTGAGGGCGGGCTGTGGGGAGGCTTTGGCACCACAGGCCAGCGCTGCACTGCAACGAGCCGGATCATCGTGCAAGAAGCGGTTTATCACGAATTCGTGCGCCGCTACGTCGAGCGTGCGAAGAAACTGAAAGTTGGAAACGGATTAGACGAAACCACCGAGATGGGGCCAGCCATTAACGAAACGCAAATGAACCGCGATCTTGAGTACATCGGAATCGGCAAGGACGAAGGCGCCAAACTCAAATGCGGCGGCAACCGTTTGACCGAAGGCGAATATCAATACGGATGGTTTTTGGAGCCAACGGTATTTGCGGATGTCGATCCAAAGATGCGAATTGCACAGGAAGAGATTTTCGGGCCGGTGGTTTCAATTATTCCGTGTGAAGATCTCGAAGATGCGATCAACATCGCCAACAACATTGAATACGGATTGTCGTCCTCGATCTATACGAAAGACGTGAACAAGGCCTTCGTAGCCATGCGAGACTTATACGCAGGCATCACTTACATCAATGCACCGACGATCGGTGCGGAAGTTCACCTTCCGTTTGGTGGCGTCAAAGCTACAGGCAATGGTCATCGCGAAGGCGGGATCGGCGCCATCGATTTTTATAGTGAATGGAAGTCCGTGTACGTAGATTACTCTGATCGCTTACAGAGGGCTCAGATCGACCGCGGCGAGTAAACTTTCACCGCCGAGGACGCGGGGATCGCCGAGCAAGACAATGAGACATCGCTAGATGCTTTTCTCTGCGCCCTCGGCGTCCTCTGCGGTTAAAATTTTTCATGCCACTAACCCAATCTCGAGAAATTGCCGCCGCCTCTAGACTCGACAATGTTCGCTATGCCATTCGCGACTTGGCTTGCGTCGCCGATGAAGTCATCAAGCAGGGACACAAGGTCCTTCCGCTGAACGTCGGCGATCCGCTTAACTTCGATTTCGAAACTCCCGCGCACGTGATCGAAGCAGCCTACAAGGCCATGCGCGACGGGAAGAATGGATATGCGCCATCTCCAGGAATTCCATCGGCCCTAGAAGCGATTCGCGAGGAAGCGGCACGCAAGGGCATCACCAGCGTACAGGATGTTTTTGTAACCTCCGGTGCAAGCGAAGCCGTGGATGTCTGTCTGACCGCTCTTCTCAATCCAGGGGAAAATATTCTGACGCCCTGCCCGGATTATCCGCTTTACTCCGCCGTTCTTTGTAAGTTGGAGATCGGCATCAACGCATATTTCCTCAACGAAGAGGATGCCTGGCAGCCCGAACTCGACGACATCAAGCGCAAAATCACTTCGCGTACTCGCGGCATCGTGGTTATTAATCCGAATAATCCCACCGGATCAGTCTGCTCGCGGAAAATGCTGGAACAAATTGCCGAACTGGCGAGACAGCATAATCTGGTGATTTTTTCGGATGAGATTTACGACAAGCTGATGCTTGACGATGACGAGCACATCTCAATGGCGGCGGTTGCCCCCGACGTGCCAGTGGTGACTTTTGGCGGCCTTTCTAAAAACTATCTCGCCCCTGGCTGGCGCATTGGCTGGGGGATAGTCAGCGGCAATGCTGATGCAGTAAAGCCTTACATCGAAGGCGTTCACCGCTTGCTGCGGGCCCGGCTGTCGGCGAATCATCCCGAACAATATGCGATCAGTGCGGCTTTGAATGGATCGCAGGAGCACTTGGTCGGAGTCTGCGCTAAACTTCGGGCGCGGCGCGATCTGACGGTGAAGTCATGCAACTCGATTCCTGGAATCAGTTGCGTTGCTCCCCGCGGAGCGTTCTATGCGTTCCCACGACTCGAGATTCCGGAAGACGATGAGATCTTCGTCAAAGAATTAATCCGGAAGAAATATGTAATGGTCGTGCACGGGTCAGGGTTCGGCCAAAAACCTGGCACAAAGCACTTCCGAATTGTGTTCCTGCCCGATGAAAAGACTTTGGCGAAAGCATACGGCGCCATCGCCGAGTTGATGCGAGAACGTTATCAGTGACCGACTTCGAACTGGGCACGCTGTTTCGAGAGATCCTTCTGCCGCCCTTCCTCAGTCGCTCCACGCCGGCGGATGAGAAATCGAACACCGACCGTAACTGCTTCAGTCGTGAGTTCGAGCTTCTCGTCACGTGCATCAACGGCGCGAAGGCCGAAGCGATTCGCCAACTCATTCCCGGTGATTTGGATTGGCAGGCCCTGGCGCGGATTACCGAACACCACCGCCTGATCCCTCAAGTTTACAGCAGTCTCTGCGATGTAGCTGATCTTGTTCCCGGAGAAGTGTTAGAGAAACTTCGGCGGCTCTATGAGGCGAATGTCCGTCAGAGCCTGCGCCTGAGTCGTGACCTTATCCGGGTGCTGGATCATTTTGAAGATCGCGGAGTTGCCGTGCTCGCATACAAGGGTCCGACGCTTGATGCAATGCTCCATGGGATTTTCAGTCAGCGCCAGTTTGTGGACATCGACCTGCTGGTCCATCCATCGGATGTTCAGAACAGTAAGACTGCTCTCATTGAGCTGAGATACATAGTCGGGAACGAATTCACACCTCGCCAGGAAAAAAGTTATGTCCGCTCCGGATACGAATATGTATTCGATCTTCCTGACGCGCGGAATATTCTGGAGCTGAAGTGGCGAATTTTGCCCCACTTTTACACCATTGACTTCGACGTTTCGGGATTTTTTGACCGGTCCGTGGCCTTGGAAGTTGGCGGACGCTCAATGCGTACTCTTTGTCCAGAAGATTTGCTGCTGGTGTTGTGCGTTCATGCTGCGAAGCATGCTTGGGCGGAACTATCGTTATTATATGACATTTCTCAACTGATTCAATCGCAGCCCATCAAATGGGATCGAGTGCTTGAGCACGCCTGTCAGCTGCGAATACGACGCATTGTTGCCGTGAATCTTATACTCGTCCAGAATCTGCTTGGCATAGTGTTGCCGGTTACCCTGGAGAAGCAAGAAGAGGCCGTCGCTATAGTTCGGAAAATCGTGCCCCGAATTGCCGAGAGCCGGGAGGTCGACACCGAGTCGGCTTGCTATTTTCGTCTTATGGTCGATGTTAGGGAACGTCTGCGAGACCGGGTGCGATTCCTCTGGCGTCTGATATTCACTCCAAGCATGGGCGAATGGGAGACGGTGCGACTGCCCGCGTGGCTTTTCCCGCTTTATCACGTTGTCCGAATGTATCGGCTTTCGGGAAGGCTATTGAAATATTCGCTTGAGATCTTTGGGGCCTGGCCGAGATTGGGCGGAAGGGCGCGATCCGCAGCCGTGCCGTAAAACCATCGCTCTAAAACGGCTTTCCCCTAAAAAGATAGATCAGCTCGATAATCAGAATTACTACCACAGTAACCTCCAGCACGAATGCCCGACTCTGATTAAATTGATCCACCATGAAGTGATAAAGCTCTTCTGCGGTTCGTACTTTCTGCGTGACCAGATCCTTATAGTCAGGGACTCCAACTTTCGACGCCGCCAATTTGTATAAGCGTGCGGAGAACATGTCGCTGAGAAATTTGATGGCGTTATCCGCATGTTCAGTGAGTTCGCTAACGTCTAGAAGAACGGTATGGAGCTTCGTCGCGTCGCGAGCCAGCCTCCAGCGCGCCAACATTCCGGTTCCTTTGTCCAGCGAGGCGTACACGTTTTCCAGTTCGCGAGTAAGCAGCTCGTCATAATGGCGGAATTCCAGCAATTGGGAGTTGGCATATTCCAGCAATTGAATTGCGGTTTCGGCACCCGGTGCGGTGTCGTATAGAAACGCGCCATTCCAACCAATCACAGCCAGATCTGTGGGATAGTACGAAATCCGCGATTGCAAGATTTCATTGCGTTCGCCATCGGAAAGCTGCGCGGTTTCTCCGCGGACAATTTGCGCAATGCGTGCTCCGTGAGAAGCCACCAGGTCAGCGGCGGATGGCGATCCCGTCACTTCCCGGACATGAAAAATGAAATAGTCTTCGCTCAACCACTCCGGATATGGCTTGACCATTGCGGGGGCAGAACGCTCCAACTTTTGCCGGACGATTTTAGAAGCGTGACTGGAAAAATCGACATCCCAAACCCAGCGGCTGCCCAAGCGCACCAGCGTGTCCCAGTCCCCCGAGAACGGAAGCTCAAACACTACGCTGATGACGCCGTAGTCGTAATATTTGATTTGCCCCTGTAACCGTTCTCCGCTATCGAGAGTCAAAGGCTCAATCGGTTCGATGACCGGCGGACGCTGGTAGCGGATGTATCCCGGAGCTGGATGCTTGAGGCTGGGATGCTCCAACGTTCGCGCGCCTAAAAGCTGGCGAAGCAGGTCGAGACGAATCTCTTCACAAACATCAAACTGAATGAGGACCAAAACCGATCCATGCAGGGAGGTCCCTGAACGTTCGATAATCGATCGCGCCGAGGCGTCCGCGGTTGCAACCGATTGTTCGCTATCCCGATTCATATTCCATTGCCTGTTAACGCTGATGATACTACGCCGGGATTATGGGGAGGCTGCCGGAAAGTCCACTCTCAGACCTACTCTAAAAAGTATTGGCGGACCCAAATTGGTGACTGGAGTGCGTGCAACCATGTATTGCTGATTCAAGATATTCTCCACTGCTCCAAATACCTGAAGATGCTTGGTCAGGGTCCTTCCCGCGAGCAAGTCCATGACATAGAAACTGTCCAGCGGAAACTGATTCTGGTCGTCATCATACTGCTGGCCGACGAATCTTCCTTGAATGCTCAATAGGAGGATCTTCGGATTCCAGTAGCGGGCTTGAAAAGTGAACGCGTTGCGCGGCACCTGGGGAATGTCGAGTCCCTGGAGAGATGTACCGGGAGAACTGACCACCGTGGCATTGGTGTAAATGTAGCCGGCCGAAATCTGGATGTTCTTTGTCACATTCGTCACGGAATCCAGTTCGACGCCGAAAGATCGAGTGCGTCCCAAATTTTGGCGTTGCCTGGTGATCAGAAGTGGGGTAGTGGATAGTGTCACGTTCTCAACCGGATTAACAATATCGCTCCAGAAGAACGTGCCTTGAAGCACCAGTTTGTTGTTAAGCGTCGTCACGTTGGCGCCAGCTTCAGCGCCGGTCAATCTCTCCGCATTGAGTGCAGCGTTGCTTAGCGTCAGCGTGTTTCCCTGTCGAAAGCTTCTATACAACTCGTTCAATGTTGGGGCTCTAAAAGAACGGTAGACGGAAGCGGTAACGGAAAGGTTTTGAGTCAAAGAACGGAGAACGGACAGCCGCGGATTAAAGGCGATATCACTTCTGTTTGGGAAATGTACCGCAGTCGGAGGTCCAGGGTTGGAAATCGGAGTGCGTATGGTGGAACCATCAACATTCCACCAATCATCAAAGCGAGCCCCCAGAATTACCGTCCATTTCTGATGGATGCGAAGTATGTCTTCCCCAAATATTCCGAAGTCTGTCTGGCGGCCGCCTGCGATGTTGTTTGCGGTATGCGTGCCAGAAGTAAAGAGCTGCTCATCGCTTGCGCCCATTACCTGCTGCATATCGGTTCCGAAGATCAACGTTTGACTCTTCCCGAGAACATGCGTCCACTGCACCGTTCCGCCGAGTTGCTGCGCCGGGACGTGTTGAATATCGGTGAGTGACTCGCTATTTCGATTGGGGGCAATTGACGAAAAGCGCTGGTCATATCCCTGCACATCTCCATACAAACGCGCAGTCAGCGAATCATTCGCGCCTAGCGGGGTATCCAATCCGGCCGCGCCTTCGCCAATTGCCGTCGCATTGGTCTGAATGGGCGTGCCGTTGTGACGAGATTCGTCGTAGAAATTTCCACGCACAAAAACTCTCCCCGCGGCTCCGAGCTTGTGACCAATTGCCGCATCCACGGTTGTGTGCTCCGAGTTTGCGGGAGTGTCCACGCTGCCGCGCTGAGAACTTGGAACCAGAATGTAGCCATCGCTACGGTACAATCCGGTCGCGATCTGGAAATCCCATTTTCCAATCACGTCCCCGCCCCAGAATGAGAGGTCGGGTGTCTCTTCATTTCCGTAGGAACCCTGCAATGAAAACGCCGGACTCTCGGCATCGCGAGTCACGAATTGAACCACGCCTCCCAACGCATTGTTGCCGTACAAGTTCGATGCGCCACCGCGAAACACTTCGACGTCAGCTAATTCGATTGGCGGAATCCGGTCCCAGTAGACCCAGCCTCCGAACGGATCAAGTATGGGAATGCCATCTTCCAGTACTAGCGCACGACTGGGCCCGCTCGCCCCCAGACCTCGCAATGAAACACCCTGCGACGTCGGATTCGCGGTGCGACTACCCGAACGCCGGAACAAAGAGAATCCCGGAACCTGACGCAAAATGTCGTCCACAACCGGGGCTGGATTCGAGGCGATGTCAGTTCCTGATAGCCGGACGGTGCTGCCGGGGGCTTCGGACAAACGGATTTCAGACCGCGCCGCCGATACAACCACCGCCTCCCTGACGGTCAAGGGCTTTAGCACGAGATCGATCGCAGAACTGGGCGGGACGTTCCACTCCATCCGTGTTGCGGCAAATCCTGGAGCAATAACCTCCAAAGTGCCAGGGCCGTTCGGAACTTGCGGAAGCACAAATTCTCCGTTCGAATGGGACTTTGTACTGCCGGAGAAGCTCGAAGAGCGAATGGTTACCGTCGCGCTTTCCACTGCGGCTCCGGTGCTATCGCGGATGGTTCCTTTAACTTGAACGGACTGCGCGCAAGCCAGACTTAAAGAGAACGCTAAACCGGCAGCAGTGATGAATATCTTTCGCGGCAAATGCATTTTTGATCTTTAAGGAGACTAAACGCTTCGGACCTCCCCGCCCAGCTTTTTTGCGGAACTCATGATCCGTCGGGCACCCCAAGCCTGAACCACTGGACCTGGAATGCGTCTCGCGAGATCTTCATGACAGATAATTGGCAGCAGTTCAAAGATGTATTTCAAACCGCCCTCGATCTTCCTATTGAAGAGCGGTCCGCCTATCTGGACCGCGTATGTGCGGACGCCTCTTTCAGGAAGGAGGTGGAATCGCTTCTGGATTGCTATACCGGAAAGGAGGATGAACCGGGGGACAGAAGTGGAGTGGCAAGCGTCAGTGATTTGATTGACGAACCAAGTGCGAAGGAGGCAAACACCGTTGGGACTTCGCAGGCTGACTCCCTCGCCGAAACGTTCATCGACCAGTATCAGATCGCCCGCAAAATTGGCGGATCGGAACCCGAAGGTGTGTATCTTGCAGTTCGGATCGACGCTCCTAATCAAAATGTAGCCATCAGGCTGTTGAAAGTGAGTGCCGGCAGCGGAGCGTATCTACGTTGGTTCAACCAGGATCGACTGATCTTGATGAAACTTCGACAGGCGCACTTGGCGAACCTTCTGGACACCGGCCTCGACCGAGACGGCGAGCCATACTTAGTCTCGGAGTACATTGAGGGTATTCCGATCGCCGAGTATTGTGATTCTAAGAAGCTCAATACAAGGGCTCGGATCGCATTGTTTTTGGAAGTTTGTGGCGCGATTCAGTACGCGCATCGGCACTTGATTGCCCACGGGTCGCTAGATTCCCAGAGCGTCCTCGTCAAAAACGAGGGCAATGCCAAGGTACTTAACCTGGGAATCGCGAACTTGCGCAATCGCGAATTCTCAACTCAAGTTACCGGCTCCAGCCTCAGCGCGAAGCCGGAAGTTTTGGAATACTTAAGTCCTGAGCGGGTTCGGGGCGAACCAATTACCACCGCCGACGATGTCTATTCGTTGGGCGTTTTGCTTTACCAACTTCTGACCGGCCATTCGCCTTATCGGATCAAGGGAGACAGTACGGATGAAATTTTGCCAGATCTGTTCGAAGCGGTCAGGCCGAGCAAGGCGATTGGGCAGATCTCCGAGGACGTAAGACCCGACGGAAGCAAAATCACAATTAATCCTCATCATCTAAGCAGCTGCAGAAATGAGAGAGCCGCTACCGTACGCAGAAGGCTCGCGGGAGATCTCGATAGCATCGTGCTCAAAGCGATTCGGCGAGATGCGGCAAAACGCTATTCCACAGTCGAGCAATTCTGTGGAGATATTCAGCGTTATATGGAACGCCGGCCAGTTTCGGTGACAAAAAATACGCTCGCATACCGCGCGGGCAAATTTACAGCAAGGCATAAAGGGGGCACGATTGTGGCGGTTATTGGGATGACCGCGCTCATTGTCTCGCTTATCCCGATGGTCGGAAGCTTGTTGCTGCGGTGACGTTACTTGCCCCTCGGGACTTCAAACCCAAATTTGTGCAGCAACGTCACCATTGCCGGCGTCTTGATGAATTCCAGAAACTGCTTTGCAGCCTGCTTGTGCTGTGAAGACTTAAGAATGGCGCAGCCCTGTTCGATTGGTGGATACTCCGACTCCGGGATGACGAAATATCTACCTCGATCGCGAACCGTAGGCGCGACAACCAGAGAAAGCGCGACAATACCAACCTCAGCGCTTCCAGCGTCGACAAACTGCGCCGCTTGGGAAATGTTTTCCGCCAGAACGATCTTATTCTGCACGCCTTCATAAAGATTTTCATGCTTTATGGCCGAGACCGCGGCGCGGCCATAAGGCGCATGTTCCGGATTGGCTATTGCGATCTTGTGAATCTTAGGATCCGACAGAATGGAAAGCCCACTGCTGATGTCAACGCCCGAACTTTTCAATGTCCAAAGAACGATCTTCCCATCCGCATAGTGGTAAATGGAGCCAGGCTCGATTAATCCCGTCGCATCCAACTGCTTGGGGTAATTCAGGTCAGCCGAAAAGAAAATGTCGAAGGGTGCACCGTTTTGGATTTGGCTGGCAAAATTTCCAGATGATCCGAAAGTGACTCTTGCTTTCTGTCCCGTCTCTTTCTCGAACTCCTGCACGACTTCCGGCATTGCAAATTGCAAGTCGGCAGCCGCCGCAATAACAATTTCGTCCGCCGCCTGAGCTGCCGGCACCAAAAACAGCATGATTAAGCTCGCGTAGAGGCCCACAGTCTTCATTCCAGTACTTTCGCATTTGTCAAGAAAATGTCAAATGTCGCGTCTTTGCCGCGTTTTTTCAATCTGAGATAGTAAGCTTGTCATCAAATACAAATAAAAGCATTCCGTGGAGTGAAATATGATGCGGGTGGATGTAAATCGTGGCCCCGTGCCTCAGCGGTTCCAGAACCCGCTAATCCGGCCGTTAACTGTTGATCCGGGAGCGCTCTCGATGGATCGAATTCTGGTGGTGGAAGATGATCGCGCGGTACAGAAGGCGCTAAAGCGTTTGTTCGAGGCCGAAGGCTTTGTGGTGCAAATTACCGCCGACGGCCGATCCGCTTTGGAAGCGTTCCGATTGGCAACTCCAGCGGCGGTTGTGCTTGATCTGCGTTTGCCCGCTCTTTCCGGCCGCGATGTCTGCCAGGAAATAAAGCAACACTCCCCCGCACTGCCCATCATTGTGCTGAGCGCAGCCAGTGATGTTTCAGATAAGGTTCTGCTGCTCGAGTTGGGCGCGGATGATTACGTTACCAAACCGTTCAGTCCGCGCGAGCTTCTGGCGCGAGTACGCGCGGCTCTACGTCGTACTTCTGCGCGCGCTGCGACTGGCGACTCCGCTACATTCGATGGGATTTCTGTAGATTTCACAAAGATGGAAGTAGTCCGGAACGGAGAAATTATTTCGCTCACTGCGCAAGAATTTAAGACCTTAAAATTTTTGCTGCAAAATGCGGAACGCGTGATCACTCGCGACGAACTTTTGAATGTGGTTTGGGGCTACCAGAACTATCCATCCACCCGCACCGTGGACAATCACATACTGAAGCTGCGCCAGAAACTTGAAACCGATCCTGCTAATCCCGTACATTTTCGGACAGTCCACGGAACGGGATACAAGTTCGTGCCTTAGCGTGTGCTGACGCTTCACACAGAGTATCATCGCCAAGAAGGGTCACATGAAACTTCGGCTCCGGACCAAGTTTCTGCTGTCCATGCTGCTGATTTCCGCCGGTCTGACCTGTACCAGCCTCCTGCTGGTCCGGCGGAGTGTGCAGCATCAAGAGAAAAACGAGATTTCTGCGGATCTGCAGAATTCGGTAAGCACCTTCAAAAATTTCCAGCGTGAACGCGAACTCACCCTAAGCCACTCGGCGGATCTCCTCGCCGATCTGCCTAACCTGCGCGCGCTGATGACCACGCACGATGAAGCCACCATCCAGGATGCTTCTACTCCACTATGGCAACTGGCCGGAAGCGATTTGTTTCTGCTGGCGGACAATACCGGCGCAGTCGTGGCTCTGCATGCGTCGTCCCCTGGTCTTACGCGGCAAATGGCACAGCAATCCCTGGCCGCCTCTTTGAAGAGCCAGGATCAGAGCGGCTGGTGGTACGGCGCGCAACATCTTTACCAGGTGTTTCTGAAGCCTGTCTACTTCGGCCCGGCCTCCGAAAATCGATTGCTCGGATTCCTGGTAATTGGATATGAGATCGATGATGGCGTTGCCAATCAGGTCAGCCGCATTGCCGCCAGTCAGGTGGCTTTTTACTATGGAGATACTATTGTCAGGAGCACACTCACGCCTTTGCATCAAGCGGAACTGGCGCAATCCTCGCTCCGTTCGGCCCCCGCAGTTCCCTTTGCCGAAGAGATCCATTTGGGAGACGAGCATTTTCTAGGAACATCTCTCGAACTCGCCGAACCTAACGCTCCGTCGGTCCGGCTTACCGTTCTGAAGTCCTATGATCAAGCGACGGCGTTTCTCGATAACCTCAATCACTTGCTGCTGGCTTTGGGGCTGGCTGCGGTCCTCGGTGGAAGTGGATTGGTATTTTTGATTTCACACACGTTCACTCGGCCGTTGGGGAACCTGGTTTCTGGAGTGCGCGCGCTGGAAAAGGGCGATTTCCATTACGAACTTGATCCTCATGGAGGAGATGAAGTGGCCGAGGTCACGGCTGCTTTCAACCGTATGCGGACGAGTCTCCTTAAAACTCAACAACAGCTTCTGGATGCCGAGCGCCTCGCTACCATTGGCCGGATGGCGAGTTCAGTTTCGCACGACCTGCGCCATTCCCTCGCAGCCATTGTGGCCAATGCAGAGTTCCTCTGCGAAAGCAGACTCTCCTCGCATGAACGCGAAGAGCTTTACCAGGAAGTTCGAACCGCAGTTGACCAAATGACGGACTTGATCGATTCCTTGCTGGAGTTTTCCCGCACACGGGAGTCGTTGCGGCCTGCATTCGGAACCGTTAGAGCTTCGGTGGATCGTGCGGTGCAAGCGGTAAAAGCTCACCCAGAATTTCACGAGATCCGTGTTGTCGTACGGGAAAACGGCAACAGTGCAGGATGGTTCGACCAAAAGAAATTGGAGCGCGCTCTTTCGAACCTTCTGCTCAATGCATGCGAAGCAGTATCGCGATCCAGCGGTTGGGTCGAAGTTGAAATAACTCAACTTCCCGGGGGAGCAGAGATTCGCGTGTCGGACAATGGACGCGGGGTCCCAGAGTCCATCCAGAAGACACTTTTCGAGCCATTTGTGAGTTGCGGCAAGGAGAACGGAACTGGGTTGGGGTTGACAGTCGTCCAAAAAATTATCCAGGATCATGGTGGCGATGTGGCAGTCGAACGCACATCGGATCAAGGCACTGTTTTCAAGCTCTCGCTTCCGCTCATCTCGCTTTCAGAGCGTCCGCTGGGCGGAACAACAGAGGGAAAACTGTCGACCCCTCCGGTCGGCCCGGTTATTCGTAGCGATCGGGAATAGCTGCAAACGGCTGGAGGGGTTCAGCGCGAATTCTGGCCAACTGAAATAATACCGATCGATATCCAAGTCTGGAGGGTACCGTGAACCAGCGAAATGGTTTGCCCCGGCCGATCCTACATGTAATTTCGAATTGCTTGGCAGTACTTTCAGTTCTATTGTGCCCGGCCACCCGCGGATGGGCACAGCAAAAAGTCTCTGCTCCCTCTCTCCAGCAGGGTGCCGGAGGCGAGAACCAAAGCCAAAGCCAAAACCAAAACCAAGAAATGACTGCCGCAATTCAGGAACTTCAGCAGCAAGTCAGCGAGTTGCGCTCGGCAGTCGCCGAAATGCGATCCGAAGCGGCGCAATATCGCGCCGAGACCTTGGAACTCCGGCGAGAGCTGCAAACCACGCCAAATCAGGACGCTAAGTCGTCCAACAATTCCAACGTAAATCATGACGCCTCAGCTCCCACGACGGCCTCGCTGGAAGACCGCGTGTCGTCGCTGGAAGATACCTCGACGGTATTGACTGGCAAAGTCGATGAACAGCATCAAGTCAAAGTGGAGAGTGGCTCAAAGTATCGCGTCCGGCTATCGGGGATCGTCCTGATGAATCTTTTCGGCAATCGCGGATCCGTGGACAGCATTGATATCCCCAGTTACGCCGTGCCCACCGCAAGCTATGGATCCAATTCCAATTTCGGGGCAACTCTAAGGCAGTCCGAACTCGGGTTGGAAGTATTTGGTCCTCAGCTGGCGGGGGCACGGACGAGCGGTACGGTGCAATTCGATTTCTCGGGAGGATTGCCGAATACTCTCAATGGAGTCAACTTCGGGACTATGCGTTTGCGCACCGCCACTATGCGGATGGATTGGACGAACACGTCTGTGGTGGTCGGTCAGGACAATCTATTCTTCTCTCCATTATCCCCGACGTCCTTTGCTTCGCTCTCTATTCCGGCCTTCGGGTACGCCGGAAACCTTTGGGGGTGGATTCCGCAAGTTCGCGTAGAGCATCGGTTCAATCTGGCGGAAGGAAAATCTATCAGCGTGCAGGGTGGCGTTCTCGATAACCTTACCGGGCAGCCGCCCTACTCCCAATTCGATCGTCTAGCTCAAGCCGGTGAAAGCTCAGGACAGCCCGCTTACGCGACCCGGGTCGCATGGACCCAAAGCATTGGCGACGAACCCTTGACTTTGGGAGTGGCCGGATATTACAGCCCGCAAAACTGGGGATTCAGCCGCCATGTCGATGGTTGGGCAGGGATGATGGACTGGAATATTCCGATAACTTCGCGGTTCAGTCTTTCGGGAGAGTTGTACCGCGGACGTGCCGTAGGCGGCTTGGGAGGAGGCATCGGCCAAAGCGTTCTTTACAGCGGCGATCCCCGGGATCAAGCGACTCGAATCCGGGCTCTCAACTCCGCCGGAGGGTGGTCGCAACTAAAATTCAAGCCAATTCCAAAACTTGAATTCAATGGAGCATTCGGTCTGGACAATCCATTCGCGCAAGACTTAGAGGCCTTTCCCCAAGGCGTGACAGTCTACGGTGCAGCACTCGCACAGAATCGAAGCGCCCTGCTTAACTTCGTTCTTCGACCCCGCTCGAATTTACTGTTTTCAGCCGAATACCGTCACTTGAGAACGCTGGAAATTTATGGAAATGCATACACGGCCGAGCAGTTCAACCTGATGATGGGAGTTCTGTTTTAGTGATAGGAACCGCAGCCTTTCATCGAAAATGGATTTGCCTGGCGCTGCTGTTTGGTCCCCTGGCTTTTGCGAAAGAGTCAACTGTGTCAGCGCGTGTCGAGTTGACAAGGGCAGGTGGCCGCGGAAAGGGGCTTCAATCTGGCAATGTTGTTTTTTGGCTCAGTCCAGTGGGAACTCCTCCCGCACCTCTGCCTGCGGTTATGCCGAACATGGCGAATCCCCGGCTTACTCAGCACAACAAGAGTTTCGAACCTCACTTGTTAGTGGTTCCGGTAGGTTCGGAAGTGGAATTCCCCAACCGCGATCCTTTTTTTCACAACGTGTTCTCTCTATTCGACGGGAAGCGCTTTGACCTCGGTCTCTATGAAGCCGGAAGCACTCGCATGGTGCGTTTCGACAAACCAGGAATTTCGTATATTTTCTGCAATATTCATGCTGAGATGAGCGCGGTAGTTATAGCTTTAAACACTCCTTACTACGGAATTTCCAATCAACGCGGCGACTTGGTTATCAGTCATGTTCCATTTGGCCGCTATACCCTTCACGTATGGTACGAAACCGGTTTGCCCGATGCGCTGAATTCCATGACTCGAGAAATTACAATTTCCGACGATACCTCGTCTTTGGGGGTGTTTAACATCCCCGCAACTAGTCTTCCCACTGCTCACCAGAATAAGTATGGGAAGGATTACGAACCTCCCACGCCCGACAATCCCGCCTATCCGCGTCCCTAATTGATTTCATTGAGATGACTGACTTCGCAGTGACCTGGTGGTGACTAAGGTTTGACAATTTATTGACATTCCCCACCTTGCTGACGGCGTCATATGTACCTCAGAAATTACGAATGATTTCCTGTGCATTATTGAGGAGAAAACATGACACCGTTAACTGCTCGTCACCTTCGATTTCGCTCTTTATTGATCACACCGATACTCTCGATAGGGATTCTGGTCTTGCAGGCATCCTCTTTTGCCTTGGGGACCACCCCTGTAACGATTGCGTCCACGGTTCCCAGTAATGGAGACGTCAACCCTTATGGGATTGCTCGTGTTCCCCGCACGACGGGATCGTTAGTCAGAGGAAATATTCTTGTCAGCAATTTCAACAACAGCAAAAACCAGCAGGGTACCGGGACGACAATCGTCCAAATCGCCCCCAATGGCACAGTATCGCTATTTGCTCAGATTGATGCGAACACTCTGCCTGGGCCTTGTCCAGGCGGAATTGGGTTGACCACTGCCCTAGCGGTCTTACGGGATGGCTGGGTCGTTGTGGGTAGCCTACCGACAACCGATGGGACATCGGCAACAGCCCAAGCTGGATGTTTGTTGGTCCTTAATAATCAGGGGCAAGTAGTTGAAACATTCTACGGCTCGCTGATCAACGGGCCCTGGGACATGACCGCCCTTGACGGGGGCAACACTGCGGAGCTGTTTGTGACAAACGTATTGAATGGCACGATCGCCGCGAATGGCAAGGTCGTTCATGGCGGAACTGTCGTGCGCTTGGTCCTCGCCGTGTCACAGACCGCTATGCCAAATCTACAGTCAATTACGGTTATAGGGTCCGGGTTCCCCGAGCGTTCCGATCCTAACGCGGTCGTAATCGGTCCTACTGGTCTGGGACTCAGCCCCGATGGAAGCACGCTTTATATAGCTGACAGTCTCAGCAACCGAATTGCGGCGATTTCAGATCCTCTGACTCGAAATTCTTCCGCCGGCAAAGGAACCACCGTTACAAAAGGCGGGAACTTGAACGATCCGCTGGGTCTGGCGGTTGGGGCCGACGGCAACATTCTCAGCGTCAACGGAAATAACGGTTACCTGGTTGAGACCACACCTGGAGGATTGCAGATCGCGACAGTCCTTCTGGATAGCACCGGAAATCCGCCCGGCGCGGGAGCGTTGTTCGGGCTCGTGCCAGTTCAAGGTCAAGGCATCTACTACGTGGACGATGCCACTAATGCTCTAAATCTTCTTCACTAGCGGGAGCGTGCCCTTACCGGCTCGCGAGCTTCACAGGGAATCGCATTCCAATCGGGAAGGGCCCGACTTTTAGTCGGGCCGATGGCAAACGTCGAGTGAATTACGGCCCGACTGAAAGTCGGGCCCTTCCCTCCCCACCAGTTTTCACAAGCAATATTCGTTTTTTCGGCAAACTGCCCCAAAGCCCCCCGATGAATACAAGTTCGGATGCCCTGCATAGTTTAATTTCCGATAATTGAGGATCTCCCTTTCCTAACGTGCGCTTTACACTTCGTTACGATCGGCCAGCATCTCAAGGCCCTTTCGGGGCATCCAAAAGAAAATTACAATCACTGTGACAACTGTTGATCTTTTCCTGGGTTTGTATATCCGACCGGTACCCCCGAAAGTGAGGGATTCTTGAGACCAGTACTATCGCAGATTCTTATCGGACTGCTGACGGTTGGGGCGATCAGCCTCCCGGCCATGGCAGCATTGGGTGGCGACGTCTCTTCTGTACAGGAAGATCAGGCGCACATGAAAGCCGCGCTTCAGATTCGAACTGGACAGGCATACACAGTTCACGAACTCCACCAGGAGAGCGGAACTGTCGTCAAGGAATTCATTTCTCCCGCCGGGAAAGTATTTGCAGTCAGCTGGAGCGGACCTTTTATTCCTGATCTTCGGCAGTTGCTGGGAGAGTATTTCGACAAGTATTCCCAGGCAGCCCAGACCCGAGGACAGCGACACGGGCGCGCACCTCTCATGATTGAGCAGGATGGCTTGGTGGTGCAAACAGGCGGACACATGCGGGCATTTACTGGAAAAGCTTATCTAACCGACAAATTACCGGAAGGGGTCAGCACCGATGCTATTCGCTAGAACCGACGCAGTGCGCAGAGGCCTAATGTTTTGCTTGTGCGGATCACTCGCGCTGGCCATTGGTTGCGGTGGCGGGTCCAACAATTCAAACTCGAATAATAACAATGGAACTCCGACCCAGAACACGCAACCGATTGCGGTGAATGGAGGTCCTCCGGCTGCGATCGCTCTCAGTGGCATTTATCCCAATGGGGCATTTACCAGCGTCACCGTGTGCGTTCCCGGGAGCGCTACTAATTGTCAAACTATCGACGGCGTTTTGGTCGATACCGGCTCCTTTGGCCTGAGACTTTTGTCGGCTGCCAAGGGCGGCGAGCTGACTCTAGGCCTTCCAACCACAAATATTGGCGGAAGCCCAATCGGCGAATGCATCCAATTTGTCGATACCTCTTTTCTTTGGGGTCCTGTGAGAACAGCGGACGTTAAAATTGCAGGCGAACAGGCAAGTTCGGTGCCGGTACACGTGGTTGGGGATACCAGTTTTCCCGCCGTCCCAAACACTTGTTCGACCGGTGGCCTTGATGACGACAGCCTTGCTGTCTTGGGCGCCAATGGAATATTGGGAGTGGGAACTTTTCAACAGGATTGCGGAACGGCTTGTTCGACTGGGACTCCGCCAACTGCGGCTTACTATCAGTGCCCTACCTCCGGTTGCGTACCGTCGCTCGTCAGTTTGACACAGCAGGTTCAAAATCCAGTGGGCCTGTTCGCTTCGGACAACAACGGCGTGATTATCGAGTTGCCCGCTGTGAATAGTCCGCAGCCCAGCGTAACCGGTTCGATGATTTTTGGAATCGGCACCCAGTCGGACAACGCTCTGGGAAGCGCGACCGTTTTCACCCTCGATCAAACTACGTTTGGGTTTACAACAACCTATAATAATGTCGCCTATTCTGGCAGCTTTATTGATAGTGGTTCGAACGGAATATTCTTTCTCGACGCAACCACGACAGGGATGCCAGTCTGTTCGGATGCTACTTCCTGGTACTGTCCTACGTCGACAAGTCCAATCCCATTCCCTGTAACCAACCAGGCGACAGGCGGCTCTCCGCACGCGCTCACTTTCAGCGTGGGGAATTTTGATCAGTTGACAGCTGGCAGCAACGCCGCAATCGATGATTTGGCGGGCCCAAACGCGGGTACTTTCGATTTCGGCCTTCCTTTTTTCTACGGACGCAATGTGTATACATCGATTGCAGGGACGACCGCACCCGGAGGCCAGACACCATATTGGGCATATTAGCCTGAGTGAAGCGGGCATTTTCGGGCCCGTAATCGCCCGTCTATTGATGCCCGCCGTTCAACCGGATCACTTTCCCAGTGTCCAGCTGATACTCAGCTTCAAACACCGTCAGCTTTTTCTCTTCGACAAAATGACGCAAAATCTCGCTGTTGGCGATTACGTCCTTTGCGCTTTGGTGGATGTTCTCCTTGATTGCCGCTTCGACTAATTCCGCATCTTTCGCGTTTGATTTTTTGGCCTCTAAGACTGCGGGATTGATCTTGTCCACGAATTCTTGCATATTCGGACTAGGCAATTTTTCTCCCGAGCATGCGGCCGTCACTGCACCGCATTTCGTATGGCCAAGCACGACCAGCACACTGCTGCCCAAATGTTCAACAGCGTACTCGATGCTGCCTATGCCGATCCCGCCTACGACATTTCCCGCGGAGCGGACCACGAACAAGTCTCCAAGATTCTTGTCGAATACGAGCTCGGGTGCTACTCGACTGTCCGCGCAGGCCAGCACGACCACCTTCGGGTTCTGTCCTTTGGCAAGCGTGTCACGAAGGCTGACCCACCCATAAGCCCGTGGCTTGCCGTCGACAAATCGCTCGTTGCCTCGCATTAAATCCGCCCAAATTTCATCACCGGAGAGCGATGGCCGACGTGCAACACCGTGATGAGCGGATGGCTTTGGGGTCGCGGTTTCCTGAGCGAGCGCCGGAACAACCAGCAGAAGCAGAATTGCAAATCTGCACAGAAAGCATTTCATGTGAGCCTCCTTCAAAGGCCATCAGCCACACCTTGACCCCGTAGTTTTAACACATCAAGGTTTCAACCGCATCCACGAACACCATGCAAGCCGGAACGGGCAAGCTGTCAGTTCTGCTAGTTCCTTCCGCCGATCACAGTAGTAGTCTGAGCACTCTATCGAGGTGAGCGTGTCATGGGAAGAAAATGGAATTGCTTGTGGATGGGCTTTTTCTTACTAGCAGGGGCCCTGGCCCAAGCCCAAAAGGTTAAAGTCGAATACGACCCGAACGTTGACTTCACTCCATACAAAACTTATTCATGGATGAAATTGTCGGCTACGAACCACCCGTTTGTGCAAGAAGATGTGGTGGGAGCCATTGACCTTCAATTGAAGGCGAAAGGATTGAAGAAAGTGGACAGCGGCGGAGATCTGTTGGTCAATGGTTATGGCTCTTTGAACGAAGGGATAAACGTGGCGTACGCCGTAGATGGCTACGCCCTTCCGAATGTGGACTCGCCGATTACTTGGGCGTATGGTGTTCCGGTGTCGGCCACCAGCACGTCGGTATATGTAGATAAGGGAACCTTGGTTGTCGATCTCGCGGATCGGCGGGCCAAACAGCTGAAATGGCGAGGCAC
>JGI12635J15846_10001625_pt1 | contig 19722 bp, 14 predicted proteins | sample BlaSpr_A8_OM2_M2_FD_15846 | JGI IMG/M metagenome (IMG submission 15846) | reverse complement strand
ACCATGCACCTGATCGAAGGCAGCAAGGAAGAAATCGAGGCCACCTTCCGCCAATCCATGGAAGCGTTTTTTGAAATGTATCCTGAGATTTGATCAAACGCCGTTAGGGGTCCCTGCGAGACCAGCTGCTATTGTCCTTCTACCGGTTTCCGAAATTTTCTGGATCGGCGTTGGGATCGCCGAGGGTATCGTTGATTAGCACCGTGGACTGCCCAGTCAGCTCAAATCTTTTCCGGCACTTGTAGCACGCCACCAGGTCGTCGAGCCTCACCATATAAGAACTGGCCTTCGCGAAGCGTTTCTTGTCTTCTTCGCCCGCGCCGCGGGGCAATTCTCTTTTCTTGCGGGCCACTTTCCAGCGCACCGGGGCCTCAAATTCTCCGCGGCAGCTGGGACAAATCAGCTTTACCTTTCGTACTTCTTCTTTCTCGTTGTAAAAAGAACGCTCGTCCATGGTTATCGCGCGGGAAGGCTCACCGCTTCATCGATTGTAACAAATTCAAGCCCCAGGTCACGCCAGCGCGGAAGCCAGTATTGCAAAGCTTCAATCGTGGCGCGGCGGTCCGCATTCAAAAAACGGTAGTCTCCATCGTGGAGACAAAGGACGTCGCCGTGGCCTGCGTGGAGATTATTGCCAGAGACGCTCGAAGACTGCGCTCCCCTTGCGATGGGCTCCATTCGTTTGATGAGCCATGACGCCGGTTTGGCCCGCCAATCGCCGGGTAAAAGGGTCCACAACGCCGTACACATACCCATCCCCATGGCGCTGGAAACCACCCACGGGTTACGCATCCCCCAAGGAGGACGAAACCACCTGGGCGTCACGCCGGTGATAGTGCCGATCGCTTCGCTACATCGCTGCATCTGCTCTCTGATTTGCGCCGGTGTACTCCAGAAAAGGTTTACATGCGTGGCAGTATGGTTCCCGATGGCATGCCCGCGAACTATAATTTCACGAACCAGCTGCGGACATTGCTGCGCAAATCGCCCCACCATAAAAAACGTAGCGCGTGCCTCATAACCTTCCAGTAGCTGCAATAGTTCGGGGGTGATTTTGGGATTGGGACCGTCGTCAAATGTAATCGCCAATTTCCGCGGCGAGTTTGTTCGCCACACCAGAGGGCCAAACAGTTCAGAACGCGGATTGGCCGCGCCATAAGCCGTCACGGCCGCTGCTGTGAGAGCGATCGGAGTGGCGATAAGCCATGGGTTCACGAACTCATTCTCACATGCACAAAGACAAACGTCAGGTAGGGATTTTTGCCGTGCCTGCCGCCACTCGATCCCTTATGCGGGCTTGCGAATGGCCTGTAGGTCGATTCCCAGTTGCTGGCACTTCTTGTACAAATGGCTGCGCTCCAATCCTAAAGCGCGTGCGACGTTAGTCATATGAAAATTCTGGCGTCGAATTTCAGAAATAAGCGTCTCGCGTTCGAACACTTCGCTGCGCTCCGCAAGCGTGCCACTGGATTCACGATGGTTTGCGCCAACACCGCTGTCTCCGGTTTTGTTCGTGTAGCTGGGGAGCACAAGCCTCACGTCATCGGCGTTTACAGTTTCTGCCTCGGCAAGCAAAATCAGTCGCTCTACAACATTGCGCAACTCGCGTACATTTCCCGGCCAGGTATAGTTCCGCAACTCTTCAACCGCTTCCTCATCAAAAGATTTTTGTTTCCAACCGTTCTGCGAAGCAACCTGACTCGCAAAATGCGCAATCAATTCGGGCATGTCTTCTTTTCGTTCGCGCAATGGCGGGACACGCAACGGGAAAACGTAAATCCGGTGGAACAAATCCTGCCGGAATCCATTTTCTTTAACCAGATTCTCCAGATTCCTGTGCGTGGCTACCAGTACCCGGACATTTACGCGGATAGGTTTGTCCCCACCCACGCGTTCCACTTCTCCTTCTTCAAGCACACGCAAAAGTTTTGCCTGCATCGCCAGCGGCATATCGCCAATCTCATCCAGAAACAGCGTCCCACCTTCTGCCTGTTCGAACTTTCCAAGATGCTTGGCCGCCGCTCCGGTGAACGAGCCCTTTTCATGCCCGAATAGCGCTGACTCGATCAGCTCCGCGGGCACCGCCGCGCAATTCAAAGTGACGAACGCATTCTCTCTTCGCGCAGATTTTTCGTGAATTGCTCGTGCCACGAGTTCTTTTCCCGTCCCCGTTTCTCCCAGTATGCACACGCGCGTCTCACTGGCCGCTACACGCTCAATTTCGCCCAAGAGTTTTTTCATCGCGGTGCCGCCGCCCACAAGCTCATGTTTCCCGATCCGGCGCCGCAGCTCCTGATTTTCAGTCTCGAGCCGCGTGAGGCGCAGTGCATTCTCGATGGTTAACAATAGTTTGTCGGTGGAGAGTGGTTTTTCCAAAAAATCCAGCGCGCCAAGCTTTGTAGCACGTACCGCCATTTCGATGTTGGCTTGGCCGGAGATCATGATGATGGGCGTCTTTATGCCCAGGCTTTTCATTTCTTCGAGCAAATCCAGCCCCGTTTTGCCGGGCATCACTACGTCGGAAAAAACGAGATCAAATGCTTCGCTGCGGAGAGTTTCCAGCGCCCGCGCAACGTTATCGCAAACGGTTACTTCATGGCCAGCCATGCGAAAGGCGCGCGAAAGCGAAGCCAGCGTATTGGGATCGTCGTCGACAAGAAGCAAGTGGGCCTTACGCGGCAAGCGAGCTCCTTGAAGCCTTAGTCCGATGCGGCGGCTAAAGTGGTCGGTGTGGTCGGCTCGGATTTCGCGGCTACGGCTTCATCGTGCGGAGTTTCTGGGCGTTCCGACTGGCACTGCGGTAAATCAATTCGAATCGTGGTGCCGCGGCCTTCTTCGCTGGAAATCGAAACGGTGCCGTGGTGATCGCTTACAACCGACTGCACAATTGCCAGCCCGAGACCTGTTCCTTGTGGTTTTGTCGTGAAGTACGGCGTAAAGAGCCGTGCCGATTCTTCAGACGTCAACCCGCTGCCGGTGTCGGTAATTTCCACGCGAATCTTTCCATCAAGCTCCGAGGTTCGGAACGTAAGCGTCCCGCCGCCAGGCATGGCATCCACGGAGTTCAAAACCACGTTCTGAAACGCACGATGCAGCAATTCCGGATCGCCATCAATTTCCGGCAAACCGTCTTTCAGAAACAATTCGCGCGTGATGGCCGGCTTCCCAACTTCATTAAATTGCGCATCAAAAAGCCTTAGCACTTCGCGAAGCGATTCATTCACATCCATCCGTTCGAATCTTGGCGTGGGCATCTTTGCGAAATCACTGAAGCGCGCCACAATCGAATTCAAATTTGCCAATTCCGTTTTCAATGTCGCGGTGGACTCGGTAAAAACCTCCATGAACTGTTCATGGTCCAGCTGCCGCGCGCGTTGCAGATTCTCCACGGTAATTTGCAGCGGAAACAGTGGGTTCCGCAACTCGTGCGCCAATCTCCGGGCCAATTCCCGCCAGGCGGCAACCCGTTCCGTTTGCAGCAACCGCTCCTTGTGCACTCCCAGCGTGCGGGTCATGTCGTTAAATGCGGTCGCCAATTGTCCCACTTCATCGTAGGTGCGCACATCAATGCGCGCGTCCCATCTGCCCGACGCCACTTCACGCGCCCCAGCAGCCAATTCTTCCACCGGCTGCGTAATTCGCGCCGAAAACCACCATATAAGGATTAAGGTAATCAGCAGCGCGCCAGCGCCCACCGATGCGGCGATCCATCCAATGCGTTCCGTTAACAGCACCAATTCTCGCCGCGAGCTGCCCACCAACAATATCCCCAACAACTCATCGTTCTGGCCCGTGAGGGGAATGGCGTGAAATGTTTCCGCGCTTGCCGGATCCGCACTCCAATTGATGGTGGTAATAACTGGTCGCTGCGGCTGCTTTTTACTTTGTTCGATCAGAGAAGCGTATCGCTCCGGCTGTTGCACCGCGCCGCCTGCATCCGTCAATTCGGCGGGAGCAAACCCGGGCTCCAGATTCTGATATAAGAGCGTCCGCATCCCCGCAGGCAGCACCAAGGAGGCAAGAAAATTCTGATCAAGCCGGCGCCCGCCGATGATATAAAAATTCTTATCCCCCACCGGCAAGGCCCGCACTACCGTCAACGAAAGCGCCACACCATCGGGCAATTCCTCTTTGGTCAGGAATGCGTGAGAGTCCCGCCAATTCTTATTGGCGATGACCCACTCGTTTTTATAACCAACCCGCGAAGGATACTGTGCCGAGGAGATCAGTGTTCCATCGGAATTGACGAACTGCACAAAATCCAGCCCATGATCTTGCGCCGCGCCAGTGCCATCGTGCACATACAAAGACTGGTCGGCGTTAGGCCGCGCCAAATCCAACGCCATGCGCAAGGTAATTTCCGCATTAGCGATATTCTCCACCTGGTGCACGACCTCTTCGCCACGCTGTGCAAATTCCTTCTGGAACTGCGCCACCAGCGCCTCGGTGCGCTGCGCATCCATCTCCTCAAACGCCGCGCGCGTGTAATGCGTCACGCCGTAAGCCACTACGGAGACCGATGCCACCACGGTCAGCATAAAAATCAGCAGTAACTTGGTGCGGAGGCTCACCGAAATACCCCAGAAACCCTGTTCACGCCATTCGCGTTAATTGACTTGGTCTTCACGAAGAAGAAAGCATATCCCGATTAACCGTCGTGGTAAAAGAGCCAGCAGCGAGATGGGCAGTCAATCAGTCCATCCACGCTGCCTTGGACGACTCTGGTATCCCCCCGGTATCACGGACGACGGGAAGTTTTAGGTTGCACCGCCACACTCGTCGTTGGTTGGCTTGACGGGTCTGCGTCATCCACAGTATTGCCGTTAGCGCTGCCCAAGCCAGAGAACGCCGATCGCATCACGTCGCTGGCAAAGAAATTCCTACCATCCATGGGTACCATCATGATTTGCAGCTTATCCGAAAGGCGCTCGGCGATGATTTTCTGAATAAGCATCGGGTTGGACTTCAGCACCGCAGCTTCGAATTTCATGCGCTCCGAATCAGCCGCCGCGGTCACCCGGATGCGATTGGCTTCGGCCTCTGACAGATTCCTTTGGCGCTCCACTTCGGCTTTGCTGTCGATCACTTTAGCCTGCGCCGCCGCTTCTGCATTTTGCAGCGTAGCCTCCTTGCGTGCTTGCGCCTCCAGCTTGGTTTGTTCGATCTGCTTTTGTTTGAGTGGCAAGGTGTACTGCATCGCGTCCGCTTCGGATTTGGCCTGCAACACCCGCACTTGCGCCTGCGCTTCCGCCTGCTTCACGGAGCGAGCTTTTTGTGCTTCCGCTTCCAGCTCCGCAATCTTCACTTCCTTGAACTTAATGCCCTGCTCGGTAGTGAGGCGTTCGTCTTCCTGCTCTTTCAGCAACAACCCTTCGAGGCCTTTGGCATACTCCTCGGGCAATTGCAGATCGCGCAGCAAAACCTCGCGCACCACGATGCCGTCGCTCGCCAGACGCGCAGTGATCGCCTCCGCGGCTTTCGACCGCAACTCTTCTCGCTTGGTTGCGAATATTTCCCGGGTCATGTAGTTGGGAGCCAATTGCCGGTAGATCGTCGAGACCACTGGCGCGACCACCTGTTCGCCAACCGTTTGAGGCAGGTTGGTGTGAATCGAATCAAGACGCCGCGGATCGAGCCGGTAGCGCACCGAGACGGCCAGTCCGATATTCAAGCCCTCGCGTGCCTGAACAGAGAGCACTTCCCCTTTTTTCTTGTCAGTCTCTGCAGCCACCGTCGAATACACCTGTTCGCGCGTGTCATACAGCGCCACGCTATCGATAAGTGGTGTGACGATGTGCATTCCCGGATACAACGTGCCGGGACGCGCGCCGCTAATCTGGCTAATGCGCACTCCCGCCGACCCATCGGGAATGACCACGATGCTGAGCGCCAGGAGCACCGGCAAAATTGCCGCCGCTGCCAATTGTTGCGCTAGATTCCAACGCACCGGTACTAAAGGGAGCGGTGGCAAAGTAACCGAGGGGTCACTGTCGCCGTTCGCTTTTCGCTTGATGAGTCGCCTCAGCCGTTCAGAAACATACAGATCGTAAACAACTAAGGCCCCGGCGCTGCCAAACAGGCCTACTCCGAGAAGCATCAGCAGATATTTCAAAGCCAACATGGTATTGCTCCCTTCTTTCTGTGGTCCGTGCAATGAAAACCGTTTGGGATGCTGTTCCGGGTCGGCATTCCGAGAAAACCCTGAGCGTTAGCTGTTACCGGAATTAACTGGAGGCGCGAGCACGTCTGAGTAAGCTTGATGTCGCGGTTTTCGTCGATGCCCTGCCCGCAGTCGCTGGGCGCATAAGTTGAAATGTCGCCCGTAACAAAAGCCAATTGACCAGCGCCGCCGCACCGGCCGCAAACACGGTGGTGATTACCAGCGTCGAGAAGTGCAGTATGGCCATCATGGTGACCCCTCTTTACTTCGACATGTTGAATCGCACGACACACACCAAAGCAAAGAGACGGGAACCAAACGAGTTATTCGCACGGAGTCCACCCTGCTTGTGGGAGGAAGAACACGCTGTGGTCGGTCTGACTCGGCGCTCCTGCGTTTGGCGGCACGTTCAAGAAAGGCGTAATCTAGTTGTAGCAACTTGCGAAAATCGCTCGGCGGGGGCTTAGCTCGATTTAGTCACGAATCATGCCAACGAAATCAGGCTTTCGAATCGGCAGCATCCTTGGAATTCCCATCTATCTGCACGCCAGTTGGCTGCTGATTTTTGCCTTGATCACCTATTCCTTGGGCATGCAGTTCACACAGTCTCACCCACAGTGGAGCTCCACGCGGCATTGGACGGTAGGCATCCTCACCAGCATGCTGTTTTTCGCTTCAGTCCTCTTCCACGAGCTTTCGCATAGCGTAGTCGCCATGCATTACAAGATCCGTGTGGCTTCCATCACCCTTTTTCTTTTTGGCGGAGTTGCACGCATAGGTCGCGAGCCCTCGAAAGCAATCCAGGAATTCAATATCGCCATAGCCGGCCCGATCGCGAGTTATTTTCTCTGCGCATTCTTTTTCGGTATAACTCTGATGTTTCCCTATAGCGACGCGCTTGGGGCCTTGGGTCTATGGCTGGCGCAGATTAATTTTGCCGTTGCTACCTTCAACTTATTGCCCGGATTTCCGTTGGACGGTGGCAGGATTTTTCGCGCTGCCGTTTGGGGCGCGACCAAAGACTTTACTCGCGCCACACGCGTAGCCAGTGTCAGCGGCCAATTGGTCGCTTACGGACTGATTTTACTGGGCGCCTGGTTCGCCGCCGTCAAGCGTGATTGGCAGTCGGGCCTTTGGCTGGCTTGCATCGGCTTTTACTTGCAGAGCGCGGCTCGCGATAGTATCGCTCAACTGGCCATACGCGAAACGTTAGCCGGCTTGCGCGCTTCAGACGTAATGAATAATGAAGTTCCCACGATCAATCGCAATACTTCTCTCGAAGAATACAGTGCTGAAGTTCTACGGACCGGGCGTCGCTGCCATTTGGTAGTGACTGAAGATCGCTTGGTGGGCATGATGAATGTGCAGGCCCTGAACTCTGTGCCGCGGGACGAGTGGAACAGCAATTCCGTCCAGGCCGTCATGATTCCGCGCGAACGCATTTCCTGGGCCGCACCTGAAGAACCTCTCTTGCGCTTGCTCGAAAGGCTGCTCGCCGCCGATATTAATCAGATGCCAGTGGTCAGCGTATCGGGAGAAGACGACGCGCATGTGATTGGCATGGTTACGCGCGACTCCATCCTGCGCGTTATGCAGACTAGAGCTGAGTTGGGAACCGCGGTCGCCGCGAAGTAACGGTTGCCGCGGCCATAGGTCAATTTTTCAAATCCCGTTAACGACCGCCGCTGGAATATTTAAATCAGACTTGGCACGGCGCCTCGATTCTAGCCGCATTGCAACACCATTCTTAGGCCGTAACGTAATTGACGCCAGCGGCACCACTTCCTGATCCGGCATCATCCTCAAGCGAAAGTGTTGGGCGACTGTCGCGAGCACCAGCGTAGCTTCCATCAACGCGAACATGTTTCCGATGCACTGGCGCGGCCCGCCGCCAAACGGGAAATACGCAAACCGCGGCAGCCGCTTCTGTAAATCCCCTTCCCACCGTTCAGGGCGAAACTCGTGTGGCGCTTCATACCAACGCGGATCGCGTTGCACAACCCACTGCGCGATCGCCACGCCAGTTCCTGCCGGCACCGGGTAACCCGCAATTTCATGATCTTCAATCGCCAGCCGCGCCATTCCCCAAGCTGGAGGATAGAGCCGCAATGACTCCGTCAAAATGTGTCCCGCGTATCGCAAGGCGGGCAAATCATCCATCGACGGAGACTGGCCGCCAAGCAGCCCATCCAGTTCCAGATGCAGCCTGAGTTCTACCTCTGGGTGGGTCGCAAGCAGCCACCACGTCCACGCAAGAAGGTTTGCAGTGGTCTCATACCCCGCCAGAAAAAGTGTCAGCGCTTCGTCACGCAATTGTTTGTCGTCCATCCGCGAACCGTCTTCGTCTCGCGCAGCCAGCAGCATAGACAAGAGATCGCCCGCGTCGCGACCCGAAGCGCGACGCTCCGCAATCATGCGAAAGACAATTTTGTTCAACCGCCGAATCGCAAGGGTGGTCTGGATATTGCGCGGCGTAGGAAGCCACTTGGGGGTAAAAATCAGCCGCCGAAAATCGGAGCTAAAATCCAGCAGCATCGTGATGGTTCTGCCAATTTCTCGCGCGTCGCCGGCTACATCGGCGTCAAATAAAGTTTTGCCCACGATGTTTAGCGTGAGCTGCATCATCTCCTGATGCGCATCGATTTCGTCTCTGTCCTTCCAATGCTCCAACATTTGTTCGGTGTAACGCACCATCGTTTCGCCGTAAGAAGCGATGCGCGTGCGATGAAACGCGGGCTGCGCCAGACGCCGTTGTCGCAGCCAGAAATCGCCTTCGCTAGTCAGCAACCCATTTCCGAACAGCCGCTTGTTGGCCTGCAGCACGCGGCCTTTCACAAATTTCCGCGGATGATTTACGAGCACATCTTCGATGTAGTCAGGATGAGAAATCACGTAGGTGCGGTAATGCAAAAACCGCAAGGCGACGATATCTCCATACTCGCGTGCGGCACTGGTCAGAAATTTTAGGGGATCACGCCGGAACGGACTGAATACGCCATCAAGCGCGCCGGGTTCAGGGCCAGGAGGAAATTTGGAGGGAAGCTTGCCCTTCATCTTCGGATGTTAAGCGCAGCGGATGGCGGCGTCAACGCGCCATCTTTTCTTGCACGTTAGTCCCCGCAATGCGTTCTGCGCGTATTCGAATTGCCCCGCGCTCATCGTTGACGATGACGTTAGAAAATCCGGCGGCACGCAGTCTGCCATTCAACCGGTGTGTCGAGACGGGCACGAAGATGCTGCGGAAATGCGCCACACGTGTTAGCCAACCATCCTGAATTTCAAGCGCCACAAAAACACCACCCAACCTTAACACCCTAAATATTTCCGCGAAGGCTCGATCTTGCGCGCCACTCGAGCGCAGGTGGTGCAACACCAACATCGCTATCGCTGAGCTAAATGTCTGCGACTTAAACGGCAAAATGGAAGCATCGCCTTGAACTACCCTTGCGGCATCAACTTTGGAGTGCAACCTCATGCAAAAATCATGGCTGTACTCCAGGCTGGTCACACTACGCGCGCGTCGCGCCAATTCCGCTGTGGCCGCGCCTGGTCCAGCTCCAACTTCCAAAACGTGCTCTCCGAGATCCGCTCCCTCAAGCGCCCATGGCAGCCACCTGCGTTCTGTTAAGTACCGCCACAATCCCGAAGCACAGAACCAGTTTTCAAAACTATTCATGTTCTAAGTGATGACGCAACATCTTCACAACATTCTGTGGATTCGCCGCAGGGCCGCCGCAAACTGGTCAGCATTATAAGAAGAAGGGTTTTCCAGCTGCTGAAATAATCCATTGATGGCGGTACGCACTTCCTCGGCGTTCTTGGGCTTGGTTTCCTTGCTATACGCAATGTACAGCGAGTCAATGGCCATAGTGGCCTGTTCCGCGGCGCGCTCGTCCGCCAGCGAAATATTCTCGGCGTCAGTGGTGATCTGCTGCAACATTCGAAGCGCCAGCTCTTGATCGTACGGCATCGCCGCCAGGCGCTCCGCCATGCGCTGCGCGATCGGCGCGGCCACCGAAGCCTCGGACGCCACCGCAGCCCGGTCAGGATTTAGCGTGCTCATCGTGCTGGCCAGCGTAGTCAAATGTTTGCCCAACTCCTGCGCCGCCGCCGGATCCACCTGCTTCGCCAGCAGGCGAAACACTGCATAGCGAGATTCGTTCCACGCCGGGTCACCGGGCCGCCGCCCAGGAAATTCGTGCGCCTGCCGCCAACTGTCTTTCGCGGGAACCAGCGCGTGATGGCACGCGAAGCACGAGAGTTCCGCATATTCCGGCCACACTTCTTTTTTGTCGTAGCGCTCGCCCTTAGCTCTCCAACTCAATCGTTCCAGGGAAGCGCGCAGTTGCACCGCCTGCCCGGTGCTCCAGTCCCGCACTCCACTCCACGCTCCATCCTCAACGGGCTTACCGGGCGCTGACTCGCGGGGCGTCTTCCAGTGGCGCGGTTCCACTGCTGAAAACGAATCCAGCTCAAAAAAAAGATCTGGATGTCCCGCCGCGATCATTTCGTGATCCACAAACTTATTTTGCGAACCCAGGTGACACTCCAGACATTTCTCGGTGCGATGGATCACATTCCTGGTGTCCGTCATCCCCAGCGCAACCGATTTCTCATGCGTCCACTGCCTTTCTGTGTGCGGCCCCAGCCATGCCGACGACGGGCCGTGGCAATTCTCGCAGGACACTCCGTCCGCTATTTCAAACGGCCGGCCGCGCTGCCCGGTAGTCGTATAGAGCGCGTGGCAGGCCAAACATTTCGGTGAGTCTTCCGCTTTGGAACCTAGCTTCAAGATGCGCGCCATACGCTCGCCAATGTCCCCGGTCAGCGCCTGGTACGCCTTGCTGTGCTTATCCTTGATAATCCACGTTGAGTATTCGTTTTGCAGGATGCGGCTATCGGCCACCGGCTTCACGCTGCCGTGGCAACTGGTCGCCGCGCAAGAGCCGGGGCCGATGTATTTGGCTGATTCATTCTCCGCCGCGCCAAGAAAATTCGCCAAGCCACATAGCATCAGCAATGCGATGCACAAGCCAATACGCCTGGCGGAATAGAATGATTTAGGCATTCAGAGCTTTTAAGGCATTCAAAGCTTCACATCGTCCGAATAAATTCTGTTCGCTTATATCCTCTGCGGCGCCAATTCGTCAACGCGCTCAGTTGTTTTTTTGGTTCCCTTGCGCCAAAAACCAAAGAGGCGCTATTTACACCTGCCTGCGCAGTAAGTAGTATGCATACGATTAGTCCACTCCGATCACTTCGTATTTTAAATAATAGTGGCGTAAAGAACATTGAGACGGGCGCAGTGATCTTCGACGACCTTCGCGCTATTCAAACTCGTCACGGTTTTCTGCCAAAGGCGGAGCTTGAGTTTCTTTCGCAGCGAACACAGACGCCTTTGTATCAGATTCACAGCGTCGCAAGCTTTTATCCCCATTTTCACTTAGCTCCGCCGCCCAAAGCCGATCTGCGTGTCTGTGCCGATATGAGTTGTCACCTGAATGGCACGTCTGAACTGCGCTCCGCTCTGCAATCCTCTTTCGCCAATGCACGCCCGGAAGACGTGCAGATACGCGACGTATCGTGCCTGGGACGCTGCGATCATGCGCCGGCAATTTCCTTGAACGACTACATTTTCACGGGTGTTACCGCCTCCATGGCCGAACAACTAACCCGCGCCGCGCTACGCGGCGAGCTGTTACAGGACCTTCATCATGCTTCGTCATCCGTCGTTTGCAAATCTGACCCGTACGCGGGCCCCGAAGCCGCCGGAGGAAAATACGCAGTAACGCGAACCCTGGTGCAAACACTGAATTGGGACGGTGTCATCGCGTCGCTTAAAGAATCTGAACTTCGCGGCATGGGCGGAGCGGGCTTTCCTACCAGCCTGAAATGGGACCTAGTGCGGAAACAGCCGGATCCCGTGAAATACGTCGTTTGCAACGCAGACGAGAGCGAGCCCGGCACAATAAAAGATCGCTTCATCCTCACGCACATCCCACACTTGGTCATAGAAGGGATGATCATCGCGGGGCTGGTCACCGGAGCAAAAAAAGGGATCCTGTATATTCGTCACGAATATCACGCTCAAGAAGAAATTCTTCGCACCGAGATCGCCAGGTGTTACGGCGAAAGGCTACTCGGAAAAGCCATTCTCGGCAGCGCACTCAGTTTCGATCTGGAAGTTTTTGTCAGTCCCGGAGGTTATATCTGCGGCGAAGAAACCGCGTTGATCGAAGCTATCGAAGGGCGCCGCGCTGAGCCACGAAACAAACCGCCTTTCCCTGTGCAGGCCGGATTGTTCCAGAAACCCACAGTTTTGAATAACGTCGAAACTTTCGCGAACGTTCCGCAAATTCTCGCTCGAGGCGTGGAATGGTTTAAATCGCAGGGAGAAGGCGGCTCGCGCGGCCTGAAGTTTGTTGGCGTAACTGGCCACGTCGCCAATCCCGGTATCTTTGAAGTTTCCTCCGGGATCCCCATGCGCGAAGTTCTTTTCAAATACGCCGGCGGGATTCGCGGCGGCCGAACTTTAAAAGCCTTCGCGCCTTCAGGTCCTTCTTCGGGTTACTTACCTGCTTCGATGGTCGACGTGCGTCTGGATTTTAAAGCCCTTGCGGATGCGGGTTCCATGCTGGGTTCCGGCGCCATTGTCGTTTGCGACGACACTACTTGTATGCTGGACATGGCTCTCAACGCTGTGCGTTTCTATCGCAACGAGTCTTGCGGCAAGTGCGTGCCATGCCGCGTCGGCTCGCAGAAAATGGTGGATCTACTGGCGCGTTGGACCCAAGGCGCGCTACCGGAAACACAATATCGCGCCGATCTGGCTCTGCTTGACGAACTGTCTCAGGCTATGGCGATCACGTCCATCTGCGGTCTCGGTCAGATTGTTCCTGCGCCCATCCAGTCCGTGCTGAAACATTTTCGCGCCGAAATCGACGCTCACGTTTTGAAAGGGCAATGTCCCAGTGGAATATGTTTTACCAACGCATCGCGCTCAAGCGAAACGCAACGCGTAGGTATTCGGCCATGAGGATGCGGCCATATACGGGCATGACCGGCGAACCCAACAAATAATGGCTAGCGTGTCCTCACCTCCCGGACTTATCAACATCACCATCGATGGTCGAGCCGTGTCCGTTCCTCCTGGAACGACGGTTTTCGACGCGGCGCGAATAAACGGCATCCCGATACCCACGCTGTGCCATCTGCAAAATGAAACTCCCGTAGGCGTATGCCGCCTCTGCGTGGTCGACACCGGAGCACGCGTTCTTAGCGCTTCCTGCGTTCGTCCCGTCGAATCCGGAATGAAAGTAGAAACTAATTCCGGAAAAGTTTTGGCAGCCCGCAAAACCATTCTTGAATTGTTGATCGCCGATCATCCATCGCCTTGCGCGCGGCAGCAGAAATCAGGCGATTGCGAACTGGAAACATTCGCAAAATCCGCGGGTATAGAGCAGTCCCGTTTCGCCAAACGTACCGTCGCGCGCGGCCTCGATGATTCTTCGCTAGCCATCGCTGTTGATCATGACGCTTGCATCCTCTGCGATCGTTGCATTCGTGGCTGCGACGAAATTAAAAATAATCTTGTGCTGGGGCGCATGGGCAAAGGCTATTCCGCCGGTATCGCCTTCGATTTGAACGCGCCCATGGGCAATTCCACGTGCATCTCCTGCGGCGAATGCATGGTTTCCTGCCCCACCGGTGCGCTCACCAACAAAGGCGTCGCCGGTACCTCGATCGCCGCGTCCGAGGACGGGTATACATTTCATGCCGACGAACTTCTTCGCATCCCGGTGTTCAAGGGTGTATCCGGCACATTCCTGGAACTGAATCGCGGCGCCATCGTTAAAAGATGTTATCGCAAAGGTGAATTGATCTGTCGCGAAGGCGAATTCGGATCTACCGCGTTTTATATCGTGGAAGGCACCGCGAAAGTTTCCATTTCCAGTCCCATCGCACATGTAAAAACTCACGGTGGTGCCAGGGGGTTTTTCAAGCGCCTCACCAGCACACTCGTCGACCGTCGCGAGGATGTCCGCGAGGAAGAAACTCGCGACCGCACCATTCCCATCGATGCGTCCGTCGACCTTAACTACGGCAATCCAGTTGCCTCGCTCGGTCCCGGCGACCTTTTTGGCGAAATGACTTGCCTAAATTTTTACCCGCGCTCGGCAACCGTGCGCGCCGAATCCGATGTCGTTGCTTATGAAATGCTGCGCAATGTTCTCGACATCATGATGAAAAACAAAACTTTCCGCGCACAGATTGATGCCAATTATCGCGAGCGCGCATTGGAAAACCATCTTCGTGGCGTGCCCATGTTTGCCGATCTCTCTCCAGACTTCATCGCCCACTTAAAGCAAAGCGTGGAACTGCAACGCTTCGCCCCCGGCGAGGTCATCGCGCGCCAAGGCGATCCGGCGGACAGCTTTTACCTCATACGCATCGGCTTCGTGAAAGTTTCCGAAAATTATCCTGGCGGCGAGATGGTCCTCGCGTATCTTTCGCGCGGAGATTATTTCGGTGAAATTGGCTTGCTCGGCGGAGGCGTGCGAACTGCCATGTGCACCGCTTTGGATCACGTCGAAGTCGTGCGCATTACGGGCGACGATTTTCGCCAGATGGTCGAGCGCTTCCCCGCCGTTCGAAAAGGCCTGGAAGCTGTCGCCACTGAGCGCCGCTTAGCTAATGAGCAGCGTCTTAAAACAGTGCACTCGGTATCCCTGGATCAATTTCTTTCCCAGGGCCTGATGGAAGCGCAGAGTCTGCTGGTTCTCGATCTGCAGAAATGCACGCGCTGCGACGCCTGCGTCAACGCTTGCGCGGACGCTCACGATGGTGTCACCCGCTTGGTGCGCGATGGACTGCGCTTCGAGCAATATCTGATCGCCACCAGTTGCCGGCAATGCCGCGATCCCCTCTGTATGGTGGGCTGCCCGGTCGGCTCCATTCGCCGCCGTAATTCGCTCGAGGTCATCATCGAGGACTGGTGCATCGGCTGCGGCCTTTGCGCGCGCAATTGTCCTTACGGCAATATCAATTTGCATCCGTTTCAGGTTATGAACGAAGATCCCGATCATCCCGGCCGCACCAAAGCTGTCGTAAAGCAAAAAGCCACGTCCTGCGACCTGTGCACCAATCTGGCGGAGCCGAGTTGTGTTTACGCCTGCCCGCACGATGCAGCTCATCGCGTCGATCCAAAAACGTTCTTTGCCGATGCTATCGGCCAATCGTCCAGCTACTAAGACGGAGCACTTGAGCGATGCGCATTGACAGCACCCAACGCACTTGGGCCATCGCTTCCGTAACAATTTTTGGCGTCTCGCTGATCGCTTATATCATCTACGCACACAATTCCACTCAGGGCGCCCGAGGCGGGAGCTCGGCCGGGCTCACCTTTGGCGTTCTCGGTTTTGCGTTCATGCTTTTTGCCGCGCTGCTTGGCGCACGGAAGCGTGTGCCGGTATGGCGGTTGGGACGCGCTCAAGCCTGGATGCGCGGCCATCTTTGGCTTGGCGCACTCAGTTTGCCGATTATCCTTTTCCACGGCGGGCTTCACTTTGGTGGCACGCTCACGCGCGTGCTGATGTGGCTGCTTATTTTCACCGTGTTCAGCGGCATTTTCGGCGCAGTGCTACAGCACTACATTCCACGCGTGATGACCGCCGACGTGCCGCTGGAAACCATCTACGATGAGATCGGCAATGTTCGCAACCTGCTTCTCGAAGAGGCAGACCACGCTATGGAAGGGTCATGCGGTGATATCGGTCACAGCAAAGCGTCACAGGAGGAAATTCAGCGCGCCGGAGGATTTACGGCTATGCGCCCTATGGCCGTGGCCACAAAAGGAGGCAGGGCCGTCGCACCAGCCGCAGAAATTTTATTACTGAGCGAAGCAGAGAGCGCCCCGCTTCGTCGTTTCTATTTCAATGAAGTGCGCCCTTTCCTCGAGCGGCCCGCGGAGCGCCGATTATTACTTTCTGACGCCGGCAAAGCCCAACTTGGATTTTCAGGCTTGCGCACGCTGCTCCCGGCGCGTGCTCATACAACCGTCGACGACTTGGAGGACGTGTGCGAAGAAGCACGCCAGCTTCAGAAGCAGCAGCGTCTGCACCACTGGCTTCATCTCTGGCTGCTCGTGCACATTCCTATTTCGCTGGCTCTGATTGTGTTGGGTGCCGTGCACGCCGTTATGGCACTGAAGTATTGAGTTGATGATTTTTGAAATAGCGCGTGAACAATCGGCGCGCTTCGACCAGCGGTGGGAACTACAACGTGGCTAGAACGCGCACCACCAAAAAACTCGCCCAGCGCATCGATCTCAACTATTTCAAGAGACCGACTCCGCTGAAACGCGCCAAGTTCTGGCTGGGTCTTCTTGTACCGGTCCTGGCGATCATGTGGATTTCCTGGTACGCGTTCCACAAAGATGCGCGCGTATACAGCAGTGGCCGCATGTCAGCGCCGCACGCCATCCTCGAAAAGCAATGCGCGGCGTGCCACGTCCAGAAGGCCTCGATGTTCTCAGCCAAAGTTCAAAATCAAGCTTGTCTCTCGTGCCATGACGGCCCGATCCACCATGTTAATCAAGCGAGCACGCCGGACTGCACCACCTGCCACACTGAGCATCGCGGGCGCATAAATATTGCCGCCACCAGCGAAAAATCTTGCACCGAATGCCACGCCAATCTACGAACCGCCGGCGCGCCTTCAGTTTACTCGCAGCACATCCATAACTTGGCCGACGGCCATCCGGAATTCGCTGCAATCCGCGAAAACCGGCGGGATCCTACGACCATAAAGCTGAATCACGCACTTCACACGAAACCCATCCGCCGCGGCCCAACTGGGCCAATCGTGCAATTGGTTTGCGCCGATTGCCATCGGCCGGCAGCCGCAAAAAATTCATGGACGTATGCGGACGCGAGTTACGCAGCTGACTCACCCACGAGTAAAATCTTAAAGACGGCTACCTCAACTGGAGACGTACTCTCCCCTCGCAATCCGCCGACCGGCCGCGAATTAATGGCTCCTGTGACTTTTGCCAATGCCTGCGCATCCTGTCATCTTCTTTCGTTCGACAAGCGTTTCTCCGAAGGGGTCCCGCACGATAAGCCAGAAGTCATCCATGCTTTTCTCAAGAAAGAATTCCAGGATTACGCTGCGGCGCACCCGTCCGAACTGCGATCGGCCCGTGATCCAGACCGTGACATAACCGGAAAGCCTCTCGCCCCTCGAGTACAAACTCTAACCACTGCACAGTGGGTCGCAGTTCGAACCTCTGGCGCCGAGCAGCTTCTATGGCGCAAGACCTGCCTGCAATGCCACCAGCTCTCGTTCAATCGAAATAGCAAATTGCCTCACGTACAGCAGGCCTCGGCGCCAGACGAAGACGTGTTGCCGCACATTGCCGAAGTCCGCGTCACTACCCGCTGGATGCCCCATGCAAAGTTCGACCACGAGGCCCACGGAGGCTTTACTTGCGTGAGTTGCCACGAAAAAGCGTTGCGCAGCTCCGATTCCAGTGACTTGCTGGTGCCCGGAATTAAAACCTGCCAAACCTGCCATGCACCCGGCCCGGACCACGCTGAATCGCGCTGCTTCGAATGCCACACCTATCACGACTGGTCAAAGAGAAAAGAGATCACGCCGACTTTCAGTTTTCCGCCGCTAAAAACCGGCGGCCTCTGATTTCCATGCAACACGAACCTTAATCATCCAATCGTCACGGAAGAACGTCGCCGCGTGGATTTAGCTACAATTACCTTTCACCATGCCCCTGGTACCAAACCAAATCTCAAACCAATCCTCTCTACAAGCCGCGGAACGCAGTTCCGGCTCCACTTCCGAAGCGCGCCCCAGCGCCGCACACGCGTTCTGGCAGATCCTCACGCTTTTTGATTCCACGAAACTTTCCACCCATCGAGCATTTCGCAATGCCCTGGGAGTGGTGCTTCCTTTAATCGCCGGTTTCGCTCTGTACATGCCTCGCGGAGGCCTCGTCGTCGCCAGCGGTGCCTTAAACGTGTCCTACTCCGATGGCAGTGATCCATACCCCGCACGCGTCAAGCGCATGTTGGCCTCCAGCGTCATCTGCGCGGTAGCGGTTTTTGTCGGGGCGGTTTCAGGTAAGCATGTGGTTCTCGCAGTTACGCTTGCCGCTTTTTGGGCCTTCATCGCCGGCATGTTTGTCGCCGTCGGCGGAGCCGCTCCAGATTTAGGCGTCATCAGCCTGGTCACTTTGCTGATCTACGCCGCCCAGCATTTGACGCCACGTGAAGCAGCCATCTCCGGACTATTGGCTCTTGCGGGAGGTTTGTTGCAGACGGCGTTGTCCGTCGCGCTATGGCCCGTGCGCCGCTACGATCCAGAACGCCGCGTCCTCGAAAAGTTTTATCTCGAGCTTGCCAATCGTGCCTCTGCGCCGTGGAACGCCACTTCTTCCCCTCTCGCCAGCGCGCACAGCGAGCAAGCACAGGAAGCATTGCTCGGACTCGCACGCGATGGTGGCGCCGAGAGCATCCGATATCGCGCGCTGCTCAATCAGGCTGAACGTATTCGCCTCACGCTCCTGATGCTCATGCGCTTGCAACTACGCATGGAAAGAGAAATCCCGGACTATCCCGGAATTGCCATCCTCAACGGTTATCTCCAGGTGGCATCTCAAATTCTTAGGCACATCAGCAACTCGTTGTCCGCCGCGCCGTCCACCGAACCCCAGGAAAAAGCGCGCCAGGCAGTCGAGGCGCTCGACCGCTTTCCCGCTCAGTTGCGTGAAGTAGCCGCGGCAACCCCGCCGTCATTCATCGCCGCCGTCGCCAAAGACGCCGTATTCCAGATGGACGCACTGAGTGGACAGCTACGCGCTGCTCTTGACCTGATTCAAAATAACGCAGAAGTGCAAGGTGCGGCCGACGCTCCATCTCTCACACCGAGAACCTGGAAGGAAACGGTCTCCAGCGCCATCGAATCCTTTCGCAATCATCTGAATCTGCAATCTCCCATCTTTCGCCATGCTCTTCGTCTCGCCGTTCTGGTAGCGCTGGGGGACATTCTAGGCACCGAGGTTTCCTGGCGCCGCACCTACTGGCTTCCCATGACCATCGCGTTAGTCCTTAAACCTGAGTTCACAGCCACTTTTACCCGTGGGCTGTTGCGCATCGCTGGAACGATCGTCGGACTTCTACTGGCAACCGAGCTCTTTCACCTGTTTAATCCCGGGGTCGTCTTACAGGTCATCTTGATTTTTGTGTTTGTTTTTCTGATCCGGTGGCTGGGCCCCGCCAATTACGGCATTTTCGGAATCGCCGTCAGCGCCTTAATCGTGCTTCTGCTGGCCATCGCAGGGGTTCCGCCGAAAGATGTGATTTGGGCCCGTGGCGTAAACACCTTCGTCGGTGGTGCGCTCGCGCTTCTAGCCTATTGGCTCTGGCCCACATGGGAGCGCACCCGCGTCTCCGAACGCATAGCGGAATTGTTGGACGCGTACAGAAACTATGCCCACGCGCTTTCGCATTGGAACGCAGCGGACAATTCCTCATTGCAGGAGTTGGAAC
>JGI12635J15846_10001621_pt1 | contig 19740 bp, 16 predicted proteins | sample BlaSpr_A8_OM2_M2_FD_15846 | JGI IMG/M metagenome (IMG submission 15846) | reverse complement strand
CAACATCTCGATATTCTTCAGCACCGCGGGAGTCACGTCGAACACCGTGCTGGTCACGCCCTTCTTGGTTGATTCCTTACTCGAAAACCGCTGCCCCGCGAGCGCGGGCGGCAGGTTTTGCATCTTGGTGGGATTGGTCCGCGAAGTGTGAAGATACGTGCCCCCCGTGCGATCAATCGTGCGGGTGTTCTCACGGTTGAGCGGTTGTATGTAACGCGATCGGCTGGCCGGATCTTTCAGATCCATGTGCGTCAATCCTTCCCAGCCGCGGCGTATGCCAAGCACCTCGCATCCGATTTCGGACGCCCGATAGACGACCGACTTAATAACAGAATTCAGGCCCGGGACGTCGCCGCCTCCCGTGAGGATGCCAATTCGCTTTGCCGACATGAAATCCTCCTAAAAAGCATGAAGTGCATTTCAAGATTCTCAAAGTTCATTCTATAGAAGACCGCACCACGCATCGTCGGCACTATGACTTGGGCACACATGGCACTTTCAGGCGAAGGTAGCCCTTTACGCGAACTCGCTTCCACTGCGACGAATCGTCGACACGACACACTCCTGCCTACTTGGAGATTCAGACAGAGGGTTGCACAAACGATGACGAAGTTCTGGGCGGTTTGTCGGCAAACCTTCTTTTACAGGATTAAGGAAGAGTAGCCCGTCATCCGCCAGTCATCCGTGCATGCCTGAACATTCGCGCAGATGGCTTCCGCTATGCCGACTTGTCCCTTATCAATTCGGCCAACTTCCTCAGGAGCCTCTGTAGATCGACGAGGGTTCCCGACGACACCCTCAATTGAAGCCCGTTGCGCTAACGAACCCCCGGGGTGCTCCCGAGGCCGATCTCTGTAGATCGCAGTCATCCCCGAAGGCTTGGGTTCCGCTTCTTTGGTAGTGTACCCAAAGTCCACCTACACTGATGGGGAGCTTTCCAAGTTCTGCGCGAACCCGGCGTCTGAATTCCTAACGCCTGCGGAATAGACTCATTCCCGTCATCTTCGTCGCGCAAAATGAGAAGGAGGGGAGCATGAACACGCCGCACAGGTATCAATACGGAAGTCTGACCAGGAGGAAACGAATTCGGACGGAAGATGTCTGGCAGTTTCGTTATTACGAAACTACTCCAGAGGGGCGGCGGTGCCGGAGGTCAAAGATCATCGGTGTGCTGAGCGAGTATCCAACACAGGCGGATGCACTTCGAATTCTCGAACGATTTCGACTGCGGCTAAATCTCCAAAACCGACTTGGCCTGCCGATGACACTCGATGCTCTTGCGGATGACTACGTCGAGAAGGAGCTGCCATTGCTACGCTATGGAACCCAGCAAGCGCACCTCTCGAGCTTGAATCGGTGGATACGACCGCGTTGGGGTGGATGCCTTGTCTACGAAATCAAGCCGATTGAGGTTGAGCAGTGGCTTCGATCTCTGCCGTTGGCGGAGAAGTCAAAGGTAAACCTGCGGAGCCTTTTGCATCTTGTGTTCCAGCATGGACGGCGCTGGGAGATAACCGACGCCAACCCTATTGATCTGGTACGGCAGCGTGGCGGGCGCCGATCGATCCCGCGAGTGCTGAGCGTGCATGACATCCGCTTGGTCCTCGGAGAACTTACAGAGCCCTACCGCACGATGGTTCTGATAGCGGCCTGTCTCGGTCTGCGGGCCAGCGAGATCATCGGCTTGCAATGGGGCGACTTTAATTGGGAGGACCTCACGCTGCTGGTGAGGAGAAGTGTTGTCCAAGGCCGAGTCGGCGATACGAAGACAGAAGCCTCGCGGCTTCCTCTTCCGGTTGATCCGAGTCTGGCCGCTGCGCTTAGGGCACACTGGCAGCGGAGTCTGCACCGAGAACCCTGCGACTGGGTATTTGCGAACCGCAAGGGGAAGCCACGATGGCAGGAGAGCATTCTGCGACGGCACATCAAACCCGCCGCCGTGCGTGTTGGCGTCGGCAAGATTGGCTGGCACACGTTTCGCCATTCCTACTCGAGCCTGCTGCGTCGAGTGGGGGCGGACATCAAAGTCCAACAAGAACTGCTGCGGCACTCCACCATCCAAAGCACGATGAATGTCTATACGCAAGCCATGTCGGAGGGCAAGCGTGCCGCCAACAGTGTGGTAGTTCGGAGCGTTCTGCCCTGTGAGACTTGTTGCGGTGTCATTGGTGCCTAACGCGGGAGCGAACCGGAGCCAATGGGTACCGACAGGTTGCTAAATGGTTGCGGGGGGTGGATTTGAACCACCGACCTTTGGGTTATGAGCCCAACGAGCTACCAGACTGCTCCACCCCGCATTTCGATCATAACCAATGGCTGCCGCATCGTCAAACTTCCGTCATCTCATGAGATTGCGCGAATCTCTTGTCGGCGCTTGGCTTTTGGTTAACGAAGTTAAATGTTGCACGGCCGCTGCGAAGACGGAATATCCCGCCAAATCGCCCCCATCGCGAATATCTGCACGCGACGACCTTCCTCGCTGGATCGCCGCATCCAAGCATCGAAACCCAGCATCGAAGAAATAATTAACATTTTCATGTCCCAAGGAATCTAAAATCGCTACGCAGTGAGGAGAACATCATCCATGGCCAAGAAAGATGTCAACGCGAAAACACCGGCAATCGAGCGAACAACGAGCGCGCAGCCTCGTCTGCATCAGAATGCCCCCGAAATTCAAGCCTACGGTACCGTCTCGCACATGTTGCCTCTCGACCTCGAGGAACCGGTTCGCCTCGAAATGACCGAGCAACTCAACCTCTTATTAGCCGATACTATGACCCTGCGCGATCTCTATAAGAAATCGCATTGGCAGGTGGCGGGGCCAACGTTTTATCAACTCCATCTCTTATTCGATAAGCATTTCGGAGAACAATCGGAAATCGTCGACACCATCGCCGAGCGGATTCAGTTGTTAGGCGGAATCTCGATTGCAATGGCGGCCGACGTGGCGGAAACCACGCGCATCGCGCGGCCGCCGAAGGGCAGGGAAGCAGTGCCGGTGCAGATTTCGCGTCTTCTCGACGCTCATCAGATCATTATTGGCCACTGCCGCGAGTTGGCCAAACGTGCGGACGACTTGGGCGACGATGGCACCAATGACCTGGTTGTCAGCGATGTGTTGCGCGGCAATGAATTGCAGGTATGGTTTCTCAGCGAGCATCTCGTTGACGAGCCACTCGTAAGGGTGGACGATACGCGGCTACGCAACGCCAGCTAGGAACTAGCCACAAATGGATTGAACAGGCTCCTTGTTCGGAGCCTGTTCGTTTTTGCGCACGTTCTCCGATAATATCCAGAACATGCAACCTACCATCGAACAGATGCTCTCCAGTTACGACGACCACGCCCCGCTCTCGCGGGCTTCAACCATTCCTGCGGGGTGGTACGTGGATCCGCGACTTGCCGAACTCGAGCGGCTTAAAGTATTCAGCAAGACGTGGCAACTTGTCGCGCGCACCAATCAAGTGCAAGATCCGGGGCAGTTCATTGCCACCACCGTGGCGGGTGAGCCGGTCGTCGTGGTTCGGGGCAACGACGGAGATCTGCGTGCCTTCTACAATGTTTGCCGCCACCACGCCGCTGCGGTTGTAACTCAACCCTGTGGTCACGCCGCGCTCCTGCATTGCCCCTATCACGGGTGGAACTACGGCCTTGATGGATCGCTCAAAGGCATGCCGGAGTTTGAAGGCGTCGAAAATTTCGACCGCGCACAAAACGGCTTGGTTCCGATTCGAGTGGAAACCTGGGAATGCTTCGTCTTCATTAACCTCGACGATTGTGCGGCCCCGCTGGCAGAGTTTCTCGGAGGTCTGGTCAGGCGCGTTGCACCTCTCGGCATCGGCAAACTGCATTACTTCGATCGCCGAATCTACAACATTCATTGCAACTGGAAAGTCTTCGTCGACAACTTCCTCGACGGTGGCTACCATGTTCCGCACTTGCACAAGGGCCTTAACTCGGTTCTCGATTATAAGCAGTACACCATCGAGAACGAAGACCGTTATTGCCTGCAATCGAGCCCCATGGTCGCTTCCGTAGAAGATGCCTCCACTGGCGCGACCCGCAAAGGCAACCGTGCCTGGTATTTCTGGCAGCATCCGAATTTAATGATCAACTGCTACGAGGGATACATGGACACAAATCTGGTGATCCCCGTCGATGTCGATCACTGCCACGTGATCTTCGATTTTTATTTTGCGGACATCAGCGAGGCCAGCCGGGAATACAACGAGCAGTCGGTGAACGTCGGCAATCGAGTGCAGGAGGAAGATCTCGGCATTTGCGAAGACGTGCAGCGTGGACTGAAGTCGCGCGCCTATCGCGCCGGACGTCTCTCCGTCCGCCGCGAAGCCGGAGAACAATTATTTCACCGCCTGCTCGCATTTGATCTTAGGCGTGGCGAATGATTGATCGGGTGAAGCACAAGCGCATCGAAAAAGGGCACGGATTGGATCGGGAAGGGAACGAAACCACAGGCCGGCGAAGCTCACCGACACCGCCGCGACCGTGGAAGAGCGGCCTTCATGGGCCGCGTTGGCCCGAGCAATGAGCGCAATGGCGATATGGCCAGCTACCTTCGCCGGCTAAAGGTGGCAAGCCGCGGAAGATGCAGTCCTCCAGTTCGCATCCCGTTGGGAACCGAATCCCGACGTGTGGTGTCCGCCCCAATGTGGAGATGAGATCGTGTGCGCACTGCTTCGCTACGAGACTGCTCCGCTCACCATCGTATCTTAGGGCCGACATGTACTATGGCTGTGCCACAAAAAGCAGACTACTTTGGAAGGTGCGAAGAAACCAAAGTGAGAATCAGAGTTCGCTTTAGCTCGTTGGGAGCCACGATGCCCGAGTCGTGCAATCATCAGAATCGAAACGACCCGCGGCAAGTGCTTCGGACGCTGGCAGTGCTGGCGGCTTTCATCTCCGCCACGTCGTCAAATACGGCGGCCAGTCGAAAGATTTCACTGAGTCCGTTGGAACAGGAACTGGTAGCTGAGATCAATACCCTGCGAAGAGATCCGCCAGCTTACGCTGCGATGCTCAGCGCCCGGAAGCCGTTTTACCGGGGAGTGCGGGTTGTGGCGGCACCTGATAATGACCAGAACGTCGAAGTTACTGTGGAAATTACGAAGGAGGGTTTGCCCGCTCTGGAGGAAGCCGTAGCGGTGCTTCGATCGACCCACCGCCGGGCCCGGCTCCAACTTTCCAAACGGCTGTGCCGCGCTGCCGGCGACCACCTCCTGAAACAAGGAGTGGCAGGAACAATGGGCCACCCGGACCCCGATGGTGAAGCTCCCCTCGCCAGAGTCAAGTCCTACATGCCCAGCGTCAGGGTGGTTGGCGAGAACCTCAGTTACGGGCGCTGGACTGCCAAAGATGTGGTCTTCCACGAGCTAGTGGACGATGGGGTGCCAGACCGCGGCCATCGCAAGGATTTGCTCGATCCCGGATTCGAGTCCATAGGTGTCGCCTGCGGATACCACAGTGTCTACGGCATCATGTGTGTCATCGATCTGGCGGCGGAGTTCTGAACCGGAGCTTCGGCATCCGTCTTCTTGCACATTTCGCTGGCTGGCCTTTGACCGCCCTACAGATAAGGGCGAGTGGAGTTTCTCACCGTTCGGGTGTGCCCGTCCGCCGATTGGCTTCCGCTCACTGATGATCTCTGGCAATCGCCTCCTGCCACGTCTTCGTTTTGACTATCGTCCCGTCCTTCAACAACTCCCTCGTGTATGTGTAATAAAAATTCTTCTGATCGGTTGTCACCAGCAAATGCCCGCACCAGGTCAGAGTGCGGCCCTTCAGAGCAAATACGCTCTCGGCCTCACCCCGCACAGAGATCGTCTCCGGGTGCGCGTCGTCTGCCTCATAGGTCAGCTTTTCATAATCCGTTTCGGTTCCCCATGGATACGTGCCGCTGTCCTGCCCCTTCCAATGCACGATCGTTTTATGGCGCACCTGGTCGCGTTCAACGGTCCAATCACCCGGCCATGGAAATCCTTCTGTCCTAACATCGGCGCGCTCTTCCGACGGTTCCGGCGGCGAAAATGCAGGCGGCGCAACTCCATGCTCAGGCACAACCGGCAGCACAATCCGTGAACCCTCGCTTCCACCCAGCTCCAATGAAGTTGTCATAGAGTAAGGGGTCGGCAGCATCATCGGCCACAATGCATTCGAAATCGCCACGCGAATGCGATGCCCTTTTGGAAACACCCACGAGGTCAGATGCATTTCAATATCGAGCCGATAAACCTTGCCCGGTTCCATATCTTGCGGTTCGCTCGCCGAGTTTCTTTGCGCTCCGTTGATTCCCGCTCCCGTGATCTGCGTCACCGTCCCATCCGGCGCCACATCCGAAAGCCGCGCAAACCAATCCGCCAGCGGCGCCGTGGTCGAAGCTTGCAACATAACCCGCGGACGCCCCAGGATGGCCAACTCCTCCGGCAACGGCGCGGAATCGTACACCAGACTGAACGCGTCCACCGGTCGTGGATCGTTCAACAACTCACCCCACCAAAAGCCCGCTTCTACGCCCACCGACGGCACATATTTCAGTTGATGCGTAGCCGGCTGCTCGACCGCTCGCGCGAGCGAGTGGTTCGATTGCAGAAATAAAGTTGACGGCTTCGCTTCCTTCGGCGGCCACGCATCTTCTCGCCGCCACTCGCCAGGTAGGTTGTCGAGAGTGGGATCCGGCGGGTGCCAGTGCTGCATATAAATGACCAGCCGAGGATCATTCTCCACGCCCGTATTACGTCCTTTGAGCCAATGATCAAACCAGCGCACCGCCTCGTTGCGCCATTCGATCCGCGGCCCCGGCACCGCGTCATTGGGAAACGTATGGTTCCATGGCCCAACGATCGCCTTCACTGGGCCGCTCGCCTGCATCAGCATGTCGGGCACGTTGTCGCGATAACCATCGAGCAATCCTCCGATTAGAAAACTTGGGATTGTGATTTCCTTCAGCGGACGCACTCGATCTCGCCAGAACGGTCCATCGTGCTGGTGTTTCAGGTAAAGCAATGACCATGGCGGCGTTTCAAATCGCGGACCCAAAACTCTTTCATCGAGCGTATAGTCGGGTGCGCCCGTCCACCCCTCAGCCATATCCATGTTCAGCTCGAACTCATCGATGTGCGCTATGCCATCCACGTAGTGCACATCGTCGTGAAACAGTTCGGCCGTCGCATCCACGGCAAGAATCGCCTTCAGCCCCGGCGCGTGCCGCATCGCCAGCTGCAGCGCGGTAAATCCGCCCCACGAGATGCCGAACATTCCCACATTTCCGTTCGACCAGTGTTGATGAGCCAGCCACGCGATCACCTGCTCTCCGTCCGCTTGTTCCTGTTCGGAATACTCCCGCTCCGGCGGTGAGCTTTCACTCGCGCCAAAGCCACGAATATCCACGCGCACGCTCACATACCCGCGATGCGCAAAATAGGCATGCTTGGGATAATCGCCGGCCGCCGTGCCATCGTCTTTGCGGTACGGCAAATACTCCAGCAGGGCAGGGAACTTCTCGCCCGGTTTTGCTCCGTCCGGCATATACAACGTTGCTGCCAGTTGTATCCTGTCCTTCATCGGAATCCACGCCTGCTCCATGCGAACGCCATAAGAAGGAGGGGAGGGCGGATCGACGGCGAGCGCGGCAGCAGAATAAAGGATCAGGAAGGTCAACGAGCCGACAAGATCCCAGGACATTCCTGATGTTCTGATCAACGCAATCTCCTTGAAGGCTTGGGCTTGGAATCATAAATCAGGAATCAGAAATCAGTCATGCGTTGACTCCTGCTCTCGACGCATCGCGCGCATATCAATTCCTAACTGCTCGGCCTTCTTATAAAGATGACTCCGCTCCAGTCCCAGCGATTTTGCGGCCAGGCTCACGTTGGAATGACTTTTCTTCAACTCAGCAAGAATCATCTCGCGCTCAAAGGCATCGACTCTCTCGGCCAATGGCCCCGACGATAATGTGGCCGAACTCGATACTGTACCAGCCCCTGTCTTCGGCAAAGCGATTTCAAGGGTTGCAAGATCTACCTGACTGTCGGTCGCAAGCAGCATGAGCCTCTCCACCATGTTGCGCAACTCGCGCACATTTCCCGGCCAGGTGTGCGACTGCAACGCCGTCATTGCCTCCTTCGAAAATGGAACCGGCTTCCATCCATTCAACGCACTCACTTGTACCGCAAAATGGTCAACCAGAGCGGGAATATCTTCTCTCCGCTCCCGTAGCGGCGGCAGCACCAGCGGAAAAACATAAATCCGGTGAAACAGATCCTGACGAAATTTGTCCTCCCGCACTCGGGCTTCCAGATCGCGATGCGTTGCCACCACCACCCGCACATCTACGCTCACCGGCTTTTCGCCGCCGACGCGCTCCACTTCTCCTTCTTCCAGCACACGCAGCAATTTGGCTTGCATGGCCAGCGGCATGTCGCCAATTTCATCCAGAAATATGGTGCCGTGATCCGCCTGCTCGAATTTTCCGATATGGCGCCCTGCAGCGCCGGTAAAAGATCCCTTCTCGTGGCCAAAGAGTTCCGACTCAATTAACTCCGCGGGTACCGCTGCGCAATTCAAGGTCACAAACCCTCCGCCGCCCCGCGTGCTTCTTTCATGAATGGTACGGGCCACCAACTCTTTTCCAGTGCCGGTCTCTCCCAGAATGCAAACCCGAGTTTCACTCGCGGCTACCCGTTCCAGTTGTGCCATCACGCGTTGCATGGCGGCGCCTTGCCACACAATTTCATGCCTGCCGAGCCGCTGCTTGAGTTGCCGGTTTTCGCTTTCCAGCCGTTGCAATTTGAGCGCGTTCTCCACGGTGAGCAAAAGTTTCTCGGTGGAGATCGGTTTTTCCAGAAAGTCCAGCGCGCCCAATCGCGTCGCTCGCACCGCCATTTCAATATCCGCCTGCCCTGACATCATCACCACGGGCGCGGCCACTCCCTGCGCTTTTAAATCTTCCAGCAGCACCAGTCCGCCCTTTCCGGGCATCACCACGTCGGAAAGGATTACGTCGAACTTCTGTGCCTTGGCGAGTTCCAACGCCTTAGCCGCGTTATCGCACACTGTAGCCTCGTGTCCCGCCAGCCGGAACGCCCGCGATAACGAAGCCAGGGTGTTCGCTTCATCGTCCACAATCAGCAGATGTGCTCTCGTTGGCAACCGTCCTCCATCTCTAAATCACTTCATCAGGCATCTCGCGCCTGAATCTCAGCTTCGCCGCAACTCGATCACAAATGTCGTGCCTCGTCCTGGCTGGCTCTCCACTCGAATCCTTCCGCCATGATCGCTCACAACCGACTGCACAATCGCCAGACCCAGACCGGTGCCATGCTGCTTGGTCGTATAATAAGGAGTGAAGATTCGCTCACACTCCTCAGTCGTCATTCCCGAACCGGTATCCACAACCTCGATCAGCACCTTGCCATTCTCACCTCGTGTTCGCAACGTGAGCGTACCGCCCAGCGGCATCGCGTCCATGGCATTGAGCACAAGATTCGAAATTGCCCGGTGTAACAACTCTTCATCCCCCGCCACCCGCTCCAGGAGCGGATCGAGCTGCAACTCAGAACTGATCTTAGGAATGCCAGGCGCTTTCAGTTGCGCCTGAAAGAGTTTCGCCACCCCGCGAATCACATCGTTCATCTGTACTGGCTGCGACTGCGGTGGGGGCATCTTGGAGAATTCGCTGAACCTGCTGATGATTCCCTTCAAATTCGAGATTTCGGACAACAAAGTTCTCGAACTTTCCCAGAAAACTTCCTCGAACTGCTCCGGATCCTGTTGCCGGGCCCGTATCAGATTCTCCACTGTGAGCTGAAGAGGAAACAGCGGATTCTTCAACTCATGCGCCAGCCGCCTCGCTAGGTCGCGCCAAGCCGCCACGCGCTCCGCTTGCACCAGTTGCTCCTTTTGTCTTAGCAACTCGGCTGTCATGCGATTGAAGGAATCGGCCAGCTGCGCCAGTTCATCCCGTCCGGCTACTTTCACGCGTGTATTCCAATTGCCGCTTGCCACTTCCTGAGCCGCGTGTGCCAGTTGTTCCACCGGACGCGTCACTCGCGCAGCTGCCCAACTGCTGAGTAGAATGGCCAGTAAAATTCCTCCACCTCCCACCAGCAGCGCTGCCGAACGGATACGCCGCTTCAACTCGACGTAAGTTCTCCGCGAGTTGCCGACCAGTAGAATCGCCAGCAGCGGGCGCTCCTTGCCAACGCTCAAACCGAACAGCGGAATCGCATGGAAGATCTCATCATCGGCCTGATTGCCAGACCAGGGCACCACCGCCGTCATCTCCTGACCATACTTCCGCACCGCGTCGATTACCGGCCGCAGCTGCTCAGACGAAGTCGTCTTATCCGCGGAGGGCGAAGACGGATCGATCAGCAAGTCGGGCGAGAAATGGTCGCCACGGTTTTGATACAACAAAGCTCTCATCCCCGCGGGCAAGTCCAACCCGGAGAGGAAATTTTTATCGAGGCGTCGTCCGCCGATCACACAAACTGGACGCTCTCCTGCTCGCGTCGCACGCACCGCGAACAAACCCAACCCCGTGCCTTCCTGCAATGGCTCTTGTTTCAAAAATGCTCCGTGCTCACTTGCTGCCGCTAAACCTCCAAAGGCTTCGTCCGGATATCCGAATTTAGCCGGCCACTGCGCCGAAGAAATAATGGTTCCCTCGCTTTCCACGAATTCCAGAAAATCGAGGCCATCCCGATCCGCCGTAGATTTGGCCAACTCAAAATAAGGCCCCGAATCCGCCGGCGCGCGGCTCAACGCCAAGGCCATCCGGGTTACCGCTTCAGATGCGGCAATGGCCTCCACTTTGCGTTCGACTTCGTCGCCCTGCCGATTGAACTCACGGTGGAACTGAGTCTCCAACGCCGCCGTTCTTTCATTATCGCTACGAACAAACGCTCGCCGCGTCACCTCTGATACCAGCCATGAAACCGCTGCCACCGACAGGAATACGGTCAGCGCAAACACGGCCAGCAGTTTCCGGCGAAACATCATGGTCTTTCTTTTCCCACCCAGACCTCATCCAGCCGCCAGCTTCCGTCCGCCGCAGGTCTCCAATCATGCAGCGCCGGGGACGACGCATATTCCGTGGGAAGATGAAACAGCGGAATCACTCGCTGCCCCAACAGCAACGACAACTCGGCTGCATAAAGATCCGCAACCGAATCCCCGCCTACTTTCGGCATCCCCATTCCTATCTTCTCCGCCACGTTCGCCAAAGCGATCCACGGGTCAGGCGAGGCCAACGGGATTCTTACCAGCCGAAAATCTGCCGTCGCCGCCGTGGTCGGCTGCAACACAATTCCGGCATCCCTGGCATTGAGCGCTACACGCTCCGCCATTACCCGCGCCAACGAATCGTTGGCATCATATCCCAACGTCCTTTTCGTCGCCTTGCGAACCTCTTCGCGCTCATGGCGAGCTTGCGTTAAATCCGCATCGGTCGAAAACACGAATCCGTATCCGCTCATCCAGTTCGGTAGGAGACTGGCCGCTGGCTGACCCGCACCCTGCAGCAGCACACTCTTCATCGAAGCTCGTTCCAAGCTGTGGGCCAGAGCGGAGCGCAACAGTTTTTCGTCCGCCGTCTGCGCGTTGCCGTTGAAGAGTAACGCGACTAGTTCCATTGGTTGCGAACTACTCGTTCGTTGCCCCTCCATGGCCACGCGATGCTCCTCCTCCGGCGGTACCTGCACCAGATCTGCTTTTCCCAATTCCAGTTCGGTGAATTGGTCATGGAAGTTTGTACCCATTTCCACCTCAATCGCGTCCACGAACCCCCGCCCGCGCCAGTGATTTTCCTCCACGTGCAATGTCAACCTTCTGCCCACTTGCCAATCCTCAATGTGGAAGGGACCTGTCCCGATCAACTTGCCCTCGTGATTCTTCTTAACGATGCTGTTGCGAGTGAGCGCAAGTTCCGCGGGCAAGTCTGAATCGCCATGATCGCGTTCCACGATTACCGAGTCATTTTCGGCGAATACTTTCCATGAGGGATTCGCAGCCCGCAGGGAAGACGCGGCAATCTCGGGCGTCAGCGGCGATCCGTCGTGAAACTTAACGCCACGCCGCAGCCGGAATTGCCATCGCTGATTGCCGGGTCCCGCCTGCCAATCGACAGCCAATCCCGGATGTGCTCTCCCGCGGTCATCTACTGTGACCAGCGTTTCGAAGATGAGTGCCAGCAAATGTCGCCGCGCGAATGAATCCGGTTGCGTCGCATCCGCCGGATCGAGTGATTCCGGCGCGTCTCGCATCGCGACGTGCNCTGTTCCGCCATACTGGGGACGAGTCTCGGCGCTCCCCGCAATCGACGCAAGCAAAATGCTATTGGCTACAACCAGCCGCCACGCGAAACGCTTCATATTCTCCCGTTTCCTTGTTCCTGACTACAACGATCGCACTATCGCCTTTTCCTTCCGTCCACAACGCCGTCACCTCGCCGGACAAATCGAGGGCAGCGCTGACCGGAACCGGCTCGCGATCCGGGATTTCGTAAAGCCTCACCGAGTCGACATCGTTTCCTAATTTATCGTCCGATACACCATCCGCAAGCACCTGCCATCCTGATCCGCACGCCGTTTTTACGCTGACAATATCGCTGCCCCAGCCAAGCTTCGCCACCTGGTCTGTGATTCCATCCACCAGATGAACTTGTCCGTCCGTCTCTGCGAAGAGCCACAGCGCATAATTCTGCCGCGGCAGTGGAGCCGCCGAATAAAACTTGCCCACCGTTGTAAGTTTTCCAATGCCCGGTGCCAGGGCTCCGGTAAAGAAATTTCGCGACGCCGAGTAAAATGCCACGAGAGGCTGCACCGCCGGCGCACCGCCCGACGCCGGAAAACCCACAGCAGCGGTCGCCACCAGCGGCCAGGGATCATCACTCTCGAGACAACTCAGCGTGAGCGGCAAGCCAGTTGTGCTCCGGCAGAACACACCGGGAAGATAAACATCCAGTAAGTGATCCTTCGCCGCGAATACTCGCCCACGCAAATCCTTCGGCCACGGACGCGCATGCGCGACGCCCAGACTCTGCTCCTGCTGCCACTTGCTATTTTTCAAACGATAGATCGCAACTCTATCGCCATCCAGCACCGCTATCTCTTTTGGGGCGCTGTCTTCCTCCAGAATTGCCACATCCAGAATGCGATCCTCCTGCGACCATAGCGGAATTTTACGAAGGCTCATGGGCATGGATTCGTGAGCGAACCCAGCTTCGTCTCCTCGTGGAACGGAAACCATTACCACTGTTGCTTCCGCACCCTGCTGAACCTGTGCCACCCACACATAAAACTGAGGATTCTCTGAGAGCCACACAGCCGCCGACGCGGCTGCCTGCTCTGGCCTAGCCGAACGCGCTCCCAGCGCCTCCAAATCCACGTGCAACGCGCTAGTAATCGTATCGGAGTCTTTCTTCGCGAGAGAAGATCGATTCTCTACCGTGACTGCGACCGCGCCCGGACCGGTCACCGCCACAATCTTCCGCGCCAGTTGTTGCGTGGGTTCTTTCCAATCATTCGCGGTCGCGGTCCTCAGCAAGCCACAGAAGAACAGGAGAACCAGAAGCCGCTTCAACCCGCGAGGCGAATTGCGAATCGTATGGCGCATGCCGTTGACCCTTGCGAATCGAGAACCTACTTAAACCTGCCACTACCGTTGCTGTTCCACCTGGCCGCTCTGGTTCGCCATGCTCATGCTGCGCAGTACATCATTGGCGAAGAAGAATTTACCGTCAGCGGGCACCATCATAATCTGCAATTTGTCGGAAAGCCGCTCGGCCACAATTTTATTGATCAGCAACGGATTATCTTTCAAAATCGTAGCCTCGCTTTTCATCCGCTCCGCATCCGCCACCGCTGTCACCCGAATGCGATCGGCCTCCGCGTCCGCCAGTAACTTCCGCCGCTCACCCTCAGCTTTGCTGTCGATCACCTTCGCCTGCGCCTCCGCTTCTGCATTTTGAATCGTTGCTTCCTTGCGCGCCTGCGCCTCGAGCCGGCTCTGTTGAATCTGCTTTTCTTTCAGCGGCAGCGTGTATTGCATAGCGTCTGCTTCACCTTTGGCCTGCAGCACATGCACCTGCGCTTCGCCCTCTGCCTGCTTGATCTGCTGAACCTTCGTGGCTTCGGCTTCCAGCTCGGCAATCCTCACCTGCTTGCCCTTCAGTTCCGTCTCCACACCCATGCGATCATTCTCCTGCTCTTTCAACAACAGCGCCTCCAGCCCTTGCGCATACTCCGGCGGCAATTGGATGTCGCGCAGCATCACCTCTTTCACCACAATCCCATCCGCCGCTAATTTTTGTGTGATCATTCCCGCCGCCCGCTGACGCACCTCCTCGCGCTTCGCCGAAAAAACATCGCGTACCGTGTAGTTCGGCACGATTTCCCGCCACACACTCGCCACCGTCGGTGGCACAATCTCCCTTTCCACTGGACGCGGCAAATTTCCCTGGATGTAATCCAATCGCTTCGCATCCAGCCGATAGCGCACGGTAATCGCCAGTCCGAGCGTTAACCCTTCCTTCGCCTGCACAGCGAGAAGCTGCGTTTTTGTAGAAACGTTCACTGCCGCTGTCTTGCCGTCCTCCGCAACTCCAGTAGTAAAAATCTGATCCCGCGTATCGAATAGCGCCACATCTTCCACGAGCGGCATGACCATGTGCGCTCCTGGATACAGCGTACCGGGAACCGTTCCACTCATCTCGCTCACTCGTACGCCCGCCATCCCACTCGGCACTACTGCAATGCTGAAGGCCACCAGCAGCGGCCCCCACGCGAGCATCGCGAGCGCTAGCGATGTTCGCCAGCGCACCACCACCGGCGCTGCGGTCACCGCACCGCCAGGTGTTTCCAGAGTGCGACGGTACAACATGTCGCGATACAGATCGTAGGTGAGAATGCACACGGCTGCGAAGATCATGCCCAAGCCGCCCATAATCAATAAGTACTTGAAGGCCAGCATCGTCGTTCTCCTTTGCGCCTCAGCGCTTTTGTCCTGTCTTAGCCACTACAGTTTGCCGGACATATTGCCGCACAAAAAACCGACGGAAGACTTGCCCGAAGATTAATTCCTCAGCCAGCAACGCGACCGCCACCGAAAAGATCAGGCCGCCCACCACTGCCATGAATGTGATTGCCATCTGCATCTCTTTATCCTCCTGAAGCTCATGTGGATCGCCAGTGCTTGCGTTTCTGCTATGTTCTTCCTGATCTGTTTGAGCAAGAAGATACCCGAACGGAAATCCATTGATTCTTAACGCCGAAACGTGAACAACCCCGAAATACAGCGTTCAAGGGCGGACACGGTGTGTCGCCAAAGGCACACCGTCTTGGGTCTCTCTAGTGAAAAAGTCCCTACTCGTGTCATTTGACTTCTTCTTCTTGGCATCGCTATCGTTGCCCGCATCAACGTTGTTAAAGCCACCCGCTATTTCGAAGAATGGCTGGGGCAGCGCACTCATCTCGACAAGAAAAAGATATCGTCCTGAAACACGCTTGCCTGAGGCCGGAACTATTTCCGTTCTTTCGTGCCACCTACTACCGCTGGGCGCAACTCTGGCCCCAGATCTGTCCCGAACTGGCGAGGGCTCCAGGCGTTCTCACGGTAGGCGATCTTCATGTTGAGAACTTCGGGACATGGCGTGACATCGAGGGCCGCCTGATTCGGGGCGTCCACCACTTCGACGAAGCCTGGCCGATGACTTACACCATCGATCTGGTGCGGCTCGCCGTTAGCGCCCATCTCGCGGTTGAAGCCGGCAACCTGCCCCTCAAATGCGAAGATATCTGCGGCGCCATGCTTGAGGGCTATCACGAAAGCATCCAGGAACAGGGTTGCGCTTTCGTGCGGGGCGAGAAACATCAGTGGTTGCGGCTCGTCGCGGAAGGCGAGTTGCGCGACCCCGTGCGCTTCTGGCAAAAGAGGACGCGATTCCCACTCTCAAAACCGAAGCTTCCATGAGCGCCATCAATGCCATCGAACATCTCATGCCGCGCCTGGCATTTCGTATCGTCTCGCGCATCGCGTCGCCGGACTCGGGAGTCTTGGCCCTGCGCCCTACGTCGCCATCGCCGATTGGCATGGCGACGCATGGCCCGCCAAGCCAAGGCGCTCGTCCAGTCTTCCAATTGTTGGGCGGAAAGCATTGCAGCTCACGAGCGGAAGGAGCCCGCGGAAATTCTTTACCAGTCCATCATCAACCGTGCCGTCCGCTGTCCCAACCCTCTTGGTTCAACTTCGCGGGTGTTGGATCGTCCGCCGCCTCGGACCTCACTGCTCGCGCATCGACCTCGCTTCCTTGCGTGGGCTCGATACCGAACTCCGCCTGCTGCAAGCGCTAGGTTCGCATTACCCTGTGCACGCCTGTGTCCTCGTGTTAAAGATTTAGATTTTCTTCCCACCGCCCCAGGTTCTGAAGAGGCAGAGCCGCAATTGCGCTACACTATCTCGCCCGCCCATGCCGCCCACCGCCGATCATGCGAACGAAGGTCTCACTGAACTCGAAGCCGCTAAGAATCAGTTCGACCCCGGACACTCTGCCCGCATCGCCAAACTTCTGACTCAACTCTCAAAATTCCAATTCACCGACCCTCCCGAACTTATCCGCTTCCATGAGTGCCTGCTCTTCCTCCGCGCCTTTCCTCACTCGGGCTCTCTCATTTATCGCGTCGAAACTCTTCTCAACATTTTTCACGAACGCATCCAGAAACTTCACACCGCGAACGTCGACATGTCCTCGTTTGATGACTTCGACACTTCCGGCATCGCCGGCACCACCATGCAGGACACTCTTTCCTTCGAGGTTGCTCAATGGCTTGTGCGCCGCAGCCCTGGCAACGTCGAGATTGCCTGGGATGATTACTGGGAGGATTATCAGTCCGAGCGCGCCCGCGGCTCGATCTGGCCGCGCTGCATCCCGCTGCTCGAAGAGGATGCCGATGTAGAAGCGAATATCCCGTGGCAACGCTGGCTCGATGCCGCCCGAGGCTACCAGAATCCCCTCGCCTGGCTTATCGAGCGCTTCGAGAAGCTTTCTATTCCAAACCGTCAGCGGGGCGAACTCTACGATTCACTTCGTCTTCCGCTTCGCTGGAGACTGGAAAACCTCAAACTTTCCCGTACTCGCAACTGGACGAGACCTCGACGTTTTTATTTTCACGTTGCCCCACTCATTCAGCGCAATGAAGTTTCTTTCGCCAGCGAACTCACGCGGCCCGCACCTAAGTTCGAAAAACTCTCCCACGCCGCTGGAGATTCCGTCATGAACGCGATTCGAGGAGTCATGGTCGTGCGCTATCGCGAACTCTACGGCACAACGCTCGGAGATCCACACACTGTGGTCCGCGCCGTTCTCGGTCGCGGTGTCGTGATGTATTTCTGGCAGCTTCCACCTGACCGCCGGCTGCCGCTCCGCGCTTATCTCGCTGGATACACGCTGAAAAACGGTGTGCCCATCAATTACATTGAAGCCATCGGACTTTGCGAATGGATCGAGATCGGATTCAACACTTTCTACACTTACCGTCAAGGCGAAACCGCCTGGATTTATGCCCAAGCCCTGCGTTGCCTGTGCGCCCTTACCGCCGCAAAATGTATTTCGATTTATCCCTACCAGATTGGCCAGAATAACGACGAAGCGATCGACTCTGGCGCCTTCTGGTTTTACCGCAAACTAGGCTTCCGCTCAGGACGCGCGGATCTTCAAATGTTGTGTGAAACCGAAGAGCGCAGAATCGCCACTAACCCGAAATACCGCACTCCACCTCGCACCTTGAAACGCTTGGCCGAAGCTCACATGTTTTATGAACTGCAATCGCGGGGCCCAGCGAGTTACAAGAGCGGCGACTGGGATACTTTCGCAACCCGTAATCTCGGCCTGCTTGTGAACCGCCGGATGGCGCGTGGATTCAGTGGCGAGAGCCCGAAAATTCGCCAATCCTCCACCGTTGCTGTGACGTGTGCCTTAAAAATCAAACGAGCCAACTGGACCGCAACGCAACTTTGCTCTCTCGAAAACTGGTCTCTGGTCCTGGCACAAATCCCTGACCTGGCCCGCTGGACGCCGGATGAGAAGGATCAACTCATCAGGATGATGCGCGCCAAATCCGGTCCAAGCGAATTGCCTTACCTTCATCAAACCCAGCGTCATTCGCGCCTGCGATCAGAATTACTTCGCCTCGGTTCGAACCCGTAAGGTATGCAGGCGCAGATTGTGGAGGTTGTTTTCAACCTCGTCCGTCGCGACTCGTGTGTGGGCGATTTGATCTGATTTCGGCAATTCGGGCTCTGGGCAAGGCTTTTGCCCTCATTTTCGAAGTGGCTGGTAGAATGTTGCGGCGAGGTTCTTGGTGGCCATTCTTGTGGATTTCGACGCAAAGAACAATATTCTGCGCGGCTCGATCGAAGGTCGCATGACTGGCGCGATTTTGCTGGAGTTCTACGCAGGGGCGGCGAACTATATGGCGACACATCGGCCGGGCCGCGGCATTCTTGACTTCACGGGGGTATCGGAGTTTGAAGTTTCCAGCCAGGCGATAAGAGAGCTGGCGGCGGCTCCTCCCGCATTCCCGGACGGACACATGCGAGTCCTGGTGATTCCGAAAGATTACATTTACGGACTGGCGCGCATGTTTCAGATCCTTGGCGAAAAGACTCGCCCTGACTTGCAGGTGGTTCGCACGATGGATGAGGCCTACCGTTTGCTCCAAGTGGAGTCGCCAGAGTTCCATCCTGTAAACCTGTGAGCTAAGTGCTTCGTCCTGGTCGGGTGTGAATATTCGCTGAAAATATTTTCTGACGCTCCATTTCCGACGGCGCTCCTGGTTCGTTTGGGGGTTTACATTTTCGAAAAATTGGGTATCCCCTCCCCTGGGGTATATCCAGAATCATCGGTTTTAGCGCGAAATTTCCGGACAAAATCCGGCCGACCAAGGACTTAGGGGTCAAAATATCGAGAACAAAGGAGTTGAGGCCCGCTTCGTTGGGGATGATTTCACCGCCTCTGCCTTGGCAATGATGCGCTGATTGAAAGTGAGGCGCAAGGTTGGATGTCACATGCGATTGTGGATTTCCGAGCGCTTGCATAGGCTGTGCGTTTACGATTGCGAAAGCCTGAAATGGGCTCGATCGTTTGATCAATTGCAGTACTTGACAGTGAATGACGGGAACAACTCTGCGCCTACCTACGGCGTAGCGTCGTACGAACCACTGTATCTTCACCTAGAGGACCTGCCATCGTGGGCTCAACGCATTCCCGCAGGGACGAGGTTCGTGGTCATTGTCTATCGTGGAGGAGAGCGACTGACTCCGGCGCGAATACGCGTTCGATACCCAGAACTTAGCAGCCTCTTCCACAAGCACAAGTGGGAGGCGGTGAACGTATCCGCCTTCGACGATCATGGCCGATGTCTTGACCAGCGAGAGCGAGGAGGCAGCCGGCGGGCGAGCCTTGGCCCGACGCTCTCTCCCTCGCCTCTCTGCGCCTCTTCCCCACGCCTCTTTCCCTCGCCTTTACACCCCCACTTGCCGCATGATAACCTCATCACTGTCACAAGGATAAATCGAAATCAGAACAGGAGTGCACCAGGTTCGTGCTAGCCAGAGAGCAAAAGAAATCTGTCATTGACCAGTATCAGACGCACGCGACTGACACGGGGAGTCCCGAGGTTCAGATCGCCATCATCAGTGAACGCATTGGCCAACTGACGGATCACTTCA
>JGI12635J15846_10001620_pt1 | contig 19747 bp, 16 predicted proteins | sample BlaSpr_A8_OM2_M2_FD_15846 | JGI IMG/M metagenome (IMG submission 15846) | reverse complement strand
CGTATTCCTGATCGAGATCCTCGAGCACCGGCTGAATAGTGCGGACGACGAACGGGAGTCCGACGAAGGTCAGCGCGACCACCACTCCGAGCGGAGCATAGGCCACTTTTATTCCGAGCGGCGCGAGGTATCGGCCGATCCATCCGTTGCCCGCGTAAATCGCGGTGAGCGTGATTCCCGCGACCGAGGTCGGCAGCGCGAACGGCAAATCGACCATCACGTCAATCAGCGTCTTGCCGGGAAATTCGTAGCGCACCAGGCTCCACGCAACGACGAAGCCGAAGACCGAGTTGATCAACGCGCCCGCGATCGAGGCGCCGAAGCTCAGTCGGTAGGCCGCGAGCGTGCGCGGACTTGCGACGGCGGCCCAGAACTGAGGCCAGGTCAGCGTGAAAGTCTTGAAGAAGATCGTCGAGATCGGAATCAGCACGACGATCCCGAGGTAGGCGAGCGTGAAGCCGAGCGTCAGGCCGAATCCCGGCAGCACGTTGGTCCGTTTGGTTTTAGTGGGCATCGCGCGGTTAACTTCCCGGCTGATAGATCTTGTCGAACACGCCGCCGTCGCCGAAAAATTTCGGCTGCGCGCTCTTCCAACCGCCAAAATCCTTATCGATCGTCAGCATCGGCAGGCTCGGGAATTTGCTCGCATAGCTGGCGGCGACGGTCTTGTCGCGCGGACGGAAAAAGTTCTGCGCGATTATGTTTTGCGCCGCGGGCGTGTACAGAAACTCCAGGTACGCCTTTGAGATGGCCTCGGTGTGGTGACTCTTATCCACCTTGTCCACCCATGCGACCGGCGGCTCGGCCAGGACGCTTATCGACGGATACACGACCTCGAACTTCTCGGCGCCGAACTGCTTGATCGCCATCCCGGCCTCGTTTTCCCACGCGATCAGCACGTCGCCGAGCCCGCGCTCGACGAAAGTTGTGGTCGAGCCGCGCGCGCCCGAATCGAGCACCGGCACGTTTTTGTAAAGCGCGCTGACGAACGCCTGCGCCTTGGCCTCGTCGCCGCCGTTCTTCTTTATCGCGTAGCCCCACGCCGCCAGGAAGTTCCATCGCGCGCCGCCCGAGGTCTTCGGATTCGGCGTGATCACCGCGATGCCCGGCTTCACCAGGTCATCCCAATCCTTGATTTTTTTGGGATTGCCCTTGCGCACCAGCAGCACGATGGTCGAGGTGTAGGGACAACTGTTGTCGGGGAGGCGCGATTGCCAGTCCGCCGGCAGCAACGCCGCCTTGTCGACGATCGCGTCGATATCGCCCGCCAGGCCAAGCGTCACCACGTCGGCCTCGAGACCGTCGATCACGGCGCGCGCCTGCTTGCCCGAGCCGCCGTGCGATTGGTTGATGGTGACGTCGTCGCCGGTCTTCGCTTTCCAATCTTTGGCGAACTGCGCGTTGACGGCTTCATAGAGTTCGCGAGTCGGATCGTAAGAGACGTTGAGAAGTGTAATTTGAGCGGCGCTCGCGGCGCCGACGCCAAGTGCAACGCTCGCCGCCATCACGATGACGGCGGCGAGCGTATGGGTGAATTTCAACTTGCGACCGGACATTCTCACCTCAGAACGAGATCTGCAGTTGCGACTCGATGACGCTTTCGTTGGGGCGATCCTTCACGTCGGTGGTCGTACCGGCGCCGCCATTGAAGTACGTATTCGCATAGTCCCACTGCCACTTGATGTTCGGGGTCAGGTACCAATTGACGCCCGCCGCAAATTCGGTCGCAGTTTTCGCCGACACACTCGGATTGGCGAATGCGAGCTGGAACTGCCGGTTATCGGCCTGGACGTTGCTGATTCGGCCCGCTATCTCCCATGCGCCCCACCATCCGTTGCGCGGATCGAACGGATGCCGTGGCTTGACCCAACCGTAGGACGCGTCCTCCCCGGTCAACAGGTAGGAAGCCTGCGCGAAATAGCCGGTGTCGGTGAAGGTATCGGTACGATTGATGAGCCTTGTGAAGGGAGCCTTGCCGGCGGTGGTGAACAGGTTCAGCGAATGCTCGTCCTGCGCATATTCCGCCATCAACCCGAACGGACCCACGTAGTAGTAGGCTTGCGGCTCGAGCCGCGCGCGCAATCCGGACGCCGTCACGCCCTTGTTGTATGAGAACCAGGTGCTCATCCCGTAGGTCTTGTAGGACGAGGTCGTGGCGCCGCGCTCATCGCCATAAGTACCGGCGAAGCCGAAGCCCAGCCCCTTGAGCCACGGGTTCTCGGTGAGTTCAAACGGCGTCGAGAAGATGCGGCCGACGAAATCCTTGCCGTCATTGTTGTCGAGGTCGTTCGTATCGGACGCAGTGTTGTTCGGCACGCCGTTCATGAGCGCGGCGTCATAGTAGACGCGATCGTCAAAAAGCCCGCCGTGAAGGTCGGCGCCAGTGTCGCGGTTCGGGACCAGGTTCTGGATCTCCGAGCGCTCGCTGAATTCGAGATCGCGATCCGACTGCAAGCGCTCGAGATCGAACGGCGCTTTGAATTTCCCGCCTCTCAGGCTCGCATAGTTCCAATAGGTCATATTGATGTAGGCGTCCTGCAGCGTGACCTTGCCTTGGCCGAAATCGGGCGTGATGTTGAAGTTGTAGTACTGCGCGACCGAGCCGGTGAGTATCGGGCGGACCCGGTTCAGGTAGAATGTGCTGCCGCTGTCCTTGTCCGCACCGCTGGTGAAGAAGCGGCCGTCACCCTGGATAATTCCGCCGAAATTAATATTGTAGGCGTGGTTCGGTGAAGACAGGGAGAATCCCTCTTCGCCGACCTTGACCACCGGCATCGTGAGCAGTTGCTTCTGCTCCGTCTGCGCCGCGACGTCGATCTTCTGGGCTTGAACATTGATTTGCTGGGCCTGGACATCGACCTTCTGATCGATCACCTTCACCCTCTGACTAAGCCCTTCGAGCGTATCGACCCTCGTCTCGAGTTGCTTAATTTCCAGCTTGAGCAATTCGATTTCCTTGTCCTTCCGGTCGGCGGCACGCGTGGACTGCGCATGCGCCGGGCCGGCGGCAAAAAATACCGCGGTGATTACCGCCGCCAGCAGCACTGGCAGAATCGGCAAAGTGAATTTTCTCATCTCGGAAGCCCCTCATCGTATTGGGAACTTCCGGATGTCCGGTCAGCTCGCGATTGGTTGTTGAAAGCTCTGTCATGGCGCGCCCGAATCCTTCCCTGGTCCGGGCTCCTCCCTGGATTTTTTTCTCAGTGTCGTGTGGGAATCGTCATTTGATGCAGCCGCCCGGCTGGTTGTTGGTCGCCGTCGAGTCATTGCCGAACCACTTGTTGCTACCGCAACTCGAATTCGCGTCGTACAGATCGTCCTTCGAATTGTGCGTGCCGCCGCTCAAGGTCTGGTTGGTTATGATCGAACTCTTGGCGCCGATATCGAGCGCGACACCGTAGTTGGTATTGGCCTGGATGCCGCCGGTGAAAATGTAGTTCCCCGGTGACGGGCCGACTCCCGAGCATCCGGCGCCGATCGGTCCGACATCGGAGCAGCCGACGTACAATCCGATGTTGCCGTTGCTCTCGGTCTTCGAGTTGGTGATGTCGCTAGAGGAAGTCTGCTTCACCCAGATTCCATAATTGAGGTTGGTCTCGGCGGTCGTGTTGGTCAGCTCGACATCCGAAGCGTTGTTCAGCTCGACGCCGGCCGTCCCGTTGCTGTTCGCCGACGCATCGTCGGCGACTATCTGCCTGCCCTGGATCAGCAAGCCGACGTCCCATCCGCTGATCACCGAGCCGCGGAATCCTAGAAAGTCAGAGCGGAACGGATGATGAACCCAGACGCCGATGCCAGTCGGCGTCGTCGACGGGCCGCCGGGGCCGGTGATATTTTTCTTGGCACCGTCAAGGATCACGAAGCTCGAGGCGATCTCGATGCACGCGCCGGCTGGAGTAAGTCCCTGGGTCGAATCGATTGACAGCCCGAGCTTGTACGATCCGGGCGAAACAATCGTGCATCCGCACGCATTGATAGTCGGCGGGCATGAGGTCTGCGCAGAAGCTGCCGCCGGCATCATCAAGCCTGCGGCAATCAACAGTGTCGGCAGGATCCACTGAAAACGAAATGTAACGCGGTTTCTCATCTCAAAAGCCCCTCGTCGTTCTGGGAACTTCCGGATGACCGGTCAGCTCGCGGTGGTTGATTGATGGCTCTAGTCATGGCGCGCCGGATCCTTCCCCGGTCCGGGCTTCCTCCCATAACTTTGATGAACACGGATAATTCAATCCGATCGGCGTCCCGAATTACCCACGACCGTTCTTGTCGAAGCGGAATTTCTCTTTGCGCTCGATTTGCACGACTCGCGAGTCCTGGATCACGACCTCGACCGAGCCGAAGCGCACGCCGCTGATTGCATTCGCGATTCGCCGCAAGATGTCGTCGCCCGAGTCGGGCTTCGATTGGACGTCGCGCCGGGTTGTCAGAATCGAGTCTTCTTTCATAATCTACCCTATTAGGTGACTAGACTAATCTCCCAAAAAAAGAGCTGAGCTCGTTGTTCAGATCGCGAAACTCAACGATTCGTTGCCAGTGACCACTGCCTCGACGCGCTTGAGCATGTCCTCGAGCGAAGTCGAGTCCATTATCTTCGCGGTCGCGTCGCGGACTTCCTTCATCACGATCCTGATCCCGCAACTGCGCTCATCGCGGCATTCGCGGCATCGCATGTACGCCGTCTTGCTTACGCACGGCAATGGCGCGATTGGCCCGTCCAGCACGCGCACAATGTGCCCGACGCTGATCAGACGAGGCTCGCGCCCGAGGAAATACCCGCCGCCCTTGCCTTTCTTGCTCTGCAGGAGTCCCTGGTTTTTGAGCTCGAGCAGGATCAGTTCCAGGAACTTGCGCGGGATACCCTCGCGCTGCGCCAAATCGGAAATCAGCACGGGTCCCTGTCCATATTCCTTCGCCAGAACCATCATCGCCTTGAGCGCGTATTTCGACTTCTTCGAGAGCATTTAATCTGCCCGATACTCGATAGGGTGGCTAGACTAAAGATCACAGCCAATTCAGTCAAGCGTTTCGTCAAGAAAAAATGATTGCAATTACCTCTCCCCTCGGCCCGTCGGGAGAGGTCGGCGCGAGTCCTCGAACGGCGGGTGAGAGCGCACGCATCCACCTGAATGCCAGCGCCCTCACCCGCACCTACGGTGCGATCTCTCCCGAAGGGAGAGGTCAGATCTTCAGGCGATCACGCCCGACTCACGCAGGCGTTTCAGATCGTCCTCGGAATACCCGTGCGCCCCGAGCACCTCATCTGTATGCTCACCGACCAGCGGCGGGCGCGTGATTTTTCCCGGCGTCGATTCCAGCTTCGCGGCCAGTCCCGTCGTCAGGTACTCGCCCAGTTCCGGATGCGGCATCTTCAACAGCATCTCGCGGGCGGCGGTTTGCGGATGCTTGAACATTTCCTCGACGGTCAGAATCGGACCCGACGGGATGCCTTCGCGATTGAGAATTTGAATCCAGTGCTCGGCGGGATGCGCCGACAGCGCGCGATTTATTTCTTCAGTGAGCGCAGCGCGATTTTTGACGCGCCGCCCGCTGCTGCTGAATCTGTCGTCGGCTGCCAGCTCGGGGCGATCAATTACCTTGACGAACTTTTTCCACATAGCCTCGCTGCCGCATGCGATGTTGAACGGCCGATCGGACGCCTTGAAGACGCCGTGCGGCGACGACAAGGGATGATTGTTGCCCGCGGGCCCCGGCGTCTTCCCGGTCTCGAAATAGATTCCCGCCGACCAGNACAGAATGCTGACGATCGACTCGAGCAGCGAGGTCTCGACCCGCTGGCCCCGGCCGTCGCGATGACGCGCTTCGAGCGCGAGGAGGATTCCTTGCGCCGAGAAAATTCCGGCGATCAGATCGCAGATCGCGATGCCGACGCGGGTCGGCCCGCTCTCAACCGTGCCGGTCACGCTCATCAGTCCCGACATTCCCTGCGCGATTTGATCGAAGCCCGGGAAGTCGCGCAACGGCCCGGTCGATCCGAATCCCGAGATCGAGCAGGTGATGATGCGCGGATTGCGCCGCGCCAGCGTCTCGTAGTCCAGCCCCAGAGCTTGCATGACGCCCGGGCGGAAGTTGTCAACCACCACGTCGGCGGCGTCGATCAGACGCATCAGGACTTCGCGCCCCTCGGGCTTCTTGATCGCGAGCCGGATACTTTTCTTGGATCGATTGGCGGAGAGAAAAAAATAGCTGTCGGGACCCTTGCCGTCGCCGAGCTCGCCGCGCGGGTTTTCGACCGGTTCGATCTTGAAAATCTCGGCGCCGTAGTCGCCNAGGATTTGCGTGCAGAACGGACCGGCAAGATAGCGCGTCAAGTCGACGACTTTAATCCCCGCCAGCGGCGGCAGCTTCGATTCAGCCATGCCCGTCAAATTACACGTGTCACATGAATTTGCTCAAGCCTTCGTCATCTCAACGTCGGACCGGAGCACCCGCGAAACCTCCGCTTCAATGCTACGTCTAACAACAGGCTGGAGTGATGATATAATCGGCCACCGAATCATGAAACTTTCGAAGAAAGCCTTCTGGATGCTCGCGATCGCGGCAATCGCCGTGATCGGCGGTTGGTATTATTTCGCCCCCAGTTCCTCCGGGATGCGAATTGTCACTGCCAAGGTCACCGAAGGGCCGATCGTGCGGTCGGTCACGGCGACCGGCACCGTCAATCCGGTCATTACAGTTCAGCTCGGCACCTACGTGTCGGGCCCGATCATCGCCATATATAAGGACTACAACGCGCCCGTGACCAAGGGNCAGCTAATCGCGAAAATCGANCCCAGCACCTACCAGGTGACCGTCGATATCGCGCGCGCGACGCTNGCCAACTCGGTCGCGCAACTGGGCAAGGATGAGGCCGACCTCGCCTACAAAAAAGTCACCTGGGAGCGCGACTCGGNGCTGTACAAGGTCGACGCGGTCTCGAAGGATGCGCTCGATTCGGCTTACAGTGCGTGGCAGATGGACGTTGCGCAGGTCAAGCTCGACAAGGCCAATATCCAGCAGCAGACGGCNAACGTCCATGCGGCNGAGGTCAACCTGAATTACACCAANATCGTCTCGCCGGTTGACGGCACNGTGGTCTCGCGCAACGTCGACGTGGGCCAGACCGTGGCGGCGAGCTTTCAGACCCCGACGCTGTTCCTCATCGCGAAGGACCTGACCAAGATGCAGGTGGACTCCAANGTCAGCGAGTCCGATATCGGCTACGTGAAGGAAGGGCAGAAGGCGACCTTTCGCGTNGACGCGTTTCCCGACCGCGATTTCCAGGGCGTCGTCGCCCAGGTTCGGCAGGCGCCNATCACCGTNCAAAACGTNGTGACCTACGACGTGGTGGTGGCCGTCGAGAATCCCGAATTNCTGCTGAAGCCCGGCATGACGGCCAANGTGAACGTCGTCACCGCGTCGAAGCCTAACGTGGTGCGCGTGCCGATCGACGCGCTGCGCTTTGCGCCGCCGGGACAACCGCCGGCCGATTCCGCGGCGCTCGACGGAGCGCCGGGCCGCCAGACCCGCGTCTGGGTACTCGAAAACCGCAAGGTCACGCCGGTCACGATCACCACCGGCCTCAGCGACGGCACCTGGGTCGAAGTCGCCGACGGCGACGTGCAGGCGGGAGATCGGGTGGTGACCGACGAAGTTCGCACCGTGGGTACTCATCCGTCAGGCTCCCACGGCGGCGGTGGCGGGATGGGCGGCCCCGGAATGCCGCACCTGCCCCACTAGCCGCGCGGATACCTCCCCGATGAACACCGTCATTCAAATCATCGGCATGACCAAGACCTACGTGCTCGGCGACATCGAGGTGCATGCGCTGCGCGGCGTCGATCTGACGATCGAGCGTGGCGAGTTCGTCGCGATAATGGGTGCGTCGGGCTCGGGCAAATCGACACTGATGAACATGCTCGGATGCCTCGACCGGCCGACCAGCGGCCGCTACATCCTCGAGGGCGAGGACGTTGCGCAGTTGAACGAGTCGGAGCTGGCCACAATCCGCAGCCGCCGCATCGGATTCGTTTTTCAGAACTTCAACCTGCTGTCGCGCACCTCGACGCTCGAGAACGTCGAGCTGCCGCTCTTTTATTCGGCGTGGACCGCCGACGGTGAGCATCGCGCCGCCGACCTGGTGAAACTGGTCGGGCTGGCGGGCCGCGAGCAGAACCATCCCAATCAACTCTCGGGCGGGCAGCAGCAGCGCGTGGCGATCGCGCGCGCGCTGGTCAATCGCCCGTCGATCCTGCTGGCCGACGAGCCGACCGGAAATCTCGATTCGACCAACTCGGCCGAGATAATGGACGTGCTCACCAACCTCAATCGCAAACAGGGCATCACTGTAATCGTGGTGACGCACGATCCCGACGTGGCGGCGTATGCAGACCGGACTGTCACGTTTCGCGACGGCGTGATCATCTCGGATACGCGCAAAGAGGGAACCGCCGCGCGCGTCGCGACCCAGCCGGCGCAACAAGTGGAGTCCGGGCTGCAAGCGGTATCGATCATCGACGAGACGTGGACTTTCGCCAGCATGGCGGTGGTCGCGGCGGGTCGCGCAATCCGGCGCAACAAGCTGCGCGCCGCGCTCACGATGCTCGGTATCTTTATCGGCGTCGCCGCGGTGATCACGATGGTCGCGGTGGGCGACGGCGCGAAGTCGTCGGTCGAGGCGCAAATCAACAGCCTCGGCACCAACCTGCTGGTGGTGCTGCCGGGCGCGACCACCGCCAACGGCGTGCGCGCAGGCCTCGGCAGCAATTCAACGCTAACCGTCGGCGACGCGGAGGCGATCGCTCACGGCGGCGGCCCGGTCGCGCTGGTGACCTACATGGACCGCCAGGTGTCGCAGGTGGTCTCGGGCAATCGCAACTGGAGCACCAACATCCAGGGTACCACCTCGAATTATTTTGCGATCCGCGATTGGCAGCCGTCGATCGGACGCATCTTCACCGACTCTGAAGAAAAAGCCGGCGCCGCGGTATGCCTGCTCGGACAAACGGTGGTCGACAATCTGTTCGGCGAGGGACAGAATCCGGTCGGCGCCACGGTCCGGGTCAAGAACTTTCCGATGAAGATTATCGGCGTGCTGGCGGTCAAGGGCCAATCCAGCTACGGGCAGGACCAGGACGACGTGGTAATCGTGCCGTTCAACACAGCCGAGCGCAAAGTTCTTGGCGTGTCGGCGCCACAATCGACACCAGCACCCGCGGCGGTAGCCACCGCGAGCACCAGCAACTGCGCTACCTGCGTTTACTCGTCGGTACCCACCACCAACTCGATTTACAGCTCGACCACTGAAGAGACCAACGCTTACGGCGCCGCGGCAAAAATCACCGGCGTCGTCAATTCGATGTACGTCAAGGCGAGCGATTCCGGCGAGGTCGACAGCGCGATTGCGCAGATCACCCGCGAGCTGCACGAGCGCCATCACATTCAGCCCAAACAGGACGACGACTTCACCGTGCGCAATCTCAGCGAGATAGCCGCGGCCTCCGAGAGCGCCACCCAGGTGATGACGATGCTGCTGTTGTCGGTCGCCTCGATTTCGCTGCTGGTCGGCGGCATCGGCATCATGAACATCATGCTGGTGTCGGTGACCGAGCGCACGCGTGAGATAGGAATCCGCATGGCGATCGGCGCGCGCCGCATCCATATCATGCTGCAGTTCCTGGTCGAGGCAATGCTGCTGTCGGCGATGGGTGGATTGGCGGGGGTTGCGCTCGGCATCCTCGTGTCGAAGCTGATTTCGGCGCTGGCGGAATGGCCGACGCTGGTTTCGCCGACGGCAGTCGCGGGCGGCTTCATTTTTTCAGCGGCGGTGGGGGTTTTCTTCGGTTATTATCCCGCGCGCAAAGCCAGCCTGCTGCATCCGATCGACGCTCTCCGCTACGAGTAGCCTGAGAGCCCTCGCTTATCCCCTGCATCTCTATCGACATTTGTGTCGCAAAATTGAACACTTAGCTTATAATCTGGATTGGTTCTCTGCATAACCGTTGCTTATGTTCACTGACTGGTTGTGAAGTCGAATTAATCATTTCTGCTTGTCTCCCCGGAACAATTGTGATGCGCTGTAGGTTCTAATTCTGTCAGGCCTGCCTTTTTCGCAGTCGCCAGGAGGTAATCGCAAGAAATGTTTTCCCGTTGTTCGCGCACCGCATGGAAAGTAGCGGGTGTCGGCGTGCTCATGTTGAGTATCGGTCTGTTCGCCGTCACCGCCCGGGCCGGAGTAAAGCCCGGAGACGTAATCACTCCGCAAAACGCGGCGCAGGTCAAAGACCTGGTGTCGCCGGGCGTCTACTACATGGTGACGCACGGAATGCAGATGAATGTTGTGCCCTCCGAGCGAGTCGATTGGCCGCCGCCGTACAAGGACGCGACCGAGAAATACTCGTCGCAGGTGCGCCTGACTGATGACCATCGCTCGCTGATCGGGTACGTCGCCGGCCAGCCCTTCCCGCTGATCGACACCAACGACCCGCAAGTCGCCAACAAGATCATGTGGAACAACGTGTTCCGTCCGATCAGCACCGACGACTACGACCTGCGCTTTTTCGATTGCCAGATCGAGTACGTCAATCCCGGTCATTCGCAGAAGGTCGTCAACGACATCCAGGTTGGCCACTACGCGGGCTACGACCTGGTCGGCCGCACCGAAGTCGAACCGCTGCCGATCGATCCTGATTTCAAGAAGACTGGACGCCTGTGGCTGTTCGGCCTCTATCCGATTCTCGCGCCCCAAGAAGCGCGCGGACAGGGACTCATTCGTTATCGCTACGCAGCGCCCAACCAGGGTGACGACACCTGGTCGTGGAATCCCGGCAGCCGCCGCGTGCGACGCCTGAACGAGTCGCTGAACAGCACCGCAACCGGAGCGCAGAGCTTCGACCCCGATCACTATTCGGGATTCAATCCGAAGACTGAAGAGTACAACTACAAGTTCCTGGGCGAGAAGGAGATGCTCGCGGTGGTTCACGCGCGGCATTCTCCCGAGGTCACCTGCCCGACCGACGGCGGCGCGTCAGCGTGCCCCGAAGATTGGGAAATGCGCCACATGTACATTGTCGACGCGACCCCGAATCGCTCCATTGGCCAGGCCGGCAACGTGCTCGACAAAGACACCGTGGTCTACATGGACTCGGAAGTATGGTTCGAGCCGTACGTGGACGGATACGACCAGAAGGGAGCGCTGTGGCGCACCAATATCTTCTGGGCGGCGTATCGCGACCGTCCGGTGCCCGACGCGAAGGTGGCAATATACCCCTTCAAGCGTGAGTTCATAGTGGGCTCGGCCCGTTATGACGTACAGTCGGGTTTTGCGACAATGTGTTATCTGCCGGGGCAGAACACGCCTGAGCGCGAATGCTGGTACATCAACATGGGCGCCGTGGACAAGGACTTCTTTACCACCCAGTCGATGGTAAAGGCGGCGCCGTAAGCGAGTTAGCCATATAAATCAGGGAGTTAGGCTCCCTGAAGCTCGGCGGGGCGGGCGGCGTAACAGCCGCACCGCCCCGCGTATTTTTGGCAGCCTTACCGTCAATATGTAGAATTAACGAACAATCTGATGTTTTCTGGGGGTGGATACTTGACTCCCAAAAATTTAGCGACCCAGAATTGGAGTCTCAAATGACGATAGGAGGCCGTACCTGATGGTCAAGCATGCTTTGGGGAATCTGGGGAAGAAAAAAGTGCTCAGCGTGATGCTCAGCGTGGGGACGCTGGCGATTGGGTTATGTCTCTTCGCCCCTTCAGCTAACGCGACAGTGAAGCCGGGCGACACCATAGCTCCCAGCAATGCGGCCGAGGTCAAAGACCTGGTCTCGCCCGGAGTCTACTACGCGGTAACTCACGGGATGCGGATGGAGATCGTCGCGCCAGAGCGAGTCGATTGGCCGCCGCCATACCGTGACGCAACGGAAAAGTATTCGCAGCAGGTCCGGCTCACCAACGATCATCGCAGCATGGTCGGTTACATCGCCGGTCAGCCGTTTCCGTTGATCGATGCGAACGATCCTTACGTGGGGACTAAAATCATCTGGAACAACGTGTTCCGTCCGATCTCGAGCGACGACTACGACCTGCGCTTTTACGATTGCCAGAGCGAATACGTTCGTCCGGGCCAGGACCAGCGCATGATCGACGACATCGAGATCGGTCACTACGCCGGCTACAACATCGTCGGACGAACTGAAGTCGAGCCGATGCCGGTGGATCCGGACTTCAAAGAGTCTGGACGCCTGTGGCTGTTCGCTCTCTACCCGGTGCTGGCGCCGCAGGAGGCGCGCGGAACCGGACTCATCCGCTATCGCTATGAAGACCCGAATCGCGGCGACGACAGTTGGGATTGGACCCCCGGCACCCGTCGCGTGCGGCGTCTGAGCGAGTCGATTCTCTCCAGCGCCACCGGTGCGCAGAGCTACGATCCTGATCACTACTCCGGCTTCAATCCGAAGACCGAGCAGTACAACTACAAATTCCTGGGCGACAAGACGATGCTCGCGACGGTGCACGCGGCGCATTCGCCCGAACAGACTTGCCCCTACGATGGCGGTGCGACCGCATGCCCCGAGTCCTGGGAAATGCGCCACATGTACATCGTGGAGGCGATGCCGCGGAGCGATAAGTTGGGTGGTGGCGCTCTCGACAAACTGACCGACATTTATATTGACGCCGAAGTATGGTTCGAGCCGTACATCGACACGTACGATCAGAAGGGCCGCCTGTGGCGTACGCATATCTACTGGCTGGCCTATCGCGATCGCCCGGTGCCGGATGCGCGGGTTGCGATCTACCCGTTCAAGCGCGAGTTCGTCGTGGGCGCGGCGTCGATCGACACGCAGGGAAACTACTCGACGATGTGCTATCTGCCGGGCCAGCACACGCCGGAGCGCGAATGCTGGTACATCAACATGGGCGCCATCGACAAGGACTTCTGTACGGTGAAGGCGATGGTGGCGGCGGCGCCGTAAGCCCGTCTATGTAGCCCGCCTGATTGTTGCTGAAACAGGCGCGGAGTGAAGCGGCCAATCGCCGTGATCTCCGCGCCTGTATTTTTTGCTGTTCACAAGACAACACGTGACCATTTACATACGTCGAGCCGGGGAATATATTCGCCCGCGTATCGCACGTTGTAGGGATTGACGCGCGATCGTCAAAAAAGGTCCCGTGTCCGTCGCCGGCGCGGATGCGCCTCGCAGGTCCAACGAGTCGCTTCGCGCCGGCACTTTTTTCTCCCCCGAAAGTGAGAGCAAAAGCGCGTCCGCGCGATTTCTGCGATTTCCTTTTTTAGTACTGGGTGCAGGGGTCACCCCTGCCGCCCGCCGCGCAGGCGATGGTTCTGCGCGTTGACAGCCCTAACCGTCGTCCACCACAATCGGCGAATCTCAGCTATGGCATTAGCAGGTTTCAAAATCATCGACGCGGACGGTCACGTCACCGAGCCAGCGTCGCTCTACTCGACGCACATCGAGCCAAAATTCCGCGCCGCCGCGGACGCATTGCTCTCGCGGATCGGCGCCGGCAATCTCGGGATCGTTCCCGCGCTTTATCCGAAATGGCGATCGGCTGAACGTCCGCTGGGCGAGGCTAATGAAGTACCCGGCCTGGGCAAGCTGCCTTCGGGCCGTAACCATCCGATGGCGTCGCCGGCCGGTGGCTACGATCCAGCCGAGCGCATTCGCGACATGGACAAGGAGGGCATCGACACCGCGGTATGCTTCGCGACCGTCGCGACTTCGGTATGCGCCGCGAGCGACCCTGCGATGGAAGCTGCGCTCGCGCGCGCTTACAACCGATGGGTCGGCGAATATTGCGCCGCGTTCGCGGGGCGGATCAAAGCGGTCGGGATCGTACCGCAACGCGAGATGGAGCGATGCGCCGCCGAGGTCGCCTATCTCGCGCGCGAGCCGTGGGCGGTCGGCATCATGACCTTCGGCAATCTCGACGGGATGCTTCCCGATCATCCGTATTTCGATCCGCTCTATCGAAGCGCGCAGGATGCCGACCTGCCGATCTGTTTTCACGGCGGCACCGATCGTCCGCCGTTCGCGCCCGGCCGCGAGGACGTTGGCAACAACATGTTCATGATGCATATGACGGGGCACGTGTGGCATCAGATGCGCGTGATGGCGGCGGCGGTCGGCGGCGGACTGTTCGAGCGCTACCCGACGCTCAGGCTGGGATTTTTCGAAGGTGGAATTTCATGGGTGTCGTGGTGGGCCGATCGAATGGACGGACATTACCAGCACTTCGCGCGTCATATGCCCCATCTGACGCGCAAGCCGTCGGAGCACATGCGCGGCGAGCGATGCTTCTTCACGTTCGACCCGGACGAGGCGATGCTGCCGGAGGCGATGCGCTTGCTCGGCGTGCCGCGGCTGATGTGGGCGTCGGACTATCCGCATTTCGACGCCGAATTCCCCGATGCCGCTGAGTTGGTCGTGAACGATCCGCGCATATCTGCCGACGAGAAGCGCGCGATCCTCGCGGACAACGCGTTGCGCTTTTTCCGGAGGATCGCTGGGTAGCCGACTCAGACTCAGGCTCTAGCCATCCTGTATTTTGCCGTCTCGCCGTTGGCCGATGTGCCAAAGCACTCCGGATGGATCCACGAGATAAGCGATCCGAAGGCCCCATGGCTGCATAGCCGGCGCGCGCGGAGGCGGGACATTGAATTTTCCGGGCAAGTCGAGCCCCTCAATGTGTGTCCACCAGGCGTCAAGATCGTCGACCATGAGCTGCATCATAAAGTTTTCAGCCCAATCCTTTTGATAGTGGCGCTGAAGTATGAAACCGCCGGAACCGGCCCTGAAGATCGCCACATCTCCGTCAAGAAGTTTTTCGAAGCCTATCGTCTCATAAAATTTTCTGGAGAGATCAAAGTCCTTTGCCGGCATGAACGGGCGGGCCAGTTCAGTTCCGATCGGAATTTGCTTCATCTGTCTCTCCTTCAACGCCGATATCGTTGAACCCCCGTTGATCTAGTTCGTTTTATCTTCTTCTAGTCGAACCTGAGGGCAAAAGCGCGTCCGCGCGATTTTGCGATTTTCTTTTTCTGAACACTGGGTGCAGTGGGTCACCCCTGCCGCCCGCCGCGCAGGCGTCTTTCGGTCAAACCTTGAAGCGGATGTGAATCATGTCGCCGTCGCGCATTACGTAGTCGCGACCTTCGAGCCGGAGCTTGCCCGCCTCTTTGACCTTCACGTCGGACTTATGGATCGCAAAATCTTCGTAGCTCACGACTTCGGCGCGGATAAAGCCGCGCGCGATGTCGGTGTGGATCACGCCGGCGGCGTCAAGCGCCGATTCGCCGCGGCGTAGCGACCATGCATGCGCCTCGGGCTCGCCAGCGGTGTAAAAAGTGATCAGCCCGAGATGGTTGTAGAGCGCCCCGATCAGCCGGTCGCGCGCGGGCGCGTCGAGGCCACTGTCCTTCAGCATTTCCTTCTGGCCGCTCTCGTCGAGTTCCCACAGCTCTGACTCGAACGCGGCGGCGAGCCTGAAGACCTCGAGTCCATGCGCACGCACCGCCGCGTGCTCCGCTTCGGTGATATCGGCGGACGCGCGTTCCATCTCGCAGTTGACGGTGACCAGCGCGGGCTTGCGCGACAGAAACCCGAAGCTCGAAAAGGCCTGCGTCTCCTGCGCCGTAAGATCGAGCAGCCTCAGCGCCTTGCCGTCGCCGAGCCACGCGATCACTTTCTCGAGCGCCGCACGCTCGAAGTCGCTGCCCTTTTCTTTCTTCAGGCGCTCGAGCCGCCGCTCCGCCTGATCGAAGTCGGCGAACACCAACTCGCCTTCGATACTTTCGAGCGTCGCGACCAGATCCTTTTCCATGCCGCCGAACTGCGGAATGACGATCAGCAACGCGTCCATGTCGCGCACCAGCGGCAGCAGGCTCGGGTCGAGCGCGGCGCCCTCCTTCTGCTCTTTCGGATTTGGCGCGAAATCCAGAATGGTGAGCTCGACCGGAATCTTCTTCTTCGAGCCGTAAGCTTCTTCAAGAAAATCGAGACGCGGATCGGCGACCTTGATTTGTCCCGGACGCGCGCGATTGCGCCCCTCGGCCGTGCCTGGAATCGGTGCGAGTCCCGTCAGAGCGTGGAATACAGTTGATTTGCCGGCGCCGCGCGCGCCGATAATGCCCGTCTTCAAATTGCGTCACCTTCGATCTCCGGGATTTTACACGACCGCCGTGCGGGTTGATATTCGTGCGCGATTGCGAGAGATCGGAACATGCCCAAGGCGCCGGCTGACTATCAACTCCGCTATCCAATCGATTTCGGCGATATCGACTCGTCGATTCGTCAACTGCCCGTACAGCTCTACGCTGCCGACTTCGGCAAGTCGCGCGGTATCCTTTATCTGCCGGCCAAGGGCAAGCCGCGCAACGTCGTGATCATGGCGCATCCGCGCGCCGACTTCAGCACGCATTACTCGATTCCGTACTGGATCGAGGCCGGCTTCGCCGCATTCGGTTTCAACACGCGCTATCTGAACAACGACGCGATGATGCTTCACGAAAATCTCCTGCTCGATCTGGCAGCCGGAATTCGTTTCCTGCGCGAGGAAGAAGGCTTCGAGAAGATCGTGATGCTCGGAAATTCCGGCGGTGGCTCGCTGTTCGCGTACTACGACTCGCAAGCGCGCACGCCTGCGGGAAATCGCGTGTCGGCCCCGCCGGGTGGCGGTCCACCGGATCTGAACAAGTTCGATCTGCCAACCGCCGACGGCTATATCGCGCTCGCCGCGCATCCGGGACAAGGGATGGTGCTGATGTCGTGTCTCGACGCGGCGGTCGTCGACGAATCGGATCCGCTCGCGAGCGATCTCGCGCTCGATATGTACGACGAGCGCAACGGTTTCAGGACGCCGCCGGCTGAGAGCCGCTACGCGAAGGATTTCATCGAGCGATACCGTGCGACGCAACTCGCGCGATGCGCGCGAATCGACGCGATTGCGCGGCGCCATATCGCGGAAGCCGGCTACGGTCGCGCTGCGATGCGCTCGCCGGACTTCGCGGCGTCGAGCGCGGACGATCGCAATCACGCTGCGCGGCGCGCGATGGCGCCGACGTACATGGTCGTCTATCGTACGCAGGCCAACCTCAGCTACCTCGATCTGTCGATCGATCCCTCGGAGCGCGCGGTTGGCTCGATCATCTCGGCTCGGCCCGACCTCGCGAACTACTCGGCGTTCGGCCTTGGCCGAATCGTAACCCCCGACGCCTGGCTGTCGACGTGGTCCGGCCTGTCATCGTACGCGAAGATGGCGTCGAACCTGCCGAAGGTAACTGTGCCGACCCTGGTAGTGGGTGCGAACGGCGACCAGGACATTTTCATTTCCGACGTGCATCGAGAGTTCGAAGTGTCGGGCGCGAGCGACAAAGCGACGGTGTTCATCGAAGGTGCTGATCATTTCATGCGCGCCGGCGGCAACAAGGCGCATCTCGGCGACCCGCGCCCGCGCCTGATGAAGGTGCTTACGGATTGGACGCGCGCTCGCTTTGGGAGCTAGGAATCGAATGTGATGTTCGCCGTGCGCTCGAACTAGCGGGCCGTGATCAGTACGCAGTCCGCGGCGGCGATATGAGCGGCATCAAACGGCGCCGCAATCCGGGCGAACGCTCCCGAGTCGAGATCGCGCTCGAGCTCGGCGAGACCACGTGCAATTCCAACACTTTCAAGTCGCCGAAACCCCGAGGTCGACGCGCGGAAACTCGAATCGAACAAGAGATGTGGCCGCGTGCGCGCCGCTTCAAAAGTCATGTCGCCCCGGCCCGAGTAGAAGATCTTCGCGGCCGCTACGCGCCTGAAGCCACCCTGAAACATCGCCGTGATCAGACCGCCGAGCGTCGGATGAAGCGGCAGCAGCACGTCATCGATCTCGGGAAAATAATGGCGGTACCACAGCGTCTCGAGATTCTCGCGAACGACGGCCTGCAACACGGCGCCGCCGCGCGCAACTCGCCTGAATTCGGCCAGCGCGGCCGGAAGCGCGAGATGGTGCAGCACGTTGACCCCGGCGATTGCATCGACCGAGCGGGCGCGAAGCGGGAGCGCCGACGCGTCGGCAATAGTCCAACGCGCCATCGTCTTCTGCGCGCCGATCTTGACCATAGAGGGCGACCGATCGACCGCGACTACCGACAACCCACTCGCCGTCAAAGCGCCGGTGTAATTGCCGGTGCCGGCGCCGATTTCAAGGATACATCGAGCGCGCAGCGACCGAAGACCGTCGATCAACGCCACGGCGATCGCAGGCTCGACGCACCGCGAAAGGTCATAGCTGGAGGCAACTTGCCCGTAGTTGATGGAGGTTGGAACTGGCACGGTAAAAAACTCGACGATCTGCTTCGACAGAACGATGCACCCGCGCCCGCTGTGAGGCAAACGGCCAACTTCGGGCATTTCAGGATCGGCGCACGGCGATACGCCAACGAGTTTCGACGAGAGTCTTCCTCGGCAGCGCCACCTTCGCTAATCTGCTAGTCCGGTCCGCGGTCACGCGCGGCAGAGGGCCACCCTAGCTCAGTTGGTAGAGCAGCTGATTCGTAATCAGCAGGTCGCCGGTTCGAATCCGGCGGGTGGCTCCAGAAAGTCCATACCGGTAGCTTCGCTATGGCCGACTGGGTTAGTCGGCCACTTTTGTTCTGTGTCCGGATGAGGCTAACGTCAGTTCCAGCCAGGGCGGTAGCCGTTGGTTTTCACTGGTGCTCCGAGTTCCTCGCAGACCTCGGCTAGCACCTCAGGACAGAAAAAGTAGTGACGTAGCCGCGAGACGGCGCCGTCGCGCTCGTCGAGTTTGAGGATGCTGCTGACCACTTCCTGGCCCGCATCTTTGGTCCAGAAAAGCACAATCGGCTCTCCCTTGTACTCGCGTAACTCTGCTCGAAAAGTGTCCTTGCTCGGATGATTGGCGAACGTGTGATGGAGAACGCCCCGCTCGCTCTTTCCGATCGCCTCACGTCCATACTCGAGCACCATACCGAGCATCTCCGAGGTCGCATCTTCCCTCATCAGCGCCGTCAACCGATTCACATCTCTAGCGTTGAATGCATTAACGAATCTCTCGACTACCGCCGCTGAGAGTCCGGTATTTTGCGATCGCAGAACAGCCGGCTCGCTTTGAATTTCGCTGAGCTTCGCCCGACCGCGATGCAACGCGGCTTTCACCGCGCCAACCGTGCTCTCCAGCGCGGTCGCAGTCTCTTCGAGGCTTAGATCGAAAACGTCCTTGAGCAACAACGCAGCGCGCTCCACCGGCGGCAAATGCGTGAGCAAGTGCTTGGCCGCGTCACGGATCTCAGACCGCTGCGAAGCGAACTGCCGCGTACTTCGGAATTTGTCGATCCACAAGTTGCTCGCGGTCCTGAAGAGATAAGCGCGCGTATTCTTAATCGGCTCCGAAGTCTCCGAAAGTCGCGCAAAAGTTCGCAGCAGGGTGTCCTGTACGAGATCCTCTCCGTCCCAAACGGAGCCGGTCAACCATCGACAGTACCTATGCAGGTCCGGCCGCAGAGGTTCAGTACGTTCAACGAATCGATGCCACGCCGCTCTGATCGGGCCAACAATTTCATCGTCTGTTTTCATCCCGCGCCTTCCCGCTGCTCTCCATCCCTTAAGACGATCCGGCAGCGCGAAAAGATACGGCGAAAAATCGAAAAAACAAAGTGCTTCGTGGTGTCGATTAAAGGGCTGTCGTAGGATCAGTTACGGACGGAAGCCTCGCATAAGTGCCTCGA
>JGI12635J15846_10001615_pt1 | contig 19797 bp, 21 predicted proteins | sample BlaSpr_A8_OM2_M2_FD_15846 | JGI IMG/M metagenome (IMG submission 15846) | reverse complement strand
ATGCGGAGATGCCTAAAGGGTCTCGGCGGGTTCCCAACGTCTACCTGACGGTTCATTCTCGGCCCGTCACACGGCACAGTGGGTCGGCTTGATTTTTGAGTGTGGCGCGGCGCCTCGCCCGCGAATGCCCGTAGCATCAACATCGCAGCAGTCGAGCCCACCTCGATTCCCTGCTAAACTGATCCCAGTAGCAAATCCATTGTTTTCCGCATCCAACATACGGTGTATCCACAATTAATTCATTTCGGACGCTTTTTTCTGCCCACTTACGGCTTCCTGGTTTCCATGGGAGTGCTGCTTGGCCTTTGGATTAGCGTGCGCAACTCCGAACGCCTTGGCATTGACGGCGACAAGGCCTGGAACCTGGGCATTCTGGTGGTGTTGTGCGGAATTGCCGGCGCGAAGGTTCTCTACGTTATTAATGAGTGGAGCTACTACAAGGCGCATCCGGCGGAGATTTTCAGCGTTGCCACGCTGCAGGCCGGAGGAGTTTTTTCCGGCGGATTGATTGCCGCCTTGGTCGCCGCCGCGTGGTATGTGCGCAAGCATCACATGCCGGCGCTAGGAACCGTCGATGCGTTTGCGCCGGGCCTGGCGCTTGGACATGCCATTGGCCGCGTCGGATGCTTCGCCGCCGGATGCTGCTACGGCAAGGAGACGCAGCATTTCTGGGGCGTGGTGTTTCGCAATCCGTTGGCCAATCAGATCACCGGCACTCCGCTGAACGTACCGCTGGAACCGACACAATTATTCGAAGCGGCAGTCGAGTTGGCGAATTTCTTCTTTCTGATGTGGCTGCTGAAGCGCAGAAAATTTGACGGACAGATTTTCGGCTCGTTCCTGTTCATCTACGGCGTGGCGCGCTTCTTCCTGGAATTCCTGCGCGACGATCCCGGCCGCGGATCGGTCTTCGGCGGCGTGATGTCAGGCACGCAATTGATAGCGATCGGCCTGGTGATTGGCGGGGGCCTGATCTGGTGGCTGAGGCCGGGCACGAAGAGTGTGGCGGCGCAGCCGATGGGAGCGAGGGGCTAGGGATGTGGCGGCCCGACCTCGCGCACATGCGTCTCGCTTGGTCTTTTCGAAACCGACATTGCGGGTGCTTGCCCTAAACAGGCCCATCCCGTTGACACGATGACTCGCATCTCGGTGGAACACCAAAACCACCGTCGAACTCGTCTAGCGCGATTGGAGTCAGCTTCAGCGGCGGGTCCAAGTTGGTCCGAAGCGTCAAACTCCCCTTCTCGACTGAAAAATTGTAGGTCGCGTTGAGCTCCGCGCCTCTATACACTCAAGCAAATTCCGCCAAAGCGGCATCGCTAAAGTGGGGCTCTGCAATCCTGCTGCCGGCGAAAAATGCCTCGCCGTCCATCACCAGTGTGGCCTTCATCCCGTCGTGAGAGTCCTCAAAAGTGACGGTGCCGGTGCCAAGGTCCCTGAATTGATTCGGTCCCACGCGTCGAAGTTCGCGCCCCAAGCCATCAAATTGCCTTCCGAAGCAGTGAACGAATATACAAAATGCTTGCGCGGATCCAAGTACTTACCGGCAAACCGACTCGGATCAGGAAAGTTGCCGGTGCCTGACGATTGGCCCAGGCCTGCTTCATCCGGCAGACTTTTTCGAGGTATACGTCGGCAACCTTGCGGGGGAGATTGGTTACCTGGGCACTCGACAAATTGCACAGGCACAGCACCGAGAAGCGCTGTTCCGGGAAGTGCAAAATGTCAGCCCGGTATCCGAAATTTGCGCCACTATGGTCCACCGCGATAAGTACTTAGTTCCCGGCCAAGGCCGTAGCTAATCTCTCTGCCGCTGTTGAGCACGCCGCGGGTTGGCAGCTCCTTGATAAGCGTTCCCTTGCCCAGCTTGTTCTCATAAAAATTCCTGTCCCACAAAAGTAGATCGTCGACAGTGCTCATTACCCCACCCGATCCGACGAGGTCAAAATTTCTCGACCAATCCACCACAAAATCGCCGTCCCCACCGGGATCATACGCGGCAACGCGGCCGGGCGCCACCGCCGTATGATCGTCGTAAAAACGGGTGTGCAACATTCCAAGCGGCTGAAAAATGTTCTCGGCGGCAAACTCGGCGAGAGATTTCATGGTGGCGCGCCTCACGACTTCGCCCAGCAGAAAATAATTCGTATTGCGGTAGATCCACTCGTCTCCGGCAAGGTTGTTGAGGCCCTTTTGCCGGACGATGAGATCCAATATTTCTTCTCTGAAATGAACGTCGGAAGCCTGCTGGTCGGAAAGATAGAGCAAGGTCAGGAAGTCGCGAAAACCGCTGGTGTGATGCAGCATTTGCCATAACGTGATTGTGTAACCATAGTCGAGGAGTTCCGGGATGTATTTGCGGACATCGTCCAGCGAAAGAAATCCTTGTTCGGCCGCCAGCACGACACTGGCGGTCGTAAATCGCTTGGAACCGATCCTACATAGAAAACGGACTGCGGTGAAAGTGGAACCCCGAGTTCGAGGCTTCCCTGCCATAACCTTTTCGGTAAATGAAGTTCCCATCCTGCATCACGCCAAGGGCGCAACCAGGAAAACCTGTTTTGTCATGAGCAGCGAACATCTGATCCACTTTTTGCTGATTAGAATCCGCCGCTGTGACAGGGATGATGAAAATGAATCCAACGGCTAGAGTAAGAAAAGAAGCGAATCGCATCCAGTTTCCTCACCACGCTCAGGCACGTCTTGGGCTTACTCCGGCAATTATAACGGCGTGATGCCTTCCCCATTTCGCACACGGCCCGGATGCCTTCGCGTATGCTGCCGTGGAGTAGATTTGAAATAATTCCCAGTCTTGAGAGTCGAGATCAGAACACAAATGGCAAAACAGTTTCCCATCACGATTGCGGTTGGGGCTGAAGATGCCGGCAAACGTCTCGATCAGTTCCTCGCCTCGCGGCTTGAGCACGTCAGCCGTGCCCGCGTGCAGCAACTAATCTCCGCAGAAAATGTTCTGGTGAACAACGCGGCGGCGAAGACTTCCCTCAAGTTGCGTGGCGGCGAGACGGTGAAAGTGTTGAGTGAGGCGGAGCGGGCTCCGCTGAAGGCCATCGCGGAGGATATCCCACTCGATATTGTTTATGAGGACGACGATCTGGCGGTGATCAACAAGACGGCGGGGATGATAGTGCATGCGGGGGCGGGAGCATCAGACGACGCGCGCAATCGAGGAACGCTGGTGAACGCCCTGCTGCATCATCTCCAAAGTTTGTCGGGAGTGGGCGGCGACCTGCGGCCGGGAATCGTACATCGTTTGGATAAAGAGACCAGCGGATTAATTATGGTCGCCAAAAACGACGAGGCCCATCGCAAGCTGAGCGCGCAGTTCGCCGCGCGGGAAGTAAAGAAGAAATATCTCGCCCTGGTACACGGCTGGGTGAAAAAAGATTCCGCAACGCTCACCCAGAGCATCAGCCGCGACCGGATACGGCGCACGCGGATGACAACAAAGCTCGAGGGTGGACGGACGGCGGTGACCCATTATCGCGTGGCGCGCCGTCTCGATACGGCGTTCGGCAAATTCACCTTGCTGGACGTGAAGATCGCTACCGGCCGCACTCACCAGATTCGCGTACATGTGGCGGCGATGGGACATCCCGTGGTGGGCGATACGGTGTATGGTGCTCCAAAGCAAGCGCGCGGGCATTCGGCTGCAATCCACTTGCCGCGTAATTTTCTGCACGCGGCGGAGTTGGAGTTCCGTCATCCGCGGACTGAAGAGACGATTATGCTAAAGAGCGAATTGCCCGAGGAATTGCGCGAGTTTCTGAAGAAACTCGAGGAATAATTGCGGCTCGCTCCTCGGCCGAAAGACGTACCCCGCTAAAACCGAGAACGAATCCCAGTTTGGTGCCGGAGGATATAATAACTAATCAAATGAGGGGCATCGTTAAGCGAGATATCTTCCCGAGACATTCAATCCTGCTGTGGGCAGCGGTTTTGCTGCTGGCAGTAGGAATGTGCCGAATTGGCAAGGCACAGGCTGCCGCGGCGCCGCCATCTTCTTCGCCGTCTCCCGCGGAACGTTCCTCTCCTTCGCCGCACTCGGCCGCCGCGCCGCAGGCTCCAGCCACAGAACAAAAATCTAACAATTCCGGCGCGGACGCCGCAGATGTTCCCAAGATTCGCGTGGGCATCAACGAAGTGAATGTGGTATTTACCGTGACCGACAAACACGGAAACCGGGTTACAGGCTTGAAGGAGAATGATTTCCGCATCGTCGATGACAATAAGCCGGCAGTCGAGATCCGGAGTTTTCACGCGGAGACGAATTTGCCTCTACAGGTCGGTTTGCTGATCGATGCCAGCAGCTCGGTGCGCGATCGGTTTAAGTTCGAGCAGGAATCCGCCATCGAATTTTTGAACCAGACGATCCGCAAGCGCTATGATCAGGCCTTCGTGGTGGGATTCGATGCCACCCCGGAGGTGACGCAGGACTTCACCGATGACGCGGAAAAGCTGGGGCACGGAGTTCGCGAACTGCGTCCCGGAGGCGGCACCGCGCTGTACGACGCCCTCTACTACGCCTGCCGCGACAAGCTGCTGAAAGCGCCGCAGATTGGCCCCTCGCGGCGGGCGATTATCCTGCTCAGCGATGGAGAAGATAATCAGAGCCACGTCACGCGCGAGGAAGCCATCGAAATGGCGCAGCGCGCCGAGGCCATCATCTACACCATCAGCACCAACGTGAGCGGCACCAAGGGGGCCGGCGACAGAGTGCTCGAGCGCATGGCCGACGCCACCGGAGGCCGTGCATTTTTTCCCTTCCAGATTCGCGACGTGACCAACGCCTTTGGAGAGATTCAGGAAGAGCTGCGCAGCCAGTATGCGGTCTCCTACAAACCGGCGGACTTGAAGCTGGACGGGCACTTCCGCACGATTGAAATTGTGGCCAATGACCGCAAGAACTTCAAGGTAAGGGCCCGGCGGGGATGGTACGCGCCCCTGCCGCAATAAGGCGCTTCTGGCTCCCTGCGCTCGGCCTTGGTTGAAAGCGTTCGTCTTCTCACAGCAACTGACTCACGGATAACTGAATGCCGGGATATTCAGGAACGCCACTTCCGAAAAAGTTAGGGATTAAGCCAACGTATCGCGTGCAATTCGTAAACCTGCCGGCGGAGGTGCTTGGGGAATTGTCCGAAGCGCTTTCGGACTGCAGAATTCTCAAGCAGGGAGACGATCTCGATTTTGTAATGCTCTTTACCAAATCGCGCTCAGAACTGACAAAAGAATTCTCGCGAATGGCAAAACTGCTGGCTCCGGCCGGCATGCTGTGGGTAGGCTGGCCAAAGAAAAGTTCCGGCGTTGAAACCCATGTGGACGAAAAAGCCGTGCGCGATATCGGCCTCATCGCGGGCCTAGTTGATGTAAAAGTCTGCGCGGTAACAGAAGTATGGTCAGGACTAAAATTTGTCCGGCGGGCGGGTTCAAGATCGCAGAGAAGAAAGATCACAGGTGAGAAGTCGCAGCGTGAATAAGACCTACGAAGGGCCTAGGCCCGTCCGGCTTGGGGAGCCGGTTAGCTCCCGTCGGCAAGGCCTGGCCCGAAAAGTCTATGCCGTGTTAGTTCCCAGCACCAGGTGCAGCACAAACGAAATCACTGCAAACAGCAGCAACAGGTGAATTAATCCGCTGGCTATGTGGAACATCAGAAAGCCACCAACCCAGAGAACCAGCAGCAGCAGAGCAATTGCGAGAAAAGGTCCGAATCGCATCTACGCCTCCTAAGACGTTAGCATTCTGACGTTAACATTCTAAGGTTCGACCTAGCACAGTTCAATCTGGCGGCAATAGAACCCATTTCGTTTATACGAGGCAGCTGAATAAGGCAATATCGGCAAAAGACTGTAAATTACTTGCGCCGCATCAGTAGACTCGCGGCGCAGATCAGGGGGCTCACCAATGGTGCGAGTGGGATTGATTGGATTTGGAATGGCGGGACAGTCTTTTCACGCGCCCGTGATACGAGGCGTGAAAGGTATGGAATTGGCCTGCATTCTGGAACGTAAGGGATCGAGGGCACAGGAGAGATATCCCGACGTGCGGGTCGCGCGCACGCTCGATGAACTGCTGGAGGATCGGCAGATCCAGCTGTGCGTGATCGCAACGCCCAACGGATCGCACTTCGAACTCGCGCAGGCTTGCCTGTTGGCGGGGCGCGATGTGGTGGTGGATAAACCGTTCGCACCGACACTGGCGGAAGCCGAAGAACTCGTGCGCCTAGCTGCGAACTGCGGGCGATTGATCACGGTCTTCCAGGACCGGCGCTGGGACGGCGATTTTGGAACCATAAAAAAGATCGTCCACTCGGCCCGCTTGGGCAAGATCGTTGAATACGAATGCCGCTACGATCGCTTTCGCCCGGAACCGAAACCAAATGCCTGGCGGGAAAAAGCGGAGCAGCCGGCCGCCGGCGTTTTGTTTGATCTGGGACCGCATGTGGTCGATCAGGCGCTCGTATTGTTCGGCGAGCCCAAGGCAATTATGGCATCGGCTTTCTGCGAGCGGGAAACGTCCCAAGTGGATGATTCGTTCGACGTCTGTCTGGAATATCCCGGACTTCGTGCCATGGCACGCGCTCGCATCGTCGCCTATGCTCCAGGCCCGCATTTCCTGCTGCATGGGACAAAGGGATCGTTTCTGAAGTATGGCATGGATCCCCAGGAGGCCCGCTTGCGAAGCGAGAATTGTCCGCAAGGATTCGATTGGGGCGCGGATTGGGGCGAAGAGCCGGAAGAGTTTTGGGGAACGCTCAGCTTGGTGGGCGAACCGAGCGCGAAAGTCAGGACGGATCGCGGCGACTATCGCGGATTTTATGCCAATGTTCGCGACGCAATCGAAAAGAAAGCTCCGCTCGACGTCACTCCCGAACAAGCCTTGCGCACCATGCGCGCAATCATCCTGGCGCACAAAAGCAGCCGCGAGCGCAGAACGGTGGATTGGGGTGAAACGGCAGAGTGACCAACTAGCGTGGTTTCTCTTTAGAGATCGCGAGTGTTACCCTTGCGCCATGAAAAATCTCACCCGTAGAGGATTCGGCAAAACTTTGGCCGGCGCAGCCACGGCCGCCTTCGCCAGCTCCTCTCTGCCGCGGATCGCGCTCGCACAAATGGCCTCGCCCGGTCTGCTGCGATTTCCTTCTGACTTTCTCTGGGGCTGCTCTACCGCTGCTTATCAGATTGAGGGCGCTGTGAACGAGGACGGACGGAAGCCATCGGTGTGGGATACTTTTTCGCACACCCCGGGCAAGACTTTTCAGGGAGAAACGGGCGACATCGCCGATGACTCCTACCATCTCTACAAAGAAGACGTGAAGTTGCTGAAGAATCTGGGTGTAAGCAGCTACCGTTTCTCCATTTCCTGGTCCCGCATCTTTCCTGAGGGGACCGGCCAGCCGAACGAAAAGGGTCTTGCCTATTACCAGCGCGTGCTCGACGAGTTGCTCAAGAACAATATTTCCCCCTACATCACGCTCTTCCACTGGGACCTTCCGCAGGCCCTACCGGGCGGCTGGCAGTCACGCGACACAGCGAAGGCGTTCGCCGACTATGCTGCATATATTTCCCGGCAGCTCTCGGATCGCGTCGGCCACTTTTTCACCATCAACGAATTCGCCTGCTTCACCGACCTTGGCTACAAGACCGGCAAGTTTGCGCCGGGGCTGAAATTGCCGAACGCGCAGGTGAATCAGATACGCCATCATGGCGTACTGGCGCATGGCATGGCCGTGCAAGCAATTCGGGCCAACGGCAAGTCCGGAACCCAGGTCGGCCTCGCGGAAAATGCAACGGTCTATGTGCCGGTGATCGAGAGCGGCCAGCACATCGAAGCTGCACACCGCGCCACTCGCGAAGGGAACGCCCCATTTCTCACTGCCCTCATGGAAGGTAGATACACCGATGGCTATCTCCAGCGCGAGGGCGCGAACGCTCCCAAGGTCGAGGCCGGGGACATGAAAATCATCGGCAGTCCGCTCGATTTCATCGGCCTCAACGTGTACACCCCGGAATATGTGCGCGCCGACTCGTCCCCGACCGGCTACGCCGTGGAGAAGCGCCAGTCCTCTTACCCGCGCATGGCCTCCGACTGGTTGTACATCGGCCCGGAGGTTATCTACTGGGCGGTTCGCAATGTCAGCGACATCTGGAAACCGCGCGCTCTTTACATCACGGAGAATGGTTGTTCAGCCAACGATGTATTAACCGCTGACGGACGCATCGAGGATACCGATCGCGTGATGTATCTTCGCAATCATCTCTCCCAACTGCATCGCGCAGCTTCGGAGGGTTATCCTATCAAGGGCTACTTTCTCTGGAGCCTGCTGGACAACTACGAGTGGGCCGACGGTTATAGCAAGCGCTTCGGCCTGCACTACGTTGACTTCAAAACCCAGGCTCGTACCCCCAAACTGAGTGCCGAGTGGTACCGCGAAGTAACTTCGCGAAATGCAGTCGAGTGAGGTTATCCGAGGCTCGGCGACGCAACACTCGTACTGCTATCTGCGTCGGATATACTTCATAATTCGGCTTGTCGATGTCGTCGCTACCCCAGAGAATCGATCGCAGAAGAGTGACCCAGTCGTCCCCGGAAGGCGACTCCTCGCGAATTGTCGGCCAGGGCGAGATGGCGGAACTCGTCCGCCGACTCGATTGGAGCAAGACTTCGCTCGGTCCCGTTGAAACCTGGTCTGACACGCTCGTAACTACGGTTAATCTCCTCCTTGCTTCGCGTCACCCCATGTTCCTCTGGTGGGGGCCGGATCTTATCCAGTTCTACAACGATGGCTATCGCCCGAGCATTCGTGAGGACAAGCATCCCTCCGCCATCGGCCAGCGTGGCATCGAATGCTGGCCTGAGATTTGGCCCATCATTGGCCCGCAAATTGAAGCCGTTATGGCAGCAGGCCATTCCACATGGAATACCAATCAACTCGTCCCCATCAATCGGAAGGGAAAACTGGAAGAGGTCTACTGGACCTACGGTTATAGTCCGGTCAGGGACAAAGATGGAGACATTCAGGGCACGCTGGTAGTATGCAGCGAAACTACAGAGCAAGTTTTAAGTGAACGCCGCCTGCGGACCCTGCTTGGCATCGTTTTGCATCCCCAGTCTCCAGAGCAAACTCCGCAACCTGACTCGTTATTGTTGATCGCGCAACAATTGATGACGAAGCTTGCCGCGGACTCGGCTGACATTCCATTCGCAGCTCTGTATTTGCTGACTCAGGGAGAGATTGTGCAAGCCGGATGCAGTGCCGCACCATGCAATTTGGTCGCCGCGGAGAATTGGCCGCTGCGGGATACATCTCGTTCCAAAACCCCGCTGCTGATCGACGATTTGCCCGCTCGTTTCGGCGATGTGATCTGCGACCCGTGGCCCGAGCCGCTCACACGCGCCTGCGTGCTGCCCTTGCAGATGCTGCAATCCTCGGTCCAAGCCGTTTTAGTTTTCGGCATCAGTCCCCGCTTGCCGTTCGATGATCCCTACCGTACTTTCTTCGAGCTGGTGGGAGCCCGCATTGCCAGCCTGCTGCACAGCGAAGTTCAAAAGATTGAAGTCGTAAAAGCCGCTGACCGCTTTAGCCGCTTGGCGGAAGCCAACCCCTTCGGCATGGTGATCGGAGACCTTAGCGGACAATTGACCTACGTTAACTCCGTCTTGCTGAAGGCTCTGGGCTACTCCAAGGAAGAGGTCGGTTCAGGGAAGGTGCGTTGGGACGCCCTGACCCCGCCCCAATATGTCGACGACGACGCGCGAGCCGTCGAACAGCTTCGCACTTCCGGCAGATGCGACGTGTATGAGAAAGCCTATATCGCCAAGGATGGAACCCGCGTTCCCGTTCTCATCGGAGCGGTGATTATCGACAGCCCAGGAGATGAGCCTCAAGTCGCGGCCTTCGTGACCGACCTCACTCCGTTGAAGACTGCCGAAGAAGCCTTGCGCAAAGCGAATAACGAACTAGAGAAAAAAGTTGTCGAGCGCACCACCGCTCTCGAGGCCGAAATTTTGGAGCGCAAGCGAGCCGAAGTGAGCCTGCGCGAGCTTACCGGACGTCTTCTGCGCACACAAGACGAAGAACGGAGGCACCTGGCCCGCGAACTCCATGATCACGCCGGCCAAACTCTGGTCGCTTTGGACATGAATTTTGCCGTCCTGCACGAAGCAACCCTCGCCCAAGATCCCCAGGTCGCGAAGATGGTTGCGGAAAGCAGACAGCTTTCCGACGACCTTTCGAAGGAACTCCGCACGCTTTCCTATCTCTTGCATCCCCCGCTGCTGGATGAAGTTGGTATTAAATCGGCCCTGCGCTGGTACCTGGAGGGATTTTCCAAGCGCAGCAAGATTGAAGTCGAACTGGATTTGCCTGAAGATTTTCGCAGACTCCCGAAGGAGTTGGAGCTCGTTATCTTTCGCGTAATCCAGGAAGCCCTGACCAACATTCACCGTCACTCCGGCAGCGCCTCGGCGCGGATCAGCCTGTCGCGCACCGAAGATATCGTTGACTTCGAAATAAGCGATTGCGGAAAAGGAATTTCCCCGGAAAGACAGCGGGAAATGACCGCCGCCAAGACCGGGGTCGGGGTGCGGGGAATGCAGGAAAGAGTGCACCAATTCGGCGGAACCCTAAGGATCTCATCCAACTCCGCAGGTACAACAATTTCCGTAAGGGTTCCAATCGCCGCGCAATAGGGATCCCTGCTTATCGCCTTATCGCCGCTCCGTTTATTGCTGCTGGTCGCGCCGAGTCGCGTAGTATCCAGCGCGAGTTTGAATTTTGTAGCCCTGCTTCGATTTAATCTCCAGCTTGCGGTAGCTGCCGTCGAGCACGGTATTGGTCGAGGTATAGCCGAGACTGTACTGGCTGCGCAATTCGGCGGCGATCTGGTCGAAAGCCTCTTTCAGCTTGTCGAACTTGTTCCCCACGTTGATCACTCTGCCGCCGGTAGCTTCCGTCAGCTTACGCATTTCGCCTTCGCCGGAGTATCCCAACTGCATCGGTCCGTAAAAACCGCGGTCGGCGCATAGCAGGACGTAGACAATGGCATCGGCCTTCTGCGCCGCTTCGACAGCATCCTTTATTTTGAGCTTGCTGCCCTCATCCTCACCATCGGTGAGAAGGATCATAGCCTTGCGCCCAACTTCTTTGGCCAGCATGTCGTGCGCGGAAAGATAAACCGCATCGTAAAGCACCGTCCCGGGAGCGTTGTGAGTGGGGATCGGGCCTTGTCCGAGGCCGGGAATTCCGCCCCCGCCGCTCGATACTCCACTGTTGATTTTCACTTTGTTCAAGGCGGCTTGCAGGCGGTGAAGATCGCGCGTGTAATCCTGCACCAGTTCGGATTCCACGTCAAAGTCGATTACGAACGCTTCGTCCTTATCCGTGAGAATCTGGCGGAGGAACGCTCCACCCACTTCTTTCTCCATGTCCAGAACCCGTACCTGACTGCCCGATGTATCGATCAGAATACCCAGGGTGAGCGGGAGATTCGATTCAGCAGTAAAGTATTTGATGGTCTGCGCCTTGTTGTCTTCGAGAACCTCGAAGTCGTCCTTCGTCTGATTGGGGATCAGCATCCCGTGCTTGTCCTTCACATTGAAGAACACCCCCACCACGTTGACGTTGACCTTCAGGGTTTCATCCGACTTCTCGGTATCGGATTGTCCCGAATCCTGTCCTGCGTTCTGGGGAGGTGTAGGGTTCTGCGCCAGGGCGCGCGAAGCGACGCCCGATACGGCAGCAATAAACAACAAAATCAAGGCAGCCGCCAGATTCGGCAAAAATCTCGGGTTAGCGGATAGTTTGGGCACGGATGATTCCCCCTCGAGGTTTTTGTTAGTCTAATCCTTGGGACTTAGATGCACCAAACTGGGTGGCTCAAGCACCCGAAGGTTGGCAGAGTGTTTTTTATTTTTCTGGCTAGCTCAAAGCAGGTCATAATGTCTTATGTGGAACGGAACAAGATCAGGAACGGAAGGTGACTGTGAGGAACCAAGCCGCGGCTCATAAGAGACCACGGACGGTCGTAGCCGGATGGATGGCCGCCGTTCTAGTTGCCGGATGTTTAGGCGGATACCTTTGCCTGGCGGTCGGGAAGATTGCGGCACAGTCTGCCGCCAGCCAAACCCAGCAGACACAGCCCCCAACAACCCAGCCTGCCCAGGCGAACGACATTCCAGACGCACCGACCGTGCAGCCGTCCGCCACTCCACCCGAGCCACCTCCGATTCCCCGGCCAGAGGAGGAAAAGAAACCGGCGACCGTGGACAGGAACCCATGGACGAATCAGCCAAATTCCACCACGCCACCGCCGAACCAAGCTCCTCCGGGTGACGATAGCGGGGCGACGCCAACCATGCCTCCGGTCAAGACCTTGCCACCCGGCTCGGTGAAAGCGCCACATGACCAGGAGCAGCTTTACACCTACGTGGTGCACACCAATTTTGTGCAGGTGCCGGTTACCGTGACGGATCGCGACGGCCGCAGGGTCGATGGCCTTCTGCCCACCGATTTCAGCGTCAAGGAAAACGGGACGCCGGAGAAGCTAACCTTTTTCAGCAGCGACCCCTTTGCCCTCTCGGTGGCCATCGTGCTCGATCTGGGCATGCAGGATTCGTCCGTGCAAAGAGTGAATCAGACATTTTCGGCCCTGGTGGGAGCGTTTGCTCCTTATGACGAAGTCGCCCTTTATACCTATAGCAGCACGGTGAGCAACGTCAGCGACTACATGGGAGCCAGCCAAAAACTCACCGCTTTGCTGAATCAGATGAAGACGCAACGCGGTCACAACAACGGCGTTCCGGTAATGAGCGGTCCGCTCGCTCCGAATGGACCGATCATCAACGGCATGCCGGTCGGCAGTCCCACGCAACCGGTCTATACCCCGCCAAAAGAATCTCATGTTTTGAACGACGCCATTTTGCGGGCCGCGCTCGACCTCCGCAAACGCGACCGCACCCGGCGCAAAATCATCTTTGTAATCAGCGACGGCCGCGAGTTTGGCAGCGAAGCCAGCTACCGCGACGTGCTGAAAGTATTGTTGTCCAATGAGATCCAAGTGAAAGCGGTGGCGCTGGACGGTGCCGCGCTCCCGGTCTACGACAAGCTGGAACGCCTGCGCCTGCCCAAGCAGGGATACGACGATATTCTGCCAAAGTACGTCTCGGCCACCGGCGGATTGCCAATTTACAAAGAGCTTTCGCAGAGCGCCATTGAAGACAGCTACGCGCAGGCCATGGGTGCGGCACGAAGCCAGTACACGCTGGGTTACACTCCTGCCCCGCCCAAGACCCCGACGGCCAGACCCTACCACAGCATAGAAGTGTTGGTGAATCGTCCCGGGTTAAAGATCTACGCTCGAGACGGATATTACCCGGCGGTAGTACGGTAGGGGTCAACGGTGAAGATTGACCCAATTTTCCACTTTTTCCGGTCCTTTTAGGCCGGGGGGCACCTGAGTAACCTGCTTTGTATCCCTTGCCTGTGATATAAAAGCCCCGAGCCCCCAAAGGGATATTTTTGTGCGCGGAATGGTGTGGTTTCCGCGCTTTTGAGGAAAGCCTTGAGTTTCATCAACTTCGCAGCCCGCGAGATCAACTGCAAAATCGTGTACTACGGCGCCGGGCTGGGCGGCAAAACCACCAACCTGCAGGTGATCTATCAGAAGACCGCGGAACAACAAAAGGGCAAGATGATCTCCCTCGCTACAGAAACCGAGCGGACATTGTTCTTCGATTTCTTGCCGCTCGATCTGGGTTCGGTGCGCGGCTTTAAAACGCGAATCCATCTTTACACCGTTCCCGGCCAGGTTTTCTACGACGCCAGCCGCAAGCTCATCCTCCGCGGCGTGGATGGCATCGTCTTCGTCGCCGACTCGCAGGAGCAGCGCATGGACGCCAACGTCGAAGCCCTCGACAACCTAATGTCGAATCTGAAAGAGCACGGCTACGACTTCAACAAAATCCCTTACGTCCTCCAGCTCAACAAACGCGATCTGCCGAATATTCTTTCCATCGAAGCCCTAAGCAAAGAGTTGCGTAAGAAGAACGAAGCCGTGGTCGAAGCCGTGGCGTTCCAGGGCACAGGTGTGTTTGAGACGTTGAAGGAAATCGCCAAGCAAGTGCTCACCGAGCTAAAAGCCGGCGGCTAAAAGTTAAATCCGGTTTTTTCCATTCGCCAAATTACTTGGCCAGAACAATGATGTTCCACGGGCTGGCAATGGTGTACGGCGATCCTGAAGGCTGACTGTAGCTGGTCGGAGTAATGGTAAACACGAACAGCTTCCCGGCGGATTGGCTGATGGCGTAAAGATGGTCGTCGTTGTCCCAGAACATCTGATCCATATCCACCTCGTCCTTGGTCAGCAGCCCGGTGTACTGCGTAATCGGACCCGCACCGTTGAAATGGAATACCTGCAAGCCCCCCGCTCCCGCAACCGCCAGCAGCTTGCCCGATGGTGACATGGAAAGATCGGTTGGATAATCATCCGAAGCATTCGTGACCGAAATAGCGGGCATGTTCGCGTCCGTGCTCGTTGTGGTCAGGTTACCCGCGCCGTTTACAGTATAGGTAGCAAGCCGCACAGAGCCGGCCGGCGCCGCTGACTCTGCGTTAAGGGGCTGTACCGTAACCGCCAGATGATTCGTAGGATCGGCGGCCGCCAGATAGGGACAATACGCCGTTCCTGGCTTCGACGCAGGCATGGCAGAGTTGCCGTGCAATTCCGTGAGCACGCCGTCGCTGTTGCGCGCGAAACCAAAAATTTCCTGGTTCCAGTGGTAACAACTCGATCCGTACGCGTACTTATTGTTTCCAATAAAGCTCAAGGGCACATCCAGCTCAGGAGACGCAGCTGTAGTTGCGCCGATATAACTCAGGCTGCCGGTGTAACCATCCACGTGGAAAAACTGATACGTGTTGTTGGCGCACACATTGCCGTCATAATCCAGGTCATAGAGTGTTGCGCCCGTGTGATCGAGAAACAGGTAGCCGGGCCCGCTGCAATCTCCGCTGTACCGCTGCGCGTTGATCGAGCTGACCCGGTGAAGAGCGCCATCGGATTCGATGGAAAACGACGTGACATCAATTCCATCGTTGGCAAAAAGATATTTCCCCGTCACCGCCATGGATGGGCCGAACGCCGCCTTCATTGAGAAAGGTGAACCCGCCACCGGCGTCAGATTCCCGTCGGAGGCCGCGCTGTAAGCATGAATCTCGCTCGTCGTCGCACTGGAACTGCTCGATACATATACGTACGCCACCGGCAAGCTGGCTGCGCTTGAAACATTCCCTTCGGTCTTTGTGGACACGGCCTGGCTGAATGCCCCTTCCGCACAAAGCGCAGCGATCAGGCAAACGACGAACTTAGCGTGGCGGGTCATAACTAATTCACTCCTGCGGTCGGCATGAAAATGGAATTGAGCGCACATGAGATGCCCGCGCATCCAAGCCAATCCGTGTCTACGGCTTTTTTCCCCGATGCCTACGGTCTTCACTGTGCCCCTGGGTAAAGAACCACTCTTTGATTGCGGAACTACTGCCGGAGTTTTGGGTTTAGAATTAGGTAGTCGTTCCCGCCGGGTCGTAAGCTCAGCCTGACGGCGTCTTGGAACATAGATTTGTCCCAGTCTCTCGCCTGCGGACAAGCCTATGCAAGCCACTGAGAGGCCTTTGAGATTGAGAGGGAAGATGAGACCCGAAACGTATCTTCGTCCGCTCGATTCAACCGGCAATTCTTCATACAGCGACGGACGCACACGTTTAAACAGTCTGATCGCATTGGCGCTGGCGCTGCTTCTACTGCCAATTTTCCAGGGAAAGTTGTTCGCCCAGCAGGCGCCCGATGGCCAATATAACGATGGCCAATATTCCGGCCAGTACGCCCCTGACCAGCAACAGGGCGCCCAGCAGCCAGGCTATGCGCCGCAACCGAACTCACAACCGCCGTATTCGCAACAGGGTTACGCGCAGCCGCAGCCACTCAGCGCCCAAGACCTCCAGCAACTCGTAGCGCCGATCGCCCTCTATCCAGACGCGCTGGTGGCGCAGGTGCTGGCGGCCTCTACGTATCCCCAGCAGGTAGCCGATGCTGACCATTGGCGGCGCGCACAAGCCTATGCCTCTTCCGATCAAATTGCATCGGGAGCCGACGCGCAGCCCTGGGACCCCAGCGTGAAAGCCCTAACCGCGTTTCCCCAGGTGCTGGCGCAAATGGACCAGAACCTCCATTGGACCTCCGAACTGGGCAACGCATACTACAACCAACCGCAGGATGTACTTGAGGCAGTGCAGGTAATGCGCCAGCGCGCGCAATCAGCCGGAAATCTGCGAAGCACTCCGCAGGAGTCGGTCAACTACGATCAAGGCAATATCGAGCTCGCGCCGCTGAATCCGCAGGTGATCTACGTCCCCGCCTACAATCCCTGGACGGTTTACGGCCAGCCTATCGCACCCTATCCCGGGTTTTCGCTGCTCGGTGCGCTGGGGTCGTTCTTTGGATCAACCCTGGGCCCATCCTTCGGAGCAGGGGCTGTAAGATTTGGCCTGGGAATCGCGATGACCGCTTTCCTGCATACGCCCTGGGGTTTTCTTGGCTGGGGCTTGAATTGGCTGACTCAAGCCGTGCTCTTCCACCAGTCCAACTATTTTTCCCACAGCACTACCGTGGCTGATTGGGGATTTCCCCACGGCGGCCCTCGCGCCTTTCCGCAACGGGGCGTCTTCGCCGCGAACCGATCCTACCGGACGTTCGGCGGCAACGGCCGACCGAACGGCGGATACAACGGCACGCGCTCGCAGTCGTTTGCCGGGACCCGCGACGGCTATGCATATTCCGGAAATCGTTCGGGCGAGAGCTATAGCCGCAACGACCAGCCGAACAGATCGGGCTACAACCGGACCTCACCTGAAGCCTATAACAGACCCCAGTCGCCATTCTCAGGCTCGCAGCAGTATCGCTCGCAACCCTACGCTTCACAGCGTTATAACGGTTCCGGCGACGGATCCAGATCAGAGTTTTATGGCAGATCTTCTTATGGCAACTCTTCCTATGGCAGGTCCGCCGAGAGCTATGGCAACAGGGCAGGCACAACTTATAGAAACTCGATGCGAGCCGACCGCGCACCCAGCGCAAACCTGCAACGCAGCGATTTCGGCAAGCGGTCTTCCTCCGGCGGCTTTAAGGGTAACGGCTTTGGCGAGCCTTCCGGCAAGCGTGAGCACTCCGGCGGCTTCCATTTTGGCGGCGGACACGCCCCGAAAGCTCCGCACGGCAGCAAGAGTTTCGGTCACGCTAAATCCGGCGGAGGCGGTCACTTTGGCGGTCACGGCCATTCCGGAGGCAAACACCGCGGCTAAGCGAGCATGCGCGCTCTGAATATCCCCGCGAAAGAAAGCTAAAAGCCCAGCCTAACTAGCTTTCCTTCCATGCGGTTTGTTCCCTCGCGGGCGCAGGCCGGTCTCGCTCTACTACGCGTGTGCACGGGAGCGATCTTGTTCCTGCGCCACGAATGGGAAAAGCAGCCAGCTCATTGGGCGCAGTTCATGGCCCATTTTCCCGATCCCATCGGCATCGGCTTTCATCCCTCGTTTCTCATCGCCTTCCTCTCGGATTTCGTTTGCGCCATTCTGCTGATGATCGGCCTGGGCACGCGTTGGGCCGCTCTCTTTTGCTTCGCAAACATCTTCGTAGCCTGGGCCTTCGTCCATCACTTCGCCTTTTCGGCAAAGGTCCGCAGAGCGACCATGGAGAGCTCATGGTGCTCTACTTGGGAGCGTTGCTCACGCTTTTCATTGCCGGTCCCGGCGCAGCCTCCCTCGATTGCGTTCTGGCGCGAAAATCCTGATCCGAGTGCGTACATTGAACAATCGCGTTCCCTAAGCAACCTTCCAATGCGCCGCAGCCACATGCGGATCGTTCAATAAATTCTCAAGAAATGGCGGAGCCTCCACATTGTGCGGTTCCGCCCGCCACTGCACCATAAATTCCAGATCGCGCTTCCGCCTTTGCTTGTCGCTGGTAACCGCGGCGACGCTGATCATTTTATATCCGGTCTTCTGCACGATCGCTCGAATCGCTTCCTGCCGAGGTTCATCCCGCTCAGTGGTTAAACACAAGGTTCCGTGCTGTTCCTGTTTCATGTGGTCGTCGAACCAGCGCAGGCCCGTAAGCACCAGCATGCCCAGAGCCAATCCCTCGATACCAAGCGCAATCTGCCCACCCCGAAGCAAAGTCCAATCGCGGTCACAAACCACAGCGTAGCCGCGGTGGTAACCCCGAAGACAAAGCCATCGCGCCTGAGGATCGCACCCCCGCCAATAAATCCCATGCCGGTCAAAATGCCCAGCGGCAATCGCATCAGGTCGAGCATGATGAATGAGTTCGAGGCTCGTCCCGCGGTCGCTAGCAGCAAATTGGCTTAAATCATGGCGACCGCTGCCGCCAGACTCACCAGCAACCTAGTGCGAAGCCCCGCCGGACGGCCGTGATCGCCGCGATCGAAACCAATCAGCGCTCCCGCCACCACCGAGAGTGCTAACCGAAGCGCGATATCCTGCCACGTCAATGTTGGCGGCATCCATTCCCCTCCCTGTTCGACGAAAAATCATACAACGCTACAAGGACAAAGAAAATCGGGCCACGACTGGAAGGATTACCCGCAAAGATGTAGCCAGAGAAAGGAAAAGCCTAACTAAAAAGAAAATAAAAACGGGCCGCCCCTAGCGACAGCCCGTTTTTAGAATCATCTCGACTAGAACACGTCCCGCACAGTTCGGTTGATCAACCCAACCGAGTTGTTGGCCGCTTCGCCAACCGCATACACGAACTCGACGGACTGATCGGCCAAATCGACCTGTTCCGACGTCAATACAGTCGTGCTGCCCTTGGCGGTTACCTGCACCAAGTACGAGCCGGCCGGTACGCCGATCTTCGCCTGCGTACCCGGGTTCGCGGTCACAGTGAACGTCTGCGGGGACTTGACGTACAACTGCGTCAGCGTGGCTTCCGATGCGGGAGCATCCGCCACCTGCGAGAAGATAACGCGCGCATTGCCCGGCACTACCGGCGACAAGCTGTCGGTGAATTGCAGCAGCTTGGGTTCACCGCCTCGGATTGCCGCTACCGCCGACACACTTTCTCCGGAAGTTAGCGTTACCTGCGAATCGATGATGGAGGGATTGGTGCAGGGTGCCAGCGTATTGGCGTCGCTGATCTGCACATCATAAGTTCCGGCGGAAAAACTGAGCGGCCCGCTGGTATTGCCAAACGTTAGCCCCCGCGCCAGGCAGGTGCTGTCGATCAACACATCGATCGGCAAACCCGGGTTGAGATTATCGGCAATATCCCGCCCCGGAATGCCATGCACGATGTAGAGGTAAGCGCTATCGGCGGCGAATCCGTAGCCGGCCAAAAGAACGCATAGAGCAACAAGTTGCGTAACGACACGTGTGCGAAAGCTCATAAGTCTCCTTAGAGGTGTGAACGTTTGGCCTGATTTTTGGGAAAGGGCTGCTGCTTCACGTAGCAGAACTACGTTCGAGCGGTCCTTGATTTCACCGCTGAGATCTCAACCGGGAAGCTGCCTAGCTTCGTTTGGATCAAACCCACGAATCAAACAGAAGTTGTAAAGATTCATAAAAAAGAATCACGATGCACCTCGAGCGCACCGAGGAGCACCAGACAGTCCGCTGGCGAGACTATGCCCATGGCGGCAAAAAGAAGGTCATGACAGTTTCAGCAGATGAGTTCCTGCGCAGATTTCTTCTTCACGTTTTGCCCAAAG
>JGI12635J15846_10001614_pt1 | contig 19799 bp, 19 predicted proteins | sample BlaSpr_A8_OM2_M2_FD_15846 | JGI IMG/M metagenome (IMG submission 15846) | reverse complement strand
CCAGCCGCGCCAGTCCGAGATCAATGGCGTTACCCGCGAGCGCGCGAAGATTGTCTCCAGCAGAGCCAGGCGCGGCAGGTCGCCACCGGCACCGCCGCGTTGGCCGCCCGAGGCCGCGGCCGAAAAAAAATCAGTGAGGACAAAGACCAGTTCGGCCACGATGTCGTATCGTACCGGTCATGCGGCTCTCACTCGACTCCGATCCGCGCATCAACCTGGTGCGCCGTTACGACGCCGGCGTGATCGTCATCGGCGAACAGCGCATCTGCCGCCCCTGCATTGTCACGCCGCAGCAGCTGCTGCTCGATTGGAGCGCCAGCTCGATCGCCGAACTATCCGAAGCGCAGCTCGAGCCGCTGTGGGCCCTGCGCGCCGACATCGCGCTGTTGGGCGCGGGAGAGCGACAGGAGTTCCCGGGCGCCGGCATCCGCGCTGCCTTTCGCGCTCGCGGGATCGCCCTTGAATGCATGAATCTTGGCGCTGCGTGTCGCACCTACAACATTCTTGCCAGCGAAGCACGCAGTGTGCTGGCGGGATTGTTTCCGTAGCGGAAAGTAGGCAGGTGCGGTCGGAAGCGCACCTGAAGAAGACACAGGGAGAGAAAGATCGTCCAACTGCCCCCAACTACTCGAAGCTGACTGAATCGAGCAATTGTTCCCGCTTCACGCCAAATTATTCTCGTTTTAGAAACTGATTTTTTTTGTTGCTCTTAAACGCGGTCTTCCCCTGTTCACCCCTGTGTCTTCTTCGTGTGCGCCTCCCCCTTTTAGGACTGGTTGTCGTGTAAGACAGACAGTGGAACGATAGTAAGCTGGTCCCACACGGGTTTACAAGCCTCTGAATTTTTACCCTTTATAATCTGACGGTTATATCTGTTTNTTAAGGTCGATAATTTAATGTAAATCCTAGAGTCTTGGCGCCAGCGTGTTAGCCGGTCCCGCCCAGCAGCGGCACGAATGCGACGGCTCCGAGCACGCGCCGCTCGATACCCTGCTCGCGCCGCGTCAGCCGCACCAGTTGCTGCTCGCCCTCAGGTCCGACCGGCACAATCAGCCGGCCGCCGAGCGCAAGTTGTCCGATCAAGACTTCCGGAATGCTCAGCGGCGCGGCCGCGATCAGAATGCCGTCGAACGGCGCCTGAGACTTCCAACCTTGCGTGCCATCGCCGTGGCGGAAACGCGTATTGCGGATCTGCAGATCCTTGAGCCGCTGGCGGGCGCGCGTCAGCAGCGCTTCGATGCGCTCGATCGAATACACCCGTCCCACCAGCGGTGCCAGCATCGCGGTCTGGTAGCCGCAGCCGGTGCCGATCTCGAGCACCTTCGCCAGCGGACCGCCGTCGAGCAACGCCTCGGTCATGCGGGCGACGATGTAGGGCTGCGAAATGGTCTGGCCGAAGCCGATCGGCAGCGCCGTGTCCTCATAGGCGCGGCTAGCCAGTGCCTCATCGACAAAGATATGCCGCGGCACATTACGGATACGATCCAGTACGGCAAGATTGGTGATGCCCTGATCGCGCAGGCGTTGCACCAGGCGGTCGCGGGTGCGCGCCGACGTCATGCCGATGCCGGCAAAGCGCGGATCGTTCATTGCCTCGGGCTCATAGGTTTTCCAGCCAGCGTCCGATCGCCGGCAGAGCCGCGTGGCGAGTCAGGTCGATCGACAGCGGCGTCACCGATACAAAGCCGTTTTCCACCGCCAGAAAATCGGTGCCGCTGCCGGCATCCGCCCCGGCGCCGGCCGGACCGATCCAATACACCGGCTGGCCTTTGGGGTTGCGCGCCGGGATGACCGCGTCGGAGCGGTGGCGAAACCCCAGTCGCGTGCTCGAATAGCCTGCCAGCTGCGCATACGGCCGATCGGGCACATTGACGTTGAGGATTATCGCCGCATCGAACGGCCGCTGCAGCAGTCCCGCGACCAGCCGGTGCGCGACCCGGGCCGCGGTGTCGAAATGCCGCCCGCCGCCCGGCGAGGTGCACAGCGAGATCGCTATCGTCGGCAGCCCCAGAAAGCGGCCCTCGATCGCGGCGGCTACCGTGCCCGAATACAGCACGTCGTCGCCGAGATTGGCGCCGTCATTGATGCCGGAGGCCACCATGTCGAATTCGAAGTCGAACACGCCGGAAATCGCCAGGTGCACGCAGTCGGTCGGCGTCCCGGCCACGTAGTAGACCCCGTCCTCGGACTCGAACAGGCGCAGCGGCGCATCCAGGGTCAGGGAGTTGCCGGCACCGCTGCGATTGCGGTCGGGGGCGACCACCGTCACCTCCCCCAGCGACGCCATTGCGGCGCGCAACTGGGCGATACCCTCGGCACGATAACCGTCGTCGTTACTGACGAGTATTTTCACGGAAAAATATTTTCAGGGACAAGGGGCGGGCAATCCCTTAAGCGGCACAATGGGCACCGGGCGCGCCAATATACTTCAATGCCCTCGTCGGGAGGAGCGAGCTGCGATGAGCCAGGAGGATGACAAGAGCGAGCAGGACGAGGGCGAGCTTTTCCGGCGCGCGATGCGCGACGTGCAACCACTGAAGCGCCCGCTGCGCGTGCCGCCGGTGCGGCCTAGTCCCAAACCGCGCGCGAAATTTGCACGTGCCGAGCGCGACGCGGTGCTGCAGCAGAGCCTCGGCAGCGGCGTCGATCTGCATGACGTGCAGCCCGGGGACGAGCTGTTGTTTCGCCGTGCCGGCGTTCCAGAGACGGTGTTGCGCCGGTTGCGCCGCGGGCTGTATCGCATCGAGTCCGAGATTGACCTGCACGGCCTAACCGTCAGCCAGGCCGCCGCGCAGCTGAACGCTTTTCTGCGGCAAGCACGCTCGCGCGAGTGGCGATGCGTACGCGTCATTCACGGCAAGGGACTGCGCTCGGGAAACCGCGGCCCGGTCCTCAAGAATACCGTCAACGCGCTGCTGCGACGCTCGGATCCGGTGCTGGCCTTTGCCTCCGCGCGGCCGGTGGCCGGCGGCACCGGTGCGACGCTGGTACTGCTTTCCCGCGCCTGAGGAGGCGCGCTCGAGCGCGCGCGGCTCACCGCCCATCGATCAAGACCGTGGCCATGGCCGTCAGGCCCTCGCTGCGGCCGACGAAGCCGAGCCGTTCCGTGGTCGTGGCCTTGACGTTCACGCACGATGACGGCAGCCGCAGCAGGCTTGCCACATTGCTGCGGATCGCCTCACGCCAGGGCCCGATCTTCGGTGCCTCGGCCAGCAGCGTCAGATCCGCGTTTACCACGCGCTGACCCGCTCGCTCGAGCAGTTCCACCGTGGCGGTCACGAAGCGCGCGCTGTCGGCACCCTTCCAGCGCGGATCGCTGTCGGGAAAATGCTGTCCAATATCGCCCAGCCCCGCGGCCCCGAGCAGCGCATCCACCAGCGCGTGCAGCAGCACATCGCCGTCGGAATGCGCAACGATGCCGCGGCTGTGCGCAATGCGCACGCCGCCGAGCATGACGGCATCGCCGGGACCGAAGGCGTGCACGTCGATGCCCGAGCCGACTCTCACTGAATTGCCCTCTGGCGCAGGATCGCCTCCAACAGCGGCAGATCGGTGGCGGTGGTGATCTTGATGTTGCTGTCCTGCGCCTGCACCAGCAGGGGCGCATGGCCCTGCCATTCCATCGCCTGCGCCTCGTCGGTCGGTGTACGGCCATCGGCGATGGCGCGCTCGAGCGCGGCGCGCAGCGGCGCGTAACGGAACATCTGCGGTGTCTGCGCCAGCCACAGCGACTCGCGCGGCAAGGTCGCCTCACAACGCCGCACGCCGATCTCGGCGCCGCCCTGGTGCGCGCGCTTCACCGTGTCGGCGACCGGCGCCGCCAGCAGCGCGCCGATCGCATCGCCCGCGCCATAACGCAGCAGCCGCTGCAGATCGGCCGCGCTCAAGGCCGGGCGCACGGCATCGTGTACCAGCACCCAGTCATCGGCGCCGGCGCGTGCATCGAGTGAGCGCAGGCCGTTGCACACCGAATGAGCGCGCTCGGCACCGCCATCGGTCACGGCGATGCGCGACGGCAGCTGAACCGCCAGTTGCGCTCGCTGCGGATCATCGCTCGCCAGCACCACACTGCCGCCGTGGCATTGCGGGTCATCGAGGAACACCTGCAGCGCGGTCGCAAGCACCGTGCGATCCCCCAGCAAAGCGTATTGCTTCGCGCTGCCAAAGCGGCGGCCAACGCCTGCGGCCGGCATCACGATCCAATAGTGCATCTATCCACGGTCTGAGCTGTCCACCGGCTCCTAGCGAGCCGCGGCCGTGCGCTGCGGGTTCTGCGGTGCCGGCGCCGGCGGTATTGGCGCAGCGGCCGGCCCCGCGCCCTTCTGCGGTACCACCTGGTAGAAGGATTCGTTGCCGGCGATCATTCCCAGGTCGCTGCGTGCCCGCTCTTCGAGCGCGCTATAGCCCTGCTTCAGGTCACGCACTTCGGCGGCCAGCTGTCGGTTGCGTTCCGATACGCGGGCATTGTCGGCCTGTCGCGCGGCCACCGCGGCTTGCAGGCGCAGCACTTCAGGTACACCGTCGTTCGACAGCCAAAGCCGATACTGCAACAGCAGTATGGCGGCAGACAGGGCGACGGCGAGCCACTTCATGGCGAGACTAGGGTACCACCGTTCAAAGTGAAGCCGGGCTCAAATCTTGACCGGGAAGGCATCGCGACCGGCATAGCGTGGCTTGCCGCCGAGCCGCTCCTCGATACGCAGTAACTGGTTGTACTTGGCGACCCGATCGGAACGCGACATCGAGCCGGTCTTGATCTGCGTGGCGGCGGTCGCGACCGCGATATCGGCGATGGTGCAGTCTTCGGTCTCGCCCGAGCGATGCGAGATGATGGCGGCGTAGTGCGCCCGCTCGGCCATGTCGATGGCGGCGAGCGTCTCGGTCAGCGTCCCGATCTGGTTCGGCTTGATCAGGATCGCATTGGCCACGCCGCGCGAAATGCCCTCGGCCAGGATCCGGGTGTTGGTGACAAACACGTCGTCCCCAACCAGCTGAATCCTGCGCCCGAGCGCCGCGGTCAACAACGACCAGCCGCTCCAGTCGGCCTCGCTCATGCCGTCCTCGATCGTGAGGATCGGGTACTTTGCCACCAGGTCGGCGAGGTACTGGGTGAATTCGGCCGGACTGAAGCTGCGATGCTCGGACTCGAGCTGGTACTTGCCGTCGCGGAAGAACTCGGAGCTGGCCACATCCAGTCCCAGGTAGACATCGCGACCGGCCTTGTAGCCCGCCTTCTCGATCGCCTCCAGAATGGTCTGCAGGGCTGCTTCATTCGATGGCAGATCGGGCGCAAAGCCACCCTCATCGCCCACCGATGTGGCCAGACCCCTGTCATGCAGGATCTTCTTCAGCGTATGAAAGATCTCCGATCCATAACGCAGCGCCTCGCGCAGCGACGGCGCGCCGACCGGCAGAATCATGAATTCCTGGATATCGAGGGTATTATCGGCGTGCGCCCCGCCGTTGATGATGTTCATCATCGGCACCGGCATCACCGGCTCGCGGCTGCCGCCGAGCTGCTTGAACAGCGGCTGGCCGGCCTCGTTGGCCGCGGCATGCGCATTTGCCAGCGACACCGACAGCAGCGCGTTGGCGCCCAGCCGCGATTTGGTGTCGGTACCGTCGAGCTCGATCATGCGCGCATCGAGGCCCGCCTGATCGCCGGCCTCGCGGCCAATGAGCGCTTCGCGCAGCAGCGTGTTGACGTTGTCGACCGCCCGCGTGACGCCCTTGCCCAGATAGCGCCTGGGATCGCCATCGCGCAGTTCCACCGCCTCGCGCGTGCCGGTCGACGCCCCCGAGGGCACCGCGGCGCGTCCGAGCGCGCCCGAGCGCAGTCTGACCTCCGCTTCGATCGTCGGATTGCCGCGCGAATCGATGATCTCACGCGCATGAACACCGGCGATCCCACTCATAGCGACGACTCCTCGAAAGGGCGCGATTTGCTGACGCTATCGAGCTGCTGCAACGTGCTCAGCAGCGAGCCCATGCGCGCCAGCGGCCACGCATTAGGACCATCCGACAGCGCGCTCTCCGGCCGCGGATGCGTTTCCATGAAAATTCCCGCGATCCCCGCGGCCACCGCCGAGCGCGCCAGCACCGGCACAAACTCGCGCTCGCCTCCCGAGGAGCTGCCCTTCGCTCCCGGCAGTTGCACCGAATGCGTCGCATCGAACACCACCGGACAGCCGGTGGCGCGCATGGCCGACAGCGAGCGCATGTCGGCGATCAGGTTGTTGTAGCCGAAGCTGAAGCCACGTTCACACACCATGATCTGCTGATTGCCGGTCGAGTGCGCCTTGTCCACCACGTTCTGCATTTCCCAGGGCGAGAGAAACTGGCCCTTCTTGATGTTCACCGGCCGGCCAGCGGCGGCAACCTGCAGGATGAAATTGGTCTGGCGGCACAAAAANGCCGGCGTCTGCAGCACGTCGACCACCGCGGCGACCTCCGCGATCGGCGTGTCTTCGTGCACGTCGGTCAGCACCGGCAGCTTGAACAGTTTCTGCACCGACTGCAGCGCCTTCAGCCCGGACTCGAGTCCCGGTCCGCGAAAACTGCTGCGCGAGGAGCGGTTGGCCTTGTCGAACGACGCTTTGAAGATCAGCGGCATGCCCAGCGCAGCGGTGATTTCCCTGAGCGTACCGGCGACCTCCTGCACCAGCGCCTCGGATTCGATCACGCACGGGCCCGCGATCAGAAACAGCGGCCGGTCGATCCCAACCTCATACCCGGCCAGTTTCATGCGCCGGCCGCGGCAGGCAGCTGCGAGCCCCGATAGGCGCGCGCCGCCCGCACGAAGCCGGTGAACAGCGGATGGCCGTCGCGTGGCGTGGAAGTGAACTCCGGGTGGAACTGCGTCGCGACGAACCACGGATGCACCGGCAGTTCGATGATTTCGACCAGACCGTCGCGCGAGAAGCCGGAGAACTTCATTCCGGCGCGTTGATACGCCTCGAGAAAGTTGTTGTTGAACTCGAAGCGGTGGCGATGGCGCTCGGCGATGATGTCGCGGCCATACAGTTCGCGCGCCTGCGTGCCGGCATGCAGCACGACCTCCTGCGCCCCCAGGCGCATCGTGCCGCCGAGCTGTGAGCCCTCGTCGCGCTGCTGAATACCGTGGCTGCGGTCCTGCCATTCGGTGATCAGCGCGATCACCGGGTGCGAACTGGCGCGATTGAATTCGGTACTGTGAGCGTCCGCCAGCTGCAGCACATGGCGGCCATACTCGATGATCGCCAGCTGCATGCCCAGGCAGATACCGAGATACGGCACCCCGTGCTCGCGGGCGTAGCGCACCGCCTGGATCTTGCCCTCGATGCCGCGCTCGCCGAAGCCACCCGGCACCAGCACCGCGTCCATGCCCGACAGGCAGCCGACGCCTTCTTTCTCGATGTCGGTGGATTCGATGTAGTGCACCTTGACGCGGGTGCGGGTCTTCAGGCCGCCGTGCATCAGTGCCTCATTCAGGGAGATGTACGAATCGCGGATCTGCACGTACTTGCCGACCATCGCGATATCGATCTGGCCATCGGGATTTACCTTGGCGTTGGCGACCTGGCGCCACGCCGCGAGGTCCGCCGGCGGTACTTCGAAACGCAGCTTGTCCACCACGATGTCATCCAGCGCCTGCTCGTGCAGCAGCAGCGGAATGCGGTAGATATCGTCGGCATCGACCGCCGAGATCACCGCNCGCTCCTCGACGTTGGTGAACAGTGCGATCTTGCGCCGCTGCTCGTCGGGCAAGGTCTCGCGGCAGCGACACAGCAGCACGTCCGGCTGGATACCGATCGAGCGCAGCTCCTTGACCGAATGCTGCGTGGGCTTGGTCTTGATCTCGCCCGAGCCGCCGACCACCGGCACCAGAGTCAGATGCATGTACAGCGCCTGATTGCGCCCGAGCTCGACCCCGAGCTGGCGGATCGCCTCGAGAAACGGCAGCGACTCAATGTCGCCGACGGTGCCGCCGATCTCAACCATGCAGACGTCGGCATCGCCGGCACCGAGCATGATGCTGCGCTTGATCTCATCGGTAATGTGCGGGATGACCTGCACCGTGGCGCCGAGATAATCGCCGCGGCGCTCCTTGGCGATGACGCGCTCATAGATCCGGCCGGTGGTGAAATTGCTGTTACGGCCGGTGGTGGTGCGCACGAAGCGCTCGTAGTGACCCAGATCCAGGTCGGTCTCGGTGCCATCGGCGGTGACGAACACCTCGCCGTGCTGGAATGGGCTCATGGTCCCGGGATCGACGTTGATGTACGGGTCGAGCTTGACCATCGCAATCCTCAGGCCGCGAGCCTCGAGAATCGCGCCCAGGGAGGCGGCGGCGATGCCTTTCCCCAATGAGGAAACAACGCCGCCGGTGACGAAAATGAATCGGGTCATCGAGGAATCCGCCGCCTGAAGAAGAGCCTATGACGACGGGCAGTCAGGTTAGCAAATCAGGCGCAGTGTCTCAATCGTAATCATCGTATTCCGCCGCGCTGCGTCGCCAGCGGAACCGCCCGCGGTCGGCCGGGCGCTCATCCTGGGTGCGATAGGCGCGATCGAGCCACAGATCCGCGACCGCGATAATGCGCCCGGCATGCACGATCAACGGCACCGCGCCACGCTCCCAGGGCGCAAGACCTTGCACTTGCAGCAGATCCTTGAGCGCCAGGCGCCCGTGCGAGCCCTGCAGCCGTTCACCGCCGCGTCGGTGGCGCACGCTCAGCAGGCGCGGCAGCGCGGCCAGACGCACATCCCCATGCCGGTCACGCACCAGGCCGAGCGCGCCGCCACCGGCCAGCGCCAGCCAGGGCCGGGCGCGCCAGTCCCATTGCTCGATGGCCGGGGGCGACATGCGCGACGCAACGGCGCCAAACGCGAACAGGCGATCGGCGTAGCGGCGCAACTCGCCGCCGCGCCAGCTGACCCGCGGCAGCGCATCGTCTCTGGCCTCGAGCATCGGACCGCAGATCTCGCGCAGCCGCCGATGATCCGGAAGCTGCAGCCCGCGCTCGGCGATCCACTGGCGTACCGCATTGCGCCGCTGCGGCATTGCCAGACGCCGCAGCACGCTCACGCGCAGCGCGGCGCCATCGTGCGCCTCCTGCAGTGAAGTCCTGGCCAGCTGCTCAAGCAACCATCGTGCCTCGGCCAGGTGCGCGGCGCTACGGCTGATGGTCGCGGCCGCCGTCGGCCAGCGCTGCCGGATCAGCGGCAGCACCGCCCGGCGCAGATAATTTCGATCGAAGCGTTCATCGGCATTGCTCGGGTCTTCGCTCCAGTCGAGCCGGCGCGTACGCGCGTAGTGTTCAAGTTGCGTCCGAGTCACCGGCAATAGAGGTCGCAGCAGCAAGGTGTGCGCCCACGGCGTCACTGCGCCCATGGCGGCCAGGCCGCGCACGCCACTGCCGCGCAGCAGCGCCAGCAGCACGGTCTCGAGCTGGTCGTCCTGGTGATGCGCCGTCAGCAGCAACTCATCGCACGCGAGCTCGGCTGCCAGGGCGCGGTAGCGCGCCTCGCGCGCCGCGGCTTCCAGCGACTGCCCGCGGCTGTGCTCGACGGTGAGATCAATGATCTTGCACGGCACTCGCAACTTGCGCGCCCGCAGGCGCGCCGCCCGGGCCCAGTGTGCCGACCGCGGCTGAATCCGATGATTGACGTGCAGCGCGCGCAGCACGAAGCGCTCACGCGCTCGCAAAGCCACCAGCGCCGACAGCAATACCGCGGAATCAAGACCGCCCGAATAGGCGACGCACAGCCGCCGGCCGCGCAGCGCCCCCAGCATGGCCCTAAGCCTGACGCCGAGCCAGGCGGCATCAAAGCGCGCCGGCGTCGCGGCCACCGCATCGTCGGCGACACCGGCCGCGACGGCCGCGACGGCCGCCGGCGCACGCTCCGGGCTCACGGCTGGTTCTCGAGATACACCCCGAATGACGCGATCCGCTTCGCGCGCTGTTCGACCAGCGCGTCGAGGCTCAAGGTTTGTAGCTGCCCCAGATGGGCGATGATACCTTCGCGCAGCGCGTTGCTCATCATCACCGCATCGCGATGCGCACCGCCGAGCGGCTCAGGCAGCACTTCATCGACCAGCCCCAGGTCGCGCAGGCGCGCGGCGGTCAGGTTCAGGGCGTCCGCGGCCACCTCTTTCTTGTCGGCGCTCTTCCACAGGATCGATGCACAACCCTCGGGCGAGATCACCGAGTAGGTACTGAATTGCAGCATCAGCAGCCGATCGCAGACACCGATGGCGAGTGCACCCCCCGAGCCGCCCTCGCCGATCACCACGGTGACGATCGGCACCCGCAGCATCGACATCTCGAACAGGTTGCGCGCGATCGCTTCGCTCTGGCCACGCTCTTCCGAACCGACACCCGGGTAGGCGCCCGGCGTGTCGATGAGCGTGATCAACGGCAGCCCGAAGCGTTCCGCCAGTTTCATCAGCCGCAATGCCTTGCGATAACCTTCCGGCTTCGGCATGCCGTAGTTGCGCCGCACCCGCTCCTTGGTGTCGCGGCCCTTCTGGTGACCGATGACCATGACCGTGGCGCCCTCGAAGCGCGCCAGCCCGCCCACGATCGCCGTGTCGTCGGCATACATGCGATCGCCGTGCAGCTCTTGGAAGTCGCTGAAAATGGCGCCGATGTAGTCGAGCGTATAGGGGCGCTGGGGATGGCGCGCGAGCTGCGTGATCTGCCACGGCGTCAGGTTGGAGAAGATCGATCGGGTCAGCGCGCGGCTCTTGGCGCGCAGCTTGGCGATCTCATCCTCGATGTTGACCTTGTCGTCCGCGGTGACATGGCCAAGCTCTTCGATCTTGGCCTCAAGTTCGGCGATTGGCTGCTCAAAATCGAGGAAGCTGACGGCCATCTAGCGNGCGACTCTTGTTCGTTCCAGCCGGGGGGGCGAAGCGTACGGGTTTCCGGCCGGCAAGCGCAAGGAGCGCGCTTGGACCCCTAGTTCGCCAANGCCGTGGAACCTGGCAGCGGCTCGAGGCTGTAGCTCAGCCGTGCCGTTCCGGATCCGAGCAGGTGCTCAAGCCGTTCGAGCAGCTGGCGCGACGGTCGCACCTTCCAGTCCTCGCCGAAGCTCAGGGTGCCATTGGCCTCGCGGGTGCGGTAGCGCAGCAGGACGCTGCACTGTCCATCGCGCGCATCGCGCGCATCGCGCAGCAACGCCTCGAGCCGCGATACCAGCTGCGGGGCGTCGCTCACATCGGGCCAGCTGATCAGCAGGTGGCGCGCCAGCCGCTCACGCACCGTGTCGAGTGCCTGCAGCTGCCGGGCGGCCAGACGCCAGGCATCGCTGAACTCATCAAAGCGCAGCGCGCCCTCCACCTGTACCAGCGTGTCCTTGACGATCAGCTCCCGATGGCGCTGGTAGACCTCCTCGAACATCGTGACTTCCATGCGGCCGCTGCGATCATCGAGCATGAAGCTCACGCGCGGTCCGCGCCGCCGTATCTCGACGATCAGCCCGGCGAGCGTCACGGTGCGCGCATCCATATAGGAGCGTGCGGTATCGATCGGCACTGATGGCCGATCGCTGGCGAAATCGGCGATGCGACCGGAGGCGAAGTAGCGCAGGTCCTGCTCATAGGGCGCGATCGGATGGCCGGTCAGGAACAGTCCCAGCGTCTCGCGCTCCCCGGCCAGGCGCTGCGAGGCGTTCCATTCGGCCGCCGGCTTCAGGCTCAGCTCCGCCGAGGCCGTGGCCAGAGCACTGGAACCGAAAAAATCGACCTGCCCGGCCTCGCGGCTGCGTGCACTCTGTTCGCTGGCCTGCATCGCCTGCTCGAGGCTAGCCATCAGCGTGGCACGATTCGGCCCCAGACCATCGAGGCTGCCGGAGCGGATCAATGCGTCGAACACGCGACGGCTGAGCCGCGACAGATCAATGCGCCGGCACAGATCGACCAGGCTCTTGTACGGACCGTGCCGCTCGCGTTCATCGACCATCGCCTCGACGGCCGAACGCCCGACGCCTTTGATGGCGCCGAGGCCGTAGCGGATGGTGCGCTCATCGGCGAGCGCGAACATGTAACGGGAACTGTTGATGTCCGGCGGCAGCACCGTCAGATCGATATGCGCGCACTCATCGATCAAGGTGACGATCTTGTCGGTGTGATCCATGTCGGCCGAAAGCACTGCGGCCATGAATGCCGCCGGATAGTGCGCCTTGAGATAAGCAGTCTGATAGGACAGTAGCGCATACGCGGCCGAATGCGATTTGTTAAAGCCGTAGCCGGCGAATTTCTCCATCAGGTCGAAGATGTGGGCCGCCAGCCGCGCGTCGACGCCGCGCGCGCGCGCGCCGTCCACGAACACCGAGCGTTGCTTGGCCATCTCCTCGGCCTTCTTCTTACCCATCGCCCGGCGCAGCAGATCGGCGCCGCCGAGCGTGTAGCCGGCCAGCACCTGAGCGATCTGCATGACCTGTTCCTGGTAGAGGATCACGCCATAGGTCGGGGCGAGCACCGGCTGCAGCTCCGGGTGCAGATAGTCGATCGCCGCCTGGTTGCGGCCGTGCTTGCGGTTGATGAAGTCCTCGACCATGCCCGACTGCAGCGGGCCGGGCCGAAACAGCGCCACCAGCGCCACGATGTCCTCGAAGCGATCGGGCTGCAGGCGGCGGATCAGATCCTTCATGCCGCGCGATTCCAGCTGGAACACCGCCGTGGTGCGGCAGGCTTTGAGCAGCGCGTAAGTCGGCGCATCCTCCATCGGCAGCGCGCCGAGTTCGAGCGGCGCGGTATCGCGGCGGGCGCGTTCGGCGTTGATCGTGGCGACCGCCCAGTCGAGCACGGTCAGCGTTCGCAGGCCCAGGAAGTCGAACTTCACTAGGCCCGCGGCCTCGACGTCGTCCTTGTCGAACTGGGTGATGACGCTGGCGCGGCCGGGCTCGCAGTACAGCGGCGTGAAGTCGGTCAGCACTGACGGGGCGATCACGACGCCGCCGGCGTGCTTGCCGGCGTTGCGTATCAGACCCTCGAGCGACTGCGCAAGATCGAGTAGGTGGTGCACCTCCTCGTCCTGCTGGTAGAGCCGCTTGAGCTCCGCCTCCTTGGCGATCGCATCGGCGAGCGTAATGCCGAGTTCGAACGGAATCAGCTTGGCGATNCGGTCGACGAACCCGTAGGGGTGACCGAGTACGCGGCCGACATCGCGCACCACCGCCTTCGCCGCCAGGCTGCCGTAGGTGATGATCTGCGACACCCGGTCGTGGCCGTATTTCGCGGCCACGTAATCGATCACGCGATCGCGGCCTTCCATGCAGAAGTCGACGTCGAAGTCCGGCATCGATACGCGCTCGGGATTGAGGAAGCGCTCGAACAGCAGGTCGTAGCGCAGCGGCTCGATGTCGGTGATGCGCAGTGCGTAGGCCACCAGCGAGCCCGCGCCCGAACCGCGGCCGGGCCCGACCGGCACGCCGTGCTCGTGCGCCCAGCGGATGAAATCGGCCACGATCAGAAAATAGCCGGCGAAGCCCATCGGGCAGATGACCTCGAGCTCGGCGGCGAGCCGCGCGCGGTAGCGCTCGACCTCTGCACCCGCGATACCGAGCGCGATGAGCCGTGTCTCGAGCCCGAGCCGCGCCTCGGAGCACAGGAATTCGTTGGGTGTGCGGCCCTCGGGCACCGGGTAGTCCGGCAGTCGCGGCTGGCCGAGCGTGAGCTGCAGGCTGCAACGGCGGGCGATCTGCACCGTGTTGACCAGCGCCTCGGGGATGTCGGCAAACAGTGCGCTCATTTCGGCGACGCTGCGCAGGTACTGCTGCGGCGTGTAGCGCCGCGTGCGCGCCGGATCCGCCAGCAGCGTGCCGTCGTGAATGCACACCCGCGCTTCGTGCGAGTCGAAGTCGTCGGCACGCAGAAAACGCACGTCATTGGTGGCGACCACCGGCACGCCGCGACGCGCCGCCAGCTTCAGCGCCGCGGGCAGATAGGCGCGCTCTTCGGGCCTACCCAGGCGCTGCAGCTCGATATAGAAGCGGTCATCGAACAGCGACAGCCAGAAGTCCAGCGCCTGCTCGGCCTGCGGCACGCGCTCGCGTAACAGCGCGCGCCCGACGTCGCCTTCGGCCGCCCCCGAGAGCGCAATCAGGCCGCCGGTGGTGCGGCGATCGAGCCAGGCGCGATCGATCAGCGGCACCGCCGCCACCGTCTGGCCTTCCAGAAAAGCCCGGCTGACCAGCCGCGCCAGATTCTGGTAGCCCCCGAGGTTCTGGCACAGCAGCGTCAGCCGCGAGGGCCCCTGTTTTTCATCCGCTTCGCTCAGCAGCAGATCGACCCCGATGATCGGCTGCACGCCGCGCTCGAGCGCCGCGCGATAGAACTTCACCATCGCAAACAGATTGCACTGGTCGGTCAGTGCCACCGCCGGCATGTCCTCGGCCCTGACCGCAGCCATCAGAGGCGCGACCCGCACCACGCTGTCGATCAACGAGTACTCGGTGTGCAGCCGCAGATGGACGAAAGTCGGTTTCATTGCTCGATCTGCGGCTCGCCGCCCGGCAAGCCCCATGGCAACGCATCGCTCAGCCAGCTGCGCAGCGGGTTGAAGCTGCGCCGATGAATCGGACACGGACCCAGCTGCGCCAGCGCCTGCAGATGCTGCGGCGTACCGTAACCGAAATGCTGCGACATTCCGTAACCGGGGTAGCGCGCGCACATGCCCACCATCAGCGCATCGCGATAGGTTTTGGCGATGATTGACGCGGCGCTGATGCTGGGCAGGATCGCATCGCCACCAACCACGGTGCGCACATTGCAATCAGCAAAGCAATCAAACAGGTACGGGGAACTGTTACCGTCGATCATGATCATGGTTGGCCGCTGCTGCAGATCCAGCAGCGCGCGTTTCATCGCCAGCAGCGTGGCCTGCAGAATATTCAGCAGGTCGATTTCGTGGTGGTCGGCCTCGGCCACGGCCCAGGCAATCGCGCGTTCGCGGATGCGCACCGCGAGCACTTCACGGCGCTCGGGGGCGAGTTGCTTGGAATCGCGCAGGCCGCGGATCGGGCGCGCCGGATCGAGGATTACCGCCGCCGCCACCACCGGGCCCGCGAGCGGACCGCGTCCCGCCTCATCCACACCGGCGATCAATTCACTCAATGCCGCAAGCCCTCCCCATCCAGCCCCTTGTCGCGCAGCAATTGCAGCACAGCTTCGGCGGCTCGCGCCGCCCCTCCCGCTCGCAATGACTGATGTACCTGGAGAAATTCTCGCTGTAAATACTCGCGCCGGGCAACATCATCGAGTGCACGCTCGATGGCGTCGCTCAGATTCCCGCTCGTGACCGCCTGCTGAAAGAACTCCGGCGCCAGCGCTGCGCCGGCCAGCAGATTCGGTAGCGAGAAGAACGGCAGTCGCACCAGCCGCAGCGTGCGCAGCAGCAATGCTGTCACGGCGCCGACCCGTAGGCTACCACCATCGGGCAACGGCACAGCAGCGCTTCAAGCGTCGCGGTGCCCGAGGTGACCAGTGCTGCATCGGCGGCCGTCAGCGCGCTGCGCGCCTGCCCATCGAGTATGCGCAAATTCAGTCGCGCGGCGGCCGGCGCCGCCGCCAGCGCGCGCTCGAACTGGGCGCGCACCGTGGCGTTGGCCATCGGGGCGAGCAGCTGCAGGCCCGGACGGCGGCGTGACAATTCGATCGCGGCGGCGATGAACGGTGCTGCCAGCCGCTGCATTTCGCCGAGCCGACTGCCCGGCAGCAGCGCCAGCACGGGCAATTGCGCATCCAGACCCAGCGCTGTACGCGCCGCGGCGCGATCGGGCACCAGCGGTATCTGATCAGCCAGCGGGTGACCGACGAACTCGGCGCGCACCGCATGAGTGCGGTAGAACTCCGGTTCGAACGGCAGCAGGCACAGCACCAGATCGCAGCGGCGCGCGATCTTGCGCACCCTGCCTGCCCGCCACGCCCACACCTGCGGACTGACGTATTGCACGGTGGCGATACCGCGCGATTTGAAGCGCCCCGCGAGGCCGAGGTTGAAGGCCGGGGAGTCGATGCCGATGAATACATCGGGCTCCCAGGCGCTGATGCGCTCGATCAGCATCGAGCGCAGGCGCAGCAGCCGTGGCAGATGCTGCAGCGGCTCGATCAGTCCCATGACGGCCAGCTCGTGGGCGTCCGCCAGCGGCACGCAGCCGGCTGCGCGCATGGCGGGTCCGGCGACTCCGAGGAATTCGATCGGCCCGGTGCGCGCGCGCAGCGCGCCGATCAGGCCGGCACCGAGCGCGTCGCCGGAGGTCTCGCCGGCAACGACCGCGACCCTAAGGGTAGCCATCTGCTATCAGCCCATCAGCGGATCAGGCTGCGTTCCGAGGTCTGGATGAAATCCAGCAGCGCTTGCAGCTCCGGCTGGGTGGCCACCAGTGCCCCAAGCTGCTCGACCGCCGCCGCGAGCGGCAGGTCGCTGCGGTACAGGATCCGGTAGGCGTTGCGCAGATTGCGGATCTGATCGGCGCTGAAGCCGCGGCGTTTGAGGCCTTCGCTATTGATCGAATGCGGCACCGCCGGATTGCCCACGGCCATCACGTACGGCGGCACGTCGCGCGTCACCCCGCAGTTGTTGGCGAGGAACGCATGAGCGCCGATCTTGCAGTGCTGATGCACCGCGCAGTAACCGCTCAGGATGGCCCAATCACCGATCTGCACGTGCCCGGCAATCATCGCAAGATTGACCATGATCACGTTATCGCCGATCACGCAGTCGTGTGCCACATGCGTGTAGGCCATGAATAAATTGTCGCTACCGATGCGCGTGACGCCCTGATCGTGGGTCGTGCCGCGACTGATGGTGCAGTACTCGCGGATCACGTTACGATCGCCGATCAGCAGCCGGGTCGGTTCGCCCGCGTATTTCTTGTCCTGCGGCGCCTCACCGATCGAGGCGAACTGAAAGATCTTGTTGTCCTCGCCGACGGTGGTATGTCCCACGATCAGCGCATGCGGGCCGATCCAGGTACGCGGCCCGATCGCAACGTTGGCGCCGATGACGGCATAAGGGCCGACCTCGGCGTCGGTCGCCACCTGCGCGCCGGCCGTGACCATCGCGCGCGGGTCGATCATGGCAGATCCGCGCCCGTCTGAGTGCCCGGCACGCTGCTCAGATCCGGCGCGATCATGATCTGGGCGTTGGCCACCTCTTCACCGCCCACTTCCGCCCGCGTGGCGTAGCGGTAGATGCCCTTGAAGGTGCGCTCCAGATTGACGATCAGGATCAGCTGATCGCCCGGCTCGACCGGCTTGCGAAACCGCGCCTTGTCGATGCCGACGAAATAAAAGCGCGTGTTCTCATCCGGTATGACATCGGCCGTGAGGAATGCCAGCAGCCCAGCGGACTGCGCCAGCGCCTCCATGATGATGACGCCGGGCATCAGCGGGCGATGCGGGAAATGGCCGGTGAAGTACGGCTCGTTGTAGGTGACGTTCTTGAGTGCGCGCAGGCTCTTGCCGGACACGAACTCGAGCACGCGATCCACCAGCAGGAACGGGTAGCGATGCGGCAGGTATTTCATGACGCCGTTGATATCGAGTGTGCTCGGCTCATTCATCGTTCTGTTCCTGTGGCATCCCTTGCGGGCGCGGCTGCTTTGCGCGATCGTGTCGCTCGCGTGCCGCGAGCATCTTCAGCGTCGTCAAGACTCGCCACCAGCGACGGATCGGTTCAACCGGAATCACGCTGGTATAGACTCCGGGCTTGGTGACCGAATGCGCTACCATCGACATGCCGGTCAGCACGACATCATCGCAAATCTCGATGTGACCGGCTAAGCCCGAGCCGCCAGCGATCATGCAGCGCTCGCCGATGCGGACACTGCCGGAGATGCCGGTGCAGGCGGCGATGGCTGTATGCGCGCCGATCAGTACGTTGTGGCCCACCTGAATCTGGTTATCGAGCTTGACGCCGTCGCTGATCACCGTGTCGTCCATGGCGCCGCGATCGATGGTGGTATTGGCGCCGATTTCGACGTCATCGCCGATGCGCACGCCGCCGACCTGCGGCACCTTGAGCCAGCGGCCACGCTCGCGTGCCAGGCCGAAGCCGTCGGCTCCGATCACAGCGCCGGAATGAATCAGCACCCGCGCGCCCAGCAGCACGCCGTGCTCGAGCGTGACGCGACCGAGCAGCCGGCAGTCCGGGCCCATGCGTGCGGCGGCNCCGATCAGGCAGGCCGGACCGATCAGGCAGCGCGGCCCAAGCACGGCGCCGGCCGCGATGACCGCGTAGGGGCCGATTTCGCAACTGGCATCNATCTGCGCGCGCGCATCAACAATGGCGGTCGGATGAATGCCGGGNGCGAGCGGCGCTGGGGGATGTAGCAGGCCGGCAATGCGGGCGAACAGCGCATGCGGATTCGAGGTAATCAACGCCGCAACCGGACAGGCCGCGGCGCTGCGCGGCTCGAGTACCACCGCGGCCGCTCGCGTGGCGGCGAGCTGGGAGGACAGCCTGGGATTGGCGAGAAAACTCACAGCGCCGGGGCCCGCCGACTGCAGCGGCGCCACGTGGTCGACGCTGACATCCGGATCGCCGGATAGCTCGCAACCAAATCGTACCGCCAACTCGCCGAGTGCAATGCCCATGGTCCGCGGGATCTGAACGCCAGCGATGCTGCGCTCGGGTGCGCTACTTCGGCGTCGACGAACCCTTCGGTGTCGCAGCCGGGGCGCCAGCCTTCGGGGTCGCAGCCGGCGCCGCGCCGGCCGATGCCGGCGCCCGCACGCCGCGCGCCTGCAATGCCGACAGCACCTGCGGTGTGATATCGAGCACCGGAGCTGCGAAGATCACGCCATCGGCCAGCACCAGGTCGAATTTCTGCCCCTGCGCGAAGTTCTGCACTTCCTCGACCAGGGTTTTCTGCAGTTTCGAGAGTTCCTCGTTCTGCCGGGCGTTGAAGTCATCCTGATATTGCTGCACCTTGACCTGCAGGTCGCGATTGCCTTCGCGCAGTTCGCGCTCGGCCGCAGTGCGCTGATCGGCCGACATGGTGACCGAATCACGCTGCAGCGAGTCTTCCTTGTTCTTCAGGGTCTGCTGGTGAGACTTCAGGTCCTTCTGCTTGCCGGCGAATTCGGCAGTCAGTGCATCCTGCGCGGCCTTGGCCTGTGGCGATTCCTGCATCAGCTTGGCGTAGTTGACTACGCCGACCTTCAGATCCGCCCACGCCGGTGCGGCCGCGGCCGCCAGCGCTACCACCCCCGTAATCCCTACCAGCCACCGCCGAAGACTCATGCCTGCTCCTGATTATTCTTAAGCCACACTAAAACGACTGCCCGATCGAGAACTGGAAGCCCTCGGTGCGGTCTGGAAAATGGATCGCATCGCCGCGGGCCGGATTGAGCGCGATGCCGTAGCTGAAGCGAAAAATGCCCAGCGACGGAGCTAGCCATTGCACCGCAACACCGGTGCCCTGCTTCAACGCATGATAGCTGAATTTGTAGTTTACGGGGGTCGCCAGGTCGGTGCCGACATAACTCGTGCCGTCGGTCGAGAACACGTTGCCCATGTCGAAGAACAGGCTGCCGCGAGCGCTGGTCTGCCACTTCTGCGGCAACGGCACGATCAGCTCGGTGCGCGCCACCGTCAGCAGGTTGCCGCCGTAGGGGTTACCGTTGGTGTCCACCGGCCCCAGTGTATCCTCGGTGTAGCCGCGCACGGTATCCGGTCCGCCGGCGTAGAAACGCTTGTAGGGCGGCATGCCGATGCTGCCGCCGAGCGGATGCCCAAAGGCCACCTGCACCGCCTCGGTCAGCACCCAGCGGCGCCAGATCGGCAGGAAGCCGGAAAACTCGTAGCTGG
>JGI12635J15846_10001612_pt1 | contig 19812 bp, 10 predicted proteins | sample BlaSpr_A8_OM2_M2_FD_15846 | JGI IMG/M metagenome (IMG submission 15846) | reverse complement strand
CCTGCCGTTCCGACCGAGGCACTCCGGCCGTGTCCATCAGCCCGACTCGACGAGAGCCGTTTCCGGCCCATGCGGTTCCGAGCGGACCCGTGGCTGATATGAAGGCGGTTGTCGTAGTCCAGAAACGGCAGCTCTCGCGGTCTTTGTCGGCATGATCGGGAAGCAAGTTGAGGATCTGCCGCTCGCGTTGATCCGTTGGCGTGACGAAGAGGATTTTGTTGGCGCCGGCGCCGGGCCGATCGTTGAAGTAGCCGGCGTAGGCCGCGAGCTTGGCTCGAAGGCGACGCGGCTGCTCGGTGCCCCGATCCCACTCGAGATGGATCAGTACCTCGCGGTCTGGTGTCAGGATCCTGCCCCATCCGTCCGGGATTGGCCCCCGCTCATCGCCTTCGGCGTAAGCGCTCTGGATGCCGTGCTCGCCGACCCAGTGGTAGAGGCCGCAACCCGGGAGGCCGTGCGTCGCAGCAGCCAGGTCGACGAAGAACTGATTCGCCTCAAGCTGGTGAACCAGGTGGAATCGACGTTCAAGCGCGTGCTCGGCGCGTCGAACAGAGGGCATCGGTTCCTCGTCCAGCCATTCGGCCAGCGCAGCCGCCCCCCGCCGCGACAACAGATAGATCGAGGAACGGCACACGCGTCCTGGTCGCATTACGACTCGCCACGTACGCACGAGCCCGTGGTCGACGAGCCAGCGGAGCCTGTACTGGCAGCTCCGCGGTCCTGCGAAGAAGAGCGTCTGAAGCTGACTCCGGTCGAGGTAGCGATAGGAGTCGAGTGCCATGAGGATCGCCATGTCTCGCGGAGTGGGTGAGTAGTCGGCGCGCGGTGAGTCAGGTTCATCACCGAGTCGGAGTTCGAAAGTTCGAAAGATCCTCAGTGACGAAGTCGAGGGAGAGGACAGTCCCGGGGAAGAAACGGGCAAAGTTGAACTGCGAGTGCCATTCGCGCCATGGCGCGAAGGCACCCGCGAAGCCCCTATGAGTTGGCGGCGCGAAAGGCTGCGCGCAGCGTTCATGCGATCTCCTTGAACCCGCCGGCAGCACCGAGTCGGTTGAGGCGTGCGACGATCTCGGCCTCGACTTCGGCAACCGGGCGACCGTACCGATGCACGCTCGCGAACTTCAGCTCGGCGGCATGACCTTCACCGAATCCAGAGGGCATCGGCAGCGTCGTGCCGGTGAAAGGAGGCTCGGTGTGCCCGTCGACATTCAACCGAACCGCGATTTGAAATCGAGCGAGCGATTGCAGTTGATGAACCGTCATCGGCTCGAAGTCCCTGGCCACCAGGCGCGCGTCGTCCGGTCCGAGCTGGAACACGATCCGCGTACGCGCGTTAGAGGCGAGTGCTTGCCGGGTTGAGTCGTGGAGCTGCGCCAGATGCTGATTGGCGAGAGTCAAGCTGAGGTGGTACGCGCGCGCCTGGGCGAGTATGTCGTCGATTGACTGCGGAAGGTGCAGATAGTCGTGGAACTCGTCGAGATAGAGGTTGAAGTCCGGGCGCCATCTCTCGGGGCGGCTCGAGCGGGCAAGAGCCGCCTGCCATATCCGCGACATCACAAACGCGCCCAAGAGACGGCTCGTCTCTTCACCCAGTTCGCCTTTGGCGAGGTTGACCAACAGAATGCCCTTACGGTCAAGAACTTCGTGCAGGTCGATGGTCGACTTGCTTTGACCGAGCACACTTCGCACGGTCGGCCTAAGAAGAAACGTCCGCAACTTGTTGAGGACCGGGCCGACCATCTGCAGTCGCTGTCCCTCCGTTTGAGCCTCGTACTCCTGCCAGAACGGCTTTAGACCGATCGGATCACCAAGGTTCTTGGTCAGTCTCGAGCGCACCCGCGGGTTGAGAAGCAGAAGCGGGACCTCAGTGAGAGTTGCTCCCGGGTGGCGGAGAAGTGTGAGCAGTGCGGCGCGGAGCACGTCATCGGTCCGTGGCCCCCAGAACCGCTCGAAGGTCTTGCGGAAGATTGTTACGACGCCGTCCGTGACGAGCTCGCGCTGAATCGGATCGTTGCACTCAAGGACGTTCAAGCCAACGGGTCGCTCGCGAATCGAAGGATCGATTAGAACGATGCGATCCGAGTACTGCGGCGGGATGCGCTCCAACAACTCGCGCACCAGGTCGCCCTTGGGATCGACGACGCCGACCCCAATGCCGGCTTCGATGTCCTGTAAGGCCAGATTCAACAGCAGCGTGCTCTTGCCGACTCCGGTCGGGCCGAGGACATGAGCGTGGTGCCGCCAGTCCGCCTGACTGATTGCCACAGGCGTCGCGGGTTCGTTGTCCAATTGGCAGAAAATGCTGCCGCCGCCACTGGCGGATCCCCTTCGCGGCATGACCCGGACGCGTGCCGACTCCATCCCGACGCTGGCCAGCGGGAGGTGGAACAGCTGTGCCAGTTCCTCGGGTGATAGCACCATCGACCTTCGCCCAGGACCAAGCCGCTTCTCGACCGCGTGATCGAATCCCCGCGCCCACAACACGATCTCTGGGCGAAGACGGTTTTCGCCCTCAGCGGTGTAAAAAGCGGCAACCATCGGCTTCAACGACGCGATTGCAGCTTGCGTCTGTGGCGCCCAACAACAGAGGCGAACCTCAACTCGCCAGCAGGCCTGACCAGCCTTGTGACCTGTCGGTAGCGGCATGTCATGCCGCCGTCGCGGTGCCGATGCCCTATCTGATTCGGGATGGCTGAACCAGAACTCGTAGAACAGGTCCATGGGCATGCGTACGAGCTTCGAGATGAAGCTTTCGTGCCGATCGATCCCAGTCACCTGATCGAGCCGTTTTGCGGCACGCGCCTCCCATCCGGTATCAGGGGCCATTGCGATCTGGATCACTCCATCGACCCCTGCAGCGAGGGCTTCGGCAGCAGACGCCAGTGCGTCCGTGCGCGATTCACCGAGGGCGTACAGATCCTCACGCCAAAGGCGAAGACGGGCCCGAGCGGCGGGGATGCCTCCGAGAGGTGGTCGAAGTTCGGCCGGCACAATATCGGCGTCTGGGAGTGCGCTACGAAGCGCGGCTACGACGACTGTCTGGAAGTCTTTCGGAAACCAGCAGCTCGCGGTCAGCTGTCCGTTCCTGGCCTCCAGTTCGAACGCCAGCCAGGGCTGGCCGACGATAGCCCTCCTCCACCGGTTGAGGGCGATCGAGTAGAGCATCCTGTGGACGGCGACCCAACGTGCTGGCTCGTACAGACTCTCGGCTGGCGGGACAATCCGGACACCTGCCAGGCGAGTCTCCCAGAGCTTCCGATGGACCAGCGGCCCTGCGGCCTTGATGACCAGCCACAAGATCGCAAGCGGCAAGGCGGCAAGCGCCGCGACATGAGCCGCGACGCCGGCGGCGTGAGTCACGACGAACACCACGCCGTCAAGGGCGGCCTGGATCGCGTTGACGAGTCTTTGGAGCTGCTCTGCCTGTTGCTCGCCCGGCGGCCTTGAGACGCCGCCGGCGCCGAGTCGAGGCGCGAAAAGAGCCCCGAATGGGAAGGACGCCAAGAGGTTCCGTAGTGAGCGCTCGAAGTTGTTCATGCAATTACCCCCAATGAGATGGTCAAACGGTCGCAGGCGCCCGCCTTCGCTCCGCCTTCTGTACCTTCCAAGCGCCTTCCATCCACCTTCCGGAGGCCCTCGGAGGTCGCTTTGGGGCAGCTCGGCGCCGAGTCCCCTGAGTTCGCGACGGCCAGCTGGCGGACGAAAGCACCTTCCGTCCACCTTCCGTGGTCCTTTTCCGCCTTCCAAACGCCTTCCGTCCGCCTTCCGAGCACCTTCGCAATTCGTGCGGCGGTGCTGGTCGACCGGTTCGAGAACACGTCTGAGGCCAGGAAGCAGTCCTCACATCTACAAAATCGCACTCGGGTGCCCGGTGACAAAGCCCTTGAGCGCCCGCTGTGCTCCCGCTTTGCGCCCGCAGCCGATGGAGCGAACCGAGGCGTGCTCGTCGAGAAAAAGTCTTCATGTACTGCGTATCCCCCTGGAGGAGGCGAAAACGGACGGTCTCGACCGCACGCTGTCCGCACGCAGTGCGCACGCTGAGCGCACGCTGAACTCAAAGTGCCACCAGCAGTCGACAGCCGAGCGACACCGAAGTGAGGGGCGCGAGGAGGTGCGCGCGCGTCTGCGCGACAGTCTTCATACCTAATCAATCCCCCGCGACGGAGCCGAAAGTAACGGTCGGATCAACCCGCTGTGCACCCGCCGACAACCCGCTTAGAACCCGCTGGGAACCCGCTAAGCGCCCGCTCCCTTCGGAGGACCGGGGCTGCGGGACGAGCGAAGGTGAGAAGAGAGCCCCGCAGTGGTTCGAGCTGGGCTGCGCGAAAGTCTTCATGGGAGCAGCCTAGAAACGAGGCGCACGCTGACCGCACGCTGGGGCGGATCTGGAGACCTAGTCCGAAACTTGGCCTCGATCTCAAAGCGCACGCTGAGCGCACGCTGAGCGCACGCTGACCGTCCGCTGCCCACCTGCCGACCCCTGGACGGCGGGCCAGAGACCGCCCGGGCAGGTAGCGGGCACCGCACGGCGCCGACGGTGCCGAGTCGCCGTTTGATCGTGCGGTTAAGAGGCGGAAGACGGGTCGGGAGGAGGGCCTCGATACCGAGTCGGCACAGGTCGGAACGACTAACGCCGGCCTAGCTCAGCGGCCAAACGAGTAAGCGCCGCCAGAACGAATCGGGCGGGTTCTAGAAAGGGATCGGAGACTATTAGGACGTCGTCGGCGAGAATTCGACCGTGAGTCGGCTGGAAGCGCGTCTCTTGGTATCTGAAGCCTGGATGTGCCCGTGCCGCTGACCCTGCCCCAGCTCGAGCGTCATCTCTTCGCGGCCGCCGACATCCTCCGCGGCAAGATGGACGCCTCGGAGTTCAAGGAGTACATCTTCGGGATGCTCTTCCTGAAGCGCTGCTCAGACGTCTTCCAGGAGCGCTGGCAGGAGATCGTCGATCGCGAGCTCGGCAAGGGCCGTTCGCGCGAGGAGGCACAGAGGCGCGCCAACAACATGAGCTTCTACGCAGACACTTTCTTTGTCCCAGAAGTAGCTCGGTGGAACTACCTCCGCGACGAGCTGCACCACAACTTGGGAGATGGGCTGAACAAGGCCCTCGCCTCGCTGGAAGAGACCAACACGAAACTCGACGGAGTCCTTACGCACATCGACTTCAACCGCAAGGTCGGCCAGTCGACAATTTCGGACAAGAAGCTACGTGAACTGATCATGCATTTCTCGAAGTATCCGTTGCGCAACGAAGACTTCGAGTTCCCGGACCTTCTTGGAGCCGCTTACGAGTACCTCATCCGAGACTTCGCTGACTCTGCGGGCAAGAAAGGTGGGGAGTTCTATACCCCGCGATCGGTCGTTCGAATGATGGTGCGGATCGCGGAGCCTGATGAAGGGATGAGCATCTACGACCCCTGCTCCGGGTCAGGCGGCATGCTCATCCTGTCCAAGGAATACCTCGACGAGCATCAGCGCAACTCGAAGGACCTGCGCTTGTGCGGTCAGGAGTCAAACGGCGGCGTGTGGGCAATCTCTAAGATGAACATGCTGCTGCATGGGATCGCCGACGCTGACATAAGAAACGAAGACACGCTCGCAAGCCCAGAGCATCTCGAGTCTGGTGAGCTCATCCGTTTCGACAGGGTGATCACCAATCCGCCGTTCAGTCAGAACTACACTCGCGACGGGATTCCCTTTCCAGAGCGCTTTCGCTTCGGGTTTTGTCCGGAGTCAGGCAAGAAGGCGGATCTAATGTTCGTCCAGCACATGCTCGCGGTTTTGCGGTCGGCGGGCATGGTGGTGACGGTTATGCCTCACGGTGTGCTGTTTCGCGGTGGTGCGGAGAAACAGATTCGTACCGGTTTCCTCGATGAGGACATTCTCGATACGGTCATCGGCCTCGGACCGAACCTCTTCTACGGCACCGGCATCCCAGCGTGCATTCTTGTCCTGCGTGCGCCTGGTACCAAGCCCGTCGAGCGCAGTGGGAAGGTGCTCTTCGTTAATGCCGATCGGGAATACCAGGAGGGGCGGGCCCAGAACGAGCTTCTGCCGGAACACATCGAGAAGATCGTGAGCGCTTACGAGGCGTTCGAGGCAATCCCCGGATTCGCAACCGTGGTCGCTCGGGAGGAGCTCAGGGAGAACGACGACAACCTGAATATCCGCCGCTACGCCGACAACGCGCCTGCTCCCGAGCCGCAGAACGTGCGTGCACACCTCCACGGTGGAATCCCGAAGTCGGAAGTGGAGAATAAGGAAAGCCTCTTCGCAGCACATGGCTTGGATCCAAGACACTTCCTTGTAGATCGCGGCGATGATTGCTTCGACTTAGTTGCGGCCGTGATTGCGCGTCCCGATCTGAAGCGGCTTGTCGGACGCGACGCGGGTGTGCTCGCGCACGAGCAGGCTCTCGCGGCTGTAGTTGATGTCTGGTGGCGCGAGCACCGGGGGGGCATCAGCAGCCTCGGCAAAGACCAGCAGCTAATGCAGCTCCGCGCCGATTTGCTCTCGAGCTTCCAGGATGCAGCTCGGCCGGTGCGAGTGCTTGATCGGTTCCAGGTCGCCGGTGTAATCGCGACTTGGTGGGGCGACACCCAGAACGATCTCAAGACCATCGCCGCTCGCGGCTTCACCGGTCTGGTCGAGTCCTGGAAGGCGAGCATCCTCAACGCTCTGGATGACGCGACAGGGAAACAGATTGGAGTCGATCACAAACTAGTGAAACGCCTTCTTCCAGAGTACCTCGCCGATATCGAGGAGATGCAGGCCAAGAAGGCTGGCGTTGAGGCGACTGTAAAGGCCGCCTCTGGTGCCGGCGACGGGGACGCGGAGGATGGGGAGGGGGACCCGGAGGAACTCTCCGATGAGGAGCTTAAGGCTGTGAGGAAGGACCTCGCAACTGCCAAGAAGCAGCTCAAGAGCCTTCAGAAGGATTTCGTCGATAAGCTGCAAAGGGCCAGCTCGGAGCTGGACGAAACATCCGCGCGCGAACTCGTGATGGGCATTTTGGAAAGTGAAGTTCGGATAATCCTCGCGCGCTACGTCGCTCGCCAGCGCGAGATGGTCGTGTCAGCGTTCGAAACGTGGTGGGATAAGTACCGGGTAACACTTCCGACCATTGAGCATGACCGAGAACAAGCGGCTAAGAGGGTGAGTGGCTTCCTGAAAGAGCTGCGGTATGAGTGAGTGGCTGCCTCGGTCCCTAGCAGATCTCGCACGGCTCCAGAAAGGGCGAAAGGCTTATACGACTCCTTCGTCGAGGAACGGGTTCGTTCCCTACCTTGGCGCTAGCGCATTAGAAGGAGGGCCCACCCAGTTTGCGGCTCCGACGAATATGGTCCTCGGCACTACAAACGACGTTCTAATGCTTTGGGATGGTGAGCGGAGTGGGTTAGTTGGGCGCGGACAGAACGGAGTTGTCGGCTCGACTGTTGTAAAGCTAACACCGCTCGGGAAGACGGACGCTGGCTTCCTATTTCATGCGCTGAACAGGAAGTTCGATTGGATTCAAGCGCGGCGTACCGGCACTGGGGTTCCGCACGTGCCGAAGGATCTTGCCACCTACCTCAGACTACGGACTCCGCCCAGATCGGAAGACCAGGCCCTTGTTGCGGAGATCCTCGACACCGTTGACGAGGCGATTCGGGGCACCGAACACCTCATCTCCAAACTGGAGCTAATAAGACGGGGCCTGCTCAATGATCTGCTAACTCGCGGCATCGACGAGGATGGCACGCTGCGCGATCCGACCCAGCACCCCAAGCAATTCGGTGACTCGTTAATGGGCTTGATTCCCCGCGACTGGGAGGTTGGACGACTCTGCGATGTTGTGGACAAGATTGATGCTGGATGGAGCCCGGCCTGTGCGGAACATCCTCCGGCTACCGAGGAGTGGGGTGTCCTGAAAGTGAGTGCTGTTACCAGCGGAACCTATCTCTCAACCGAGGCAAAGACTCTGCCCAAAGCTCTGTCGCCGCGGTCCGAGATTGAGGTTTCGCCAGGAGATGTGATACTGGCTCGGGCAAATGGCGTCGCCGATCTTGTAGGAGTGACTGTTGAAGTCCTGGCAACGCCACCGCGCCTAATGTTGTCGGATAAGCTCCTGAGACTCAGGCCGAACGGCTCGCGAATGCGGGGAAGCTTCCTCGCCCTGATGATGCAATCCGCTCCAGTTCGAAAGCAGATAGGTCAGGCGCTTAGCGGAAGTAGCGGCCAGAAGAACATCTCACAGGATGCGATTCTTGGCCTCGGCGTTGCCGTTCCTCAAGTCGATGAGCAGGATCGGGTAATTCAAGTCAGCCGAAGGCTCAACAATCAAATGCGGTGCGAAACTGTCTTGCTGAAGAAGCTTCGTAGCCTGAAGCTCGGCTTGAGGGATGACCTCCTCACCGGTCGCGTCAGCGTAACCCCAAATCGTGAGGGCGACGCCGCATGAGCGGCGGGCCCGAGGCTGTTGAGGTAGAGGAGCGCTTCCTTGACCAGCTCGCAAAAATGGGCTGGAAAGTCGTCACGGGAAATCCAGACTTCCCATCTGTATCGGGACGAGCGACGTTCCGCGAGGTTCTCCTCAAAGACGATCTCCGTCGGGCTCTTCAACGAATTAACTTGCGAGACGGAAAGCCGTGGCTTGACGAAGCACGCATTTCTCAGGCTGCAAGCGCCTTGGAGCGCATCGCGTCGCGCCGCCTGATGGAGGGAAACCAAGAAGCGACCGGCCTTCTGTTAAGCGGCATCGCGGTCGAGGGCTTGTCGGACTGGGAACAAGGACGTTCGCGCACCGTCCAATACGTTGACTGGAACGATCCGGAGAACAACGTGTTCCTGGCAATCAACCAGTTCCGCGTTGACTGCCCTGGCGGGTTCGCTAAGGGTTTTGTCGTCCCGGACATCGTGCTGTTTATCAACGGAATCCCGATTGTTGTCGTCGAGTGCAAGAGTCCTGCCACATCGGAGCCCATCTCGGCCGCTATCGATCAGCTGCGTCGCTACTCGAACCAGCGGAAGGCGGCAGGTGAGGTGGAAGAGGATGAGGGAAACGAACGCCTCTTCTACACGAACCAGTTTCTCGTGGCGACAAGTTTTGACGAAGCGCGCATAGGCACCATTGGGGCTGACGTTGAGCACTACCTCGAATGGAAGGACACCGCGCCGGTTGCGATCGCGGATGTGCGGGTCGAACTAGGCAAAGAGCATCTCGCCAGCCAAAACACGCTTATCGCAGGAGCGTTGCGGCCGGCTCTCCTGCTCGACATCATCAGGCACTTCTGCATGTACCAGCAGGTGTCGGGACGCACGGTCAAGATCGTCTGTCGCTACCAGCAATTCCGCGCGGTTCAGTTCGCGGTCGAAAGGCTCCTGCATGGCAAGACGCGCAAGGAAGACGGTGAACACGACCTTCGCGGTGGGATCATCTGGCACACGCAGGGATCCGGGAAGAGCCTCTCAATGGTGTTCCTCGTTCGCAAGATGCGCTCGATGCCCGACCTTCGCCGATTCAAGGTCGTGGTTGTTACCGATCGGAAGGACCTTCAGAAACAGCTGTCCGACACGGCCACGCTGTCGGGCGAAACCGTGCAGGTTGCGCGAAGTGTTCGGGGCCTGAAGTCACTCCTCGCACAAAAGGGGCCGGGGCTGGTCTTCGCGATGCTGCAGAAGTATTCGGGATACGACTCGACACCTGGGTCGGGTCCGTCGAGTTCAGAGGTCTTCCCGCTACTTAACGAGGACGAAGCGATCGTCGTTCTCGTTGATGAGGCGCACCGCTCCCACGCGACTTCGCTGCACGCCAACCTGTTAAAGGCGTTGCCAAATGCCGCCCGCATCGGCTTCACTGGCACCCCAATCATCATGGGGGCGAAGAAGCGGACTCACGAGATCTTCGGAGACTTCATCGATCGCTACACGCTCAAGCAGTCCGAAGCCGACGGCGCGACAGTCCCAATCCTTTATGAAGGGCGAACCGCGGAGGGGGCGGTCAGCGATGGGCGCGACCTGGACCAGCTGTTCGAAGACATGTTCCACGAAAAGAGTCCTGCTGAGCTAGAAGCGATCAAGCGGAAGTACGCAACGAAGGGCAATGTCCTGGAGGCACCCAAGCTCATTGAGGCGAAGGCGCGCGACATCCTCCGGCATTACGTGGAGTTCATTCTCCCTAACGGTCTGAAGGCGCAGGTGGTCGCATACAGCCGGCTCGCAGCGGTTAGGTACCACGAAGCCCTCATGAAGGCTCGCGACGAGCTGGTTCAAGAAGCGATTGAGCTCGACGAAAACACGAGGAAGCTAGGCGACGTGGAGCTCCAGAGCAAACCCCGCAAGCTCGCCACGGCGGTTCGTGCCTGGCGAAGCTTAAAGCTCCTCAGGACGATCGAATTTGCGCCGGTAATCTCCCCCGACAACAACGATGACCCGGGATGGAGCGGATGGACCGACGCCGCGAAGATCGAGGCCCGCATCGCACGGTTCAAGAAACCGCTCGTCGACACGGACCCCAAGAAGGCTGATCCACTCGCCTTCCTGATCGTGAAGTCGATGCTCATCACCGGGTTCGACGCGCCGGTCGAAGGGGTCATGTACCTGGACCGCCCCATCAAAGAGGCTGAGCTCCTGCAAGCCATCGCCCGAGTGAACCGCCCTGAGCACGGTAAAGCGGCCGGCATTGTCGTCGACTACTACGGAGTCGCGAGGCACTTGAAAGAAGCCTTGGCGGCGTACAGCGTGGAGGACATCGAGGGGGCGCTCAGGAGCATGAAGGATGAGATCCCCAAGCTCCGCGATCGCCGTGATCGCTGTGCCGCTATTTTCATAGACCGTGGGGTAAAGAAACTGAGCGACACGGAGTCCTGCGTCGATCTACTCGAAGACGAGCGTTTGCGCGCCGACTTCACGGTAAAGCTCAAGCATTTTCTTGACAGCCTGGACCTCGTTCTGCCCCGCCCTGAAGGTCTCCCGTTTGTAAAGGACGCCAAGACTCTTGCGTTCATCTATGCGCGTGCTCGAAACCGCTACCGCGAGGGAATGCCAATGCTAGGCAAGGCGGTTGGGGGCAAGGTGCGTGAGCTCATCGACGAGCATGTCATCTCGCTTGGGATCGACCCGAAGATTCCTCCTATCTCTATCACGGATGCCAAATTCGCCGAGCACATAGGGAAGCAGGTATCACCCCGCGCGAAGGCGTCCGAGATGGAGCACGCCATTCGGCACCACATCAAGCAGCATATGGGCGAGGACCCAGTCCACTACACAAAGCTCTCCGAACGGCTCGCGGAGATCCTGCGAGAGTTCGGCAAGAACTGGACTCAGCTGGCCCTTACTCTGAAGGACTTTGTTGAGGAAGTTCAGTCTGGGAGGCAGAAGAGCGATTTCGGGCTCGACGTTCAGACCCAATCACCATTCCTTGCGGTTCTGCAGGAGGAGCGCGCAAAAGAAGGGCCTGTATCCGACTCTGACGTTACGTGGTTGGTCCGCCTGACGGTCCAACTCGTCGACCGTATTAGTGCGGAGACCGCAGTTGTGGGTTTTTGGTCCAACGCGCACGCCCAAGAAGTACTTCGCGGGCAGATTTTCACATTCCTCGATGACTACGAAATCGTGGACTTCGATCGCGCGGACGGCGTCGCCGACCGCCTGATGGAGCTCGCGAAGGCCAACAGACACAAATTGGTGAAGGTATGACATCGGTGACCGTTGGCGACCTGCGATTGGAGGTGCGGGCAAGCAATCGGCGGACCACCATGCAAGTGACGATCGATCGGAGCGGCGAGCTCATCGTGTTCGCGCCGGCCGATTACGACGCGTCGGTCGTGCGGAGGTTCGTACGGGACAAACGGCTCTGGATCTATAAGAAGCTCGCAGAGAAAGAGGCACTCCGACCCCCGGTAGTTATGAAGGAATATGTGAGCGGAGAAGGGTTCCCGTACCTCGGGCGGAGCTACAGACTGCTGCTCGTCGATGCGCAGCCGGTGCCGGTCAAGCTTGAGGCGGGACGCTTGAAGATGCCTAGATCAGCAGCGGCCAACGGTCGAGCGCATATGGTCGACTGGTACACGGCGCACGGTCAGTGGTGGCTTAGCGAGCGGGCAAAACGGATCGCCGCGCGCGTCGGCGTGACCCCATCGGGGATTCTCGTACAGGATCTGGGCTATCGATGGGGTTCGTGTGGCAGCGGTGAGAGGCTCAATTTCCACTGGAAGACCGTCATGCTGCCGCCACGGATGGCGGAGTACGTCGTCGCCCATGAGTTAGTGCACATTCGTGCGGCGCACCACACCCCAGAGTTCTGGGAGAAGCTCGAACGCGCCATGCCTGACTTCGCCGCGCGCAAAGAATGGCTCGCCATAAATGGGGCAGCCGCCACCGCGATCTGAGGCCGGTCCGCTCCCCCTTTCCACACGGATCCGGATTGAGAAGCCGTCCTACAAGGATCGAGCCTGGATCGAACCCCTGCCTGACGCCGTCTCGGCGAACTGTTTATGCGACATCTGACACCGTTTGTCTTAGCCTGAGCGCGCCCATGCATCACCTCACGACTCGGGTTGCTTGGCATGATTCGCGTTGGGACGGCACTGTGTGTCGCCAGCCCACCGAGAACCCTTACTGCCTGGCGCTTAAGCGAGTCCGCACTAATCGTAATGATGCCCGGGAGGAGGCGGTTGCCGGTTCCTCATGGCACGACCTGTCAGAGCGAGACATGCCTCCTTGTGTTACCGAATCTGGAGGCTTCATGTCGGGGAAGGACTGGGTGACGGTCTTCCGCCATCCGTACCGCAACTCGTCGGCCGATCACGCTCACTTAGCCGACACTCCAATCAAGGTGCCTGCTTACTCCGTCCTCGCAACTCCATATCGATGGATGCTGACGGACGACAGCCGCGGAGCTGCCTTGGCTGAGTTGGGGCACAAGCAGTTGCCGCCTGACTCACCACCGGATTTCGCAACTTCTTGGGTCTTTAGCCGAGCGCGCCAGGAGGTGCTCCTCGAAGAGGCTTTTCGGAGAACTCGAGTTGGTCAGCTCATCTTTCTCTACTGCAAAGACGGCCATCCTCTCGCAGATGTCCCGGGCGAACGCATCTCTCGGTTGATCGTGGCAATCGGTCGCATCACGGCGGTCGCCGAAATTAATCACTACAAGACGACAAGCAGCAGGGCAAGCTACCCAATCTGGGACAGAGTGGTCGGACACTCGATTCGACCGGGAGGTATCGAAGGATTCCTGATCCCCTATCACGATTACCTTGCACTACCAATTCCCGACGACGAGCGGCACGACCTCCTACGCCAAATCGCGGTTGTACCCGACAACGGTTCACTGTTGGACTTTTCATTCGGCGCAGAGCTCATTACGCCCGACTCAGCCCTTCCTGTGCTTGCCGGGTGCCTCGAGGCGGTCCGCCGGATCCAAAAGCACGCCCTGGTTCAAGGTAATTGGCAGCAACGTTGCGACTGGTTGAACGGATGCATCGCCGATTGTTGGACGGAGCGCGGTGCGTTTCCTGGCTTAGGCGCAGCGCTTGAGGCTTTCGGTCTTCGCAACGCGACTGCGATGCTCCTCGAGTTGACTCGTAACAACACAATCAAGTCCGGCGAGAACCCATGGCCGCTGGTCGAAGCTCTGTTTACGGGCCGCGCTGCGCCACCCGCATCCGAGTACGCAGCGGATATCGCTCAGGTCCGTTCGCAGTGGAAGGTAGTTGAGAACAAGCCAGAGAGAAAGGCGCTGCTCCAGCTTCTGTCGCGCTTTGCGCTAACGCCTCAGCAGGCCAAACGCTGGTACTCGCCATATAACCGATCGGTAAGCGATCGACAGATCATCGAGAACCCGTATCTCCTTTATGAACTGGACCGCGGTGGCGAACAAGAGCGGCCGATTAGCCTCACGACCATCGACCGGGGCGTGCTACCTGACGAAAGGGTGAGTGGTCAGTACCCACTCGAATCGCCCACCAGACTTGACTCGCCCCAAGATTCTCGGCGCGCCCGCGCTGCATTGCTGCGCGTTCTCAGAGCGGCGGCAGATCGTGGGGACACCCTCCTAGAGGCCCATGAGGCGCTGGCCAGGCTAGAGGACCTGGGGTTGACCCAGCCGATCGACCTTGGCCCGGAGTGGATTGAAGCAAATCGAGAAGAACTTGGCTCGGACGTGACGGTTCTCGACGTGCCTCAAGGTCCGCATAGGCCCGCCTCCCTGGCGGTACAGCTTGGAGACCTACACAACAACGAAGCGATGCTCCGCGCCACACTTCTCGCTCGCGCTCGAGCGGCCGCGGTCACCCTCCAGGTGGACTGGGGCGCCGAGCTTGACGCATCAACGGAGCCCACCGAGCCGGGTGATCCGCGTGTGCAAGCGTCTCGTGCTGAGCGAACGAACGCACTATCTCGCGCGACCAATTGTCGGCTTGGTGTTCTCATTGGACAGGCGGGCACCGGCAAAACGACGGTTACCGCAACCCTTGTCACTTGTCCGGATTTGCGTAGCGGCGGGGTGCTCCTTCTGGCGCCAACCGGCAAGGCTCGCGTGAGGCTGTCTAATGCTGTGCAAAACGCGCTCCGGCTCCGAGGTGCCAGTGGCGACAGCGCATCGTTCAAGCCGGCTCGAACCGTTGCTCAGTTCCTCACACACGTCAATCGCTATGACGCCAAGTCACAGTCACCTCTCTTTCGCGATGACCTGCCCAAACATCGCCAAGAGAAGACCGTCGTAATCGATGAAGCATCCATGCTCACGACCGTCGACTTGGCAGCGGTCCTGTCCGCTATCGACCTGGCGCATGTTCAGCGCGTAATCCTCGTTGGCGACCCTAACCAGCTGCCACCAATCGGACCTGGCAGACCCTTGGCGGATCTGATCGAACTTATCGACTCTGACGCCACGGGAGGGTTGGCACGGGCCCTTGGCCAGCTCCAAATCGAGATGCGCTCAAACCAACGGGAGCCGTCGGCCGCTCTCCGTCTTGCAAGCTGGTTCATGGCAGCTCCACCACCGCCTGCCGCCGACGCGATTTTCAATGCCCTTGAGCGCGGCGAGCAGTTGAACGACCTCGAGATTCGGCTTTGGACAACTCCAGACGATCTGAGGGCCAAGTTGTCCGAGCAAATCGTCAAGCAGTTGCAACTGGACGGGCCCGGGGATGTTGGTGGCTTCGATCGAGCCCTTGGCCTCGTGGATGGGCGGGTTGACTTCTTCAATCCGAGTGGTGCAGATGCTTTTCAGATTCTGTCCCCAGTGCGCATGCAAGCACACGGTGTTTTCGAATTGAACCGTTGGATCCAAGGGACCTACCGCGCAGCCGAGTTACGGGAATCGCGAAGTAAGTTTGGAGTCAGCCTCGGCGATGAAGAGATTGTTCACAAAGACAAGGTGATCCAACTGCGTAACGAGCGTCGGTTGGGCTATCGACACACCGACTCGGCGACCGAGGATCAAGACCTCGCCAATGGCGAGATCGGCTTTGCCGGCCCCAAGATGCAGAAGGGCAAAACACTCCGCATAGTCTTGTCTGACCGACCGTCGTGGACGTTCCTTTATGAATCACGGGAGTTTCCCGCCGGTGGCGGCCCACTTCAATTGGCCTACGCCCTTACCGTCCACAAGTCACAGGGTTCTGACTTTCACACGGTGTTCTTTGTATTACCTAAGGACTGCAGATTGGCGTCTCGGGAGTTGATGTACACGGCTCTCACTCGTTCGCGAGGCCGCCTGGTGCTATTTCTGCAAGGTGAAGACATCTCAGAACTGGTCGCACTGAGCGAACCACAGAACTCTGATACCGCCAAGCGGTCGACAAACCTGTTCAAGGGTGGCTTGCGGGCTTCAGACACCACACCTTATGCGGAACACCTTATTCACCGCCTCGGTACGAAGCTCTTCCGTAGTAAGTCAGAGCTGTTGATCGCTTCCGAACTGGACCATGCATCGATTCCGTATAAGTACGAGCAGCCACTCGACGGACTCGTAACAGGCGGACGCGTCTGGCCAGACTATGCGTTCGAGACGCCCGCGGGTGACGTTGTCGTCTGGGAGCATCTCGGAATGTTGACCAATGCGCGATACGCGAGCGACTGGGCGAAGAAGCTGGACTGGTATCGGGCTAACGGATACCAGCTTGGGAGGGAATTGTTCGTGACCGAGGAGGTCGGTGGGTTTGACCTTGACTCGATCCGATCCGTAATTGAGGCGGTACGTACCCGGCTGGCGCTCTAGGACTCGCATAGCGTAGGGCCGTTTTGGGCAAAGCCGATCCTCGCCGCATGGGTTAGCACCCAACTATGGCCCACGGCAGAGGCAGTCGCACCGAGCTTCGATTTGATAGTCTGTGAGCGCCTCCGGTGATGTGGAAAACGGAGACTGACGGTCGCTAACCGTTATGGAAGTGGCCTTTTCGGCCGCTTCTGAACTCAATACCGGCAGGNTGAGCTCGAAAACCGTTATGGGTCACTGGCCCATCGAGAGTTCAAATCTCTCCCTCTCCGCTCATCCAGACGCTGAGCGCGATGTCCACTCAAACTTTGCGAGGGCCAAAGCGCCGCCGAGCTATTCCCGGAAGCCTAGATCGGCTCGGACAGCTGCGATGAATTCGAGGAGCGACGTCCCACGCTCCGGGTCCGGCGGCTCCATTCCTACTTCGTGGGCATCCTTGAGTGACATCAGCCTCGAAGTTGCCTGGTCGGTAATCTTCGTCACCGAATCCACCACCTTCCGGGCGCCAACTAGGCGGACCGCTTCCCGAGCATATGCCATTCTCGCTATCCCGGCCTCCAGCTCGCCAACTTCTTCCTGTGAGTTCAGCGGCCTTCCCCCTCTACGAATCATCGTGATCTCGTAATTCACGATCTCAGCCAGATAGGAGGTGTAAATCTGGAGCTTCTTGTCCCGCTGCCACCGGCGGTCCGCAAGCCTCGTTTGAAGAAACCCTAGCCATACGCCTATGGTCAAGCCACCAATCGCAAACAAAGCCAGAAGCGCCGCGTCCACGGTCGCCCTATTCTCCCTCGCTCCGGATTCTTCAGGGGATCAGCGCATATCGGGACAGCGAAACGTTGAGTGGAGACAAATCTCTCCCTCTCCGCCAGCACGTCTCAGCTCATCAGGGCCCTTGCCGCCTCGGCCCTGGACGGGCCGATAGAGTCTCTGCATGCGAGACCTGAGGGTGCAGGTGGCCTCGTCGCCGGACCGGGACGACGTCGAGGTGGAACTGCTGATTGCGGACGAGGTCGCTGGGACTTTGTACGAAAGCCCAGGATGGCAACGTACGCGTTCGCGTCTATCCGCCCACCCCGCCGGTGCTTGACTGGACACCGGAGGAGCTCGCGAAAGGCATCGAAATGATGTTGGACCGGTTCGAGAGCCTCGGCCCAAAGCGGGCGTGTTGGCGACTAGAGATGATCACGAGATCAGCGGGTAGCGCGTAACGTTGGACGGAGACAAATCTCTCCCTCTCCGCCTACTCTTCTCGGCGAGCACCTCGAACCGTGGCGAGATATAAAAAGGTGAGTGGCTGGAGCGTTGTCCGGTGGACCGGCGCCTTGGGGCTCGGCGCGGTCGCCGTGCAGCTGGTCGGGATCATGATCGCCTCGGCGGCCGGGTCTGCTCCATCAGTCAACGATCCGACCAAACTCCTGGCGTTTGCGAAGACCTCGCACCTCGCCCTGACAACTGTGGAGCTGCTCTTCCTGATTGGGTTCTCCCTCTTCATCGGCTTCATCGCAGGCCTCAGAGCGATCGCCGTCGCGGCGGCACCCGAGCGCGAGTGGCTGGCGACGACAACCTTCGGGGCTGGCCTCGCCATAGCCGCGATCGGCCTCATAAGTACTGGGCTGGCTCTCGCTGCCATCGCCATCGCGGCGAGCAGCCACTCCGATTCAGCCCAGATCCGCCTGCTGTTCGAGATTGAGCGCTTGCTCGGTGGGGCGCCTTGGCTGGTGCCTGCGGCGTTTTTCTTCGGCGCGGCCGGCTCGCTGGGTGTGACGACCAAGATCCTGCCGCCGTGGCTGGCGCTGGTGGGCTGGATCGGGTCGCTCCTGTCCCTGGTCGCCGCCTTCTCCGCATACGGTGGCAGCGACACGGCAGTCTTCTGGTCAGCCAATGGAACCGTCACGACCCTTGCCTTTCTGCCGTTCTGGGTATGGACGCTTTGCGCGTCAGTCGTCTTTCTGCGGCAGAAAGGGAGTGTCGCCCGCCTCTATCGATAGTCTCCCCACGCATCGCCGCCCATGGCGGTTCCCTTCCTCAGCGCTCCTCAGGGCTTGTCCCACGTCCACGAGCCGAAGATGCTTTTCACGTCGGTCATGACCGATGCGCGCGACGGCAGCGGCGTCGCGGGCCCAAAGGCGGACGGAAGGTCGATCAAGAGTCGGATCAACGCGCCCCGGTGGGCGATGTAGACGGCGTAGACGTCACCCTGGAACGCGCCTTGCATCAGGGTGAACTGAATGGTCGCCTCGAAAAAGGCTGCGGGCGACCTCGCGATGGTGCAGTCACCTCTCGCGACAAAGGTTCCTGAGCCAGGCTGCGAGATTTCCCAGGTGACGGCGTCATGCGCGGTCTTAGTCAGGGTGAAAGGATCGGCACTCAGATTGGCACCAGTGAGACCCTTCCCTATCTCCACCTCGAAAGTCGCCTGCAGGCCGTTCTTTCCCTCCATGGCCGGATTCTCGGCCCAGCCGGAGGGCACGGTGACGGTCATGCCCAGAGCGGCGCTGTGGACGTTGGTGCCCCCGCTGGGCGGCGCCCCGACGCAATCGTTGGGCGCCAGCGCGGCAGGATTCGGCGTCACGGCGGGCGTGACTTCCGCCACCGGCGTTGGATTCGTCCTCGCCGCAGGCTGGGTTGGACCGCACGCGGCACCAATGGAGAGAAGTCCGAGGACGGCCAAGCTCTCCAGGCGATACGGTCCTCGCTTCACGCGCGTAAGCCTACGCACGCGATCTCAGTTCTACGCCGCTTAAAGCACCGCCACGTCTAGGCCTCGAGCGCCGGCCTGTCCCAATGCCCCAGCTCGGCCGCCGCCTCGTAGGTGCTCTGACAGAAGCTGAGCAGCACCGCCTCCGGATCATCAGCCTTCCGCACCGCGGCGTATGGCAGCAGGAACTCCCGCAAGCCCGCGTCGTAGTAGGCCTCGGAAGGCTGCACCTTCCATTCGGCAAAGCCCTCCGGTTCCGGGTACGCGTAGGCGTAGAACGATCCCTCTTCGCTGCCTCCCGGCCAGTACCCGCAGCTGCTGACCTCATGGCTGTAGGCAAGCTCCATCACCCAGTCGGCGCAGTTGGGCGCCCCGCCCGGATGCTTTGGGGCGGTCCGCCCTGAGAATCGCGATGTCGCGAGGTCGAACCCGCCCCAGAAGAAATGCACCGGCGAGGCCTTGCCGGCGAAACCTGCGCGGAACCGCTTCAAAACGCGGTCCATCTCAACGAGCGCTTTGAAGAACCGCTGCACGGCCGCGGCGTCGTAGGAACGGTGCGTCCGGTCTTCCGCGAACGGGATGGCTTCCGGCACCTCGACCGGCCGAGGCAGAATCCTGATACTCACGCCCAGCTCCCTCAACGCGATCATCGTCGCCGCGTAGAAATCGGCGACCGCAATCGGCTTCAGCGTCACCGAACGCGACGCGCCGTCGGACGTCCGGATGATCAGCTCGTGGTCGATGAAATCGAACTCCATCTCCAGGCCGACGCCGCCCGCGTGCATGAGCGAGGTCGTCAATCCCCGCGCCGAGACGTAGAGAGGAACCTGCCACCAGTGGTTCGCCATCGGCTCGAGCGCCAGCCGGACCTTGCCCACGACCTGCGTCCACATGTGCAGCGTGTCGCAAGTGT
>JGI12635J15846_10001611_pt1 | contig 19813 bp, 18 predicted proteins | sample BlaSpr_A8_OM2_M2_FD_15846 | JGI IMG/M metagenome (IMG submission 15846) | reverse complement strand
CCTGCTTGATGTACTCAACATATTTATTCACGGTTCGCGCCGACAGGGACTTTGATTTCTTCATCTTGTCAACTACCGGTTTGACCGTAATGTTGTTGACACTTCCTAATGGCATGTCACCAATGGCCGGAAGTATCCATTTATGGAGGGCGGCTTTGATACTGGCCGCATCCTTGATGGGTTCCCGGTCCCGTGTAACAGCCCACTGCAAGTAGGCCCTCGCTTGTTCTCGGAACGTCGTTTCACCCAAAACCACACGGTTAAAATGCTGTTCCGAGTTGGCACCGGAACGCTCGACAATTACTTTTGCCTTGCGTTCCCGTTCGGATGCGGACAACTTGTCGGGACCTGAGACGCGCATGTCCCGGATAGGTGGTAGTTCGGCGAGCTGCTTCGTGAGAACTACTTCTGAGACCGTTGCTGCGGCTTCCTCCAGAAGGTTTATCGCAACACAGGGATCGGCGAGGGACTTTTGAGCGTAGGACACGGCCTGAGGAGCAATGTCTTGCGCAACGGAAAGGACACGGGGATCAATGGGCCTGCCGAGAGGGTCAACAGCATTCACTAGGGCCGGCTGACTTCGACGCACGGTCTTGCTAGCCATGCTTCCCCCATTTTTCGTCCCAGTCTCTGGAAGGGCGGTTTGCGAGTACAACGTGACGTTCGTTCTCGATGAACGCATCCCCCTATCTATGGAACGCATAACGGAAGAAAAGGTTTCCCTGAGGAACGCAGAGAAATCACCGCCGACCTGACTAGGGCCTCTCTTTTTATTTTGCAGTGCAGGCGGGTATCTCCGTCCTGTCCCGAGAAGACGACGACTTCGCGTTCAAGTACATCTCTCTTCCGGCATCGAAAATCTGAGATTTTGTTGTTCAACCATGACTGGTCTTCTCTGGAAACAATCCCGGCATCCAGCGTGAGGCCAGCGTTGCCGGGAAGACGAGACGCAGCGGCGCGCGCGTACTGTCCGAGACGAGCACGCTCTTCTCGATCAGTGCTGAAACGATGCGGCGGGCGTGGCGGTCGCCGGCGCCCACCACGCCAGCGGCGTCGGCACGTGGCAGTTCTCCCGGTAGAGGCCGGCTTCGGGTAGGGTTTGTCTCGATGCCGCGTGAAGGCAGGAGCGGGATCCACAACGACGTTCAAGTTGAGTAGGGAGGCCCTAGACAAATGGTTGGGCGTATTTCTGGTCCTGCTACTCCCGGTCCGGAGGCTTTCACCCCACTCTTCACCGGACCGATAGAAGACCGACAGCGAATTGCCACGTTTCTGCGTCAAGAACGTGCCCTGAATTTGGGACTCCTGACTGCGCACCTGACAACAAACATCGGCGTCCTTAATCCCTCCCTCGATCCATTTTCTGTATTGCAGTTCAACGTTTTCATCCCTCACTTCCCGCTTCGCTCCGTTCAGCAATCCGTTGCGCACCGATATCCGTTCGCGACTCCATGAATCGGGCTAGTTGGAGCGCCTTCGTTCGGCGACAATGATCACCCGAATGTCCTTGGCTCGTTGGACGATCCGCGGGATAAGGTCGGCTCCTAAGAGGCGACTCCATGAGCCATAGTTGCAGCGGCTGAGGAGGATTTGCGTAATTTGATTACCGCGGGCAAAGCTTACGATTGTTTCCGCAGCATCATCGCCTTCCAAGGTTCGCGTTTCGACATGGAGATTTCTCGCAAAGTTCAAGTGCTTTTCGACAGCATCTCGATCTTGTTTTGGCAACCGACGGTGGTCCCGAAGCGGCACTACAGAAACTGCAAAGCAATCCGCACCGAGATAGTCAGCCATTCTACGGCCACGCCTGATGAGCATAGCCGTTGAGGCATCGGGACCGACATAAATCAAGATCCGATCAGCGCTTGCTTTTGGTGATAAAGGGGAAACACTCGAGGGCTCTAGTTGTGATCGTTGCTCTTCTAACGCACTGGCGGACTCACGTAATTCGAGTTCGTGTGCGGCCTGACGCAGGGCGAGTTCCCGAAGTGCCGTGAGATTCGATTCCGTAAAGAAATTCTCCATCGCTTTTTGTGCTTTTTCCGCAGCGTAGATGTTTCCACGCTTGAGACGGTTCAACAGAGCTCCGGTTGTCGCGTCGACCATGACAACCTCAGCCGCACTCTTAATGAACCAATCGGGCACGGTTTCGCGGACACGAATACCAGTGATCTGGAAAATCTGGTCGTTCAGACTCTCGAGATGCTGGATGTTCATATTCGTCACCACATCGATTCCCGCGTCGAGCAAGACTTGCACGTCCTCCCAGCGTTTGGGGCGCTCGGATCCAGGCACATTCGTGTGGGCTAATTCATCGACAACACAGATGGCAGGGTGCCGCGAGAGAATGGCGGCGCTATCCATCTCCTGGAACGTGCCGCCCCGATAAGCAACAAAGCGTCTGGGGATGAGTTCCAACTCGGCAACCTTTGCGATCGTGTCTTTGCGTCCATGGGGCTCGAAGTAACCAACGACAATATCCTTTCCTTCCCGTTTGAGCTGTTGTGCTTCTTCTAGCATGCGATACGTCTTGCCAACGCCAGCTGCATAGCCAAGGAAGACTTTCAACCGACCACGACCGCTTAGCCCGTAATCTTGCTCTCCGTCTCGACTAGTGTGGATAGACGACGACATCGATTCCTTCGGAAGCGCAGATTAGACGGTCAATTGAGTTACTCCAAAATCGGCGCCACCCTCCCTCGCGCATGCTATGCCCTATAAAGATCTGCGTGATGCCCTTCTGACGCGCGAACTTCACGATTGCATCCGTCGCGCTTACACCATTTAACACTTCCACCTGAGCCCCGAGTTGATGGGCGTAGTCAAGATTCTGTTTCAAAATCGCTCGATCTTGTTCTGAAAGGGCAGGCTGCTGCACATAGACAACATAAAATTCGCCTTGGAAGCGGTCCGCATTGCGGCGGCCGCTTTCCAGCATCCCAGCAGCGTTGGATCGCGGAGTTACACAAACGAGAATACGCTCCTGCACGCCCCAAGATTGATCGACTCCATGCGACCGCAGATAGCTCTCAAGCTGGTGGTCCACTACGCTAGCCGCGACCAGCAGAGCCAGTTCGCGGAGCCGGGAGCGTTCATGTTGTTCGCTGAGCAGCGCGGCGCTATTCGCAGGTGTTGCTCCATGCAAAAGGCTTTGTATCGCAGGAGCGTCTACGACAACGATTTCGTCCGCACTGCTATCCAGAAAGCCGCGTGGGATGCTGTATGGGGCACGCTTCCCGGTGATGCGTTCCACCTCTTCGCGAAGTTTTTCGAGATATTGTAAGTTGATCGTGGTAATCACTGAGATGCCCGCCTCGAGTAGCTGTTCCACATCTTGCCAGCGATGGGCATTGGGGCTGCCTGGAGGGTTTTCATAAGCAAGGCCGTCAATCAGCGCAACCTGCGGGTGCCGACTAATTACGGCCGGGACATCAATTGATTCCAACTCGCCATTTTTCAGCGTGGGCATCACCTCAAGCCGCTGCAATGCCGCCTGAATTTCGGTAGTGTACCGTGGCTGCGTCGCGCAGACGACAACGTCTTCGCCGCGCTCACTCCGTCGCCGTCCCTCGTCGAGCATTTGGAAGGATTTGCCAACTCCAGCGGCATAGCCGAGGAACACTTTGAGTTGTCCACGGCCCTTCCGACGCTCCTCGAGTTGGATTTGCGCGAGCAGTTGCTCTGGGCTGCGGCGTTGAGATGAATCATTCACCATCATTAAGTATTACCGATTAAGGTAGAAGTAAAGCGGAATACACAGCTTGTAGCCCACTCAAATCGTCTCGGAGCAATTCACCGCCACCGGACGCGCCGTATACTAGACAACCCCTACCAACCCGAAATGGCCAGGCCCTTGTAGGAACCCGTAGGCCGACCCTGGCGCACGCCACCGCGAATCCCGAGATAAACCACTTGCTGCGAATTTGGAACGCGTAGCACACCAGCATCGACTTAACTGCGAACAAACACATCCGTGCGGATTCATGCAGTGTCTCCTCCCTGGTTAAGCTGCTCGATTTTCTAAAGCAGTTGATCCGGACACGGGCCGCTATGGCTTGCGGGCGGTGATCAGCCACCACTCTTCGTTAGAGGGATCATTCTCAATGAAGCGATCCTGCCGGCTGATGATCTCAAAACCTCCATGACGTAGTTCACTTTCAACTTTCTCGGGCGACACATGGTGCTCTCTCGTTATATCTGTAGGGCCCGCTCCGGGCGAGTGCGGTCCGCGATCGACGACGACCAACCGTCCTCCAGAAACCAATGAGCGGACCACGTGATCAAGAATCGCCCGCGGTTCCGTAAATTCGTGATACGAATTGACAATGAGCACCGCATTCACGCCTTGCGTGGGCAAGTGCGGATCATGGGGTTCGCCAAGCACAATGTTAACGTTGTGTTGGCCTCTGTGGAATGTCCTGAGCCACAAGAATATTAGCGGCAACCTGCGGATGTCCTCTGCCAGAACACTGCCGTTCTGGCTAACCGGCGCCGAAAGCTTGAGCGTGAAGTATCCCGAGCCGCATCCCAGATCAACAACTATGTTTCCGGGCCTCAAACTCAGCGCCTGGATAACATCGGATGGACGTTGCCACTTGTCTCTTTCAGCCTCCACGACGTTCAAGTGCGAAAGCGTGTTAAGACCCTGGTAAGCAGTGTCGACGAGGAATAGGATCGTAATGGCGCACAGAAGAAAAAGGATAAGTTTAACGCGGTAGCTCACTCGGCTAAAACTCACGTCGCAGTGACGAGTCTGAATCGCATTGTCCGCACCTTACTTCGAAACCGGGAATTTCTGGTCAAGAGCGACGTTCAACATTAGAGCGTTGACGCGCGGCTCGCCGAGAAATCCCAAATCGGCTCGTTCCGTAAACTGCGGGATCAATTGCTTTACTTGATCTGCGGAAATGCCCCGCGCCTTTCCGACGCGTGCAGCCTGTGTCTCGGCATTTGCGGGACTGATGTGCGGGTCCAGACCTGACCCCGAGGCTGTCACCGCGTCCGGTGGAACCGGCATCTTTGCCTTGAACAGCAGCGGTGTTTTGTCATCATTGAAAGCTTTGATTAGCTTAACGTCATCGAGGTCACCGTGCGCATCTTTGAACTTGCCAAGGGGTGTCGATGACTCATAGGGGATATCGTTATCGACGCAGTAATGCACCATGCGAAGATTGATGCCATCGAAATCGACGATCTCGTTTTTCTTGTCGTCCATTTTGGTCGTTCCGTGAAGGAGTTTGGCACTCGTGGGGCCAAGGTTGGATCCACTCGACGCAGTAGCATCGTAACCACTGCCTGCCGCTGACGGCCGCGGATGAAAGTACTCAGCCTTGGTGAATGCCTGGCCGATGAGGCTTGAGCCGACAACCTTTCCGTTCACAGTTACGAGGCTACCGTTTGATTGCTTCGGAAAAATGAGTTCGGACACCCCAGTCATCACTGCCGGGTAGAGTAGTCCGAGAACAACCGTGAAAATCAATGTCAAACGAAATCCAGGTCCGAGTTCCTTAATCATGTCCATGTCCTATTCCTTATTCTGGCAGGCTCCGAGCAGCCCGCACGTTCAAGCCAGATGCAGCGCAACGATGATCTTGTCGATCAACCAAATACCAGGGAACGGCACGATAATCCCGCCGAGACCGTAGATCAAGAGGTTCCGGCTCAACATCTGGCCCGCGCTGACAGGCTTGTACTGAACGCCGCGTAAGGCCAGTGGGACTAAGGCGATAATGATTACCGCATTGAAGATGACTGCCGCGAGTACCGCGCTCTGGGGCGAGTGCAGCCCCATGATATTCAGCTTATTCAGTTCTGGATACACCGCTGCAAACATCGCCGGGATAATCGCAAAATATTTTGCGATGTCATTGGCGATCGAAAAAGTGGTCAACGAACCGCGGGTAATCAGTAATTGTTTTCCGATGGCCACGATTTCGATCAGCTTGGTCGGATTGCTGTCGAGATCGACCATATTGCCCGCTTCTTTCGCCGCCATTGTTCCCGTGTTCATGGCTACGCCCACATCGGCCTGAGCCAACGCCGGCGCATCATTCGTTCCGTCGCCAGTCATGGCGACAAGTCGACCTTGAGCTTGTTCTTTACGGATATATTCCAGCTTGTCTTTCGGAGTAGCCTGCGCCAGGAAGTCATCAACACCAGCTTCTTGCGCGATGGCAGCGGCGGTCAAAGGATTGTCTCCGGTGATCATCACTGAGCGAATTCCCATGGCCCTCAGCGAAGCGAGCCGTTCTCTCATTCCACCTTTTACGATGTCTTTGAGATGAACTATGCCGAGAACTCTTGAACCGTCGGCAACTGCGAGCGGCGTCCCGCCATTCCTGGAAATGCGGTCGGAAATCTCCACAAGAGCCTGAGGCACCTCGCCTCGAGCTTCCTTCACGAACTGAGCAATGGCATCAGTTGCGCCCTTTCGCAGGCGGCGCCCAGCCATATCAACTCCGCTCATCCGCGTATACGCGGAGAACGGAATGAACTCGGCGTTATGCTCGGCGAGTTCGCGACCGCGCAGTTTGTATTTCTCCTTGGCCAGTACGACAATCGAGCGCCCCTCTGGCGTTTCATCGGCAAGGCTGGAGAGCTGAGCGGCATCTGCCAGTTCGTTTTCGCTCACTCCGCCGACCGTTAAGAACTCGACTGCCTGCCGATTGCCCAGGGTGACAGTGCCGGTCTTGTCAAGCAGCAGGGTATTTACGTCGCCGGAAGCCTCAACGGCCTTCCCGCTCATGGCCAAGACATTATGCTGCATCACGCGATCCATTCCCGCTATTCCAATGGCAGAAAGTAATCCGCCGATGGTCGTAGGAATCAAGCATACGAGCAGGGAAACGAGAACGGCAACCGTCGGGGCAGCACCGCTGCCGACGGCTTGGATTGCGTATTTCGCATAGGGCGGAAGCGTCGCGACCGCCAGCAGAAAGATCAGCGTCAGGCCGGCAATCAAGATATTCAGAGCAATCTCGTTTGGAGTCTTCTGGCGGACCGCGCCTTCCACAAGAGCAATCATTCGGTCCAAAAATGTCTCGCCAGGATTTGAGGTAATTCGAATGGTGATATGGTCCGACAATACTTTTGTACCGCCGGTGACCGCGCTTCGATCTCCGCCGGATTCCCGAATAACGGGAGCACTCTCTCCCGTAATCACAGATTCATCGACGCTGGCGACACCATCGATGACCTCGCCGTCTCCTGGAATCAGATAGCCTGACTCGCAGTAGACGCAGTCCCCAGCGCGCAGTTTTGAAGCTTGAACCATTTCAAAAGTGCCATTGGCCAGAATTTTTCGAGCCGTCGTGTCAGTTTTGGTCTTGCGCAGTGCATCGGCTTGAGCCTTGCCACGCGCTTCCGCCATTGCTTCCGCGAAATTGGCGAACAGCACCGTAAACCATAACCAAAGGGAGATTTGTATGCCAAAAAGTAGGTTGCTTGTACCCGTGATCGCATCCTTGATGACATAAATAGTGGTTAGAGCTGCGCCAACCTCCACGACAAACATCACCGGGTTCTTTGCAACCCGCCTTGGGTTGAGCTTCACGAACGACTCTTTAATGGCACGTTTTGCGATTTCCGGGTCGAACAATGGGCGAGCTCGGGCGCCCTTGGAAATGAGTTGCGAGCCTTCCTGTTTACTCTCCGCTGGAACAGCACTTATGGTCGACATTTTAAACCCCTCATTCGCAATTACACTTTCGTGGCGGGCTCTAAATGCAGCCCAAACTGTTAGAATAATTTCCCATTAAGCATTTGCATGTGCTCAACGATCGGACCTAGGCAGAGCGCTGGGAAATACGTCAGCGCGCCCACAATGACTACGGTCCCAATCAGCAAAACGACAAAGAGCGAGCCGTTCGTTGGTAGTGTGCCGCTGGTTACAGGAATTAATTTCTTTGCAGCCAAGCTGCCGGCAATGGCAAGCGCTGGGATGATGAAGAGGAATCTTCCTACCAGCATATCGAGGCCAATCGACAGGTTGTACCACGGCGTGTTGGCGTTTATTCCACCAAAGGCGCTGCCATTATTCCCCGCGCCGCTCGAATATGCGTACAGAATCTCGGAGAACCCGTGTGCGCCTCCGTTGTTCAAATTCGCGGTGGCGGGTCCGGGTGGATTCCAGTAGTGATCCTTCGCAAACGGCGCAACTGAACTGATGGCGGTGAAGCAAAGAATGACCAAAGAAGTCGCCAGGATGGCAATGATGGCCATCTTGACTTCTTTTTGCTCGATCTTCTTGCCCACATACTCGGGCGTGCGCCCGACCATCAGACCTCCAATAAAGACGGCAATTACTGCATAAATCAACATGCTATAGAGACCGGCGCCAACCCCTCCAAAGATCACTTCATCGGTCTGAATGTTGAACAGCGGTACGAGTCCGCCGATGGGCGTAAAGCTATCGTGGGTGCCTATGACGGCCCCGCAACTGGCATCCGTTGTTACGGCAGCAAATAGAGCTGTCATAGGATTGCCGAACCGTACCTCTTTTCCCTCCATGTTCCCGCCCGGCTGCCTCCCCGTATACACGTGTTCTATACCCATTTTGGTCAACATAGGGTTTCCCGCTTGCTCCGCCTGATAGCAGATGAAGGCGCCTGCGAGAAACATTAGAGCCATCGCCGCAAAGATCGCCCAGCCCTGGCGCGTATCCCGCACCATCTTGCCAAACTGGTATGTCAGTCCGGCCCCAAGCGAAAAGATCAGCAACATTTGCACGAGGTTCGCCAGAGGAGTCGGATTCTCATATGGATGTCCAGAGTTTGCGTTGAAGTATCCACCGCCATTCGTTCCGAGCATTTTTATGGCTAACTGAGAAGCCAAAGGGCCTTGCTCAATTACCTGGGTCGCGCCCTCGAGAGTCGAAACGGTAGCGGGGCCTTTGAAGTTTTGGATTGACCCTTGCCAGACGAAAAACAACGTCGCTAGGATACAAATCGGAAGCAGGATGTAAAGAGTGCATCGCGTAACGTCCACCCAGAAATTGCCTATGGTTTTGGCTGAATGGCGCGCAAACCCACGAATCAGTGCAACCGCAACCGCGATACCCACCGCGGCGGAAACAAAGTTCTGGACGGCGAGAGCTGCCATCTGAGTTAAGTAGCTGACCGTGGTGTCAGGAGAATAGGACTGCCAGTTCGTATTGGTCACGAAGCTCACTGCCGTGTTAAATGCCAGGTCCGGCGTCATGGCCGTAGCATTTTGGGGCGCCTGCGGCGTTGAAAAGTGCATCGGGTTCAGCGGCAAATATCCCTGCAAACGCTGCACCAAATAGACAAACAGAAAGCTGAATATGCTGAGCGAGATCATGGATGCGGAATACCTGATCCAGGATTGCTCGTCATTCTCGCGGACGCCGCCAAGCCAGTAGATCAGACGTTCCATTGGACGGAAAACAGGATGAAGGAAGGTCCGCTTGCCCTCGAAGACGCGGTACATGAAAGTACCAATGGGCTTCGTTATGGCAACTACGATGGCAAAAAAGATCAGGATCTGGGCAATACCGAGTAAAGTCATCTCACCACCTCAAAATTTTTCCGGCCGAAGTAAGGCATACATCAGATAAACGAACAAAAACAGCGCGACTACACCCGCAATTAAGTATTCCACTGGGTTCTCCTAAAGGCGTTCCGACGCCTTGGTAAAGCCCCACAACAGGGCAAAGAAGGCAATCACAACAGCGACATAAAAAAGATCCAACATAATTCACCTCACCTTTGCTTCGAAAACATCCTAGTGCCCTGCTTGGGACATAAAGCCGACTAAAAAGATATCTCGCACAGTTCCTCACCTAGTCAAGTTGTTGACGCCCCAGAATTGCATTAGCGGTGCGGACACGCATCGTAATGGTCCCGGTACAAACAAAAGAGGCGGCGACGATGTTAACTTCCATGGCAAAAGTGGCGGCGGCGATCCTATTAAGTTGCGCGCTTGCGAAATCCAAGAGTTCTGACACCGTGGAGCATGGAGTTTGGCCGAGGTCGACTGGCAAAACGTCCTTTCCAGGAAGGCTGAGAGATAGCGACGCGCTCAAGTTCCTGGCCAATAGAACTGCCGTTCGAAGCACCGCTAGAACATCCTCCACATCTCCTAGCAACGTGACTCCCACTATGGCCGATGAATGTGGCGAAACGTCATCCGCGGGTACACTCTCCATCGTTCGAACAGCCGGTTGAATTAGGTTTTTCCCTTTCATCGCAGACCCGATCTCGTTCCTCTCTTCAGGACGACAAAAACAACACGATGACCTTTGGATTGAATGGATTTTGCCATCCGATGTTCTGCGGTAGGCCACCAGTGTTTCCGGCCACCAATGACGACCAAGGAGTTTGGACTCAGCGCCCGCAGGAGAGTTTCAAGCGGATCTCGACAGAGATAAAAGTGAACGCTGGGCTCGAAGGTGTCCAGCTTCAGCCGGCAAACCAAGTCGGAAAGAAGGTTCTCGGTAAAACGAACCGGCACCGGCGGCTTATCAAGAGGCAATACATACGGCACAGGGATCGCGACTCGTATCCGGATGCATGCTCCGAGATCCCGTGCTAATGATCGAGCCGTCTTCAGGGCAGCCACCGTGGCTTGCGGATCAGTAAAGATGACGTTCACTTCGAGCCGTTTCGGGTCGAGCGCTTCAACCGTTTCCCAGATTACTGATGGCCGCGCTGGCTGTGCGATGGCGATGTTAGATTGATTTTTCATTGCGCCCATCCACCGCGATTCTACGGTGCCGGAATAAACGGCGCATAAACGCATCCTAACAACGTCATAAACCTGCTTGTTCATCAAACCGGCGATCTTGGCGGAACCTTTCAGTGCGGGAGGTGGAAGCGATAGCCAGCCCAAGCATCTGTGAGCAGGAATTGAGGTTTGGAGGGTTCCGGTTCGATCTTCTTGCGCAGGCGGTTTACGAAAACCCGCAAATATTCCAGTTCATCGCCGTAGTCTGGACCCCACACTGCTTGTAGCAGTTCGCGATGAGCAATTGTCTTGTTGGGATGCCTAAGGAAGTAAGAAAGCAGATCAAACTCCTTCGCCGTCAGGCGGGAAGTCCGGCCACGCACGGTTGCCTGCCGTGAGGGAAGATCGATTTCGACGCCTCCCAGTATGAGTTGCCTCAAACCCGCCTCGTCGGGAGCTTGGGGTAGTCGCCGCAAAGTCGCGCGAATCCGAGCAAGCAGTTCGGGCGTGCTGAAAGGTTTAGTGACGTAGTCATCGGCCCCGGCGTCAAGCGCTTCCACCTTGTCCTTTTCAGTGCGGTTCACGGTTAACATGATGATTGCAATGTCGGATGTGGAGCGAATGATTCGGCAGGTTTCGATCCCACCGGTCCCCGGCATGTTCATATCCAGCAACAGAAGATCGTAAGTTTCAGACCGCAACCTATCTAGGGCTTCTTCCCCGGTGCGTGAATCGCTTACCTCGTAACCTCGGTTGATCAGGGTAGATTTCATCGCACGCCGAATTTGCGGATCGTCGTCCACCACGAGAATGCGGCCTGCGCTCATCGGTTAGGCTCCACTGGCGCGATCGGCAACGAAAAGCAGAATTTTGAACCCTTGCCTGGACTGCTTTCGACCCAGATATCCTCTCCGTGAGCACGGACGATCTCGCGGGCAATCGCAAGACCCATGCCTGCGCCTTTGAGGTGTTGACCTACCCTACCGCGATAGAACTTCTCGAAGATCCGTGATTGTTCCTCTTGGGTGATGCCTGGCCCTTGATCGGTAATGTGAAAAACGACGCCTCTCTCGGTAGCAAGTGCGCCAATCACGATAGGGCTGCCTGGCGTACTGTATTTCACTGCATTTTCAATTAAATGGCTGATTACCATCTGCGTTAACTCCGCGTCTACCAATACCGAAGGCAGCCCCTCGTCCGCCTCCATTTTGAGCGCTCTACCATCCGTTAGAAACTGCGTCTGCCGAAGCGCCGTGGACAGCAAAGAACTTGGGAAATGAACCCCCCGGTTCAACTTGAACTTACCACCCTCGATTCGGGCCAGCTGAATCGCTTCGGTTACTAGTCTGGCCAGTCGGTCCGCTCCTTCATCGGCAATTGTGACCAATCCACGCTGTTCCTGCGACAGCGACTGCTGGGGATTCGAGAGCAAATCTGTCGTGACAGCTTTGATCGACGTGAGGGGAGTCTTAAATTCGTGGGCAATCGCGTCCAGAAGGGTGGATTTCAACTCCTCGCTCTGGCGGGCAACCTGGGCACGGTTGGCCTCCTCCTGGGCACGTGCTTTTTCCAGTCCCACAGCTACCAGGCTTAAAACAGACTGTAATGCCGTATCAGACATGAAGGCTTGTTTGACTGCCAAACTGCCAATCGGCTCACCTCCAAGACGGATCGGCGTTATAAGGGTGTCGTCGGTTTCTTCGTGTAAAACACGAGAAAGGATTGCGGACTCGCGCAGCTTAGCATCAATATCTACAACGTTGGGAAATGCTTCTGGGCCGGCCAGGTAAACTTCGCTGGTGTTCCGATCGTACAGCGCCACGGCAGGCCAATCAAACGCTTGGGCCATTTGGTGCGCGATCTGCTTTGCGGTCGGCTGGGCTGTATCGGTGAGCAGGATGGCGCGGCTGAGAGTATACAATCGCTCCATCTCGCGCTGCCGGTCTAGCGCCTGTGCTCTTTGTCGTTTCAATCGAGCTGACAGCTGACTGGCAGTAAGAGCCGTAGTCAAAAAGGCAAACAGCGCAACCCAGTTTTGCGGGTCGGCAATAGTGAATGTCCCGACGGGCGGGAGAAAAAAGAAATTGAAGCACAGCATTGCTACAACGGATGACACGCTAGCTTCCAGAAGCCCGCCAGTTGTAGCAATCACAAGAATAGCGACTAAATAAAAAAAGCCTACGCTTGTGGCATTCACGTGGATCCCACGAAAAAACACCAACGTGATCGTGGCGACAAGACTCAAGGCAAGGAAAAGCCGCAACGTTGAGCGCATGACCTTCTGCGGAAAGTTTTTGGATGCAGAGTAGTTCGTCCATCCGGGCCAAGTAGCCATCGCGTTAGAACATCGCTTTCTGACTTCGAAATATTCCCAAGCTAAGATTCCCTTGACAGGCGGATTGATAGTCAATGCGCGTCTCATGAGATAAGTGATTTAATTGGGCCTCGCCGCAATCAACAACAAGACTACGATAATAATGCGAAGCATGGCGAGCCATATAGACTGGTAATCGCCTTAGACTGTGAGGAACGCGACACGTACTGCAGAGTATGGTCAATCACTAAAATCACTAGGGCAATACGTACTGCCCATCCTGGGCCTCGTAGCTTCTTCTGTTCAGCCCAGGATGTGCCGTTAGGTGCGCCCGGCGAACCATGCCAAGAGCATAAAGACTCCGCTCCGGTCTTTGTCGTCGATACCGTTATCACGCCAAGGTGCCCGGAGTGTTTTCTTTTGCCCAATCGCCTCAAGCGATCAAAAACTAGTAAGTCGCGTTCCACTTCGAAGTCCGCACTTGGATTGTTACAGACGCGCCCTTACCCATTCTTGATCCCCAGTTTAAACGAGCATCGTGTGAGCCTTCGGGACGGGGAGACCTTAGCGCAGCCATAACCATAGTCCCATCTACAACGCCAGACAATTTGTTTATTTAGATGTTCGAACGTATCCCTGCATCATACTAACGCGACTTGTGCCGCACCACCGTGATCCTCTGTCGCCCCGTCCTTGCTTTTCAGCCGTCGATTTCTGGTTCGCAACTCCACCAATCCCTGTGCGAGTGAGCTATGGCTCCTTCGGAATCACATTGTTACCAAAAATAAACCCTATTTCAGCCATCGCTCGGCCCTGATTTTGGTTCATGCCTGTTGGCCCGAAGGCGTCACCCGGAGTAAAGCCGCTCGCTCGAACAAGAGAAAGATCTCCTCGAACGAAAAACCCTCCGTATTGAAAAGTGGGCGTCACGGTGGCCGACCAGGCGCGGCTGCCTGGGCCGTATAGTAGATTGACAGCTTGATCAGCAACGCTCCCCGTGCTCGTGATATATTCCCCGCGTCCTGCGAGCGAGAAGCCATGTTTGAAGGTGCGACTCACCAGGAGTGCACCGCCCTGCGTCGAGGCGCCCTTCACGACACCGATCTTCAGGTTGGTCGGCACATCGCTATATTGATAATAGGGCTGGATGATCCAGGACCCCTTAGTGTAAGTGTAAATGACAGCGTACATACTGCCGTTGTTTTGCACCGGGGTGGCCAGGGTCTGAAACGCTGTCTGCCCCAGGTTTCCCATCCCAACGAACGACAAGCTGTGAGGCCCATTGGCATAGGTTAAGGAACCCGACAGCCACGAGTAGCGGTTGGAATAGTACCCGTCGTTCCAACTCAATGAGGCTGTGAATTTGCCCATGGTCTGATTCACTTGGATTCCGCGATTGACGGCGTTTTCCTGGTTCCACAACAGGCCGCGCTCGATGTTCATATTTTCAAAGGTGAACGTGTACTCGGCGCCCATCAGTGTGGGCAGCGCGCCGATGAGGATGGACGTGTTCTTCCCCGGTACCAGCTTCAGAAATGCGACCGGCAACGGGCCGTAGAGGTCACTCACCGCTTTGTCGGTAGCGAGGAACGGCGTCCCCAGGGCCGGAATATCATACGCGCCCGCCTGCAGGTAGAACTGAAACCAGCCATCGGTCCTTTGAAGGAACACCTGCCCGTTACTTAGAGCCGCTTGAGTGGAGTTATCACCCGGGATGTGATTGCTTTGCCACAGGCCCATGCCGCTGAGAACGCCGTTCACAGCGACTTTGCCGAAAGGTCCGGCGTCGAAAATGGCTGGGGGGAGTTCTTGCAGCGGACCTGTCATGGAAGGAGTGGGAAGGGCTGCCGGAACTGGCGGCGCCGGCTGAGGTGTCGTCAGAGTAGTGCTGGTGTCCTGGCCTTGTTCTCCCGGTGATGGGAGCGTTTCTTCCCGGTGCACTGCAGGTACAGCTGTTTGTCCTGCAGCCGACAAGCCCCATAGAAAGCAGGCTATAACTGTGCACAGACGTGTATATAGTCGCAAGTGTGATGCTCCTTTAGATTCAGCCCCAACTAATGGATCAGCAAGGTGGCTTGAGTCAGCCTTCCGGATCCGAAACCATGCCAACCATGCCCGATACCAAAGCATCCGGAGTACTTCAAGAAGGTTGTTTGCCAGGGAGAACATGACGCAATGTTAGGAGGCGGGCACTAAACGCCGCATAAACGCCGGCTGAGAATTTTGTAAACGGGACTGGGAAATTACTTGAGGGCTCTAGCTCGGTTTTTTGCGCAGGCAATCGATCAGTACGCGGATATATTCTGCGTCAACGAAGTATTCGGTTTTCTAGACTGCACTTTAGCTCGATGATCTGCCTGCGTTCCAAATCGATATCCATCTTCGCTTGGCAGGGTCCGGCCACACTCTCACAATAGTAACTCCTGGTCAAATCAAGTTCTTCATTTTGAAGAGCCTAATTGCTCTTCATGTCCGCACCGGCAATGGATGGTCGGTTCCGGATGGGGTCGGCGCTCTGCAGCTCAAAGTTCCCGCGGAGATCGATCCGCTTCTGAGTTCGTTGGAGATCATTCCCACACTCAACATCAAGAGCGTGCCAGTTATCGACATCCTGCCAGCGATGGCGCTTGGCGAAATTCGGCTGCGGGATTGGCAGAAGGTAATCCGGCGCGAACTGATGGCAGGTTTGGCGCTGGGAGCCATCCTCGGCGCCCTGGGCGTCACGAGAATTCTTCTTTGGCACATCTTGCGCGGTACCTATGGGACGCACTATCTGGTAATCGCTCTCACCATCGGCTTTAGCCTGGTCGGCGTAGTGATGTTCGGTACACTGGCGGGCTCCATGTTGCCCTTTATTTTGCGCAGTTGCCGATTGGACCCGGCGAGCGCGTCCGCCCCATTTGGGCTTGATTATCTCTTTCAGCGTAGAAAGTCTGATCTTGCGAGGCATCCTTCTCTAGCGGGCAAGTTTTTCGGCCGTGCGGACGTGGCCGCCTGAGCATCATCATAGACCGTCTGCTTCTGAAGCAGCTGCTCCCGCTCTGAGAGGAGCGCTTATCTCGTGAGCAAGCGCGTGCTGAAAATACCCGTCCTCTCGCGTTCCAGTTTATAGTCAACCCATGCGAGGGCGTCATCCTTCTAGCGTCGAACCCACGGTGGGGGAAGAGTCTCCATGGGCGATGACGGCTATTGGTGTCTTCTTGTTCTTTGGGGCTGTCATGGCCTCTCTTGCGGGAACGACACTGATTTGGCGGGGCACTCTCCTCGATCGCATGTGGACTCTGAATGCGCCCGCCTACAAACAACTGTCACCTCTTGGAAAAACAGTTGGGATTCCTTTTCTAGCGCTTAGCGCCGCCCTGGCGGCTGCCGGTGTAGGTTGGTTTGGACGCCGCCTTTGGGGATGGCGGCTCGCCGTGGTCATCATCGCAACCCAGGTCTTGGGAGACTTGATAAGCATTTTCATGGGTCATTTCGTCAGGGGTGCGGTAGGTGTCACCATCGCGAGTGCGTTGTTGTTTTATCTTTTGCGGCCAGAGGTGAGGGGCGCTTTTGTAGCGCGTCGAGCGATCGAGAGATGACAGCAAATTCGTCCGTGGAGTTCCTGCTATGGTTGCTGATCGCCGCGTCCGTAATTGCGGTGATAGCAAAGCGTATTGGAATCCCATATACGGTTGCCCTCGTCCTCGGAGGACTGCTCCTCAGCGTAGTTCATCTGCCAGCGCTAGCACCACTGCATCAGGGAAACCGGCCGGACTGGCTGACGCCAGACGTAATTCTCACGCTCTTTCTTCCGGCGCTCCTATTCGAGGGCAGTCTCAAAATCGAGTTGCGGCATATTACGACAGACATTATGCCGCTGCTCATGCTGGCAAACCTTGGCGTGATGATCGCGACACTTGTGACGGGATTCGTTATCTACTACGCAGTTGGGATTTCATTGATTGTGGCCTTGCTTTTTGGATCGATGGTGTCCGCGACCGACCCTATATCCGTACTATCCATTTTCAAGGAGGTGGCGGTTGACGAACGGCTCTCGGTACTTGTAGAGGGTGAGAGTCTGTTGAATGACGGCACAGCGGTTGCTTTGTTCCAAATTGTTCTTGCCAGTGCAGTCGGTGGAGGAGTCGGCCTAGTCTTGGGCGCTGGACAGTTTTTGCTGAGCGTGGTGGGCGGTGCGCTACTGGGACTTGCCCTTGGATATCTTGTCAGCACACTCACGAAAAGAATCGACGATGCACAGGTTGAGATTACGTTGACGACAATCCTTGCCTACGGCACTTTTCTGCTTGCTCGTCACTTACACCTGTCCGGAGTAATCGCCACTGTCGCCGCCGGGCTGGTGATTGGCAATTTCGCCGTGAAAACAGGGATGAGCGCGCGAACGCTAACGGCATTGCGATCTTTCTGGGAATATGCCTCCTTCATCATTAACTCGCTCGTGTTTTTGCTGATCGGATTGGAAGTACGCCTAGGAGGCGTGCTCCGTGCGTGGAAGCCGATTCTGATCGCCATTGCAGCGATCTTCCTCGGCCGCATTCTTTCGGTCTACACGCTTGTGCCTTTCAGTAACCTGTTCTCGAAGCGAATCCCTTTCGTGTGGCAACACGTGCTGGTTTGGGGTGGATTGCGAGGAGCTTTGTCGCTGGCCCTGGCGCTGAGTCTCGATAGTAGGTTTCCTTATCGGGACCAGATTCTCAACCTAACGTTTGGTGTGGTGGTCTTGTCGATCTTGGTGCAGGGGCTATCCATCAAGCCCTTGCTCCGAATGCTGCGGCTCGCCCCTGGAGGCACTTCATGAGTAGAGACGTTACGTCTCGTCGGCACTTTCTCAAGGTGGCAGGAACGGCTGCAGGTGTTGGGTTGTTTGGTTCAGGACTTTCGCTCGATGCGGTGGCGACGCTCGCGACACGAGCCGTCGGATCAATTTCGGCACAATCCGAAACAAATCCACCGGACTATACCCTTCGAATCGGCGCAGCGCCGGTCGAGATCGCACCTAAACATATCGTCTCGGCGATCACTTACAACGGTCACTTCCTAGGCCCTCTGTTGCGCTTCAAAGAAGGCCAGTCGGTGACGTTGGAAGTACACAACGATACGGACACCCCGGAACAGCTGCATTGGCACGGACAGTTCGTTTCACCGGATGTGGATGGCGCCGTGGAGGAAGGAACGCCGTTCATCCCGGCGCGCGGAGTGCGCCGCATCATGTTCACTCCGCGTCCTGCCGGTTTTCGTGTCTATCACACGCATAATCGGGCGGGTGCGGATCTCTACGCAGGACAGTACAGTGGCCAGGTCGGGCCGGTTTACATAGAGCCCAAGCATGAGCCGGGGAGCTCGGGCCAATTCCTGCGCCCGGCAGCTTCGCGGCTTCTGCTTTCCCGGTTCCTCCCAACAAATCTTCGTAAGCGTCTGGTCTGAACCGTCTGGACGAAGTCTGAGCGTGTAGCGATGATTAATAAGGCGGTGTGTTGTATAGAGTTACGGGAGGGATTTCCTGGCGCAGGGTATCAGCAAACCAGAACGAAAATTCGTATAACTTGACGTGACAGGAAATTCGTATTAAGTGTTCTCACGAAAAGTAGGCCCTGCCCTGTACCTAGGTCATTGGTTCATTTGAGTGAAAGGGAGAAATCTATCATGGCGAAAATACGACTGGTTATTCTAGTGGCATTTGCAGTAGGTGTAGGGTGCCTGTATGCGGCGGAAGAGAAGCAAAAGGTCACTCTTGAGGGTACCCTCGTCTCTAGCGCCTGCTATCTTGGAAACCCCGATCACCCAACCGGAAATGACATGGGCGACAAAAAGGGCTGCGGTAGAGAGTGTTTGCAAAAGGGCGACCCAGCCGGTTTAGTGACCAAAGAGAAGCAGTTTCACATACTGGTCGTCTCTTCTTTGCGGTTCGCGCCTTATGTGGGGCAGGAGTTGCGCGTCACGGGTATTGACCACAATGGTGTCATTGCTGAAATTGAGAAGGCTGAAGTCAAGAAAGATGGGAACTGGGAAGAGATAAACCTCAAGTCCAAGATAGGACAGGGCTCTGTCCCGGCTCATGAAAAGTAGAAGGCGTAGAACGCCATTCGTCAATTATTGAAAATCTGTTCTCTGGCTGCTTTCTTCTTGACGGGCACCGGCTCAATACCGGATCGACGTCCCCAAGAGAACAGCCTCCTGCAAATTGTTCATAAGACAGGCCCAGGCAGCGCATGCGCGGCGACGGTCGTCGCCCCGCCACCGGCGAAACTGACCGCTTAAGGATGGCAAGAACCCGTCCCTTCACGCCCCACCTTGCTGTGTACTTGATACGGTTCTGCGAGTGGCCTGGCACCCGGCGATTCTCGTCGCCTGGAACACCGGCGAAATTCATCGCTTGGCATGGCGAAACTCATCGCTCCCCGAGCCACCGTTGCAGTAGACTCTGCGGATGGCTCGTTCGACGAAAAGACGTGAGGTCGGCGTTAGTTGAGCCGTCCGGTAGCCAAAACGGGAGCACGTTGCCTAACCATTTATCAACCATCTGCCGCGCAGATTTTCGGTTCAACTTCGGTGCAATTCAAGGGTTGATTGCACCGTGCGTTTTCCGCGTAAGCGACACCAGAGACGGCACTTAGTTAGTTTGCATCGCCTTGTTCGAAGGCAGACGCTCTATCCAACTGAGCTACGGGCGCACTAGCTGTGTTGATTCTAAATCATTTAGCTCGAAGGAGAGTACGATTTTGGAGCGTTTACCCTCTGCCGACAGGGCAGACGCTCTTTGAAATTGAGCCGCGGACGATCCTTGGCTACTTATTTGATTCTACTAAAGTTGCA
>JGI12635J15846_10001608_pt1 | contig 19824 bp, 18 predicted proteins | sample BlaSpr_A8_OM2_M2_FD_15846 | JGI IMG/M metagenome (IMG submission 15846) | reverse complement strand
ATCGTATGGGCAAAACCTTCCAGGTATTTTGTGAGACTGCCTTGATTCGCTCCACGAAAGAACCACTGGGAAAGTGCGGTGGGATCGTTGGTAGGTAGGTCAGAATATTTGGCATCTCTCGCCAGCTCAATCACAGTCTGCGGCCGCAGCACACCGTCCAGGTGCTCGTGTAGAAGGACTTTGGGCAGGCTCTGCAATAACCGTTTATCAAGTGTCACGGCGTTTGTTTCTCCCCGGCGGCGACCGCCTCACGAAGCAGGCGAAGTGTTGCAAGATAATACACCACGCTTGCGAATCAGGTTCTCGCTGCATGGACGTGGGAAGCGTTCTGGCGCGCTTGACACGGACTTCGCCCTTGCATAGAGTCTGTGAGTTCAGGAACGGTGACGAGATAAAATATGAACCGCGTTGCAGCGTATCGGCCGGTGTTTCCGGGCACGCAACCGAATCATCTGCATCCGCCGTATGTGTCGTCGATTAAGCGAGCGCCTACCAAGCCGCAGGTGTCGATTCCTTACACTTTATCCGAAGTGACTGGTCCGTTGTTTGGCCCAGAAATTGTATCGCCGAAGGCCAGCGATTTGACGCGCGGGCACGCTGGAGAGCCGCTCGGCGAGAGGATCATCGTGAACGGTCGGGTGCTGGACGAAAACAGCCGTCCTCTACCGAATACGCTGGTGGAAATTTGGCAGGCGAATGCGGCAGGCCGATACCTGCATCGAGTCGATCAGCATGCGGCGCCGCTGGACCCAAATTTCACCGGCTGCGGACAAGCCATCACCGACTNCGAGGGCCGCTATCGCTTCGTCACCATTCGTCCGGGCGAGTATCCCTGGGGCAATCACCACAACGCCTGGAGGCCCGCGCACATTCATTTTTCTCTCTTCGGTCCGGCATTTGCGACGCGTCTTGTGACGCAGATGTATTTTCCGGGTGATCCGCTCATTCCGTTTGATCCGATCTTCAACTGCACGGCGGATGAAAAAGCCCGCGGCCGGCTGATATCGGCGTTCGATTGGGAAACTACGATGCCGGGGCACGCGTTGGGTTACCGCTTCGACCTTATCTTGCGCGGGCGGGAAGCCACGCCGATGGAGGAATAAGTGAGTTTGCAGGCGACTACGTCGCAGACGGTCGGCCCGTTCTTCAAGATTGGCTTCGAGTGGCTCTACCGTGACAACCTGGCAGGCGAAGGTGTTTCCGGCGAGCGTGTCAGTATTCAGGGCCGAGTTCTTGACGGCGACGGTGTTACGGTACCGGATGCGATTCTGGAAATCTGGCAGGCCAATGCGAACGGAAAATATGCTCATCCGGAAGACACGCAAGACAAGCTGCTGGAGCCCGGTTTCAAGGGATACGGCCGGGTGCCGACAAACGCTGAAGGCCGGTTTAGCTTTGCCACGATCAAGCCCGGGCCGGTGCCCGGGCCTGACGGCAAGGAGCAAGCGCCGCATCTGCTGGTTTCAGTCTTCATGCGGGGAGTGCTGCGGCGGCTGGTCACGCGAATTTATTTTCCCGATGAACCACGAAATGCCGCGGACTTTATTCTCGGCCTGGTTGAACCGGCGAGGCGGTCTACTTTAATCGCGAAGAAAGTAGCTGGCGACTCCGGTACGCTGGAATGGAATGTTGTTTTGCAAGGGACGGACGAAACGGTATTCTTCGACTTGGGGTTGTAAGCATCTGGATGTCCTTGCTCGATCCACTGTTCGGCTCAGCGGCGATGGGCGAAGTCTTCTCGGACTCCGCGCGTCTGCAGCGCATGTTGGACTTTGAAGCCGCGCTCGCGCGCGCTGAAGCCCGCTGTGGCGTAATCCCCTCCGCCGCAGCCTCGGCCATCTCTTCTAAGTGCAGAGTGGAGTTAGTTGACGTCAACACACTCGCCGCTGCAACGGCTGCATCGCTTAACCCTGCGATACCGTTGGTCAAGCAACTCACCGCTCTGGTCGCGAAGGACGATCCTGAGGCGGCGCAGTTTGTGCACTGGGGGGCAACCAGCCAGGATGCGAACGATACCGGGCTGGTTCTGCAGGTTCGCCAAGCTCTCGACATCCTTGAAGCTGATCTGGATGCCCTTTGCGTGGGCCTCGCGCAACTCGCGCGGAAACACCGTTCGACGCCGATGGCTGGCCGCACGCTCATGCAGCATGCCCTGCCGACGACTTTCGGTGTGAAGGTTGCGGGATGGCTGGACGCGATGAATCGCCATCGCGACCGCTTTGCGCAAATGAGGAAGCGGGTGCTGGTGTTGCAGTTTGGCGGCGCAGTGGGAACGCTCGCGGCTCTGCGGGAAAAAGGAATGCAAGTGGCCGAGGCTTTGGCGGCGGAACTCCACCTTGGGCTCTCCACCATGCCGTGGCATACTCACCGCGACCGAATAGCGGAGGTGGCTACCACGCTGGGCCTCTGCACGGGCACTCTAGGAAAAATCGCCCGCGATATTTCTCTCCACATGCAAACAGAGGTGGCAGAAGTGTTTGAACCCGCCGGCGAGGGCCGCGGTGGTTCGTCAACCATGCCGCATAAGCGTAATCCGGTGAGTGCAGCGGTGGTGTTGTCGGCAGCAACGCGGGTTCCCGGCCTCGTCAGTACGATGTTGAGCGCCATGGTGCAGGAAGATGAACGTGGTCTTGGAGATTGGCAGGCGGAGTGGGAGACGCTGCCGGAAATCTTGCGCCTGACTGCGGGCGCGCTTCATCAGATGGTGACGATTGTCCCTCATCTCGAAATCGACGCGCCGCGTATGAGGCGCAATCTCGACGCGACGCAGGGTTTGATCTTCGCCGAAGCTGTCACCATGGCGCTGGCGGCGCACCTCGGCAAATCCGCCGCTCACGTGTTGCTGGAAGAAGCAAGCCGGCAGGTGCGCGAATCGGGAAAGCATCTCCGCGAAGTGCTCGCCCAAAACCCGGCCGTAACCGAACGGCTGACCTCAGAGGAATTAGACGGACTGTTCGCGCCGGAGAATTACCTCGGCGTCGCCGAAGAGTTGGTGAATCGTGCGATCGATGCCAGTCGCAAGCATCGATAAACATCGCCAGGAGAGGCAAACGATGTCGTTTGTCGAGATCGGAGAATTGCGGACGCATTACGCGCTCACAGGGGATAACGGGCCGGTGCTGGTACTTTCCAATTCACTAGGCACTGATTTCTCCATGTGGGAGCCGCAGATGGCGGAGTTGCAAGGGCGCTTCCGCATTCTGCGTTACGATACTCGCGGGCACGGACAGTCTTCGGTAACGCCAGGCGAATACACGATCGAGCAACTGGGGCGCGACGTGCTCGGCCTACTGGATTCACTTCGGCTTGACCGTGTCCATTTCTGTGGGCTCTCGATGGGCGGCATGATCGGCATTTGGCTGGGAATTCACGCGCCGAGCCGTTTGCATCGGCTGGTGTTGTGCAATACTGCGGCTCGCATTGGCACAAAAGAAATGTGGAACGCACGTATTGCAACTGTGTACAAAGAGGGGATGAAATCGGTGGCTGCTGCGGTGATCGAGCGGTGGTTTACGCCGGGCTTTCGTGAGTCTTTCCCGGAGAAGGTGGCCAGAGCACAACAGATGCTCGAGAATACGACACCGGCAGGTTATGCCGCATGCTGTGCCGCCATCCGCGATATGGATCAGCGCGAAGCGGTTGCGCGGATCGACGTTCCGACGCTCGTGATCTATGGCGGGAGCGATTCGGTCATACCGCGTGCCGACGCTCATTTCCTTGCCGACCGAATTCGTGGAGCTAAGGAGATCGAACTGGCTGCGGCTCATCTCTCGAGTGTCGAACAGGCCGATGCATTTACCGAGGCAGTGAGCAACTTTTTTTCCGAGTAAGCAGACGTAACGCGATGCGGACTGGACAACACAATGGATGATACCAAGCGCTACCAGCAGGGAATGAAGGTCCGGCGTGCCGTCCTGGGTGATGAACATGTGGATCGAGCCGTCGCCCAGACCACCGATTTCAACCGCGACTTTCAGGACTTCATCACTCGCAATGCCTGGGGCGAGATATGGATGCGCCCCGGCCTCCCACGCCGTACTCGCAGCCTGTTGACGCTGGCGATGATGGTGGCATTGAATCGCGGCGAGGAATTCCGCATGCACGTGAAAGCCGCGTTCAACAACGGCGTTACCCGCGATGAAATCAAAGAAGTTCTGCTGCAAGCTGCCATCTATTGCGGAGTGCCGGCGGCGAACTCCGCTTTTCACGTCGCAGCCGACGTTTTCACGGAAATGGACGGCAAGAGCAAGATAAATCCGAAGAAGAGGGGACGGCCATGACTGAAGTGCAGCTTCTCATCGGTGATCGCGACGCCGCTGCAACCAGTGCGGCAACCTTTGTCCGGCAAAACCCGATCTCGGGTGAAGTCGCCACGCGCGCTGCCGCCGCCGGCGCCGACGACGCGATTCTAGCCGCGGAAGCCGCCGCGGAAGCTTTTCCTGCATGGTCCGCGCTTGGTCCTCACGAACGGAGGAAAAAGCTCCTGCGTGCCGCGGATTTGCTCGAAGCTCGTACCGCCGATTTTATTTCCATCATGATGGATGAGATCGGCTCGACCGCTGGCTGGGCGGGCTTCAACGTTTACCTCGCGGCCCAAATGCTACGGGAAGCGGCATCGATGACCACACAGGTCTCAGGCCAGGTCATCCCATCGGAAATTTCCGGCAGTCTCGCATTCTCCATTCGACAACCGGTGGGCGTTGTGCTCGGAATCGCACCCTGGAATGCGCCGGTTATTCTGGGCGTGCGTGCAATTGCGGTGCCGCTGGCTTGCGGGAATACGGTGATTCTGAAGGCGTCGGAAGTTTGTCCGGCGACGCATCGACTGATTGGAACGGTGCTCCGCGAGGCGGGATTGGACCACGGAGTGGTTAATGTTTTGACTCACGATGCCGCCAGCGCCTCAACGATTGTTGAAACTCTTATCGCTCATCGAGCAGTACGCCGCGTGAATTTCACAGGCTCGACCCGGGTGGGAAAAATTCTTGCGGTCACTGCGGCCAGGCATCTGAAGCCGATTCTGCTCGAACTGGGAGGCAAAGCTCCGCTCATTATTCTCGACGATGCTGACATCGATGCCGCGGTGGATGCCGCCGCCTTTGGCGCATTCATGAACCAGGGACAGATATGCATGTCCACCGAACGCATCATCGTTGATGAAAAAGTCGCGGATGCCTTTGCCCAGAAGTTTGTCGCCAAAGTGAAGGGTCTGCCTTGCGGCGACCCGCGAAAGGGCGAGGTAGTGATTGGTGCGGTTGTTGGCATGTCCACCGTCGATCGCGTACGCGGGCTTGTCAAAGATGCTGTGGAGCGGGGCGCGAAAGTTCTGCTGAGTGGCGATTCGCAAGGCACCATCATGCCGGCTGTGATCGTCGATTCCGTTACACCCGAGATGCAGATTTTCCGCGAAGAATCCTTTGGACCTTCGGTTTCCATCACTCGCTTCAAAACCGTGGAAGAAGCAATTACCCTGGCGAACGACACCGAGTACGGACTTTCGTCCGCGGTTTTCGGCCGCGACATCGCCCGCGCTCTGGAAGTTGCAAAACGCATCGACTCAGGCATGTGTCACGTGAACGGACCGACCGTTCATGACGAAGCGCAGATGCCTTTCGGAGGCGTGAAAGCCAGCGGCTACGGCCGTTTTGGAGGACAAGCCGCGGTCAACGAGTTTACAGAGTTGCGCTGGGTCACGATTCAGACAACTCCTCGGCATTATCCTTTCTAGAGCCAACGTCAACAATCGTCCCGGGCACGACCGGGCCGCGTGGGGATATTCGATCGGTGCCGGTTTCATTGCGAACGCAAGTCGGGATTGTTGGCGCGGGACCCGCCGGTCTCGTGCTCTCTCACCTTTTGTATCTGAAGGGGATCGACTCCGTCGTCATCGAAAATCGCAGCCGCCAATATTCCGAGCAGCGCGTCCGGGCGGGCGTGTTGGAACAGGGAACGGTTGACCTGCTCACGCAAATGGGTGTCGGGGAGCGGATGAAGAGCGAAGGCCTGGTTCATCATGGGATCGAGTTGCGCTTCGGAGGGCGCGGTCATCGAATTGATTTTCAGGAACTTACCGGGGGAAAGGGAATTACGATTTATGCGCAGCACGAAGTTTTGAAAGACCTGAACAACGCCCGCATCGCGACCGGCGGCCAGGTTTTGTTTGAGGTTGAAGACGTCAGCGTGCATGACTTCGATGGGGATAAGCCGAAGATTCGATATCAGAAAGATGGAGACGCGTGTGAATTGACATGCGACTTTATCGCGGGGTGCGACGGTTTTCATGGCATCTGCCGGCCCAGCGTTCCCTCCGGGATATTCACTCACTATGATCGGGAGTATCCCTTCGGATGGCTTGGCATTTTGGCCGAAGCGCCGCCTTCCTCGAATGAACTGATTTATACCTACCATGATCGCGGTTTTGCCTTGCTCAGCATGCGTTCGCCCAACATCAGCCGCTTATATCTACAATGCCGGCCCGACGAGAACATCGATCTGTGGAGCGACGAGACGATCTGGCAGGAACTTCAGACTCGTCTCGCTTCGAATGGATGGACACTCACGGAAGGCAAGATTCTGCAGAAAGGCGTGACCGGCATGCGTAGCTTCGTGGTCGAGCCCATGCAATACGGCAGGCTCTTCTTGGCGGGAGACTCGGCGCACATCGTTCCTCCGACTGGAGCCAAGGGATTGAACCTCGCGGTCGCCGACGTTCAGATATTGGCGCGGGCTCTCAAACATTTTTACTCCACTGGAAGCTATGACCTGCTCCATAACTATTCTGAAGCCTGCCTGCGGCGTGTGTGGAAAGTGCAACGCTTCTCGTGGTGGATGACTTCCATGCTGCACCGTTTTCCAGATGAAAATCCCTTCGACCATCGCCGCCAACTCGCCGAACTGGATTACGTGACCAGTTCCCGCGCCGCGGCCAAGACGCTCGCTGAAAATTACGTCGGCCTTCCGATGGAATAAACTCGTTGTCTGCTCTTCTGAAGCCAGGGCCNAATTCTTGATGGGTTTCCATTCCCAGGTAGGTGGCTGCATTCTGCACCTTGGTGACTTTCTGTGCCAATCCAAAAAAAGCACTGTTGACGNGCTGCAAGACNTTCGCTGACATCGCGACATCTTGCCCAAGGATGTCCGCCACCTGGGTGATGGTAGTGCTCGGGTCCTTCACCGCCTGCGTAAGGGATTCATGGGTACGCGAGAGGGAAGGCAGTTCCCCAACGGTTCCAACGATTCTGCGAATCTCCGGCGCGGACAGTAGGTCCTGCAGCGTACATACACGTTCGATCATGGATTGCAGTTCGGCCGCGTCGCATGGCTTGGTCAAAAAGCGATGTGTCATGGGAACTAGCGGTCGCCCTTGACGACCTCAGAATGAAAGGGATGTCGGACCAGGATGCCATCGCCAACCTTCACGGGCGGCGCGGCGAGTTCGGACCAGAACTGGTCGAGGCGTTGGCCGGCATCAAGCCCGAAAGCGCCAAGATGGAAATGCGCAAGGTGCCAGCCTCAAGGCTTACGACGGGCATGATCCTGCACCAGGAGATTCGAACGCACACAGGAATGCTCGTCGTCGCGAAAGGGCAGGAAATTACTCATGCTCTTTTGATCAAGCTGGATAACTTTTCACGAGCGGGCACGATTAATGAGAAGTCCCGGCCTTGGTTTCCTGTGGGGCTCCAATCTGAACGTCGCTGCTCCGAGCATGCCCAGCCGATCTTTTTTAGTTCGTGGGCAACTCCACGCCAGAGAAGCCCTTGCAGGCATCGAGTAGTTTCTCCTGCCGCTCGGCATCGCGGCTGGCTGGGTTCGCTGTGCGAGGCAGCATGGGATAGAAATATTCGCCTGTGACCCTCGAGCCGGAGCACCGCTGACCGCGAGCCCACTTGCGTGCAATGCGCGGCGGAACTCCACGGGCTCACAACAAAAGCCGACAGGCGTTTTTCGCTCTCAACAAAGCGGAAGAGCGACAAAGTTCTGATTTCGTAACAAAAGCAGATACTTTCCTGCCGACCATGCCAATGAACTCTATCCGTTAGGACAAGTAAGTCGGCATCTGCTAAGCGCCGTTGTCAAAAGGAGTTGTTCCAAATCTCGATGGCAGCAACTCATGTCCTCTAGTTCGGTTTCTGGAACACGCCAAGTTTTCTTTTACAAATCTGATATTTCACCGGACAATACCGAAAATTTCAGCAAAGAGTTTCCCGACGTGACTCGCCACCTCTTGATAATGTCGGGTGTGTGTTGAGCGAGACCATTTCCTGCGCGTTAGATGGCTCGTTTGTACAACGCACAGTCAAGTACGCTATGCAACTTGGGTCTTACAAAGGCGGCAGCCTGTCTATCTAAGTCACTCAAAAGCGGGAACAAAAAACAGGTGTCACATGTCGTCTCCAATTCGTGGTTTGCTGTACAGGTCATTCCTAAAATGGAGACGCGGGTTGCACGGGTCCTGACATCAAAGAACATCGACAACCTATTACCGACATACAATGCAAAAAGAATATGGTCCGACCGAGTAAAGATACTAAAAGTGCCTTTATTCCCAGGGTACGTATTTTGCCGCCTCTATAATCATGCGGAAAACCTGGCCGTCACAACTTACGGCGTCATTCGCACCGTCAGTTTTGGCGGTAAACCGTATCCACTTAGTGAAGCGGAACTGGCCGCTCTACAAACACTTTCAAGTGGCAATGCTGAAGCGATTCCATGTCCCTTTCAACATGTTGGTCATAGGGTCCGGATCGAAAACGGACCACTGGCAGGAGTAGTTGGTGTAATAATCGGCAACAACAAACGACATCAGTTGGTTATTTCTATCGAAATGCTGATGAGATCTGTCGTTGTTAACATTGATCCCAGCAGTGTGCAGTTAGTGGCTGCCTAACAAATACTTCGTTTCTCAGTACCAATGAGAACAAATAATCCGGCTGCTAATGGCGGTCGGCGCTTCCACTGCGTGATCTTCTCCCGCGCGTCGGCCAGATCGGTGAACCCGTTCTCGTTCAGGCACCCGCCACGAAACCGCCCATTGAAACTCTCCACGTAGCCATTTTCCATCGGTCGTCCAAGTTGGATCGTTTGCCACTGCAGGCCGTGCTCGTAGGCCCATTGAATCGACCGCACAGCTTACGAATTCCGGTCCCTTTTTTTTGCGACGACCGCCTTCAACACCCGAATGTCCACCGCCTGTTCGGCCACGATGCGTTTCAGCTGCCGGTTTCCTCCCCCAACGCTCGCAGCCGCATTGCCTCGCTCACTTCCATCCCTCCATACTTACTCTTCCACCGGTAAAAACATGCTCGCGCAATCCCGTGCCTCCGGCGAAGTTCTCCGGTTTCCACTCCGGCGTCTGATTCCTTCAGTACGGCGATGATCTGCTCCTCACTGAATCGACTCCTGCGCACGACGTTTCTTTCCGATCTCATGATGAGCAAACCTGCCTGCCATTGCAGCTCACTGTGGTTTGAGCACATCTCACTTGAGGGAGCGCAGTCGCTTCGACTGTTCTGCTTTCCCTACGCGGGAGGCAGTGCCCAAATGTTCAGCAGTTGGCGGCGTCGTCTTGCTGAACACGTCGATCTCTGCTTAGTGCATTTGCCGGGCCGGGGTAGGCGGATGGGCGAGCCGCCCTTTAAGCGTTTGGACGCGCTAGTCGAAGCTATTGCGGACGTCATCACCGATGAGCTGCAACATCCATTTGCCTTCTATGGGCACAGCATGGGAGCAGTCATCAGTTTTGAACTTACCCGGGAGCTTCGCAGGAGACACGGGGTTGGACCCCAGCAGCTTTTCCTCTCAGGTCGACGTGCTCCTCAGATGTCCAGCTCTAAACAGGCGACCTTCAATCTTCCTGACGAGGAGTTCATTGCCGAGGTGAGTAAGCTCAACGGCACTCCCAAAGAACTGTTTCAAGTCGCCGAGACGAGAGAACTATTCCTGCCGGTGCTCAGGGCCGATTTTGAAATAGTGGACACTTATGAATACGCTTCCGCCGCCCAGCCTCTCTCTTGTCCCATCACCGTATACGGCGGACTACAGGATGCCAACGTTCCTGTCGAAAGTCTCTCTGCCTGGGCTAAAGAAACCCATGCCGGTTGCAAGGTGCGAACGTTTCCCGGAGATCACTTCTTTATTCATAGGGAGGGAGCAAACTTTGCGAGTGTTCTTGGACTCGACGTCGCAGAATGTCTACGCGGGCAGTGCCCCCCTATACGCAACTTCAGCAAAGTTGAGACTCCTTAAGCTAACAGCTATCGCAAAGTGAGTTTGTCCGATTCACTCCCTGCGCCCGACAATGCAACAGGTCCTGATTACATGGGCCAGGGCGCAGCGTAACAGGAGGGTCTGAGAGAATCTGTTTCTCAAAGTGGAGTCGACCGCCGGAGCCCTTTTTGTTACAGTGCGAAAATCGTTTTTTCTCGGATCTGCAGGAACTTGGGCATTGGTCCAAAATTGCGTTTTCAGGAGAGAGAGTCTATGTCAACTGCCCCTATTGTGGAGTCCTTTCAATTTCAAGCTGAAACGACGCAGCTTCTCCACCTGATGATTCATTCTCTTTACACGCAAAGAGAGATATTTTTGCGGGAACTGATTTCAAACGCTTCTGATGCTCTGGACAGGCTGCGATTCGAAGCGCTGACCAATCCCGACTTGGTTCTGAGCGATCACCAATACGAGATCCGGATCAAGCCGCAGCCGGCTGCACGAATTCTGACCATCAGCGATACGGGAATCGGGATGAGCCGCCAGGAACTAATGGACAACATTGGAACGATTGCGCGGTCCGGAACCCAGGAATTACGGAAACGAATGAAAGAGAAGGCATCCGCGGAAGCGGTTGCGGAATTCATTGGCCAGTTTGGCGTTGGATTCTATTCTGCATTCATGGTAGCGGATAAAGTGACCATGATTAGCCGGCGCGCGGGTGAAACTGGCGCTACCCGGTGGGAGTCCACGGGCGACGGCACCTATACCTTGACGGAGGCCGAAAAGACAGGTTGCGGGACAGAGATCACTCTTCATCTCAAACAGCCTGATGCCGAAAACGGAATTGAAGATTATACCGATCGGTGGAAACTGGCAATTATCGTCCATAAGTATTCTGACTTCATTGCTTACCCCATCATCTACGAAGGCCCAAGTCAGGAGCCGGGTGAAATGGGGGACGCGGCGAAGGAGATCAAGATCGAAACCAAGACGTTGAACTCGATGAAGCCGATCTGGACTCGCAGCCGTTCCGAAGTCAGTGAAAATGACTACAACGGTTTCTACAAGCAACTTTCCAATGAGGGGGCCGATCCGCTCAAAGTGCTCACGCTCAAGGCTGAGGGAACGTTCGAATATGAGGCACTTCTCTTCATCCCCTCAAAGGCTCCGTATGATCTTTTCTATCATGCTGGAGAATCAGGCCTCAGGCTCTATGCAAAGCGCGTCATGGTCATGGAGAAATGTGAGGATCTGCTTCCCAGATATCTTCGCTTTATCAAAGGAGTAGTGGATTCGAGCGATTTGCCTCTCAATATTTCCCGCCAAAGACTCCAACAGGACCGCCACATAACGCAGATTCGCAAGTGGCTGACGCGGAAAGTACTGGATGCACTCACAGAAATGCGGGAGAACGAAGCGGAAAAGTACTTGCAGTTCTGGGGCCAGTTCGGACGGGCTTTGAAGGAAGGTGTTGGCTCGGAGTATGAAAACAAGGAAAAACTGCTCCCCCTGCTGCTTTTCGAGTCGTCGCATGATCCCAAAGCCCTGACTACCTTGAAAGGCTACGTTGAAAGAATGAAATCTGAGCAAAACGACATCCTTTATCTGACCGGAGAATCGCGTAAGGTTATCGAAAACTCTCCGCATCTTGAAAGCCCAAAGCAAAAAAGCTGCGAAGTGCTTTACCTCACTGATCCGGTAGACGAATTGCTTGTTCAACACCTCTATGAATTTGAGGAAAAACGGCTGAAATCGGTCAACAAAGGAAAAGTTCATCTGGGTACGGAGGAAGAGGAAAAACAGCTCGAGGAGGAACTCGAGAAAAAAGAAGAGGAATATGGAAAGTTTCTTCAGACCTGTCAGACAAAGCTGGATCAGTACGTCAAACAAATTCGTCTATCAGCGCGCCTGGTCGGTTCTCCGGCCTGCCTTGTGACCGAGGAGCATGAGTACAGTCCTCATCTGGAACGCCTGTTACAGAAGGGAAAAGGTGGCGGTCCGAAACAGCGTCGTATTATGGAACTCAATCCGGATCATCCAATCGTTACACGGTTGTATGACCACTTCAAGGTTAATAGTGAGGATCCAGTTATAGGTGACTCCATTGAACTACTATTCGAGCTGGCTTTGGTGGCCGAAGGTTCGGAAATTGCTGATCCGGTCCGGCTGAATCAGCTTACATTAGATTTACTGCAAAAGGCCATGTGACTACTTGTTATTCGCCATCCTGAATCCTGCCAGTGGCTCCTGGGCGGATGCACCCTGGTTTCGGCCACAGCTTAAAGGAATTGAGATGAAAGCTGTAGGTGAATTAGAGCAACACCTGAGCGCTCGCGGATTCCGAATCCACGGTACTTCCCTTCCTCTTTACCCGCCTCGCTACACTCAACTGGCCGAAGCCTCGACGTGATGATCCGCGCCACCGAAGTTTTTGTGGATCTCCTCATTTTCTTCCTGCACAGTCCTTTCCTCTCATTTTCACCTCAATTGACGCAGTTTTGGAGCGGGTCCACGCCCCGGGGCCACGATCACAATATGCGCGTCAATGTCAGATGATGCCATTCGCTTGACAGAACCGCTTGTGTATACTATCATGTCGATGCATATAGTAGAGTTTGTGCAATGTCGCTATCGCCAGTTCCCAATCCGCTTCTAAGCTTTCCCGGCCCGCCTGTCGCTCCTTTTAGCCTGAGGGCGTCCACCCTAGTGTTTGAAGACGTTAAGTCCAAGGCGCTACTGGAGAGAATACATTTGATCGCTCCCAGCGCGGCGAATGTGCTGGTCACTGGGGAAACGGGTACCGGCAAGGAACTCATTGCCAGACACGTGCATAAGCTGAGCCCGCGCGCCGGCGGCCCGTTTGTGGCGGTGAATTGCGGGGCTTTTTCTGAAAGCCTGGTAGAGAGCGAGCTGTTCGGTCATGAGCGCGGCTCATTCACCGGAGCAACGGTAGCCCGGGCGGGGTGGTTTGAAGCGGCCCGCGGTGGAACGCTATTCCTGGATGAAATTGGAGATCTTCCTCTTTCCATGCAGGTAAAGTTGCTCAGGGTACTGCAAGAACGACAAGTGGTTCGGCTGGGTTCGCGGAGTCCCGTTGCGATTGACGTTCGCGTGGTAGCTGCGACCAACGTGAATCTGGAGGATGCAGTTGCCGCGGGACGTTTCCGTGAAGATCTTTATTACCGGCTCCAGGTTGCCTCGCTCCACATTCCTCCCTTGCGCGAGCGGCAAGGGGACATTCTGCCCTTGGCGCAATACTTTCTTGGAGTTTATGGAGAACGTCTGGGACTTAAGGATCCCGCGCTGAGCGCGGACGCGATCGATGTCCTGCTTAGCGGGCACTCTTGGCCAGGCAATACGCGCGAGTTGGAAAATGTCATCCATCACGCCCTCTTGGTTTGCCGGGAAAATATAGTTCGACCGGAAGATTTGAGGCTTTCTCCCCTCGGGCTCCGAACCACTACGACAGGTCCGGCTCAGCCCTTCAAATCGTTGCATGACGCTTTGCTCGCGCTTTTTGAAGATGGCCGTCCCAACCTTTATGCCGAGATCGAGACGGTAATTACGAGGACAGCCTATGAATTCTGTCACCGTAACCAAGTTCAGACGGCCCGACTGCTTGGCATTAGCCGGAACATCGTTCGTGCCAGGCTGATGCAATGCGGTGAGTTGCCCACCGGCCGGTAGCTGCGGGCGACGGTGCATCCTTACCTAATGCGTTCGCCAGTTAGGAATTCTCCAGGGCAAGGCGTGCCATACTGCCCGGAGCAAATAATTCATCATGGACCGATTTGCGCACTCGGACAAATTCTCGATCCGTACGGTCACGCGGGCGTGATAAAGGGACCGGCAAGACATTCCTAATCGTGCCCGGCTGCGGAGACATGATAACAACCCGGTCTGCAAGATACACCGCTTCCTCGATGTCGTGCGTGACCAGCACTACTGTCGTTCGCTCAGCCTCCCAAATACCCAGGATCTCCTGTTGCATGCGCATTCGAGTCAACGCATCCAGTGAGGCAAATGGCTCGTCCAACAGCAGAACTTCAGGATGCCCGACCAACGCTCGGGCTATGGCCACTCGCTGTGACATGCCGCCGGAAAGCTGGTGAGGATATTCATATTCGAACTCATCCAGCCCGACTAGGTTGACGTAATGTCGGATCTTGGCAACGCGCTCCGCGCGGGAAAGGCCGGCAATTCCAAAGGCGACGTTGTCATGCACCGTGAGCCAGGGAAGAAGGCGGTGCTCCTGGAAGACCACGCCACGATCCAAGCCAGTCCCTGTGACTCGTTTCCCGTCGAGGAAAACGGCGCCTTCATACTCGGTCTCAAGACCAGCGATGATTCTCAACAAGGTCGTCTTCCCGCAGCCACTGCCCCCGACAACGCATACGAATTCTCCGGGACTAATGGCTAGCAGAATGTCTCTCAAGGCCAGGAGCTTCCCCTGGGAGCCCACAAAGGCCTTGCGGGCGATTTGAATGTCGACTGTGCCGCCTTGACGAAAACTATCGCTGTCCATAAATCTCAACCGCCAACCGAGTCGGGGAGGAGTGCGTTGCCGGTGTTGCGCTGGGCGTCATCGAGCTCTGTGGCCCAGAAGCCTGCGGCCGACCGCATTCATCATCCAGTCGGTAGCCTTACCCAGGGCGGCGAAAAGAATCACGCTGGCTAAAATGATGGACGCGCGTCCCGTCATCTCCCCATCCACCATGAGATATCCGATACCGCTGCTCGCTCCCAACAGCTCCGCAGCCACAACAAACATCCACGCCAGACCCAATCCACTGCGAAGCCCGACGATGTACTCGGGCAAGGCCGCCGGAAGAATGAGCCGGCGAACCATTTGAAAATTGCTCAGCCGGTACAATTTGCCAACTTCAAGCAACTTTGGATCGACATGTCGCATGGCAACAGAGAGATTCAGATAAACCGGAAAGAAAGCGCCCAGAGCGATTAAAGTAATCTTCGAGGTTTCCTGAATGCCCAGCCACAGTAAGAAAAGAGGAACCCAAGCGATCGAGGGAACACCGCGCAACGCCTGCAACGAAGGATCAAGCAGCTTGCGAGCAACCGGCAGGTATCCCGTGAGACCACCGAGCAAGGTGCCTGCACTTGCTCCGAGCAAAAATCCCACCGCCACGCGGGCTATTGTCATTCCCGCGTGTTTGAATAAATCGCCCGCAACGGCCAACTGATAGATTGTTTGGCAGACGACTGTTGGCGCAGGCAGCCAATTGGGTGGAAGCACCCCGAGGCGCGCGAGGAGTTCCCACACGACCAGCACGCTCACGGGAATGATCCAGCCTAGAAGCCGATCTGGAATGTAGATTCGTCCGATGCTGTTTGGCGGCTTCGCCTTTAATTCCGCTTCAGTGTCCTTCCATACGAGCCCTCGGTTCTGTTCCGCGGTGCTCATTTCTGCGCCAGATTTTTGTTGACCACGTCTTGCGCGTATCGAGGATCGATCAGATTGTTCACCGTTGCGCTCACGTCGGTGTTGCTGTTGATCACATTGTTCTGTTTCAACACGTCGCCGCTGGCGATAATCACTTGTCGCTGCTTGTCTCCAATCGTCGAATTGGTCAGGTCGGTGCGCTCCAGAACCTTCGTGACAACAGAGTTGTCGAGCTTGGCGTCGGTGGCAAACAGTTTGCGAAAATCCTCCGGGTTCTGCAGTGCCCACATACGAGCCTTCTCATATGCTGCCAGCACGCGCTCCACATACGCGGGATGTTGCTTGGCGAATTCTTCGCGCACGTCGAGTACACCGTAACTGTTGAAGTTCACATTCCGATAGAAGAGTCGGGAGCCGCGCTGCAACTCGGTCTGCGCCATCATCGGATCCAAGCCCGCCCAGGCATCTACGTCTCCTTTTTCGAGTGCGATCCTTCCGTCGGGATGCTGCAGCACCACCATCTCAATATCCTTTTCGGTCAGCCCGGCTTCGTGAAGCGCGCGCAACAGGAATATGTGGGGATCTGTCCCGCGCGTCACCGCCACTTTCTTTCCCTTGAGATCCTCGATTTTGGTGATCGGGGAGTCCTTGCGAACGACCAGAGCGGTCCACTCAGGACGGGAGTAGACATAAATAGCTTTGATCGGATTACCGTTGGCTTTTCCGATGAGAGCCGCGGCCCCAGCCGTCGACCCGAAGTCGACGCTATTGCTATTCAGCAGTTCCAGCGCTTTGTTGCTACCCAGGCTCTGTGTCCACTCCACGGAAATGCCATCCCCGGCGAGATCCTGCTCCAGAAACTTCTTATCCTTCAGCACCAGGCTCACGGGGTTGTAATAGGCATAATCGAGCCTGATGGTCGTGGGCTTAACCGAAGCCTTGCGACCGCAGCTCGGCAACATCGCCGCAAGGATCAAAACAGCGGCCACAAGCGCGAACTTTGGCCTCTTCTGATTGTTCAACTTTCCCCCTTTGTAGACCCGTGCACGTGGCTAACTCTGTTGCACAGGGACCGGTGTCGCTGCAGTCGTGCGCGGCTGATGTTCGTTCGCGACCAGTTCTCCGAACGGGCCCGTGACGTTTCCAACTGATTTTTTCGCTTTCGATGAAAGCGGCAGATGTGGAAACAGCAGATCAGCCACGCGATACGCCTCTTCAAGATGCGGATAACCGGACAGAATGAAGGTTTCAATTCCCAGGTCGGAGTACTCCTGCATTCTTTTCGCTACGGTGGCTGGATCGCCAACCAGCGCCGTGCCGGCGCCCCCGCGCACCAGGCCCACGCCTGCCCAGAGATTGGGACTTACTTCCAGTTTTTCGCGGCCGCCGCGATGCAATTCTGCCATGCGGCGCTGTCCTTCAGAGTCGAACCGGGCGAATGTTTTTTGCGCCCTGGCGATCGTGTCGTCGTCGACGTAGCGAATCAGATCATTGGCCGCGGCCCATGCTTCCTGCTCCGTTTCGCGAACGATGACGTGCAGGCGAATGCCGAATCTGACTGAGCGCCCTTGTTCCTCGGCCATACGTCGCACAGTCGCAACCTTTTCCTCAACTGCCTGCGGTGGTTCACCCCAAGTGAGGTAAACATCCACCTGTCGCGCCGCCAACCCGTAAGCAACCTTGGAAGATCCCCCGAAATAGAGCGGGGGATGCGGCTTTTGCACCGACGGATATAAGACCTTTGCATTCTCCACATGAAGGTGCTTTCCATTCAACGAAATCGCTTTACCCGCCACCGCCTCGCGCCAGATCTGAAGAAATTCTTCTGTCACTTCATAACGCTCATCGTGCGTGAGAAAAACGCCGTCGCCGAGCGCCTCGTCAGGATCGCCGCCCGTAACGACGTTGATCAGAAGCCGTCCCTCGGAAAGCCGATCGAACGTTGCAGCCATTCGCGCGGCAGCCGTGGGAGAAGTGATGCCGGGACGAATCGCCACCAGAAACTTGAGCTTGGTGGTCACCGGGACCAGAGTTGACGCCACCACCCAAGCATCTTCACACGACCGGCCGGTGGGCAGTAGCACGCCTTGAAACCCAAGCTGGTCGGCCGCTTGAGCAATCTGCTTCAAATAACCGTAGTTGACGGTTCGCGCCTGTTCGGCAGTGCCCAGGTGACGACCGTCGCCGTGAGTTGGTAAGAACCAGAAGACTTCCATGTTTTCGGTCTCTTTCCGGGGAGGACTGAACTCCACATGAGCTTTGGCAATTGTCGTGCCAACAGAGGGGTGCGGCTATGTCCCTGAATTTAAAGTTTTCACGCGGTTACAGCCAATGTCAGGCGGTTAAGCCAATAGGGGTGTGCTGCTATAGCAACACCAATTCAGCAGAGGTGCTGCTGGAGCAGCAGTGGCAAACGCGCGGAGTGTGGGGCCACATGCCTGACGACAGAGGAGGACTGTAGTGCTTTCTACGGTGAATCACATCGCAGTTAATGTTCCGCCCCGGCAACATGCTTTTGAGATTGCCGATCAATTGGCTGCAGCATTTGCTCAAACCGCCGTTGAACGCGATAAGCGGGGGGGCACGGCGAAGACTGAAAGAGACCTGTTGCGCGCGAGCGGACTACTCAATGTCACCATTCCGGCAGGGTTAGGCGGCTGGGGAATGGATTGGCCGGACACGATGAAACTCGTACGAGTCTTTGCTCGTGTAGACAGTTCTTTGGCTCACCTGTTCGGATTTCAGCACCTGATGCTCGCTTCCGTATCGCTCTATGGTTCGTGGATACAAACCGAAGAGCTCTTCTCTCAAACCGTCCGCAATAAGTGGTTCTGGGGCAACGCCCTCAATCCGCTCGATAAGCGTACGAGCCTCACACCCGATCTTGGCGCAGGTTATCTCATCAACGGGCGCAAGAGCTTTTGTTCCGGCGCGGTTGACTCCGACATGCTAATCGTCTCCGCGATTCGCTCCGTCGACGAAAAATTCATGGTAGCCGCCATACCTTCCGGTCGGCCAGGGATTCGCATTCTCGATGACTGGGACGCTATGGGACAGCGGCAAACAGACAGCGGAACAGTGGAGTTCTGCGACGTGGCCGCCGGGCAGGAAGAGTTCTTGAAGACCCCCGGCCCGCTGGGAAGCATCAGGGCGTCCTTGCGTTCGTGCATGGCACAGCTGATTCTCAGCAACATTTTTCTGGGAATCGCCGAAGGCGCGCTACAGGAATCGCGCAACTACACTCTGGCGCAAACCCGGCCGTGGATTGCTTCCACCGCGCAGAGCGCCACGGAAGATCCCTACATTCTGGCGAATTACGGTAGCTTCTTTGTCAGCCTTCAGGCGGCGCAGGCCCTTACAGACATCGCGGGAGAGTCTCTGCAGCGAGTGTGGGAAAGCGGAGACGCGATCACTGAAAATCAGCGTGGCAAGTGCGCGCTTGACGTCGCGACTTCGAAGGTGACCACCAGCAAGGTCGGCCTGGAGATCACCAACCGGATGTTCGAAGTAATGGGAGCGCGCGCCGCTGCCGGTCCTGCGCGGATCGACCGCTTCTGGCGCAACTTGCGCACGCACACTTTGCACGATCCGGTCGACTACAAGATTCGCGAGTTGGGAGAATGGGCCTTGAATCGCCAGCTTCCGAAGCCCTCGTTTTATTCCTGAACACTATTCGTAAATCAGGATCGACTAAGGAATCAGACTTATGCGCAATCCTCTACAACCAAAGTTTCACAGCGCGATCGCAGTAGTTATCTGGCTGCTAATGGCCCTAGCACCGTTCACCTTGGCGCAGACTGCCGATCACGTCATCCGCATCGGATACCAGAAATACGGCACGCTGGTGCTGTTGAAAGCGCGCGGCAGTTTGGAGAAGCGGCTGGCGCCCATGCACGTTGAAGTGAAATGGACCGAATTTCCCGCCGGCCCGCAATTGCTCGAAGGTTTGAACGTGGGCAGCATCGACTTCGGTACGGTGGGCGAAGCGCCGCCCATCTTCGCCCAGGCCGCCGGAGCGGATCTGGTTTACGTTGGAAATGAGCCGCCAGCTTCCGCTGCTGAGGCCATTATCGTTCCCAAGGATTCGCCCATTAAGACAGTGGCCGAACTCAAGGGCAAGAAAGTGGCGCTCAACAAAGGCTCGAACGTTCACTTTCTGCTGGTCAAACTGCTGGAGCAGGCAGGAGTCGACTACAAAGATATAGACACGA
>JGI12635J15846_10001607_pt1 | contig 19836 bp, 16 predicted proteins | sample BlaSpr_A8_OM2_M2_FD_15846 | JGI IMG/M metagenome (IMG submission 15846) | reverse complement strand
GGGCCTGGCTNCCTCCCCGTAGCGGAGGGGGCGACGGCGGGCGTGGGGGCGATGGATATATTCCGGATTCCATGCCGAACTATGGGGAGCGGCTGCGGCGGGCGCGCATGGGGTTGGCGGTGGCGATGACGCCGATCCTGGTGCTGTTTATTTCGTTCACGGCGGTGTATTTAATTCGGCGCGGATTTTTGGGGCTCGATATGAACACCATGGCATACGTGCGGGCGTGGGTCCCGGTACGATTGCCCTGGATGTTGTTGCTCGGAAATACGGCGGTGCTTATTGCCAGCAGCGTGACGATTGAATTGGCGCGACGGGAGATTACACGCGAGGCGGCGCTGGCTCCGCTGCGATCGCTGCCGGGTATTTCTTTGGGGGATGAGCGGCAATTTCCGTGGCTGGCGTTGACGACGTTGCTCGGGGTGGGATTTCTTGCAGGGCAGTTGTTGATGTGGAAGCAATTGTCTGGCGCGGGATTTCATTTGACGGGCGGGACCAGCAGTTCGTTTGTCTATATTCTTACTGCGATGCATGGGCTTCATCTCGCGGGAGGGGTGGTGGCGCTGGTCTTTGCAAATGTGGCGGCTGGGTTGAATCGTCCGGTGGAGATGCGGCGGATTGTGGTGGATATTACGTCGTGGTATTGGCATTGCATGACGGGGCTTTGGATTTATATTCTTGTGTTGTTTTTGTTTGCGGCGGAGTAGGGCTTGTAGATTGGCGAAGTAATCCGCGCAAAAGTCGTTCAGGTTATCCGTGACCCAACTTCCGGGTGGCGCAGCGGTTTACCGCTGCGATAATTGCCCAACTCCGACGGCTTTAGCCGCTGAGGTAAAGTAGGCAATTTCCTAACGCGCCAGCCATGCGATTCATTCGAGCAAATTGGGAATGGACGGGCGGGACCGCCCGTCGCTCCATCGCGCTTCGTTTGTAGCGCGAGGATTTATAATAGAAAGATTCGGTATCGAGTTTTGAAGCTTCTGTAGTGCCAGGGGAAGATGTCGACAGATAGCATTGTGGTTCGAGGGGCCCGGGTTCACAACCTCAAGAACATTGATTTTGAAATTGAGCATAATACTCTGACCGTTGTGACGGGGGTGTCTGGGTCGGGTAAGTCGTCGCTCGCCTTCGATACGATTTATGCGGAGGGGCAGCGGCGATATGTGGAATCGCTTTCGGCATATGCGCGCCAATTTCTGGAGCGTATTGAGAAGCCGGATGTGGATCTGATTGATGGGATCGCGCCAGCGGTCGCTATCAAGCAAAAGAATTCTACGCGCAACCCCCGCTCGACCGTCGCTACCGCTACTGAGATTTTTGATTATCTGCGGCTGTTGTTTGCCCGCGTTGGACGCACTTACTGCGTCGTGTGCGGACAGGAAGTTAAAAGGGATACCGTCGACGAAGTCGTGGAGCGGTTGCTGGCGCTGGGCGAGGGCACGCGGCTGAATGTCTTCTTTCCCATTGAGAGCCGGGTCCCGGTGGCGGACGAAGCGAAAATAAAAAAGGGCCGCGGAAAAAAGAAGACGGCGGATTCGGCTTTGCCTTCTGATGCGATCAAGGCTCGGCTCTTTGAATTGCGCAAGCGCGGGTTTAACCGGCTATTTCAGAACGGGCAGGTCTTTGAGTTTTCCAGTCCGGAATCGCTGCTGGATATTAATTTTTCGGAGCCGGTGTTTGGGCTGGTAGACCGGCTGGTGGTGGCGGTAGACCAGCGTTCGCGGATCGTGGATGCGGTTGAGATTGGCTATCGCGAATCTGGCGAAGTTATTTTTGAGACGGCGCCGCGCGATGGTGAGAGTCCGCAGCGCTTGCGCTTTTCGCATCGCTTCGAATGCAAGAACGATGGGACGAAGTACGAGGAGCCGGAGCCTCGACTATTTTCATTCAACAATCCTTATGGGGCGTGCCCGCGCTGCCAGGGGTTTGGCAATACCATCGATTTCGATCTCGACCTGGTTATTCCCGACAAGAACCGCACCTTGAATGAAGGCGCGATTGAACCCTGGACGAAACCAAAATATAGAACCCTTTTCACCGAACTTAAACGGTTTGCGAAGCAGGCGCGAATTCCGCTGGACGAGCCCTGGTGTGAACTGGATGCTGAGCATCGGCAGTTGATTGTCGAGGGTGGGCGCGGGTTTGGCGGGGTTAACGGATTTTTTCAGCATCTGGAACGGAAGAAGTACAAGCTGCACGTGCGCGTCTTTCTGAGCCGCTATCGCGGATATACGTTATGTCCGGAGTGCAATGGAACCCGGCTGCGGGTGGAGGCGCGGCAAGTAAAGATTGATGGCAAGAATATTTGCCAGGTGTGCAGCATGACGGTGGAAGAAGCCGCGAACTTCTTTGCGCAACTTTCGCTATCTACACAAGAAGCTGCGATCGCCGATAAACTTCTGATCGAACTTCAGGAGCGGCTTCGGTTTCTGAATGAGGTTGGACTGGAGTATTTGACGCTTGACCGGTTGGCTTCGACGTTATCGGGCGGCGAGGCGCAACGCATTCAGTTGGCAACTTCTCTGGGCTCGCGTTTGGTCGGGACATTGTATGTGCTGGATGAGCCGTCTATCGGGCTGCACAGCCGGGATACGCATCGTCTGATCAAGATTTTGCATGACTTGCGCGATTTGGGAAACACGATTCTGGTGGTGGAGCATGATCCGGATATTATGCGGGCGGCGGATCGCATTCTGGATTTGGGGCCGGGAGCGGGAGAAAACGGCGGCAAGGTGGTGGGCGCGGGCACGTATGACGAGATTATCCGGATGCCACATTCGCTAACTGGACGTTACCTGGCGGACGAACTTCACATTCAGATTCCGCAGCGGCGACGGCAGCCGGGGGCGCACAAGTTGCGAATCACTGGGGCCCGGGCGCACAACTTGAAGAATATTGACCTTGAGATTCCGCTGGAGATGCTGGTGGCGATTACGGGCGTATCTGGGTCGGGGAAATCTTCGTTGCTGCATGATGTGCTTTATAAGGGACTGGCGGCGGCCAAGCGGCAGAACCTTGGCGCGAACGGCGCAACCGGCGCTGGGAATAATGGCGGCAGTGGTTCGTCCGCAGTTTTGTGGGATGAGATTGAGGGCGACGAGTATCTGGACGAAGTTGTGCTGGTCGATCAATCGCCGATTGGGCGCACTCCGCGATCGAATCCGGTTACGTACATCAAGGCTTTCGATATTATTCGCGAATTATTTGCATCGCTGCCGGAAGCCCAGAAGCGCGGCTTCCCTGCCGGACATTTTTCGTTCAATGTGCCGGGGGGGCGTTGCGAAAACTGCCACGGCGATGGAACGGTAACGGTGGAGATGCAGTTTCTTGCGGACGTGGAACTCGTCTGTGATGAGTGTAAGGGGACGCGATATAAGCCGCAGGTGCTGGAGATTCACTATAAGGGCAAGAATATTCACGAGGTGTTGAACCTTACGATTCATGAAGCGCTCAAGTTTTTTGCGGATGTGCCGCGGCTGACAGAGAAGCTGCGCGTGATGGATGAAGTGGGATTGGGCTATTTGCGGCTGGGGCAATCGGCTACTACGCTTTCGGGCGGCGAGGCACAGCGCATGAAGTTGGCGGCGCACTTGCAGCCGGGGAGTCGTCCGATTAACCGCACGGGCGAAGGCGGGGATTCGCCGCGTCGAAAGCGGCATCTGCTTTATATTTTCGACGAGCCTACTACGGGGCTGCATTTTGACGACGTGAGTAAGTTGCTATCCGCTTTCCGGCGTTTGATTGATGCGGGTGGGTCGATAGTGGTGATTGAGCATAATCTCGAAGTGATCAAGACGGCGGATTGGGTGATCGATCTTGGGCCAGAGGGTGGGAATCGCGGCGGGAATTTGGTGGGGGCGGGGCCTCCGGAGGCAATTGCCGAGTTGAAGGATTCTTATACGGGGCGGTATTTGAAGCAGGTGTTGAATGGGAACAGCCTGGCCCACGCGGAGCGCTAGACTCGGACGATCTCATGGATGCTCGTGGACGGATGGTGAGTCAGCCTCGGAAGCTCAGCAGCGTGCATGGGAGATCGGTCGTCCCTCTGGGACTTGAATTAGTTTGCGCTCTTTTCCCAGCGCTGAAGCGCTGGGCTAAGCTTGGTCGCCCCTTCGGGGCGGGAGTTCTGAAATTCTGGGCTAAGCTTGGCCGGCGCTCTGGGGCGGAAGTTCTGGAATTGAAACGGCTGACGTCTCAGGCGATGCTGATCGTCTTGCTGGGGGCTTGCGGCTCTGGCTTTGCGCAGACTCATACAACGGTTCGGCATTATAAGGAGCGGGTGGATGAGACTCCTCCGGAGATTGCGCAGGCGGAAGCCGACATCCAGAAAAGCGATTTTGCCTCGGCTGAGCCCTTGCTCAAAAAGGCGCTGGAGAAGGATCCCAATAATTATCTGGCGTGGTTTGATTTGGGATTCGCGCTGAACGGGCTTGGTCGCAAGGATGAGTCGATTGCGGCTTATCGGAAGTCGGTTGCTGCGAAGCCGGACGTTTTTGAATCCAACTTAAATCTTGGGTTGATGCTGGCGCGGTCGAATGATCCGGGCGCGGAAGAATTTTTGCGCGCAGCTACCACGCTGAAGCCGACGGACCACGTTGAAGAGGGGCAGGCCCGGGCTTGGCTGGCGTTGGCGCATTTGGTTGAGAGCAAAAAGCCGGACGATGCGCTACAGGATTATCACAAGGCTGCGGAGTTAATACCGAAAGATGCTGAGCCTCTTCTTTCGGCTGGGCTTCTTGATGAGCGGCTGAAACAGTTTTCAGATGCGGAAGCGGAATATAAAAAAGCTTTGGCACTCGATCCGCGAAGCACTGAAGCGGCAATCGGATTAACTAACATTTATATGAAGTCGAATCGACTGGCCGATGCGGAGCCTTTGCTGCGCCGGTTATCAGCTGACCGGCCGGATGACGCGGGGATCCATCTTCAATTGGGACGAGTGCTCGATGCGGAAGATAAGAAGGATGATGCCATTGCCGAGTTGCAGATTGCGTTGAAGCTGGCCCCGGCGGATCATGAGGCCCAGCGGGAGATTGCGGAGCTTTACGCTGGCGGGAAAAAAAACGATCTCGCGGAAAAAATGTATCGCGAGTTGGTTACGGCACAGCCGAATGATCCGGAACTGCATCGCGGGCTGGGAAAGGCTCTGCTGCTGCAGAAGAAGTTTCCCGAGGCGCAGCAGGAGTTTCTAGTGGCGCTACGATTGAAGCGGGACTCTTCGGATGTGTATATCGATCTGGCTTTTGCGGCGAGCGAGAACAAGAATTACGAACTCGCGATACGGGCGCTGAATGGTCGCACGGTGTTGAATGCGGATCTGCCGACGATTTGTTATTTTGTCCGTGCGTCGGCTTATGATCACTTACATGACTATAAAAACGCCGCGCTGGATTATCATCATTTTTTGGATGTTGCTGGGGGAAAGTTTCCAGATCAGGAGTGGCAAGCCACGCACCGCCTGATTGCGATCGAACCTAAGAAGCGCTGACTGCCATGCGACGAATCACTCTGTACTTTGTTCTCCTCCTTCTCGGCTCGTCCTTCCTCGGATCGAGATTCGGCTTTGCAAAAGATGAAACCGTAGACGAGCTGAAAGCGCGTTTTGCCAACGCACGTGCCGAGGATCGTCCGGAGTTGGGGATTCGTATCGCGCAGCATCAACTTCGCAATGCCGACAAGCTTTACAACGAAGGAAATATCGAGAAGGCTCACGAAGCCGTTAACGATATCCTGACCTACACCGAGAAGGCTCGCGATGCGGCGGTGCAGACCAAGAAGCGGCTCAAAAATGTGGAGATCGACGCGCGAAAGATGGCGGACAAGTTGCGCGATATAAAACGCACACTTGCAGTGGAGGATCAGCCTCCGGTGGAAGAGGCGATTCGGCGGCTGGAGGATGTGCGTACGGAGTTGCTTAAAGAAATGTTTGCCAAGGATAAGAAGCCGGGGAAGAAATAATAGGGGAAGAAATAATAGGAGAAGAAATGAATTTCCGCCGTCGTTGGATGGTGGCCGCCGGCTTAGCGACTGCGCTGGGTCTTCCCTTCTTTCGGTTTCTGCCGAGTGGCGGCTTATCACTTCACGCTCAGCGCCGGCGTGATCCGCTGAATCCCTTAGAGGTTGACCAGCTTCGCGACGCCATGCTTGATCCCGACCAGCGATTAAAGCTTTACGTTAAGTTTTCGCGCGATCGTATGAATAAGCTGGAACAAATGCGGAACGATCCTAAAGTTACAGAGCGCGCCCGGCAGACGCATGACATGCTACAAGATTTTCTTGGCGTTTATGACGAATTGAATGACAACGTCGAGATGTATGTGGGGCGGAAGGACGATATTCGGAAGCCGCTGAAGCTGATTATTGAGGCGGACACCGAGTTTCAAGCGAAGCTGCGGGCGCTGAAGAATTCGGCCAATGCCAGCGCGTCCGACGCGGCGGTATATGAGTTCGTGCTGACGGATGCGCTGGATACGGTTGACTCCAGTGCTGACGATCATCGTAAGACTGCGGCTGAGGTTGAGGAGTACGTGAAGCGCAAGAAGAAAAAGTAAGAGTAGTGATTTGGGGCATTGGCGCTGCGGGCATAAATCTTTACCACAGAGTGCACGGGGGTTTCACAGGGAGACACTGGGAATTCGGCGTGCGTTCATACTCGGCGTTGATTGCTCGGCTGGCGTGCTACCCTTCCCTCAACGTGCTTCAGAAGCTAACCGAGATTTTTCACGAAGCTTATAGCGAACTTCGGCCGCGCGCGCCGGCGCCGCCTATGCATGTTCGGTTTTATCCGTTTGTCTCCATGAACAATACGATTCGATTGCGGCAGGGAGAGATTTATGCGCGGGTCTCGGACTTGCTGGAGGGCGCTCCGGAAAACGTGCTGCATGCGATTGCGCATATATTGCTGGCGAAGCTCTATCGCAAGCCGGTGGATCGGGCTCAGAGCGCGCGTTACCGGCGCTATATCGCCAGCCACGATATTTCGGCGAAGGCTCGACTGGTGCGGCAGGTGCGGGGGCGAAAGCACATTCATTCGGCGCGGGGACATCATTATCATCTGGAAGAACTTTTTGACGATCTGAACCGGCGATTTTTTCATGGGCTGATGGGGCGTCCGCAACTAACCTGGAGCCGGAATCATGCGCGCAGGAGTTTGGGACATTATGATCCGGCGCACAATGCGATTGTGATCAGCCGGGTGTTTGATCATCCGCGTGTGCCGCGGTATGCGGTTGAATATATTTTGTTTCACGAGATGCTGCATTTGAAGCATCCGGTAAAGCTGCGGGGGAGCCGGCGGTGCGTGCACTCGCGGGAGTTCCATGCAGAGGAAAAGTTGTTTCCGGAGTTGGAGCTGGCGCAGAAGTTTTTGAGAATGGTGTAACCGCCTAGGCCATGTGGCGACGGGCGCCTCGCCTGTCCGGCCCGAGTGAAGTCAAAAGTGGCCGGGCGGGGACGCCCGGCGCTCCATCGGCAAGGAAGTATGAAGTCCATTTAATGCCTGGATTCGCCGTGTGATGCATGGCACACCTGTCCGTGACTCCCTGCGTTGACCTAGGACTGCCCGAAACCGTATCCTATTGATATTGAAATTGAATTTCATTTTCAATTAGAAACAGGTGCTTTTTAAATGCTTCAGGCATTCATCATCACGCTTCGCGAAGGCGTTGAAGCCGCGCTGATCGTCGGTATTACGCTCGCCTATCTGGCTAAGATTGGACGCAATGATCTTCGTAAAGCGGTGTACGCGGCTTTGGCGGCGGCGTTTATCGGATCGATCGGCGTGGCCGTCGTGCTCTCCCGCTTCCGGCTGAACGAAGATATTTTTGAAGGTTGGGTGATGCTGGTGGCGGCGGTGTTCGTCGTCACCATGATCGTCTTCATGATGAAGACGGGGCGGAAGCTTAAGGGCGAGATTGAAAGTAAGGTGGGGCTGTTCGCGCGTGGCGATGCGTGGATTGGGCTGTTCGCATTCGTCTTTCTGATGGTTCTGCGCGAAGGCGCGGAAACGGTTTTGATTCTGTCGGCGGTGACGCTGAACTCCAGCGAACTGATGAGTTTTATCGGCACGGTGATGGGGATTGTGGCCTCCATTCTTTTTGGAGTGATGTTCGTTAAGGGCAGCGTCAAAATTAATCTGCAGAAATTTTTTAAGGTCACGTCGGCGATTCTTTTTCTGGTGGCGGGACAATTGGTCATCTCCGGACTGCATGAGCTTTCGGAGAATGGCGTGCTTCCCTCTTCCAAGCAGGAGATGGCGGTTATCGGGCCGATCGTACGCAATGACTTTTTCTTTTTTGTTACGATCCTCGCGCTGGCGGCGCTGATGGTGTTGTTTGAAATGAAGAGCCGGCAACCGATGGAGGTTCCGGAGAGTGGGGCGGCACGCCGAAAGGCGCTGTGGACAGCGCGCCGGGAGCGGCTGTGGATGGCATCGGTTTATATCTTCTCGTTCGCATTTATTGTGATGGTCACTGCCAGTTTCATTTATGAGAAGAGTGCCAGCGCGCTTTCTCCCGCAACGGAAGTTACTTTTATCGACGGCAAGATTTCTATTCCGTTAAAGCAGGTTTATGACGGCGAATTGCACCGCTTCGAAGCGAAAGAGGGCGGAACGGAAGTGCGATTCTGGCTCTATCAGAAGCCGGACGGAAAGATTGCTACCTTGTTTGACGCTTGCGAAATCTGCGGTGGGGTTGGTTTTTATAAGGGAGCGCAGGGCGTGGTTTGCAAGAACTGCGCCGCGCCCATTAATCCGCAGTCGGTGGGCATGGCTGGCGGATGCAATCCGATTCCGCTGAAAGCCCAGGTCACGGATGATGCGGTGATTGTTTCCGAGGCCGACCTTAATGCTGGCCGGCACTACTTTGAGCAGAAATAGGTTTGAGCAGAAATAAGTAATGTTCCCACGTCTCGTCTACGAATCATTTCGTCATCAGGGCCGCCGCAAGCTTCTGGCCGGCATCGCGATCACTCTTGGTGTTGCGGTTGCGACTGCCATGATCGCGGTGGCGACTGATATTGGGGACAAGATTAATCGCGAACTGCGCAGCTATGGCGCGAATCTGGTGGTGACTCCGCAGGAAGATACGCTCGACGTGGAGGTTGGGGGCGTTAATCTGAAGCCTCCGAGTGACGGGACGTTTCTTAGTGAGGCCGATCTGCCTAAGATTCGCGGGACGTTCTGGCACAACAATATTGTTGGATTCTCTCCGATGCTGCCGGTCACCGTGAAACTTGGCGGCCTTGCGGAGGATGTAACTCTGGTCGGAACCTACTTCAACAAGCCGTTGCACTTTGGCAAACAGGATTTTACGACCGGGGTGCGGATCACGCATCCGTGGTGGAAAATTTCTTGTGGCGACAAAGAATCGGCGAATTGCACTTGGCCTGCGGACGATTCGCAGAATGTGCTGCTCGGTGAGCGGTTGGCGACTAAGGTCAAACAGAAAACGGGCGACACCGTCGAAGTTGCGGGCCGGCAACTTACGGTAGCGGGAATTCTTTCTACGGGCGGCGCCGAGGACGATCAGATCGTTGCGCCCATCGCGCTGGCGCAGCAAATCATCGGCAAGCCGGGCGCGGTGCGCCGTGTTTACGTCAGCGCTTTAACGAAGCCTCCGGACGCGCTCTCGGTGCGCGATCCTAAATCGATGACGCCCGAGGTGTACGACCGGTGGTATTGCTCTCCTTATGTGGAGTCGATTGCATACCAGTTGCAGGAAGTGATTCCGCATTCGCATGCCGAGCAGATTCGGCAGGTGGCGCAGAACGAAGGCACGGTCCTTTCGCGGATTAAAGGGCTGATGTTGCTGGTCACGCTGGCTGCACTGCTCGCATCCGCTCTGGCGGTGTCTGCTGCCATGGCGACGGCGATTTTTGAGCGCCGCGTCGAAGTCGGGCTGATGAAGGCGTTGGGCGCGGGCAGCTTCGCAGTATCCTCCATATTTTTTGCCGAGGCTCTGCTGCTTGCAATCGTGGGCGGGGTTGCAGGATTCTCCGCCGGAGCGCTGCTTGCTCACCAGATTGGCCGCTCGATTTTCAAGTCGCAGATTTCGATTGAGCCAGTGCTCTTCCCCATCATCATCGCTATTGCAGTCATGGTGACTTTTGCCGGAAGCGCGGCTGCGATACGGCGCGCTGTGAAATTCGATCCCGTGTTTGCGCTGCGGGGTGAAGGATGAGCAGCATCGGGACGCTGCAAAATCCCAAGGATGTGGTTGATCGCCGAGTCCGGGCGGCTCGTACTTCGCCGCCCATCTCGATGTTTGGACGCATGCTGGTGCGAGCGGCTGTGCTTCGCCGTCGACGCGCTGCATCGGCTTTGCTGGCTATGGTGGTTGCCGCGGCGGTCGCTACGGCGATGATGAATCTTTATGTTGATGTGCAAGCGAAACTTCGCACCGAGTTCCGCAACTATGGAGCGAATATAGTTGTGGTCGCAAAGAACGGCGAGGCGCTGCCTAGCAATGCGGTGGCGACGATTGAATCTACGCTTGGGACGAAGACGTTGGCTGTTCCTTTCTCTTATGTTGTCGCACGCACTAAGGACGGGCAATCGGTGGTGGTGGTTGGAACTGACTTTGCTCGCGCGCGGCAGTTGAATCACTGGTGGAAGGTGAGCCGCTGGCCGCAGGCTCCGGGTGAAGCTCTGATTGGGATGCGGGCGGCTTCGGCTGTGAGCGCTAATCGTCAGCCGTTTGACCTTACTTTTCAGGGCAAGGCGATGCATCTGACTCCGGCCGGGATGCTGCAGACTGGAGCGGGTGAGGACAGCCGAATCTATCTTGATCAAACTGAATTTCAGAATTGGACTTGGGTTGCACCTTCTACCATTGAAGTTGCGGCTAGTGGAACGGCTGCGGATGTGGAGGCTGCAGTTCGCCAGTTGACGCAGAGTTTGCCTTCCGCTGACATTCGTCCGGTGCGGCAGATTATGGAGGGCGAGGCCAACGTGCTGAACAAAACGCGCGCCACCCTTTACGCGTCTACAACGCTGGTCGTCCTGACTTCTGCCTTGTGCGTTCTGGCCACGCTTATTGGATGGGTCTTTGATCGCCGGCGCGATTTTGCAATCATGAAAGCGCTGGGCGCTTCGGAGCGCTTGGTGAATGGATTCTTTGCAGCTGAGGCGGCGGTTCTGGGCGTAGTCGGCGCGGTGGTCGGATTTTTAATTGGGATTGGAGTTGCGGTTTGGATTGGGCGGGTTAACTTTCACGCTCCGGTCGTGCCGCGATTTAGCGTGTTTCCGTATGTGCTGGCGGGGAGTGTGGCGGTGGCGCTGCTTTCGGCGGTTGTGCCGATTGGGCTTCTGCGGCGAGTGCAACCAGCTATTATTTTGAGGGGAGAGTAGGATCGCGACCGTTTGTCTAGCTCACGGTGGAGTGACGGGCGTCTCGCCCCGTCCTGCACCGACAAAAAATCGAGGCTAGCGAGTTTGGACGCCCGGCGCTCCATCGGTAAGTTGAATAGTTAGATAGGAAAAGATTCGATGATTCGACTTAATAACGTCACTAAGAGTTATCCCGCTCGAGCGGAAGAGAATAATGGCGGGCATAGCTTGATTAACGCGCTCGACGATATTTCTATTTCTATCGCGGCGGGCGAGTGGGTTGCGATGATGGGGCCGTCGGGGTCGGGCAAAAGTACGACTGTCAACCTTATTGGCTGCCTTGATCGTCCGACCAGCGGCGAGATTTGGTTGGATGGGAAAAATGTCGCGGGGCTCAGCGCGTCTGAGCTAAATCATGTTCGGGCGGAAACGATTGGCTTTGTGTTTCAGCAATTTCACATGATTCCCTATCTCACGGCGGTCGAGAACGTGATGCTCGCGCAATATTTTCACAGCATGACGGATGAAAAGGAAGCGCTGGAAGCGCTGGATCGCGTGGGACTGAAGGATCGGGCGGGGCATTTGCCTTCGCAACTTTCTGGAGGCGAGCAGCAGCGCGTCTGTATTGCGCGGGCTTTGATTAACGATCCCAAGATTGTGCTGGCTGACGAGCCTACAGGGAACCTCGATGCTGCGAATGAAGAGATTGTGTTGCGATTGCTGCGCGAACTTCATCAGCAGGGACGCACGATTGTGATGGTCACGCATGATCCCGTGGTGGCCCGCCTGGCGGACCGGCGCATTGAATTGCATCATGGCAAAATTGCGGCGCAGGAAGTTTTTGCCATGGCCGATGATGAGCAGTTCGATGAGGTGTTGGAAGAATTATTTGCCTTGGAAGAGCACGCGCAGCTGGCGGAGATTGGGCGGATGGAAGTGCATGGGGCGCTTCCAGTATCGATTGCAGTAGAGAAAATGACTGCCATGGGACTGGTTACAACGCGTCCACATCCGCCGGAAGCACACGATCACAAGCCGTTTGTGAACCCGTGCCATGACGCGTTGAAGCCTGCGGGCTTTTCTACTGGCGATGGGTCGTTGATTGTGGAGCTAACTGCGCGCGGACATCAGAGGGCTGCGGATATTATTCGACGCCATCGCCTGGCGGAGCGATTGTTTACGGATTCGCTTGCCATGGATAGCGAGACTGAAATCGAGCAGCAGGCTTGCAAGTTCGAGCACATACTATCGCCGGAAGCCACCGACAAGATTTGCACTTTTCTAAATCATCCACTTACTTGCCCGCATGGAGCGGCGATTCCTCCGGGGCCTTGTTGCGGTCGGCGGGCGGAGCCTCGGCAAACGTCGTCTTCAGATGCATTGTCTCGTCGCGCGTAGGGCTTCGAGGCTTTCGAACTAGTTTATTTTCTACCCAAAAACTTTCCGAAGCCTAGGCGGACTTGGACTGTATTTACTCCTGGATTTGGCACGCTCAGGCCGGCATTTGAGATGTGCATGTAGCGGAGATCTACGGACCAGGCGTGCTCTCCTAGAAAATGCGCGCCGAGGGCAGCACCTGTCGTGAAATTTATGGTCGACGTTCCTGTGGGAACTTCGTGTGTGGTGAACAACGTTCCACCATTTAGTTCCAGGTACGGAGCGACGTGGCCGCGAGCGGCGAAAATCCATTTAAAAACTACCGGGTTGACTCCTGCTCCGTAGGCTGTGTTGGCGCGCTGAAAGACCAGGAATGCGGGCACGGCGTCGACTGCGTATTCAAATCTTCCTTTTAACAATCCAGGGCCGTGAGGCGCGGTCAGAATCCACCCGTAGCGGACTCCGGCGTTCCACACGGTCGTGTCTTGAGTGCCTCCGGAAACCGAGTGGCCGCCGCTGGTCCAGAGCTGGAGTTCACGGCCTCCTTCTTCAGGGCGATCTTGCGCGCAGACGATGGAGATTGCGGCGAGGATGGCTATAAAGAGTGACAGGATGAAACGGCATCGCTTCCGCGGAGAATGGGTCATAGGGTGGGCGTTGGGTCGACATCGAAAAGATACGCGAAGGTGGCGCAGGAAACAAATGCTGCGGTGCCAGCTAGTTGAGACGAACCAACTTCACGACTTTGAATAGACTGGATTTCACAATCCCAGGCCGCCGTCGACCAACATTATTTGGCCGGTAATAAAATGGGGGGATGCCGCGAAGAACATTACGGCGGCGGCTACGTCTGCTGCTGTGCCATTTCGGAGCATGGGAGTTTGCTTGGCCATTTTTTTCATGAATGCGGTTGCGGATTTTTCTCCGAGATCGATCATGCCCGGAGCTACCGTGTTCACTGCAATTTCAGGGGCAAGCGACTTGGCCATCGCTTGAGTCAGCATGTGCAGCGCGGCTTTGGAGGAGCAGTAATGAGCGTGCGTGGCCCAAGGGCGAAGTCCTCCAAGCGAACCCATATTGACGATGCGGCCTCGGCGCTTTTTTAAGTGCGGCAGGGCCTCCCGAGATACCAGGAACGGACCTCGGGTGTTGGCGGCAAAAATCTCGTCCCACTGGGCGACTGTGATCTTTTCAAAGTCTACCGTTTCGTAAATCGCAGCGTTATTCACCAAAACATCGATGGCGCCCATTTCGCTGGCTACTTCTTTTATCATCTCGCTCACATTTTTTTCGTCGGTAACATCGCAGCGTAGTGCCAACGCCTCGACGTCATGGTTCGCCAATTCGGTCACCAAAGTCTGGGCCTCGCGTGTTGACGTGCGATAAGTGATTGCGACGTTGGCGCCGGCTTCGGCGGCAGCGAGGGCTATGGCTCGGCCCAGGCGCTTTGCTGCTCCTGTTATGAGGACGGTCTTGCCGAAAAGTAGTTTTTTGTCTGTCATTGTTTGTCTGTGATCTTTATCTGCCATTGGGACTGTAGAGACGGAGCTTGCCCCGTCTCTACACGCCGCTGACTGACTGAGAGGGGAGACGCGGCAAGCCCCGTCTCTACAGCCCAATTTATTATTCGCCGAACCGAGTCACCGCTGTATCCGGCCAATTCGAGATTCTACGCTCCTGCTTGGCCGATGCGCGGAAACTACGAATTTTGCGTACTTTGGCCAACACGTTCTTGCTCGGGTTTGCTTCATCCTTGCCCGTTTGGGGGCCTTGGAAAGCCTTTTGTAAACTGTTAAACTGCCTCGGCATGACGCCGCCTGGAGAGGTCGTGGTTTACTCGCGCAAGGGATGTCATCTCTGCGAGATTGTCAAAGAGAGCCTGGTCAAACTGCATAAACGCGGCGGCTTCAACTGGCATGAAATTGACGTGGACTCCAGTGCTGAAATACGACGGTTGTATAACGATGAAGTTCCGGTTGTATTTATCAATGGGCGGAAGGCTTTTAAATATCGCATGGATGAACAGGAATTTCTGCGCAAGTTGAGCGCCTGAGACGGGCGCGGGAACAACGCCTTCGTGAACCTTAGTGTCCTTGGTGGTGAAAGCCCTTTGCTCGTCCACCCGCAACGAAACGCCTGCCGCTTCTCACTTCTCTATTCTGCAATTACAATCACCCGCAATGCTTCGAACTGATCTTTATGCGGATCCTACCGGACTTTTTGTTCATGATGTTGTGCTGAGCAGTTGCCTTCGCAATTCTGGCAAAACAGCGCTGATTGATGCTTCGTGCGGGCGGCGTATTACGTTTGCCGAGTATGGCGGACTGGTCGAGTTGCTTGCCCGGGGGCTGGTTTCGGCGGGGCTTGAGCCGGGCGAGGTGGTGGCGATTTTTCTGCCGAACTCCTGGGAGTTTGCCATCAGTTATCATGCGGCCACGCTTGCAGGTGGCATTCCTACGCTGCTTAATCCTTCGTATCGCGAGCGCGAAATTCGCTATCAGCTTGAGAACTCGGGCGCGACTTTCCTGATTACGGATGCTCCGCTGCTTGAGAATGTGAATCTTGCGGGGCTGCCTTCGCTGCGTCGCGTTTTTACTACTCGAAGCGAGCGGGCCGGAGCTGAACGCTTCGCTAGTTTGCTGCGTACAAGTTCTGCGAGATTGCCGGAAGCGGGGTTGGGTTCGAAGCAAAGTATCGCGGCGCTTCCCTACTCCAGCGGTACAACTGGCTTGCCCAAGGGCGTGATGCTTTCGCACTACAACCTGGTGGCGAACGTGTATCAGATCATCGGCCCGAATGCGGTGCCGCTTCGGCCTGACGATGTGATGCTTTGCTTTCTGCCGCTCTACCATATTTATGGGTTGACGGTGGCGCTAACGCTTTCTTTGACGCTGGGGTCGACTCTCGTGTTGATGCCGCGGTTTGATATGCAGAAGCTTTGCGGGCTTCTGATTCAGGAGGGCGTGACGATGATGCCGGTCGTTCCTCCGGCGATTAACGCCATGTGCCAGGCGGCGGAAGCGGGAATTTTTCCGCGTGAGCATAACATTCGGTGGATTAAGTGTGGGGCAGCGCCGCTGGCTCCCGAACTGGCGCGCCGGCTTACGAGTCTAACCGGCATCATGGTGAATCAGGGATACGGCATGACGGAAGCATCGCCGGTGACACATGTGGGATTTTGCGAGCCGCCTGCCATGAATCGTCCGGCGTCGATTGGGCAGCCTTTGGCATTGACGGAATGCCGGATTGTGGAGAGCGGCGGGAATGAAGTCGGCGCGGGCGAATCGGGCGAGTTGGTGATGCGGGGTCCACAGTTCATGCTGGGGTATTGGAAGGAGCCGCAAGCCACGGCGGCAGCGCTTCGCGATGGCTGGTATTTTTCGGGCGACGTGGTGCGGCGCGATGAAGACGGCTTTTACTACGTGCTGGACCGCAGCAAGGAGATGATCAAGTACAAGGGATTTCCGGTGGCTCCGGCGGAAGTTGAAGCGGTGTTGCTTGAGCATGAGGCGGTGCGGGATTGCGGAGTGGTTGCGAAACCGGACTCTGATGCTGGAGAGATACCGTGCGCGTTTGTGGTGCTGCGCGAGGGGTTTGTGGGGTGTGATGCGCTTGATCAGGAGTTGCGGAACTTTGTGGCGGAACGGCTTTCACGGCACAAGCAGCCGCGCGAGATCCGTTTCGTAGAAGTGGTGCCGCGGACGCCTTCGGGGAAGATATTGCGGCGGGAGTTGCGGAAAATTATCTCCTGATCGCAGGCAAGAACGGAAGTTCCTATGATAAGAGTTTGGCCGGGCGGGGACGCCCGGCCCTCCACCTTGGCGCGCCACTCACGATTGCAGCAGAGTAAAATGTTTTTGTTTCATGACTCTTTCCAGCTTTGTGGCTAAGTCGGCGTTTCGGAACAGGCGGCGCAGTCTGCTTACTGTGGCTAGCATTGGCTTCTCTTTGCTATTGCTTTGCATCATGCTGTGCGTCTGGCGGAGTTTTTATATCGACAAGGGAGCGCCTGATTCCGCGCTTCGGATTATGACTCGCCACAAGGTTTCGCTGGCTAATTTTCTGCCCATCTATTATCGCGCCAAGATACGTGCGGTGCCGGGAGTGGTGCATGTTGTCCCGATGACGTGGTTTGGGGGGAAGTATAAAGACGACAAGCCGGAGAATTTTTTTGCGCAGTTTGCTACCGACCCGGAGGAGTACTTCGATGTTGCGGCGGATAAGATAATGCCGCCCGATCAGCTGGCCGCGTGGAAACGCGATCGCACGGGGTGTGTGGCGGATGAGCAACTCGCCAGGAAACATAATTGGAAGATTGGCGATCACATTATTTTGCAGGGGAGCATTTTTCCAACGAATCTCGACCTGACGTTGCGTGGCATTTACAGTATTGATCCGCCGAATAGCGCGCTGTATTTTCATGCGAAGTATGTGGAGGAATCGGTCAGCTGGTTCAAGGACACGGCCGGCTTTTACTTTACTCGCGTTGACACTGCGGAACACATGCCGGTTGCGGCGCATGAGATTGATGAAATGTTTCATGGGACGCCGGTTCCGACCAAGAGCGAGAGTGAGCAGGCATTCAAACTTGATTTCATTAATACGCTGGGCAGCGTGAAAGCTTTCATACTTGGCATTTGCGGCGCGGTGCTGTTTACAACGCTTCTGGTGTGCGCAAATACGATGGCGATGTCGATTCGCGAGCGGACGCGCGAAGTTGCGGTGCTGCGGACGCTCGGCTTCACTCGTGGGAGCATCCTGCAGTTGCTGCTGGGAGAATCGATCGCGATATCTTTGATTGGCGGCTTGTGCGGAATTACCCTTGCTACGGGAGCGCTTATGCTGGTGGGGCGGCCCGGAATTGGGATGCCGGTGTCAATGCACATGACGGCGGCTACGGCGCTGGTGGTCATGGTGGTGGCGTTTCTGGTGGGAGTGGTTAGCGGACTTATTCCTTCGTACCGGGCGTCGAACCTGGGGATTGTTGACGCGCTGCGCTACATTGGATAATCGTCAGCGCGTGGCGTACTGAGCCATTCTAAGCAATGTTTCGGCACTTCCTCACTTTAGCGATTCAATCTTTAAGTGCTACACTCGCATCGAATGCGGACGGACTTACTGCCCCTTTGCGATCAGCACTTTCGCACCATGGAGCCGACTCTGGCTCCATATAATGCCGACTATTGCATCGATTTTTTTCGCTGCACGGACAGGTTCTGCCATCGTTGTTTTGGGGAGCGCGTCGGGTACATTACGCCGAAACGCGGCGATGCTCCGATTCTTAAATCCGGCCAACCGAACTGCGATCGGCATGGGCGACCGATGTTTATCATCAGCCTCGACCGGCAGCGTAATCATGTGACGTATGCATGCCCGGAGCCGGATTGTCCGGAGCGGATTGTGCGGGCGTGATCCTTAGTGCCCTTGGTGGTCAAAGCCTTCCCTTGCGGCTCCCCGATTCCTCTCTTCAATAATCTGAAATAATCAGATTGTAATTCAGGCTCCGACTAGCCAGTCGTATTGAGCGCTGGTTAAGGGCACGACGCTTAGGCGTCCCTGACGGACCAGCGGCGAATCCGCGAACAGTTTGTGGGCCTTGATTTGAGAGAGCGTCTTCGGAGTTGCGATGGGCTTGCCGGCTTTGATTTTTACTTTCGGAATTTTGGGATCAGTAGCATCGACGCTGATCACCGACGCCGTGCCTACGGCGCTCTTCTCTTCTCCGGTGTGGTAAATCACCAGGCGCTCCCCTGGTTTCATCTCGCGCAGATGCTTCACGGCAGCCGGATTTGTTACGCCATCCCAAATCGTGGTTTTTTCGCGCTCCAGATCAGCGAAGGAATAGACGGAGGGTTCGGTTTTGAGGAGATAGTCCATGGGCAGGATTGTAAACACTGAGGCGGCTGGGGGGAAGGATTAGAGTGTGCGGTTTCAGTAGTACAGCTTTCGGCCTTGCCCTGTGTTCTCTGTGAATCCCCAGTGACCCCCGTGGTGAAGTCCTTTCGTCGTCGTTCAAAGACCGTAAAGGGCAACGGAGAGATAATGTTACTGCGGAGACTTCCCTTCTGGAGTAGTTTCGCCAACAATAGATGATGGTTGGCTAGCTTGACTAATCCCGGCGAAATGACGATGGGCAGGGCTATCGAGCGTTACTTTAACGTGGCGCTTTATATGCTTGTGCTTTGTGGATTTGGGGCGCTGGCTTCTACAGGAGGTTTGGATCTTCCGGCGGTTTTGCTGGTGGGAATGGCGCTGGCGATTCGCGGCTTGCAGCTGCTGATGCAGCGCGAGTTTGTCATACCAGAGCGATGGACCAACTCGCTGACCTTGATTTACGTTTTCGTATACCTGGCCGACTACTTTTTCATTTCACGCAGTTTTCTGGGGTCCAGCGTTCACCTGGTGCTCTTCACGATGGTGATCCGGCTGTTTTCTTTGCAGCGGACGCGTGACCATTACATGCTGGCGGTGCTGGCGTTTTTGATGGTGCTGGCGGCGGCGGTGCTGACGGTCGGCAGCGTGTTTATTTTTTCTTTTGCCAGCTTCCTGCTGGTTGCGATCGTCACTTTCGTCTTGATGGAGATGCAACATTCGCTCTCCGAACAGACGCAGTCGTCAGGTAAGGATAAAGACGATAAGCATAAGCAACTTAAAAAACAGGTCGGCGCGCCCAGCGGCGCAACCAGCAGCCAGCGTATGGCCTATGGGTTGATGGCGATCGCTCCGGCGCTGATGCTGATGATTCTGGCGGGGAGTTTTCTGATCTTCTTCTTGCTGCCGCGTGTTTCGTCGCGGTATCTGAGCGCTTACACTCCGACTAGCGACGTATCGACGGGCTTCACCGATCGCGTGCAACTTGGGCGCATTGGGCAGATCCAGCAATCGAATGCGGTGGTGATGCATATTCAGATACAGAACGATATGCAGGGCGCTTATGACCTAAAGTGGCGCGGAGTTGCGCTGAGCACATTTGATGGTCGTGCATGGACGAATTCGTATGAGCAAACGCAACTGCGAGCTGGGCTCGATGGAACCTATCGGCTGGCGCCTGTACTGCGCAATCCGTCCGCGACGGGACGGCTGATTCATTATCGGGTAATGATGGAGCCGCTGGGAACGAATGTATTTTT
>JGI12635J15846_10001604_pt1 | contig 19843 bp, 19 predicted proteins | sample BlaSpr_A8_OM2_M2_FD_15846 | JGI IMG/M metagenome (IMG submission 15846) | reverse complement strand
GCTACCTGGCCCGACGATGACAATCTCCGCGCCCAGTGCAGCCGTGGCTTCGCGCTTGATCGCCGGAGCATTATCCGGCATGACGATGACCGCCTTTACACCCAGCGCCCGAGCTGCATAGGCTACACCCTGTGCATGGTTGCCGCTGGAGTATGATATTACTCCGCGCTCGCGACCTTCCTGCGAGAGTGAGGCGATCTTGTTGTAGGCTCCGCGTAGTTTGAAGGCGCCAATGGGCTGCTGGTTTTCAGGTTTGAGGAAGAGGCGGCGGCGTGCAGAATCTCCGTGATTGAATTCGATCAAATGAGTGCGGACGGTGACGCCCTTGAGGCGGGCTTGAGCAGCGCGGATCTTATCGAGGGTGATTACGATGGGCGTGTTCAGGGGCATGCAAACCATATAGCCCCAGTCGTCGGTTGTTTGTCAATTCTCGACCAACAAGACTTGCCACAGGGCCAATTGTCTACGCTTTTCGCGGATTTACTCGAATGCATCCGCTTATCCGGAAACATCATTTAATTTTCGGCTTTCGCGGATTTGCGACTATCCTCGACGACAAATCCGGCGGGAACCTGGAACATTGCCGGATCCGGTTCAGTCCGAGACAGATCGACTAGGTGAATCACCTGTGTGCCTTCTCGCGGGTCCCTGCGAGTGACGGACAGGTTCACTTGAAGTTCGGGGAAATACCAGAACTCTCGTGTGGTGACCAATGGCTGACTGTTCCCAACCATGCCGGCGTTGATGGTGGTCGTTTCGTGCGTGCCCACGACGTTAAAGCCATCGATAACGTCAGATCCCACGCTTTCGGGAGTCAGGTAACGCTTCTCGTCGTCGAGCGAGCCGGCAGGGGTCGGCCTAAATGAGATGCGGGCGCAATAGCCGGTGACCGTGCATTGGCGAGTCGCGACTTTACAGACGGTTCGCGCGTGGGTGACTGGATCAAAAATGCGGAGCTCTTCTTTTTTGGATTCCTGATCCGAACTTCGACGAAGTACCGCGTGCCACCGTCGGGTTCGCGCGATGGCTCTTCGGAATCTTGAGCCGCAAGGGGATAGGCAAGAAGGAGTGACAGCGCTAGCAAGGGGTAGAGTTTCACGAGCCACCTAACCATTGAACGCCGAAAATGTAGTATTGGGCGCCGCTCAATTCAATCTTGCGCAATGTGATCAGATCTCAAGAATCACCGGCATAATAAGCGGACGCTTCTGCGTCTGGCGGGAGATATAGCGCTTCAAATCGGCGCGAATCTTTTCCTTGATCACGCCGTAATCGGCTTTTTCTTCTTCGCTGGAGTGTGCCAAGGTATCTTCGACAATCCGTCTTGCTCCGTCGAGCAAGCCGTCCTCGCCAGGATTGAAGCCGCGCGTCACAATCTCGGGTGCGGTTTCCACTCGTCCCGTAAGCTTGTTGATTGCGATGATGGGTAGCACGATGCCGTCCTCGCTCAAGTGCCGGCGGTCTTTAATGATTAGATCTTCGACAACATCGGTACGTGATCCGGAGTCGATGCAGACCCGCCCCACATTGACCCGTCCTGCCTTGCGCGCATTATGTTCGTCGAATTCGAGAACGTCCCCGCTCTCGATCAACATTACTTTCCCTACCGAACTATGCATCGCCCCAGCCATCTCGGCATGCAACTTGAGCTGCCGGTATTCTCCGTGGACAGGAATGAAATACTTGGGCTTCACCAGATTGATAATCAGTTTGAGCTCTTCCTGGCTGGCATGTCCGCTGACGTGAATTGGCGGCGACGTGCCGTCTTCGTAGATCACGTGCGCTTCCCGGCGAAACAGGTGATCGATCATGCGGTAAATAGTTTTCTCATTGCCTGGGATGATGCGCGACGAGAGCACGACCGTGTCGCCCTTTTCGATCTTTGCGTGCTTGTGATTGTCCACAGCCGCCCGCGATAGTGCGGACATGGGCTCACCCTGAGTTCCACTGATCATCACGCAAACTTTTTCCGGCGCAAAATTCTTCATCTCGCCGGGATTAATTACGAGTCCTTCAGGAATTTCGAGATAGCCGAGGTCTTCGGCGATCTCAGCCGAGTTGTTCATCGAGCGGCCAATGAACGCGACTTTACGCCCGTGCTGGTGAGCCAGTTCCACGGCCAGTCGAATGCGGTGAATCGAAGAAGAGAAACACGAGATGAACAACCGCCGCTGGGTGTGCGCGAAAACTTCATCAAACTTTCGCCGAACTGCGCGTTCGCTCGGGGTATACCCTTTGCGTTCCACGTTGGTGGAATCCTGAAACAGCGCCAATACACCATGTTGGCCATACTCGGCGAAGGCGTGCAGATCGAAGAGATGGTCGTCGGTAGGTGTGGGATCGACTTTGAAGTCACCGGTATGAATGATCACACCCAGCGGCGTGTGAATGGCGAGCGCAACGCAATCCACCAAACTGTGCGTCACTCGAATCGGATGAACGGTGAACGCGCCGGCCTTGAAACGTTCGCCGGCATGCATCTCGCGCAGATCGGCGTCTTCCAGCAGTCCGTGCTCGTCAAGCTTGTCTTCTACGTAAGCGAGTGTGAATTCCGTTCCCCATACCGGCACGTTGAGCTCGGAAAGAATCCACGGCAAAGCGCCAATGTGGTCCTCGTGTCCGTGGGTGAGAATGATCCCGCGGACCCGCTCGCGATTTTCAGTAAGGTAGGAAATGTCGGGGACCACAATGTCCACTCCGAGCAATTCAGCCTCGGGGAACATCAAGCCCGCGTCGATCACAATAATGTCGTCGCCCCAGCGGACCGCCATGCAGTTCATACCGAATTCGCCGAGGCCCCCCAAGGGGATAACTTGCAATTTTCCAGTTGGCATGGAGTACTGTTGATGCTAGCAGAGTATGTCGCATACCGTACAGAGCGATCCCGCCAGTTCTACGGTCCACCCGATAGCATAACCCTCGCTTTTTGAGTTAAGGTTGAATTGTGGCAGAAGCAGAATCCAAATCGTGGCTGCGCTTGCGCGCCGAAAAGGCGCTGGGCAAGGGCCTTACGCGTGCCTACTCCACGGTGCAAGTCGATCCGGAAAGATTTCTGCTGCAACTCCGTACTGCCTACCGGCTACCCATCAGCGGTTATCACGGAGTGTACTCGCTGGAAATCGGAGAGGTGGATGCAGTGGCCAGCGATGTGATTCGAGCGGGTATGAAACTCGCTGCGGCGGAGGGCGCCGGCTTCGGCCTGGGCGGATTGATTACTATCATTCCCGATCTCGGCATTCTTTCTGCAATTACTATGCGGACCATCCAGAAGCTGAGTCTGGTTTACGGCTTCCAGTTCAATACCGATGATGAAATCGCGGAGCTCTGGATCGCAGCTGCAAGCGCGGCGGGGGTCGACATCAGCCGCGAACTGCTAGAGAAAGAAGTGGTCAACAAATTTGTTCCGCGAGTGATCCAGCGTATCGCGGCGCGCGCCAGCACTGAGGTGGTGGAGAAGTGGGCGGGACGCATGATTCCGCTGATCAGCTCCGCCATTGGCGCTGGTCTGAACTATTGGTTCGTACGTGCCTGGGGCGAACGCGCTAAGGCTCACTTTCGTGAGCGGCATCTACAATTACGCCACCAAGCCCAGCAGCAAGCTTTGGCTTCCCCTGCGCCGCTGATTCTGCCATCCGCCGGTCGTTAACTCGTCTGCTAATTCATCATCGTTAATTCGCGAATCTCATTCTTGTTGTGATCTGTGTTAGAAAAAAGGATGACCACTTTCTACTGCAGCGCCATTCTCTTCGATCTTGATGGAGTTCTCGTCGATTCCACCGGCTCAGTCGGCCGCCAGTGGCGTATCTGGGCCCGTGAGCGCGGAATTGACGAGGAAAAAGTGATAGCAATCGCCCACGGCGTTCGTGCTGTGGAGGTCATTCGTACGGTCGCTCCTCATCTCGACGCGGAGAAGGAAGTGCGCAGCCTGGAAGCGCGGGAGGCGGATGATCGTGATGGCGTTGCCGTGATGCCCGGCGCGGTCGAGCTGGTTCGTGCAATTCCTCGAGGCTGCTGGTGCGTGGTCACATCGGGCTCGCGCCACCTTGCCAGCGCACGGCTTCGGCTTGCCGGGATTCCAGTTCCGGAAGTTATGGTCACCGCGGATGACGTTGTGACTGGAAAGCCGCATCCAGAGCCGTATCTCAAGGGCGCGGCGTTACTTGGAGTCGATCCAAAAGAATGTCTGGTGATCGAAGACGCGCCCGCGGGGATTCGATCCGCGCACGCCGGTGGGATGAAGGTGATCGCCCTCGCCAGTACGTACAAAGAATCGGCAATCGGGGAAGCGGATACGGTTGTGGACAAACTGGCGCAGATCAACGTCCGTGCGAACGGTGACCGGAAGCTTGAAGTAGATGTCGATCACGTACCTAAAGCGCGTTAAACCGCGCACTCTTTAATTATCTGAGCCAATCTTCTAACTCAACCCCGCGATCTGTTTTCTCGTCGCGATATTTCACGATCACCGGCGTGTACAAAGAAATTCCCAACTCCGCCGCTGCGCCTTTTTTCACCGCACGCGACCCCGGCACAACCACGGCACCCTCGGGAACTTCCAGCTGAGATTCTGGGGTAGCGTGGTAAACGTCGTCGCGGATGAGGTCATAGATCGGCGTTGATCTCGTCAAAATTGTTCCCGCGCCCAGCACCGCCCTCGCCCGCACCAGCGTGCCTTCATAGACTCCGCAGTTGCCGCCAACCAGCACGTCGTCTTCAATCACCACCGGCACGGCATTCACGGGTTCAAGCACTCCGCCGATCTGCGCCGCCGCGCTCAGATGCACGCGCTTTCCGATTTGCGCGCACGATCCCACCAGCGCGTGCGAGTCGACCATCGTGCCTTCGTCAACGTAAGCGCCCACGTTGATGAACATTGGCGGCATACAGATCACCGACGGCGCCACGTACGCTCCCACGCGCACCGACGAACCTCCGGGGACGATGCGCACCCGGTCGGATACGGAAAAGTGCCGCGCGGGAAAAGTATCTTTATCCACGAAACTCAACGTGGCTCCGCCCATCTCTGTGAGCTCACCAAGGCGAAAGCCCAGCAGGATGCCATGTTTCACCCAAATGTTGACCACCCAGCGGCCGTCGATCTTTTCAGCCGCGCGGATTTTCCCCTGAGTGAGCGCATCGCGGAATTCGAGAAAAGCCGGACGCGCCTCGGGGTTGTGCTCGACCTCGCCCAGCGCAGCCAGCCGCTCGATGGAAACTTTCAAGGATTGCATGGACTGTTGATTGTCGATGGTTGATTATTGATTTGTCAAAAGCAGCGGACTTACCTCCGTCAGGATTTATCTTCGTCTGCAGGTCGGTATCATCGTACGGCTGTAGAGGGTGCCTGAGGGATGGTCCCGAATACCGTGATAGGACAACGAACGAGAGGCTGTGGACAGCTGGCCTCAGGAATCAGTTCGATGCTGCCCTGGAGCCGCGAAGCGGAGGTCGGATGGTCGAGATACTGAGCAAGGTCGGTCTTGCAAGTCAAGCCGAGTTGTTTGCGGACACGACGCTCGCTAACCCAGGATGGCACAAGCCCAGCTCCAATGGCCAGCGGCAGCTTATCTCTTTTCCGCCGATCATGCTCCGTTTCTTCCACTCCTGCAATTGACATTCAGCAATTGTTCACACACACTTGCACTCGCTGCGGATCAGCACGCCGGTCATGCCATGAGCAATTTCGCGTCCGTGGGCGAGCGTGGTATAGGGTCCGTGCCAGCGCGCGTGATTGGCATCGTGTCCGGCGGGCCGGCCCCTGCCCTGGTTACATTGCCCGCAAGAGCCGCGATGCAGCACGATCTTATGCGGACCCGCCGCCCAATTTTCATAGATATAAAATTCTGCAGACTCCGGAGACGCCGCGGCAGCCTTCGCGACGAGCCCCGCATCCATTGCGACTCGCTGCAACTTCGATCTCGTGTCCCGGCGCATGGGTAGGAGCGGCAGGCGGTAGTTCTCTTCAATTCTCCCCATCATCGCCAGCACGGCCTTTACCGGCAGCGGGCTGGATTCGATAAAGTTGGCTTGCATCAAAGGCAGATATTTGCGATGAATGCTCCGCGCCGCAGTCCAGTCGTTGTTGAGCGCAGCGCTGGTCAGGCTTGCCATCTCGTGAGGAATTTCATTCGCTGCCACGGAAACAACTCCCACGCCGCCGAGCGCAATCACAGGAAGCGTCACCGCATCATCGCCGGAGAAAACTAGAAACGTTTCAGGTACGGAATTAATCGCCTCGGCGACCTGTGTCATGTTGCCGCTGGCTTCCTTCACTCCTACAATGTTTGGAATCTCCGCCAACCGCGCCAGCGTTGCCGGTTCGATGTTCGCTCCGGTTCGTCCGGGAACGTTGTAAAGAACGACGGGCTTTTCTCCCACGGCCTCAGCGATCGCCTTGAAGTGCCGGTACTGTCCCTCCTGCGTCGGCTTGTTGTAGTAGGGAGAAGCGGTGAGAATGGCGTCAACCCCCGGCCGCGCCGCTACTTCTTTCGCTTTCTCAACGGCGTCGTAAGTGGAATTGGACGTTGCTCCCGCAACAATCGGCACGCGCCCTGCGGCCACCTCGATGGTGGCGTCGATCACATGCAGCCACTCGTCATGGTTCAGGGTTGGCGTTTCGCCGGTGGTTCCGCAAGGCACTAGAAAATTTATGCCGGACTCAACCTGCCACGCCACCAGATTGCGCAGCGCAGCATCGTCGATGGAGCCATCCTGATGGAAGGGCGTAACCAGCGCAGTACCGCATCCACGGAGTTGCATGCTAATAAGATAGCGCGAATGGGGCAGTGTGGGAACGGCTGGCGAAACTACAACTCCCGCCACACGTCTTTGAAATCATAGAACCCCTTTTTGTGGGTAATCCATTCCGCGGCGCGTACCGCTCCGTCGGCGAATCCCTGGCGGGATTTGGCATCGTGACATAAATAAATCCTGTCGCCCGCGGAGTCGAGGACAACCTCGTGCATACCAACGACGTCGCCCTCACGAAAAGAAGTGATTTCCAGATCTTCATTCCTGCCACTGGATTGTCGGATTACGCGCTGGATAGCCATGGCCGTTCCCGATGGCGCATCTTTCTTGTGAGCGTGGTGCCGCTCAAAGATTTGTCCCGAATATTCGTGTTGCAAAGCCGCAGCCGCGGCTCGGGCAACTTCAAGAAATAGATTTACTCCGACGGAGAAGTTTGCTGCATAGACAAATCCGGTGCCATGACTCTCGACCAAAGCTTTGACGAGGTCGCTCTCTGCGTACCATCCGGTTGTGCCGACGACCATATTCTTTCCCGCTGTTGTGCATGCCTCGATGTGCTCAACCACGCAGGAGGGAGCGGTGAAATCAATGACAACATCAATTCCGCGCAGCCGTTCTGGCCTGAGAGCGGTGCAGGCAGGGTTTTCTGTGGCGCCCACTACGCGAACTTCATGTCCACGCTGGCGCGCCACTTCCGCCACTAACGACCCGGTTTTTCCACGGCCAAGGAGGAGGATGTTCATGGTCAATCCAAGAATCGCAGAGAAGGCCGAGCGCCGGCGAAAACGTTGTCTCCGCGCTCTCTACCGCCCCGCCAGTGAATTTTACGCGAACACTTCCGGGTCCAGGTCCCGAAAAAACGTAGTGTGCAGACGCTGGATCACTTCCGGCACCTCGTCTTCTTCAATGACGAAGGTCAGGTTAATTTCGGACGCGCCCTGCGAGATCATGCGAATCTTCTTGTCCGCCAATTCGCCAAATACTAGCGCAGCCACTCCCGGCTTGTCGCGCAGGCTCTCGCCCACAAGACAGATAATCGCTTTCCGGCCTTCATATTTTACGTCTGCCAGCTTGGCCAGATCGGCCGCCAGCGCGGGAATTGCCTGGTTCGAATCCACAGTGAGCGAGACGCTTACCTCCGAAGTGGAGACCACGTCGACCGCAACCTTATGCCGGTCAAACGCCTCGAAGATCGCGCGCAGGAATCCGTGCGCCAAGAGCATGCGCGGCGCAGCCACTTCTACGATGGTGATGCGTTTCTTCACGGCGATTGCCTTGAAAATATTTCTTCCTTGCGGCGCACGGGTTGTAATCTTCGTTCCTTCACACGAAGGATTCATCGAATTGAGCACGTAGACAGGAATATTTTTCTGGATGGCCGGCAACACTGTCGCGGGATGCAATACCTTGGCTCCGAAATAAGCCAACTCCGCCGCTTCATCGAAGCTGATCACCTTGATGCGTCGCGCTTCTTTGCAAATCCGCGGATCGGTGGTGAGAATTCCATCGACATCCGTCCAGATTTCGATGCGCTCGGCGTTCAATCCCGCGCCCACAATAGCAGCGGAAAAATCTGAGCCGCCGCGTCCAATGGTCGTCGTTATTCCCGCGCGATTGGCTCCGACAAAACCGCCCATGACCGGAACCTGGCCGGCATCGAGCAGCGGCGGTATTTTGCTTTGCAACCGCTGGTTGGTTTCTTCCTGCTGCGGAGCCGCCTCCATGTAGTTGCTGTCGGTCACCAGCACCTCACGCGCGTCCACAAACGCGCCGTCAAGGCCGAGCGCCGAAAATGCGGCGGCAACAAGTTTGCTGGAAAGTATCTCGCCGAAAGCCGCCACATGATCGGTGGTCCGGGGCGTAATCTCGCCGACTGCGGAAATTCCGCGCAGCAATTCATCGAGCGATTCGAATTCGGCGCCCAGTTCCGAGTGGAAGTTGGTGAACAGGGCCGTTCCCAGCAGCTCACTGGCAGTGTTGTAATGGCGCTCCTGAAGAGAGCGACAGAGTTTGAGAGCGGCCTTGCGCTCTCCCGCGCCCGCGGCTCGCGCCATGGTCAGCAGCGTGTCCGTGACCCGGGCCATGGCGCTGACCACCACCACCGGCTTTTGCGGGGCGCGCTCTTTCACGATTGCGGCCACGCGCTCGATGGCCTTTGCATCTTGCACAGAAGTGCCGCCGAATTTCATTACGATCATCGGCGCAGCTTCCGGGCCAGATGGCGGGAGTGCCACTCAGATTTCAATCGAGGTAACCCTTGGCTTTGAGCAGTTCGGCATTCAACACGGCCGCGCCCGCTGCTCCACGGATGGTGTTGTGCGAAAGAACGGTGAACTTCCAATCCAGCACGCCGCACGGCCGCAGCCTTCCCACGGCGGTGGTCATGCCCGCACCCAGGTCCACATCGAACCGCGGCTGCGGACGATCGCTGGCTTCCATATATATGACGGGAAGCGTGGGTGCGCTGGGCAGCTTCAAGGCCTGAGGATCGCCCCGGTAATCATTCCACGCCGCAATGATTGCCGCCGGTTGGGCCTTACTCTTCAGCCGCACGGAAATCGATTCCGTATGCCCATCCTCCACCGCAACCCGGTTGCACTGTGCGCTCATGGCAAAAGCGGCGGGGATAATCTTTGTGCCGTTCATTTGCCCGAGCAGCTTCAGCGTCTCCTCTTCCATTTTTTCTTCTTCATTACGGATGTAGGGAATCACATTGCCCAGGATGTCGAGCGATGGCACACCGGGATATCCTGCGCCGCTTACCGCCTGCATAGTGACGGCCATCACGGCCTCGAGTTCGAAGCGTTGCTGCAGCGGCGCTAGCGCCAGCACCAGTCCGATGGCAGAGCAATTAGGGTTGGTGACCACGAATCCGCCGGATTTCTGCCGCCAGGCTTGACGGTCAATGAGCTTGATGTGGCCGGCATTGACCTCCGGGATCACCAGGGGCACGTCAGACTGCATGCGCAGCGCGCTGGAGTTTGAAACCACGAAGCAGCCGGCCTCGGCAAAGCGCGGCTCCATCTCGGCGGCGATCGAGGCATCGAGCGCGGCGAAGATGATCTTGGGCGCGCCTTCTGGTGTGGCTGGCGAAACCTTCATCCCCGCTACACTGGCAGGAATTTGCGTCTTAAGGCGCCAGCGCGTGGCTTCGGAGTAAGCTTTGCCTTCAGAACGGTCGGAAGCCGCCAGCCATGCCACTTCGAACCACGGATGGTTCTCCAGCATCTGGATAAACCTCTGCCCAACCACCCCGGTGGCGCCCAGAATCCCAATCGGAAGCTTCTTGCTCATAGGAATGCTGTTTGAATTCTACAACAGCCATTGCCCTCGAATAATTTGCCGAAAGTAACCAAAGTCTCAGAGTGGCACAGACTGCTGGAAACAGGAACCAGCATCGCATTATGTGCTGCGCAGAGCCGGAACCTCAGGCGTGGAGCTTAAAGTATGGAGCCGCAAGTCACTGTAGTGTGCCTATTCCCATGCCGATAGAAGAGGAGGAGGATTGTCATGCCGGAGCTGCGGCAGAATTTTTTCGACAGAGAATGGGTGATGATTGCCCACCGAATGCGCACGGCGACCTGAGGAGTTAGCCACGCATCGACCCGCGCCGTGGGTGCCGGCCTACGTGGAAACGTGCCCATTCTGTCCGGGCAATGAGAGCAACACTCCGAACGAGCTCCTGCGGTTTCCGGCACAGGAAAGCAAAGCCTGGTCTGTGCGTGTGATCCCCAACAAATTCGCCGCACGTCCTGAGGGCTGCGGGTGGGTTGCACGTCGCGCGACTCCGCTGGCTAGCATCGGAATGTAGAAGGGAAGTTGACGAAGTGAATCGCGGAACTTCATCGCGAAGTCAGCCTACCTACTTCTTAAGCCCCATCTGGTTGCCCAGCACGTATTCATCCAGCGGACCGAATTTTCTCTTCTCCGCGTATAGCCGCCACCGACGGAAAACAATGCGCAAGCTTGCCATCACAGGAATCGAGAGAAAAATACCCAGAATACCGGCCACTTCGCCGCCCGCCATGACTCCGAAAATGGCTGCCAGCGGATGCAGTTCCATGCTGTGGCCCATGATCCGCGGGGAAGTCACGTAGTCTTGAATCAGCCGCCAGACGCCCAGGAAGACGATCAGGCTCAGCCAGTGCGGATAGCTCGCCAGCAGAGAGACGCCTACGATAATCACCGCAGCTACCAGCGGCCCGATCACCGGAATGAACTCCAGCAATCCTCCGATGCTCCCCAGCACTAGAGCGTAGGGCATCCGCATCATTGCTAGAACGCTCGAATAAGCTACCAGAGTGAGCGCTGCCAGGCTCAATTGGGCGCGGATGAAGTGCGCCAGCATCTGATTCAGGTCGCTGAGCACGCCCTGCAGCAGTTCACGCTGCGGTCGCGACTGAACCAGACCGAGCAGAATCTGGCTGAAGGCCTGGCCATCTTTGAGAAAAAAAATCGACAGCACTGGAACAATCACCAGCAGCCAGGCTTGCTTGGCCACATCCGCCACCCACAAGCCAAGCGCTTGCGCCAGTTTTTCGATTTCGTTGCTGTGGCTGGCCAGATAGTCGCGGGCCAGGTCGACCAAGCGCGCGTTCCAGCCATGCTCTTCCCCCAGTTGTTCTGCAATTTGTCCGGAGCTCAACCGGGAAAGAGCGGGCAGCGATTGGCTCAGGCGGGCGCTCTCCCGTCCGATCCTTGGCCCTGTGGAAACGAAAAACAACACTACCAGGCCGAGCAAGAGCACGTAGATCACGGCAATGGCACGCCCTCGTCCCCGCAGAAGTTTTTCCAGATGAGAGACCAAGGGACTCATCAGGTAGGCGAAAAAAACCGCGAACAGGAATGCGATCAAAGTCTGCCGCGCGGCATAGAGAAAACCCAATCCCAGCGCAAACAAAAGCACCGTGATTAAAACCCGGGCTGTACGTGCATCAGCCAGCAGCAAAATGTGACTCCAGGTAAGCCGAGTCTAATTGGAAGGCGCCGTCGTCTTCGCTAGTCGCGCAATACAATCGTGTTATCGTCCGGAATCTCTACGCGCATGAGCTTGAATTGATCTTTCTCGTCGACCCAAAGGGTCCAGGACAAAGCTTCGCCCTTCAGGTTCAAGCGCAACAATTCGCGTTCCGTTCCCTGGATCGTTATCTTCTCCCGTCCCGCTAATTCCATACGTACCCGCATGGAGGTCCGGTCCTGCGGAACCAGCACTCCGAATTCGACCGGTCCCTGCTGGCATTTTAGATTCCCCCCCACGTTTTGACAGTTGGTTGCCAAGTACCGCCAGGCCAGCACTTCGCGGTGAATGAAGAAGTTGTTGTCCAAGATGGCCGAGGTATTCGGCATCAGAAAGGGCTGTTCCGCTGGCTTGGAAGATGAGGCGGTGGTGATTTTTTCCAGCAGGAACTCATCCTTGGGCGTCACTACCAGCGAACCGTTGCTATCGCTCCATTCATAGCGAACGATCTCTCCGTTGCCGGTCATCTCCAAGTCCGACTTTTGGGCAGCCCCCGCGGAATTGCCTGCTTCCTGCAGCCGCGACTTCACTATGCTGACGCCGTTTTCCTGTTGCACGGTAAAGGTCTCAGTCACGACGCGCTGGCCCTTTACGAAAACGCCGAAGGAGCCGGCGTCTACGCTTAGGCTGCCACCGGATTTCGGGTTGTCCTTCTTATCCCCGGCATAGGCCGCCAGGGCGCACGCCAGAACCGCTGCCATTCCCCATCGCAGGCGCGCCATCAGAGTCACGAGTTTTCTCCTTGGTTCCCGCTGCGGCGCGTGAGCCCCAAAACCTGAATCAGCTCCGCAGCGATCTGCTCAACCATTTTCCCGCCTGTATCGTGTATCAACGATGCTTTCAAATAGTAGGGACGCCGCTTCTCGTAGAGCTCTCTGAAACCCTCCGACTCCTTGAGTAACGGCCGCTCCGTACCCGACTCCGCCGACTGTCGCGTGCATCGCCGCCACAATTCATCCACGGCAGCGTCCAGGAAAACGGTTGGAATTTTCAGAGATTCAATCAACAGAGCATTCGATTCGTGGACAAACGCGCCCCCACCCAGCGCTATTACTTTGCCAGAGGCGGCGTTCCACTCCTCCAGCAGTTCCTTGAGGGCCTCGTGCTCGGATCTGCGAAATTCAGCTTCACCGGAGTCGCGAAAAACCTCCGCTACTGTGCGGTCTTCGCGCCGTTCAATCCGCTGGTCGAGATCCTCAAAGCTCCAGCCCAATTGTGCGGCGAGCGCCCGGCCCACGCTGCTTTTGCCGGCACCCATGAAGCCGACCAGCATGACTGCCCGTATCCCCTTCGGACGCCGATTTCGCTGCTTCAGTTTTTTCTTCTTTATTGTTTTTCGGAGCGTTTTCTGAGATGGATTTTACCACTGAAGGTTCGCAATACCACGGTGGATGAAACCGCGACGCGGCCAACGGTACCTGCGAAGGCACGGCCCTTGTCGAGCGCAAAGTAGGTGTGGGTTTTCGGCTGGAGAGGAATATCGTCATGGACTTCGCCGCGAACCGAGCGGGCGCTGACGTCGGCAGAGGTCCACTCGGGAATGGTGGCATCGATGTCGCCGCTATGGCTGGTCAGTCGGTATTCGCCGCTGTTACCGAAATCCCCGATGTAATTGATCCGGCCGCTGGTGGAAACCACCTGTACCAGGGAACCATTTACTCCATTCAGCGTGACTTCGCCGCTCAGCGAATCCACCTCGACGTGTCCATTTTTAATATTGTCCAGATTTACGGTGCCGTTCATCGTCTTGACGTGCACGTGAGCGTCCGATATGTCACGCACATCCACCGCGGCTCCCGGACCTTCCAGGCTGACATCGCCATGCAATTTCTCGGCGCGGAGAGATCCGGTGCTGGAATGCAGGGTGATGCTGGCGTCCGCCGGAACCAGAATTTCGTAATCCACGCGTCCGGACTCGGAGTCGGCGCCAGGCAACAGGTGAGATTGAATGTCGACGCGGTTCCCGCTCTGGTTGTTATCCACTTCCACTTTTTCGGAGTGCAAAATCGCGACCACAGTTACGGTATTGCCGGAGGATGGCTTGACCGAAATCGAACCGTAAGGATTCATCACCGAGACGCCGGCTCTTGGCCCCACGGTGAAGTGAAGCTCCTTTTTGCTTTCCGCCAACAGCGTGCCCGCTACGATTACGGTGATGGTGACGAGCTGTGCCGCGCGCTTACTCAACATAGTCCATCCCCCAGGAGTCGCCTGCCCTTGCCCCAAACCACGCGAAAACTGCCGACGCTACGGCAGAGTCCGATCCATCGCCATCTCAAACAACATAGACTTCTGCTGGTATGCATCCATCAGTGACCGCCGGGCTTCCTGGTCATCCGGATTGTCGTTGACTACACCTTGCGCGTCGCGGATCGACTCATTCACTCGCCGCAGGTTGTCTTCGTACTGGCTCTGCATTGCAGGAGCGCTGGCCGCCACTTCCTGGATCAAGTCGGCATCATTCAGCCCCCAGGGGTTCACTGCTGGCGTGACCAGAACTGCCTCTTGAGGAGGCGAATTCGGCGGCAGTACATCGCGGCGCTCATAGACTCCAACAGCCAACAGCAACATAGCCGCCGCCGGCACGAGCCATCGGGCCGCTCCCCAGCGCACGCTGAAGGATGGCGCGCGAGACTGCCAGTCGCGATTCGCCGGTTGAGGGCGAATCAACCCCTCTTGCCGCAACACGATTTCAATGGAATTCCACACTCGCGGACTGGGTTCGTCGCTGGCTTGCAGCTGGCAAGCCGTGGCCGTAATCAGATTTAATTCTTGCAGCAGCGCTGCGCATTCCGGACACGCTTTCAGATGAATGCTCTGGTCCGGCGCGCTGCCGTCTTCCACTTCCGCCAAGCTCTGTTGCAGCTCAACGCAATTCATACAGCCCTCTCCCGAATCTGCTGCGATTTTAACCGTAACCGCAGTTCTAACGCCCCTGCCGAGGTATGTTCCTCGCGTACTTCAGTTCCAGCTTTGTATCCTACCCCGCTCGAGATTTCCCGGCCTTTTCGGCTCTATTCATCTTGAGCAGGTCACGCAATTTCATGCGCGCCTTGTGCAACTGCGACTTGCTGTTCCCGATCGAGCATCCCACCAAACCGGCGATCTCATTATGCTCGTAACCGTGCACGTCGTGAAGAACAAAAATCGTTCGATAGCCGGGCGGGAGGTCATTTACCGCCCGCTGCAACTGCAACCGGTCAATGGACCCGGCCAAAGCCACATCATCCGCCCCAAAGTCCTTCCTAGGCGAATCGTCCTCGGCGCCTTGCGTGGTCTCTTCCAACGAAATCACGGGAAGGCTCTTCTTCCTAAGATGCATGAGCACGACGTTCACCGCCAAACGATGCAGCCACGTCGAAAAAGCCGACTCACCGCGAAACGTCCCAATCTTGCGGTAGAGCTGCAAGAACGCTTCCTGCGCCAGATCTTCGGCCTCAGCGGTGTTCGCCGTCATTCGCAGACAAAGTGAATAGACACGTCGCTTGTGCTTGTCATAGAGCACCTGGAACGCTTCCGCGTCCCCCAGTTTGGCCCGCTCAATGGCCTCGGCTTCACTGGGTTCAGTGTCTTTTTTCTGTTGTGGCTCGGTCAACTCGTCTATTTCCGGCCGCACTCATTCGGATGCGGCATAAGTAGTTTGTGTTGTATCGTTTGCGTGCTATCGCCGAACGTTGGGTGCATCCCTTTGGTTCCAGAATATTAGAGTATTTCTACCAAACCTCGGATGTTTTCCCGGAACCTTCTTTGCGCCCTAGTGCACCTTCGCAAATCCTTTGCATGCGGAGAGTTGGAGTACCAGTTTACCCCAAAGCTTAAACCCCNGCGGATCGGAAGAGTAGCAATCTTCGGAAATCCGTAGCCTGCGGGCCCGAAATTAAGCCTTACGGGTAGCAGTCGTAATCGTTTCAAGACCATGGCCATGGGTTCCGAGTTCCCGCTGCCGCAGCAGAAAAGCGAATAGGACCCCGAGAATCCCCAGCGTCGAGAAGATCCACATTCCCAGGTCGTAGCCCGCAGGGTTGGTAGCGTCGGCATGGCTGTAGTTGTTGGCCCATCCGATCAGGAGGTTAAGCCCGAACAGCCCGATATTCTGGATCATGGTCATTAGCCCGTACGCGGTGCCGAGTTTCGACTGGTCGACGATGTACGCCACCGAAGGCCACATGACCGCCGGGATCAGCGAAAACGCGACCCCCATCATCGCCATGGGCACATATAAATTGATGCGGGTGTAAGCCATGATCAAATACACGGGAATCAGCAGCGTCGACCCGAGCATCATCAAAAGCGCGCGTTTGCCAATGCGATCCACCCATAGGCCGAAGAGCGGGGTCGCGATCATGGCAAACAGTGTGAGCATGCTCGACAAAAACCCGCCGAATTCGCGGGACGTGCCATGCGCCTCCATAAAAAATTTCACCGCGAAGGTCTGGAAAGGGAAGATGGCCGAGTAGAAAACAATGCACAGCGAAACGATCAGCCAGTAACTTACCCCGAACTTCCAAAGATCGGCGAAGACCACCTTGTCGGTAGAAACCTCTCCCAGACGATAGTTCTTTTCGGCCCAAGCCTCCATAAACCAGTAGATGATCGAACCGACCAAACTGAGGGCCGCAAAGGCTACTGCGATCAGAAAAGGCGTACGCCAATTGGCATAAGCTGCGCGCGCCCAGGTCGGGGAGTTGAGGGCGGCAAAAGTTCCCAGGCGGGAAGCCGTCAGGTTCAATCCAAAAGCAAAGCTCAGCTCCTTCCCCTTGAACCAGCGTGCCAGAGCCGTAACCACGGCCACGTTAAGCGACTCCGCACCCATCCCGAAAATCAGGCGCCCGATTGCCATGATCGAGAGGTGACTGCTGGCAGCCGTGATGGCCGGCCCGACAAGGGAAAGCACACCAAAGATCAGCAGCGACTTTCGCAATCCGATGCGGTCGATCATGAAGCCGCCGATGACCACCGTGAAAATATTGGGAAAGCTGTAAATCGCCTGCAAAAACCCAAGGTCTAAATCAGTGAAATGCAGTTGTTGCTTGAGCACATCGGCGAGGGGACTCAGCGCGTCGTAGACGTAGTAACTGCCAAACATTGCTAGGCTGACAAAGATCAGGACCAGCCACCGGTACAGGGGACTGGGTTCGGGCCGCGCCGTTTCCGTCATCCGCGCTCTTTTCGTGGATCAGAATTAAAACCGGATTGCGAGCAGGCAGATTAGCAGATCATGGAGTAGTTCGCAGGAAATGAGCGCCACGACGGTCATGTGGGGACAACCGCCCAAGCCTGCCCTGAGCGGAATCGAAGGCGCTGTCCATCCAGGCGAAGCGCGGACGGTCGCTGGCACCACGCACGCCAAAAAATCTAGTACTTCACAATCGCGACGAACGACTTCGGATCGAGCGACGCTCCGCCGACCAACGCGCCATCGATTTCCTCCTGCGCCATCAGCGCTGAGGCATTGTCCGGTTTGACCGATCCCCCATAGAGAATGCGAAGCTTCGCGGCGAAATCCTCGCCGAATATTTCCGTGGCCTCCCGGCGAATCACGGCATGCGCTTCGGCGGCAATCTCCGGCGTTGCGGTCCTGCCGGTGCCGATGGCCCATACCGGCTCGTAGGCCACAACCAGATGCCCGGCCTTTTTCGCCGAGACCGCATGAAATGCCCGCACACACTGGCGTCGCAAAACATCGTCGGTTAATCCAGCTTCCCGTTCTTCCAGCACTTCGCCCACGCAGCAGATCGGCGTAAGACCGGTTTCCAGCGCGGCCTTGAGCCGCATGTTTACGGTGTCGTCAGTTTCACAGAAGTACTGCCGCCGCTCCGAATGTCCAATGATGACGTGGCTCACGCCCAAAGCCCGCAGCATCATCGCGGACGTTTCTCCGGTGAAAGCTCCCTCTGTTTTCCAGTGGACATTCTGCCCGCCAATGGCCACATTGGATCCTTTCGCCGATTCCAGCGCAGCCGCCAGATCGATGTCAGGTGGGCAAACCACAATTTCGTCGCGAGAGTGGCCGGAGACCAGTGGCAGGAATTCGCGGAAAAAGTCGCGGGTCTGGTCAGGCGTTTTGTACATCTTCCAGTTGGCGGCAATGAGCTTCTTTCTCATGAGGAGGCCTTTTCGATGCGGAATGGCGAGGCAGTGTTGGAAGAAACGAACTTTTCGGCGGCTCGCGTATACGCCCTTAAAGTGGGGACATCAAAGAGAACGAACCGAACAGTCCTGAGATGATTCGCCGAGGCTAGAGCCTCAGCCGTGGAAGAAATCGCGATCGTCGCGGCTTCCGAGATCGGATATGCGTAAGCTCGGGTTGAAATCGCGGGGAATGCTAAAGATTCAAGCCTGTGTTCATCGGCCAAGCGAATCGATTCGCGATGACAACTCGCCAACTTGTCAGCTTCTCCTTGTTCGCCGCCACGATAAACCGGGCCCACGGTGTGGATCACGTTTCTTGCAGATAGCTGTCCGCCGGTCGTGATGACAGCTTTTCCCGCAGGGAGGCTGCCAATCTTGCTCACGATCTGCCGGCATTCCGATAGGATTGCGGACCCGCCGCGCCGGTGAATAGCGCCATCCACTCCACCTCCACCCAGAAGGGAGGAATTCGCGGCGTTGACGATTGCATCGGTGGTTTCACAGGTGATATCCGCTGGACCGAGGAACTCGATATATCTGTCGCCCTTGTCATCTTCCAGTACGAGCCGAATTGTGAAATCCCGCACTCGCTTATCCAGACCAATCACTTTTTGTCCGTCAGTGCTTCGACGCCGGGCAGCTTCTTTCCTTCCAGAAACTCGAGTGAGGCGCCGCCGCCGGTGGAAATGTGCGTCATCTTGTCCGCAACTTCTGCGCCATGCACTGCCGAAACCGTATCGCCCCCGCCCACAATCGAAATCGCGCCCACGTTCTCGGCCACCGCATAAGCCACCTTGAACGTCCCTCGCGAAAATCCCGGAACTTCAAACACTCCCATCGGACCGTTCCAAACAATGGTTCGCGCGCGCGAAATCTCCTCCGAAAACAATTCAATCGTCTTTGGCCCAATATCGAGCGCCATGCGGTCGGCCGGAATCGGCTGACCCTCGCCGATCTGCTGTACCACGGCGTTGGCCTCAGGCTTGATCGCGACCACATGATCGATGGGCAACAGGAACTTCACATTTCGTTGCTTCGCTTCCTGCAATAGTTGCCGTGCAAGATCCACTTTGTCGGCTTCAAGCAGCGATTTGCCGATCTCCTGTCCCTGAGCCTTCAGGAACGTATAAGCCATCCCACCGCCAATGATCAGCGAATCGACCTTGCCCATCAGATTGCGAATCACTCCGATCTTATCGCTGACTTTTGCTCCTCCAAGAATTGCGACAAACGGCGGCTCCGGATGCTCCAGCGCCTTGCCCATATATTGCAGCTCTCTCTCCATAAGCAAGCCAGCTGCTGATTTCGAGACGAACTTGGTTATCCCCACCGTGGAAGCATGTGCCCGGTGCGCCGTGCCGAACGCATCGTTGACATAGAAATCCGCCAGACTAGCCAGCTGCCGCGAAAACTTCTCGTCGTTGGCTTCTTCTTCCGCGTGAAAGCGTAAATTCTCCAGAAGGAGTGTCTGGCCTTTTTCCAATTGCATGGCGACTTCGGTCGCTTCCGGGCCAACGCAGTCCGGGCAGAAGCCCACGTTCTCGCCGCGCGCCAGTTCCTTGTCCAGAACCATGCGCAAGCGCTCGGCCACCGGCTTCAGGCTCATCTTCAGATTCGGTTTACCCTTCGGCCGTCCTAAATGCGAAGCCAGAATCAGCCGCGCCCCGTGGCGCAACGCGTATTCGATGGAGGGCAGGGTTTCGCGGATGCGCGTGTCATCCATGACGCGTCCGTCTTCCAGCGGAACGTTGAAGTCGACGCGCATGAAGACACGGTTGCCATTGAGAGGGAGATCACGGATGGAAAGTTTGGACATGGGCTGATCGTCCTTAGCTTAGAGGTGATTTGAAAGTAGCGCCGCCGTCCCGGCGGCTTGCGTGCGAGCATCCCGCCCGCCCGCTCAGTAGCCTACAACGTCTATCTCGTCTTGCCGAAGCCCCGAGC
>JGI12635J15846_10001602_pt1 | contig 19866 bp, 17 predicted proteins | sample BlaSpr_A8_OM2_M2_FD_15846 | JGI IMG/M metagenome (IMG submission 15846) | reverse complement strand
CGTCTCCGCCCGATTCTGATGACCGCGTCGGCCGCAATTTGCGGTATGCTGCCGCTTGCATTCGCCCTCGGCTCGGGATCGCAAATGCTTCAGCCCCTGGCCATCGCCGTTATCGGCGGGCTGGTGATCTCGATGGTGTTGAGCCTGATTGTCACCCCGGTGATTTACTATCTCCTGACGCGATCCGAATCTCACGCCGCGTAATCCTGGCTACGCAGCAGAGTGGCCGATGTTGCGTGAGATCGAATCGCGCTGACGATCAGCAAAATTATTGCTTCGCTACGAAGATGGACTTGGGAATCATGCAGTGGACGCCCTTGCGGATATCCACTACTTGCGAGACGCGGCAATCGCCGATCAGCGAAGTGAGTGAGTAGGCTTCTTCGCGCGACATGGGCACCATCTTTTGCTCGGCTAGAAAATTCACGGTTTCGCGCACGGCAATCTTCATGGCTTCATTCAAGTCTTCGTCGAATCCCATGAAAATCCAATGCGTGGAGGTCTCGGCGCGCGGCCAATCGATGTGAAGATCCTTGCGTACGATGGGTTCGATCTCGATTTCCTTATAGGAACATTCGAGCGCGGTCAGGTTCACTTCGCCATTGCCCTGCAGGCAGTGCGAATCTCCAGTCCAGATCAAGCCGCCTTTCTGGAACACGGGGAAATAGAGCGTTGAGCCGACTTGCATCTCGTTCACATCCATGTTGGATCCATTCTTCCAGGGCCGAAGTGTGCTGGTGCGGCCCTTGGTGTCGTGGATCGGAGGTCCGGCTTTCTCTTTCGGCTCGTTGGGATCGGGGCCCACGGCGATGGTGCCGGGGAAGGGTTTCAGGTGGAGGATAATCCCCGGCTTGAATTCCGTGGTCATGGTTTTCGTGTCGAGTTTGAAATATTGCACGTGCCCTTCGGGAAACTCGGAGGCCAGCAAACCGACGGTGGGAAACTGCTTGCCGGGAAGATTGAAATTAAAGCCGGAATCCTTCATGACGATTTTCTTGATGCGGATTTCCAGCGTGTCGCCCGGCTCCGCTCCGTTCACGTAGATTGGGCCGGTGACCGAATGCGGGCCGCCGCCGGGATTTGCCAAGCGAAGCTTTACGATCTCGTCCATTGAAGCGCCGGGTTTAATTTCGTCCATCGCGTGGCGCAGCGTCTCGATGGATACGGTGTCTCCGGAGTTGACGACGAGCTTCGGCTTCTCCGTGGGATCAAACCAACCCCACTGAACGGTGTCTTTATTGGCCGGCAAGACATAGTGTTTGCCGGTGGGTTCTGGCGCAGCACCTTTGGTTGAAGCAGTCTGCGTCTGTGCGGCGGCACACAAAGCGTTGGCCGCAATGAACAGGGAGAGCAAGATTCTGTGGGGTGAGATCATCGTGTGCGACTCCTCTTTTATTCGAATTTTATTCGAATCTTTCGAATCCTTTGGGTGATCTCAGAGTATAGAAGCCAAGCACCCAGAATGTTCGCAGAAAATATAATGCAATCCATCGAAGAAGTTGCTTACCGGGACAATTCCCACGAGCTATTACCTACACAGGAGAAGAATGGATTACGCCAATCTTGGTACAAGCGGACTTAAAGTATCTCGTATCTGCCTCGGCTGCATGAGCTATGGGGCGCCTGCCACCGGCGAGCTTAAACCCGGGAGCCATGCCTGGACTCTAAACGAAGAACAAAGCCAGCCATTTTTTCGACAGGCGCTTGATCTCGGAATCAACTTCTTCGACACGGCCAACGTCTACTCCGCCGGCGCGAGCGAGGAAGTCTTGGGACGGTTCCTGAAGGCTAACGTCCGCCGCGAGGCCGTCGTTATCGCCACCAAGGTTCACGGCTTGATGCGAGAGGAGCCGAACGGCCAGGGACTTTCCCGCAAGGCTATTCTTTTTGAACTCGACCAGAGTCTGCGGCGTCTGCAGACCGACTATGTGGACCTGTATCAGATTCACCGCTTGGATCACGAAACCCCGATCGAAGAAACGCTGGAGGCGTTGCACGATGTGGTGAAATCGGGCAAGGTGCGCTATATCGGCGCCTCCTCTATGTATGCGTGGCAATTCGCGAAGGCGCTTTATCTTGCCGATCTTAATGGCTGGACTCGTTTCATTTCCATGCAGAATCATTACAACCTGCTGTATCGCGAAGAAGAGCGCGAAATGATTCCTCTTTGTGAGTCTGAGGGCATCGGCGTGATTCCGTGGAGCCCTTTGGCGCGTGGACGTCTGGCCCGTCCATGGCAAGCGGAGAAAACCAAGCGCCTCGAGACGGATCAATTCGGAAAGAGTATGTATTCGCAGACAGAGGCGGCCGACAAGCTGGTGGTCGATCGCTTAGCCAAACTGGCGGAACAACGTGGCGTTCCCCAAGCACAGATCGCTCTCGCCTGGTTGCTAAGCAAGCCAGCCGTCACAGCGCCCATCGTTGGTGCAACCAAGCCACATCATCTTCAGGACGCAGTGGCAGCGGTGTCGGTGCGCCTGACGCCGCAAGAGATTACTTCCATAGAGGAGCCGTACACGCCGCACCCGGTACTCGGGTTCAGTTGAGTCCTGGCCGAATGTGCCTGAATAGTTTTTTACCAAACTCGATTTTTAGAAACTCATGGCAATCGTAAGAATAGACAAGTGGCTTTGGGCTGCGAGATTTTTTAAGACACGATCCCTGGCAACGCGCGCCTGCGAACTTGGGCGGATTCAATCCAACGGCCAGCCCTCAAAAGCTGCGCGCGAGGTTCGGATCGGGGATATGTTACGCATCACAAATGATGGCGGCGACTTTCAGGTGGAAGTCCGGCTTCTGAGTGAAGTGCGCGGGCCGGCTTCGGTGGCGCAAACATTGTATTCCGAAACTGAAGCGAGTCGAGAGATGCGCCTGAAAGTGGCGGCGGAACGTAAGGCGATGAGGCAGTTCGAGGAGTTGCCGGCGGGACGGCCGTCAAAACGCGATCGCCGGAGAATCATCCAGTTTCGTGGGTCGTCCCGGTGACACTATCGCGCGAAATGCAGCATATGCATCGCGATAGCGCCACATAATGACACGAGTAATGCGATCGGCATCGCCACGGCTCCTACTTTGAGGAAGTCCCAGAAACTCACATCGAGCTTTTCCTTGCGCAAGGCAATGAGCCATAAGATGGTCGCAAGCGAGCCAGTGATGGAGAGGTTCGGGCCCAGGTCAACACCGATCAGAACCGCGTCGGTGATCAGACCTTTGGCGTGCGCGGCCTGCACCGTGCTTCCGGCTATTAATCCAAGCGGGAGATTGTTGACGAGATTATTCGCTATGCCAACGGCAAATCCGGTAACCAATGTGCCCGTGGTTGCGCCTAGCGTCTGCGCCCAGAGTAGCCAGTCTCGCGTGTAACGCATCGCCCCGATGCTCTCTATCGCGTCGACCATGATGAAGAGCCCGGCCACGAGTGCCAAAGTTCCCCAACTTATCTCCCGAGCGAGATGCAGTGGATTGTTCCGCGCTTTGACTGAGACAACTGCCGTAACCGCGAGAGCCGCGAGACATGTGGGCAAGCCCAAGTCCTTGTCGAGCGATGATGCCGTTAATAGGACAACTACCATCGCCGCTAGTCCCGCCAGCACCAGCTTGCCGTCGCCGCGTAGGGGGTGGGCTTCAACTTCGCCCTCAATGGTCGCACGAAGATCCTTTCGAAAGAGCCATCGCAACACGATGAACGTTGAAGCAATCGAGAGGAGACACGGGATGCCGAAGGACACCAGCCATCTGCCCAGCGGCGGCATCTGGTTATGGAACACAACCAGATTCGCCGGATTGGAAATTGGCAGAAGAAACGATGCTGCATTGGCGATGAAGGCGCAAACAAAAAGATATGGCAGCGGCTCGACCTTCGATTTTCGGACCGCCGTCAAAATTGCCGGAGTCAGTACCACCGCCGTCGCATCGTTGGACATGAAAATCGTGACGATTGTTCCCGCCGCGTAGACCAGTGCAAATAATCTTGAGCAGGAGCCATTGGCCTTCTGCACAGCAACCGACGAAAGCCAGTCGAAGACCCCATGTTCGCGCGCGAGTTCAGAAAGCAACATCATGCCAATAAGAAAAAGGCACACATCCAAAGCCTTCGTGACCGCTCGACCTGCAAGCTGCAAGGGCACCAATCGGAAAGCGAGAAGTAGGAAGACACCCCCGCCGATCCAATAGGCTTCTGCAATATTGCGGGGGCGGATCAGCATCAGCACGATGCTGATACCGACGATGAGGGCCAGCAGCGGATGCTCGAGAGCGGGCGAAATCATCTACAATTTGCTCCCGTCTTGCTCAATTCCCAGATGAATCTCCAATGCGGAAATAAAATCGGCTCCCAAACCGGTATTGGCTCTTTGCATTATAAAGTTCGCAAAAATTATCACAGGTTTCTGAGATGTCGTGATCTTCCACGTCGGAATCAAGGAACGCAGTCCCCTGAAATGCCGCGAAATTATTGGTGAGTTCTGACCAAGGCGGCGCGTTTGTACGAAATACATTGCACAAGACATGCTTTTTTTTGCTCACGAAGTCAGATTTGAACGCTTTATTCGATGGAGTGTGCAGTTTTGCACAGCCACTCCTTACGCTTGGGCGGTAATTTTGGCTGGCAGCCAAAGATGCTTTTGGCTAATACTCTGGCCCTGTGTCATTAGTTTTCCCCCCAGAGCCCAAAGGTAGGGTCAATATGAAATTGCGCCTGTTTCGTCGCTGCGCTCTGTCCTCGCTACTGTTTCCGGTTTTGATCATCAGTGCTTATGCCGACTCCATCAATATGGGAACGGCCGGCACCTATGCCGTGTTGGCAGGTACAACTGTGACCAACACCGGCACAACCACAATCAATGGAGATCTCGGCATCAGCCCCGGTTGCGCGTTAACCGGCGATAGCACCATGACCGTAAGTGGGACGATCAACAAATGCAATGGCGCATCGCTCAAAGCGCAGAATGATCTGATTACAGCCTACAACCAGGCAGCCGGACTGAAGAGCACCTCTAACTTGACAGGCACCGATCTGGGCGGGCAATTTCTCAAGTCCGGCGTCTACACTTTTACTAGTTCAGCGGGTCTCGCCGCCGGAACAACATTAACTCTCGAGGGCAAGCCTGGCGCGAGGTTCGTTTTTCAGATAAAGAGCACCCTGATTACGGGGAGCGCCTCCTCAGTAATTTTTATCAATAGCCTGACGGGAAAACCGATGACCGATCCGCACATCTATTGGCAGGTTGGCAGCTCCGCCACTCTCGGTACCAGCACCAGGTTTGAGGGGAACATTCTCGCCATGACCAGCATTACGTTGAACACCGGCGCCAGCATCAATTGCGGAAGCGCCTTGGCGCGAAATGGCGCGGTGACGCTTCAGGGCAATACGATTACCAGTTGCGGAAGCAAGTCGACAGCAGTTCCAGAGCCCGGCACGATGAGCTTTATGGGGATGGGTCTGCTCGTTCTGGTTGCAGGAGCACGCCGGAGGTTAGGCATCTAGCCTATCTCTGAAGTTCCACGATTTGAAGGAGTGCGGCTTCAGCCGCTGCCGTAGATTTGGAGGACCGCGGCTTCAGCCGACGCCGCAGGTTTGAAGGGGCGCGGCTTTAGCCGCGCCGAAACCGTCGCATCCCAAACGCGGCTTTAGCCGCCGCAGAAATGCGGCGCGATGCAGTCCTACGTCTTTCGAAAGTCCGACGCTAGCTGTCCAGGCTCACGCTTTGCAGGCCAATTTGGCCTTCCTGCGGAGTGTCGGGTTCTCCCACCCAGATCACTCGAAATTTAGCGTCCACACCGTCCGAAACCAAATGAACGAATTCCCCGGCCTTGAGATGGAAGACAAGGCCGCCGACCCGTGCGCCGCTTTGGCTGACGTCGATCAAAGAAGTGGTCTCAGGATGGGAGGCTTCGTGACCCTCCCTCCAGACTTCGACGGGTCGCGCCACGACGGTTCTTGGTTCGCTGCGAAGAGGAACATTCGTCGCGGTTAAGTCGAGTTCGGGATTAGGCGGGACAGAGCCTGCCAAGGAGCGCTTCTCCAACTCGATCAGGAGCGCGTGTTTGTCCAGAGTATTCCCCGTACGGAACAATTCAAGCAGAGGATCCGCTTCCGGGTCCAGTGACCGATTGGCTCCAGGCGCGCTGTCCTCCCAATCGAGTCCTTCCGGTTCGACCAATACCTCGCCGATCCCTTCCGGGCTGGCGCTCATTTGAGTAATGAAATGCTCTAATTTTCGCCGCTGCTGGTAGATCCTGGTTAAAAACTCAACCCCCATCCCTAGCTCCGGATCCATGAGCCGCACCTTTCCTTCGGTTTTCATCGAACCGTTCGTGCCTTGCAGCAGGAGTTCGACCCGCGTGTGATTGGGAAAGGGAGACTGGGTTCGCAGGAAGCAGCCACCAAAGGTGATTCCCATCAACGAGCAGCGGATTGGCGGATCGTGCTTCTCTCCGCTCTGCGAACGCAGCCAGTCTTTGAGATTCTGACGCGAGGCTTCGGAGAGTGTCGCAAACTGGATTCCGGTCCGGTGCCGTGCGTCCTGCCAGGCGATCATGCCTTTGGCGTCGATCACGGTGGTGGTTTCGGGTAACGCGAAAGAGCAGTTGACCATGCCCACTTTCCTGCCGCTCGAAGTCGGAAATTGGGCCGAGATTCCGCCTTCGCTCAATCCCGAGATGGTTGCGCGTTCGCCATCTCCATTCTGGAACCGGAAATAAGCCGGAATATCAACCGGCAGGCGGACTGAACGTCGCCGCTCGCGTTTCATAAGAGCTCGCGCGGCGCGAAAGCTCGACTTGACCCGTTCGGTTGAAATCGGTTTGTAGACTACGAAATTAGCCCCGAGTTTGAACGCTGTTTGCAGGCTAGTTTGCTCGTCGATGATAGCTATCGCCATCGACTTACGATTTTGTTGGCCGGAACGGACCGTCGTCAGTAATGCGAAATTATCCTCATTCTTGCAGTCGATGATGACCGCTTCATAGCCGCGCTGTGCCATCCTTTTCGCAGCATCTATAGGCCCGTCACATTGTTCGACATGGATCTCCAATTCGCCCAGAACCTTGCGAAGCACTCGCAGAGCCCGGTCGTCGGAACACACTAAGAGTGAGTCGAGATTCATCTATCAAAAAAGCGTAGTAGAACGATACTTTTACGCAAAGTTACGCACGTAATCGAGTCGACGGGGGTTATCTTCGTCGCCATCTCCACAATTGCTTCCATACTTGCACCAAGGTCTGAATTTTTCTAGGGCTGGGAATCCGTTTGTAAACCAAGCGGCAATCTTCAAGTGCACGCTCGTAGAATTGCTGCACCCCTTCCGGGCTCAAGTGCGCTAGATTTTGGCGAAGTTGTTTAAGCTCTTCTTCGTTTAAAACGTCCACTTTTTCAGCACCGGGTCGGCGGGCCATAATGTCGCGATCTTAGCATATTCGTCTTTTGTTCGCCTACGGTAAATTCTCCTTATCCCCATTGCGGAATGGCCTGAGAATAAGGAGACGCAGTCCCGTAAAACTACTCGAACTCAAGCACCACGATTTCGGGATTTGATCCCAAGCGCAACGGCGGCCCCCACGTTCCTGCTCCACTTGAAGTGAATACCTGCATCTTACCGATCCGGCTTAAGCCATAAACAAATTGCCGATAGATTCGCCGGGCCATCCAGCTCCAGGGGATGAACTGGCCGAGATGCGTATGACCGGATAGCTGCAAAGAAATACCTGCGGCCTCGGCGATTGCAGGACGATCGGGTGCATGGGTCAATAAAATACTGGCGCGATTACGATCTATTCCGACACCTTCCAGCACCGAAGCGAACTCCGCGTCTGCCACCGCATTTCGGTACGGCACGCCGATAATCTGCAAGCCATCCACTTCCACTTTTTCATTATTAAGCACGCGCACCCCGGCGGCGGCGATGGCACGCAGATATTTAGTATCGTCCCCGAATTGCTCATGATTTCCGGCAACAAAATAAATTCCGTGTGGCGCTGTCAACTTATTCAGAGGTTCCGCGGCTTCATGGGCGTCAATCGCCGTGCCGTCATATAGATCACCAGCAATAAAAATCGCATCTGGCGCTTCTTTTAAAGTTCTTGCCACGATACGTCGCAGAAAATTTCCATTGCGCACCGGACCCAGGTGCACATCGCTGATCAGAACAGCCTTTCTTCCTCGCCAAGCCACCGGCAAATTCGCGAGGCGCAAGGTGGTTCGCGTAGTGCGTATGCGGCCTGCGTTGAAGACTCCATAGATCGCAGCGATAGCCGCGGCGCAAAATAGAAATTTCACCATCCCATGAAAGCTCAACGCTGAGACACTATTATGTGGGCTGACCAGCCGCAGAACTCCGTAAATAATCCAAGACGAAGTCGCCGCGAGGAAGAGGAAACTAAGCGCGCCTGCCCAAACCGCCGCCGCCCGGTAAAACACTCGTACAAAGGCATTGGTATATCGAAAGGCGAGGAGCGAAGCCGCAACAAAAGTCAGAGACAAAAGGAAGAGCGTCAGTTTCATCCATGAAGCATCGGGAGGCCTATTGCCATCGGTCGAAAAGGTCCACGTTTCATAGAGAACAAAATGCGCAAGAAAAAGAATGGACTGAATAATCACAATGAAAATGACGATGCGCTTTTGTCTCTGCATTATGGATTAGATTCCTTCCCTCACCATTCCGATTTTGCCGAAAATCTGCGCGATGCAACATCGAGCCGATCTAAACTTTATCTGAACGGCCAATGATATGATCTCGGCTGCACAACGAGAAATAGAAGTTATTATTAATCATGGTCGAATTCTGCCAGGGGCCTGACCCCGAACCTCGTGCCCCGCGCCTTTGTACACCTCCACTAGCCACCGACACTCATTTCCATATTTTGGGTCCGGCTACGCAATATCCGTACGTAGAAGACCGGGAGTACACTCCGCCGGACGCTCTTCCCTCTCACTGTCGCAAGCTGTTTCATACTTTGGGAATCCAACGCGCCGTGCTGGTTCAGCCGAGCGTCTACGGCGATGACAACAGTTGCATGTTGGCTTCGGCTCCCTTGCTTGGCGTGCCGACGCGAAATATTGCGGTAGTGCGAAGCGATGCGAGCGACAAAGAGCTTGAACGGTTACATGCGGCAGGCACGCGTGGGGTGCGCTTTATCCTTGCCCACATAGGCGGCGTGCCGATTTCGCAACTCGAACAAATTTCCGAGCGAGTCAAAGGGATGGGATGGCATGTCCAGTTCTTGCTTCGCTCAGCTGCGCTTATTGAGTTGGAGCCGCGGCTGGCTAGGCTTGCTTCGGACTTCGTTATAGACCACATCGGCCTGATTCGCGCGTCGGAAGGCGGCGTCGAGCAGCCCGCATTTCAAGCGCTGCTGCGCCTGTTTCGTACTGGCCGATGCTGGGTGAAGTTCACGGGAGGCTATCGCATTTCTTCAGAGCCACCGCCGTATCAAGACGTGATTCCGCTGGCGCAAGCACTGGTTCGGGAACGTCCAGATCGAATTCTGTGGGGAAGCGATTGGCCGCATGTGATGGTCAAGGGCAAAATGCCCAACACAACTGATCTTTTGGATCTGCTAAGCGAGTGGGTGCCGGACGAGAAACTTCGCAAGCAAATTTTGGTGGAAAATCCAGAAAAGCTATTTGGCTTTTAGCCGAATAGTGAAACTCACAGGTGGAGCGACGGGCGTCCTCGCCCGTCCACGATAACGCCCGGTTCTCCACTGCAACATCCATGCCGGACATTGGATAAGCAAGAATCGGAGAAGTAATGGAAACTTGGGAGAGGAAGTTAGGGCTGATTGTTCCCTCGTGGAACACGGTTAACGAGTATGAGTTTCAGCAGGTGATTCACCCGGCCATGTCCGTGCATGCGATGCGGATTAAAATCACGGCGGATGACGAAGAGAACTACAGTTGGATGGGAACTCAGGTTCCGGCTGCGGCGCAGCTCCTGGCTCAGGCAAAAGTGCAGGTCATTTGCTATGGCTGCCTGGCGGGCGGCTTCGTCAAAGGACCGGGACACGATCAGCAGATCATAAAAGACATTGAAGCCGCCACCGGCATTCATGGAGTCGCAGCCGCAGCCGCGGTCGTGGATGCGCTGCGAGCGTTGCAGGTGACGCGGGTTAGCGTGGCATCGCCGTATGAGCCGTGGCTGAATGAAAAACTGCGGCAATATCTGAATGCGTTCGGCATCGAGGTGCTGGCTTTGAAGGGACTGGGCAGCCAGGCTCACGCGAGCTTTACTCCGCAGCAAAACGCAGCTCTCGCCGCCGAAGTGGACCGGCCGGAATCGCAGGCTATCTTCATCGCCTGTTCGAATTTTCGCACTCTGGAATTTATCGAGCCGCTGGAGAAAAAATTGGACAAGCCCGTGGTCAGCAGCAATCTCTCTTCGCTGTGGAAGATGTTGCGGCTGTTAGGCGATGGGCGGAGCTTGCCGCGAGCGGGACGATTGTTCCGCGAAGCCTGATCGCAATAAGAATGAAAAATAAAATGCCAGCACCTTCGCGGTGCTGGCAGGTTACGACGTCCTCTTTTCTATTTTCCCGCAGAGATAATCACAGAGCCGCGCCCGGCTGCGTTCATCAGTGCACGTTCTTGTCGAGCCAGTCCATGAAAAACTTCGCAATCTGGGCGCTGTTTTTCTCGGACATCATCTGATGACCGTTTCCAGGAAATCCCACGTCTTCGAGGTTGTAATACTGAGTTTTTACTCCCGCCTGATTCAGCCACTTGGCCACGCAATGCGCGTAAGGACGGTGATAACTCGCCTCTGCTGAAACATTGAGGACAGGAATCCCCACCATATTTATTAGTTTGTGCGCGGGCTCCTTCTGAACCCAGCAAGGAACGAGGCCCGGACCATCGGCCTTTTCCTCTTGCACCGGCTGTAATTCAGACGCCTCTTTTATTGGCGGATCATAATGAACCGGGAAGTTAGTCAGCCCCCAGACGCGGCCGGGACCTCTCGCGTCCAACTCATGGTTTTCGATCGGAGGCGCCCACGGCTCGGGTGCGAGGATGGCCTTAACAAGCTTTGGCCGCTCATCGGCTACCAGCCAGCCCGACGTTGCTAGTCTCGAATGCAAAAGCAAAATGACCGGTTGATTAATCATGTCCAACAATTGGACAACGTCATCCGCAGAAATCTGTTCATTGTCAGCAGACGACGGAAACGGGACTTCCGTCTTGGCAAAATAGTCGAATGCCGGCTCGCCCATCTTGCCTTGGGTGGGATTCGGCCCCGGCCACTGCGAATACTTATCTTGTGTCGGCCAATTGCGCATCGGGTTTGTGGACTTGCGGCCATTGCTCCAAACTTCTTCCATCAACTCGCCGGTGCGAGGCGGAACGATGTCGCCGTCGAAGCCGGGAACATAGCCCGCGCGTCCTCGACCCGGAAAATCCATCATGTAGACGGTGTAACCCTGATTCACGAAATCGTAAGCCCAGCCCGGGCGCCCGTCGGGCGTTTGCAGTAAAGCGATGTTGGTTTGACCACCGCCTGCTTGCATGAAAACGATGGGGTAGGGATGGCGAATCTTTTTCGGCACCCACACTTCAACGTACATAGCCCCGCGCATATTTTGCTTGCCCGGTTCGCCGACCCATTTGCCGCCCACATAAAAATGTCCTTGGCGTGCAATATTTTCCGTAGAAAAAGTTGGGATCGCAGCCGGAGGCGGTGCTCCAGGAGCATCGTTGGCATTGGCTCCAAAGCTGCTGGCGCTAAAACTTGATGCCATTATCGCGAGTGTTGCAATCGAGATCTTAACGTTCATCATTTTCCCCTATATTTAGTCGTTGTAACGGCAAAGCGGATACTTCAACTGAATCCACAACCTGCCCCCTCAACTGCAAAATCATGGCTAACATCGAACTCCGGCATAAAAAATTGAGCATCCGATTAAAAGAATTGTTTCCATTTGAAAAGGTCGGGCCGATAAGACGCGAGATCCGGGTACTCCACAAATTCGACGAAATTACCTTCCGGGTCTTGTGCGAAGAGCGCGATGACACCTTTTCGAATTTCGACGGGCTCTGGACTCATCAACTTAATTCCGTGATCTTTTAATCGCTTCGCAACGTCATGGATATCGAAAATGATGAAGGTGATATAAGCAGTGCCCTGCCTCTCGAAAACGTATTCAGGGGCCGCAGTTTGTTTCGGAAGAACTTTCTTCGGCTGAACCAGTTTGATTCTCTCCCCGTACGGTGTTTGCAAACGCACGATTCGAAAGCCGCTCGGCGTCGTTCCGAACTTTGCGCTCATCTCTGGCGATGCTTCGGCGTCCGCCACCAGCTTCAGTCCTAAAACATCGGTATAAAAAGCGAGCATCCGATCCATGTCAACGCATACGATCCCCGTCTCCAGCGGCGTCGCCATCTTTAAAGACCACGCGAAAGACCACGCGGGCGCGGCGTGATCGCTTGCGGGCCGCTTTTCATCCTGGGACTGAGAAGCAATCGAGAACACGACAACCGCCAACCCGATCGCTCCGAGGCTCAGCACTTGATGGCTCAGCGCTCGACTAGTTATGACGTCCGCTACCTTCACGGCTTCGATATCTTCCCTTCACCATCGATAGAATTCGCCCGCTTAAAAAGGTCGGGGCGATAGGACGCGAGGTCGGCATACTCCACGAATTCGAGAAAGTTGCCTTCTGGATCGCACGTGAAGATGGCGGTAATCCCCTTGCGAATCTCGACCGGGCCCTTGCTCATCAGTTGGACGTGGTATTTTTTTAATCGCGTCGTGACTTCATTCACATCGGGCACGATGAACGTGAGATAAGCGATGCCCGGGCGAGCAAACACCCATGCTGGAACCTTACTTTGCTGCAGAGACATTTTCTTCGGCTGAACAAGTTTTATTCTTTCGCCATAGGGAGTTTGCAATCGAATGATGCGGAAGCCGTCCGGACCTGTTCCAAATTCTGTGCTCATTTCCGGAGAGGCTTCAGCATCTGTCGCGAACTTGAGCCCTAAAACTTCAGTATAAAAATTGAGCATTCGCTCGATATCGACGCATACAATTCCCGGCTCGAGTGGCGACACCATCTTTAGCGACCAGGATTTATCGGCGTCAGTGCTCATCTTTGATTGTCTGATGTACCCGCGTAAATTCACGGGGACACGCTCGTTACATCCTCGTCGAAATTAAGCGGCCTGCGCGTCATGGTGAAGCAAATCAGCGCCGCCACGAATAGCAAAAATCCTGCCAAATAGAATGCGATATCGAAGCTCCCGGTGAATTTGACTATGTATCCAGTGACGATTGGCACCAAGGATCCGAAGATGTTGCCGCCGAGGATCATGAAACCGACGGCGATACCCAGCATCTGAGGATTCCATACCAGGTCATTGGCCAGAGCGATATTCAAGGAGAGCGCGCTTGAGATGCACGCCAAAGATATCGAAATCAGCAACAGGAGCACATACTCATTGGCGACCATGTTGGTCAATAGAACGACGCCTGACAACATTATGAAGACCATGAGCAAGGTTCTGCGCTTACCCTGTCTTACGTCCTCATGGGTTAGTAGAGTGTCGCTTAATTTACCGATAATCAATCCCAATGCCACGGCAAACACATACGGCACTGAGGTAAACCAACTGGCCTTGACTAATGACATGTGGCGCGATTGGACCAAGTAAGACGGCAGCCAGAAAAGAAACAGAAGCATGGTGTAGGCGCAACATCCCTGGGTCAGGAACAGACCCCACATGGTCTTCGTACCCATGAGCCGCAGCAAAGTTCCCTTTGGGGGAGCCGCGGCCTTCGCCCGCGAATCCGTTTGCGACAAGATGTAATTTCGCTCTTCCTCGGGAAGCCACGAACATTCGGATGGCTTGCGAAAAAGTAACAGCCACAAAGCCACCCAAATAAAGCCCAGCGATCCCGTGATCATGAACGAGACGCGCCAGCCTTCTCTCAACAAGACCCACGCCACCAGAGGGGCGGAGAATGCCGGACCAGCAAAGCTTCCGGCGTTGAAGAATGCGGTTGCGAGTCCGCGCTCACTCGCCGGAAACCATTGCCTGACGACTTTGGCGGAAGTTGGAAACGAGGCAGCCTCGCCAGCCCCGAGCGCCAATCGAGTGGCAAGCATCCCTCCGAAAGTCGTTGCCACCCCGGTCANCATTCCCGCGATCGACCAGATCGTGACCGACAATCCATTGACCCAGCGGGTTCCAATGCGATCGGATGTCCAACCCCAGAGCAGAAGAAAAACACAGTAAGTCCACTGGTAGGAAGAAAAAAGCAGTCCCATCTTTCCTGCATCCCAGTGAAAGTCTCTGGCAATCGCGGGAGCGGCTACCGAGAGATTAATGCGGTGCATGTAGTTGATGAAAAGATTAAGGAACAAAAGAGCAGCGATGTAAAAGCGCTTGCCCGACCACAGGGAACCCGCCTTGACCATTTCGGACGGCTGTTCCGGTAATGTTGTCGCAGTGAGATTCGGTCCTGTAGTCATATTCTGCCGCTAAATTTAAGCATTGGGCCTAACCTCTCTGGGAGGACGAAACCGCTACACATGGAAAGAGGAATGGGAGTGTCTAAATCAGGCGCTCCCATTCTTTTCATTCTTATTCGTCTTCGCCCCAGCCGAAGTTCGGCATGGGATGAGGAATCGGCGGAAGGTCCCAACTACCTGTGGCAAGGGGACGAATCTCGCGATCGATACGAACGTCGAGAACCGTGGGTTTGCCGGATGCGATCGCCGCTTCGAGTTGCGGCGCGAGATCGGCAGGCTTCTCGACTGTATGACCGACGGCGCCCATGGATCGCGCCATCATGGCGTAGTCAGCGGAATAGAGTTTGCCGTTCACGTCGGTAAAGCTGGTTGCGATTTCACGGTCATTGCCGAAGTATCCGCGCTGTTGGTCGCGAATTGCACAATACCCAAAGTTGTTCCACACCATCCAGACAACTGGAATGTTGTACTCGACAGCGGTAAGCACCGCGCTCGAGTTCATCATGAATGCCCCGTCGCCACAAAGCGAGACAACAGGCCGATCGGGCGCGGCCAGCTTGGCACCGAGCGCGCCAGCCACTGCGAAGCCCATCGAAGCGAAGCCCCAGGTTTGCAGGAAGGTGCGCGTCTTCCACGCTTCGTATTCCGCCACGAGCCAATTGTGGTGGACGCCAACATCGGCGAGCACAATGCCATCGGCCGGCACAACTCTTCGCAATTCGGCAACCGCGCGCTCCGGGCGAATTGGAATCGCGTCCGAGGTGCGGGGAGCCAACGTCGCTTCTTCCCAACGTTTTCGCCATCCGGCAATTCGTTCCAGCCATGAGCTATGACAGCTCTTAGTATCCGGACGGCGGAGAGCTAGAAGTTGCTGCAAGAAAATCTTCGCGTCGGCAATGATGCCCAGCTCCGGGCGGAAGTTTTTTCCAATTTCAGTGGGGTCTATATCAACATGAATCAGTTTGCTCTGCGGGATGTTATAGGTAAATCCGGGCAGCCATGCACTCGTCGCCCGGTCGTCAAACCGAGTTCCGAGTCCAAGAATGACGTCAGCGTTTCGGCAAGCCGCATTCGCCATGTAGGAGCCGTTGCGGCCCGTGGGCCCGAGGCTGAGCTCGTGGCGCGGATCGAACACGCCTTTGCCGAACGGAGTAGTTGCAACCGGAATGCGGAACGCCTCGGCGAACATCAGCACTTCGGGTTCGGCGCCGCTTAACTCGACTCCGTGGCCTACGACGATTACCGGCCGCTGCGCGTTCTGCAGCATTCGAAACGCTTCGTCCACCGATGCTGGATCGGCTGCGGGTCGCGTCCAATCCGCGATGGGCCAGTGATTGTCGACCTTGGCGGAGGCTTCATCCACGGGCTCGACGAATACGTTGAGCGGGATATCGATGTTCACCGGGCCCGGCCGGCCATTGGTCATCAACGCAAATGCTTGACGCAACGCTAGGGGCAACATGTCTGGCCGCGTCGGTTGGAAACTGCGCTTCACGTAAGGACGGATAGCGTTGACAAAATCACCCTGGAAATATCGCCCAGTCTCCTGAAACGGACCGCGATTCCATTGGCCGGTGGGAACATTGCCAGTGATATTCAGCATGGCGGAAGAATCAGCAAACGCCGCTGCAATCGCGAGGATGAGATTTGCCGAACCCGGGCCGCACGAAGTGTATGTGGCTACCGGCTTTTGCGTAATGCGAAAATACGCCTCCGCCATGAATCCGGCTGCCGCTTCGTGATGGACGGAGATGGTTTTGATCTCTTCCTGCCGGTCGAACAATCCATCGAGCAGTCCGAGAATGCCGTGACCGCACACGCCGAATACGTACGGAACTTTTTGCTGGACCAGGAAGTCCGCAATGTACGCGGCACCCTTCGTCCCGGCCGCCGGATTCACCTGAGCCGCCTTAACTTTGCTATCTGGCATATAGGTACCTCTAGCTCTGCAAAATTATTTCGCGATACTGAAGCCGCCATCAAAGGTGTCAGACATGCTCCAAAACATCGTCTTAACCTGCTGATAGGTTCTGATTCCCTGCAAGCCTTTCTCGCGGCCAAGCCCACTGTCTTTGAATCCGCCGAAAGGAGATGCAGTGGAGAACTGTTTGTATGTATTGATCCAGACCATCCCCGCATCCAAGGCCCGTGCCACTCGCCACGCGCGTTTGTAATCGGCTGTCCAGATTCCCGAAGCCAGTCCATAGCTGATGTCGTTCGATTGCTGAATGAGGTCGTCTTCATTGTCGAACGGCATGGCGCACAGCACCGGACCAAAGATTTCCTGCTGCGCAATATTTGATTTGTTGGTGATACCAGCAACGATGGTTGGCATGTAGAACGCACCCTTTGCCAAACGTTCCTCAGTTGGACGCGAGCCTCCAATCAGAATCTCTGCGCCCTCTTTGCGCGCGCCATCAACCATCTTCTCGATGAAGTCGCGTTGCGAAAAGCTTGCGCTCGGCCCAAGCTGCGCACCCGGCGCGTCTGGAAGATCTACACGCAATGCGCGGGCTCGCTCCATGATCATGGAAATTAGTTGATCGTAGACTTTGCGCTCCACGAAGAGACGTGATCCCGCAGTGCATGATTGACCCGTGCCTTCGAAGATGGCTACGGTCGCCGCATCCGCCGCCGCGTTCAAATCTGCGTCGGCAAAAATTATGTGCGGGGACTTTCCACCCAACTCCAACACCGCTGGAATTATCTTTCTGCCAGCCATCTCAGAAATTCTTCGTCCGACATCGGTCCCTCCGGTAAAGGAAACCATTCTTACCAGCGGATGATTAACCAGCGCGTCGCCAATCTTTCCACCCGCGCCGGGAACGACATTCAACACACCCGGAGGTACGCCCGCATCAAGAGCAATGCGCCCCAACTCAATTCCGGAAGTCGGCGTATAAGAAGCCGGCTTGAGGACGATGCCATTGCCAGCAGCCAAGGCCGCAGCAATTTTGTTGCACGTCAAAGTGATTGGCGAATTCCACGGTGTAATTGCCGCCACAACTCCCCACGGCTCGTAGACCGTCATGGCCAGATAATTTCCCCGAGGGGGCGTGATTTCCGAGCCCAGTGTCTCGATGGCGGCAGCGCAGTAACGAAAGGTAGCTGCGCCGTTGATGACCTGGTTCTTGCATTCCTTCCAAACCTTGCCGTTCTCAAGCATCTGGGAACGAGCGAGCAGGTCGGAACGTTCGAGCATCAGATCAGCAATCTTGTTAAGGATCTGCGCTCGAACATGCGGCAACATATTGCGCCATGCCGGCTTTCTGGCAGCCTCGTGCGCGGACTTCACCGCGGCATCGATATCAGATTCCGTCCCGGCACAGACTTGGTAGTTCACCTCGCCCGTGGCCGGGTTTACATGCGTGATGTGAGACGACGTGTCCTTGATCCATTCCCCGCCTATGAGGAACGGTACTGGACGCACATCCGTCGCTGTCGACATTTTCTAAGCTCCTTTACTTCCTACTTCGACTACCAAATCAATCCGGAAGATTCCGGCGCCTGGGAGTATTCGAATCAGGAACAAGGAAGCCGGCTGCCGACTTCCCTGTTCACTGGATTCTATGAACTGCTCTGACTACCAGATGACCTTTAGGCCAAACTGGATTTCCCTGGCCGGCGTTGAGGTTGAGTCGATCCGGCCCGCTCCGTTTACGGGGAGACCGGTTGAGTCGAAGATATTGCTATTGTCGATCGGAGAGTTGAAATTTGCGTGATTGAAAACATTAAACATCTCCGTTCGGAACTGCACATTAAAGCTATCCGAGATCCGCGCAATAGGAAAGTTCTTGAAAACGGAGAAATCAACGTTGACCAGGCCAGGCCCGATTACAGAGTTGCGGCTCAAATTGCCGAGCAGGTTCGAACAATAGACAACAGGACTGCCCACAAGCTGGGGTAGCCCTGAGAAAGGGGCGCACTGGGCCGCGTAGGAAGCGGGCGCCGTGGGCAGCGTGAAGCAGTTAAGTTTGAGGTAATTGGTCACGCTACCAGGATTCGTCGAATTCTTGCAGTCTCCGCTGGTAATCCGATTCGGATAGTCAAAGGGATCGGAGTTATTCAGGCCAAGTGCATCGCCGGCCGCGCCGTTACCTTGTCCGCCCAGGTTCGGCGTGAAAGGAAGGCCGGTTCTGGCGCTAATGACTCCACCCAGCTCCCATCCACCCAGCACGGTGGCCACTGGTCCTTTGAACGCCTTGGCAGTGGGAAGTGTCCAGCCGAAGTTTACGGTAAGATTTTGCGCGACGTTGAAATCAGCCAAACCTCTCCTCAATTTCGGATCGAAGAAGAACAGACTCGAAATGGAGTTGGTAAAGGGGTCGCCAATATTGATCCCGTCTCCGTCGTCAATTGCCTTGCTGAACGTATAGGAAGCCTGCGCGCGCAAGCCTCTGCTCATGGTCTTTTTGACTTCCGCTTCAAACGCATGGTAGGTCGTGCTGTTGTTGAAAAAGCGGGCGTCAATTCGGCTAACTACGCCGTTCGGGTTGAGTACCGTGCCACTACCCACCGGATTCGGCCACATGTATCCGATTGGGGTTTTTGTGGGGAGCACGATGTTCATGTCATCCACGGCAAATGGTTCGTGAACTCCGTGGGAACCGACGTAGCCGAGGAAGGCGCTGAGGCTAGAGGTAAGCTGGCGCTCGACGCTGAAATTCCAGGTCATGGCGTAATCGCGCTTCGGATCCTGCTGAATGTAGGCCGTGCGCAGTTGACTCTTCGCTGCGCTCAGGGCGAATGCCAAAACCGGGAACGATCCCGCGGGCAAATTGGAAGCATTGCCTTGCACGTTGAACGGAGCGGACTGGTTATCCGCGAAAGAAAGAAAGGATAAGAGAGGGAGGATGTCGAAGACACCAAAACTGGCGCGAACCGAAGTCTTGCCGTCCTTAAACGGATCCCAGGCAAAACCGACGCGAGGGGCGAAGTTTCGCAGCGTCGGATTTTTCATAAGCGGCGCACCGATCGTGGGAGCCGGATCCGACGGGTTGTGCAGCGACACTTCTTTATTATTCTTTTCGCTCAGCACGGTTGCCATCTCGTAGCGCACACCGAGGTTAATCGTAACGTTGGGACGCCATCGGAAATTATCCTGAATGTACGCACCGAAAACAGTCTGGCGCCAAGCCCTGGGGAAGCCATTCAGCGAGCCGGTACGGATTGACCTCGGCTGGTCGGTAAGGAAATTCGCCAACGTCGAGAATTGGAATGTCCCGGCGGGACCCGGCAGAAAGAGTGAGTTCTCCTGGTCGCGCTCTACAGCAAATCCGAATTTAAGATCGTGCTTTCCTTTCGTGAAGAAAGCGTCGTCGTTCTCTTGAAATGAGTTGTAGGGGTACCTGTAGATTTCTATGCCATAGGCGCCTTCCGCCAAGGACAAGCCGGTAACACTGA